>Ga0299907_10001279_pt1 | contig 14228 bp, 11 predicted proteins | sample RVTome_16_FD_198680 | JGI IMG/M metagenome (GOLD analysis project Ga0299907, IMG submission 198680) | Soil microbial communities from uranium-contaminated site in the Upper Colorado River Basin, Wyoming, United States - RVT152D67 (version 2) ... | reverse complement strand
GGCTTCGTGGCGGACAGGGGGCGGCCGGTGCGCGTCGGCTGCGCCGAGGTTCAGAGCCCCGCCCCCTACCGCACAAGCCGGGCCGTTGGGCGCCAGAAAAGCGGCCTTGGTGATGTTCCGGATCGGTGAGATAATCGTTCCATGATAATTGCTCTTGCATTGAACGCGGCGCAATCTGAGCAACTCAAAGCCATTGCGGCTTCGATGAGGGTTCCTGCGGAGGAACTTGCTCAAGCAGCAGTCACCGATCTAATCGGTGGCGACGCTGCCGATTTTGAGGCCGTAGCGTCGCGCGTGCTGCGAAAGAACCGCGAGCTATATAGACGCCTTAGCTGATGCGGTTCTTGACCCTTGGCGAGGTGCTGTCGCTAGCCGCCAGCGAGCTTTCGCGAGTGGCGCTCACCGAATGGCTTGGCTCCGTCACAGTGACATCAGGTTCCAGCAAATGACCCTGTCGCCCAACAAACGCTTCCAGCCGACACCCGCGAAAATCGCGGGTCCTCAAGCGGAACGTCGATGACCTTGGGCGTGGAGCACTACGACTGCCTCGTGATCGGGGCCGGGCCGGGCGGGTATACGGCGGCCATCCGCGCCGCCCAGCTCGGGATGAAGACGGCCTGCGCCGAGGCCTTTAGGGATCCCGCGGGCAAGCCGGTGCTCGGCGGGACCTGCTTGAACGTCGGCTGTATCCCCTCCAAGGCCCTGCTCGATTCCTCGCACCATTATTACCACATCGCCCACGAGGCGAAAGCCCACGGGATCGCCGTCGAGGGGCTCCGCCTGGACCTCGCCGCGATGCTGGCGCGCAAGGACCAGGTGGTCCGGACGCTGACGCAGGGGATCGCTGGGCTCTTCAAGAAACACGGCATCGCCTGGCTGCAGGGACACGGGCGCCTCTTGAGCCAGGGGCGGGTCGAGGTCGGCCCGCGAGATAGCGGGGCGCCGCTCACCGTCTCTGCCAGCCACATCATCATCGCGACCGGCTCGGTCCCGGCCCCGCTGCCGGGCGTGCCCATCGACAACGACCGCATCTGCGACTCGACCGGGGCGCTGGCCTTCACCGAGGTCCCCGGTCGCCTCGGGATCATCGGGGCCGGGGTCATCGGGGTCGAGCTGGGGAGCGTATGGCGGCGCCTGGGCTCGGAGGTCGTGCTGCTCGAGGCCCTGGAGACCTGGCTGCCGGACGCGGATATCGACATCACCCGAGCGGCCGCGAAGGAGCTCAAGCGCCAAGGCTTGCAGATCCGGCTCGGTTGCGCGGTACAGGGCGTCGAACGCCAGGGACAGGAGAGGCACATCGCCTACCGCGTAGGCGAAAAGATCGAGCGGCTCGTGGTGGACCGGCTGGTGGTGGCCGTGGGACGGCGCCCGAATACCGAGGGCCTCGGGGTCGAGGCGGCGGGCGTGCAGCTCGATGCCCGCGGGTTCATCGAGGTCGATGGGCAGTGCCGGACCACCGCGGAGGGGATCTACGCCATCGGTGATGTCGTGGCCGGACCCATGTTGGCGCACAAGGCCTCCGAAGAGGGCGTCGCGGTGGCCGAGCGCATCGCCGGGCAGTCCCCGGCGGTGGACCATCGGTTTATCCCCTGGGTCATCTACACCTGGCCCGAGATCGCCTGGGTCGGTCCGAGCGAACAGGCCCTCGAGGCGGAAGGGCGCGCCTATCGCGGCGGCCGCTTCCCGCTCCAGGCCAGCGGGCGGGCGCGGGCCATGGGTGAGACCGCCGGCCTCGTCAAGGTCCTCGCCGATGCGAAGACCGATCGCATCCTGGGCGTACACATCTTCGCACCCCAAGCCTCCGAGCTCATCGCCGAGGCCGTCCTCGCCATGGCCTTCGACGCCAGCGCGGAGGACCTCGCGCGCACCGTCCATGCCCATCCGACGCTCGCCGAGGCGATCCACGAGGCGGCGCTGGCGGTCGATGGGCGGCCGATCAATCTCTGAGGTCGGGCGCGGCGCGCCAGTCCACTATATGCGCCAGGGCCCACTATATGAAGAACACCACCGTCCCGGCACTGGATCCCCGGCCCGCACTCTGTTAGGCTTATTGCATTGCAGCGTAACAGGAGATCGAACATGTCGGATGTCGTCATCGTCGCCGCGGGCCGCACGGCTATCGGCTCATTCGGAGGCAGCCTGTCGACTATCCCAGCCGCGACCTTGGGCGCCAAGGTCATCGCCAACCTCTTGTCGCGAACCGGGATCCCAGCCGAGGCCGTGGACGATGTGATCCTGGGCCAGGTCCTGACCGCGGGGGTCGGCATGAACCCGGCCCGGCAGGCGGCCATCGGGGCCGGCTTGCCGCACACGGTGCCCTGCATGACCATCAACAAGGTATGCGGCAGCGGCCTCAAGGCCGTCGCCCTCGCCGCCCAGGCCATCCGCGCCGGTGACGCCGAGATCGCCGTCGCCGGGGGGCAGGAGAACATGAGCCTCGCGCCGCACGTGCTGCCGGGCTCGCGCAACGGGCAGAAGCTGGGCGAGTGGAAGCTCGTGGACACCATGGTCAACGATGGCCTATGGGACATCTTCAACAACATCCACATGGGGATCACGGCCGAGAACATCGTCAAGAAATATCAGATCAGCCGCGAGGAACAGGACGCCTTCGCGGCGCTGTCCCAGCAGCGCGCCGAGGCCGCCCAGAAGGCCGGGCGCTTTAAGGACGAGATCATTCCCATCGAGATCCCGCAGAAGAAGGGCGACCCGATCGCCTTCGACACCGACGAATTTCCGCGCCATGAGACGACGGCGGAGTCCCTCGCCAAGCTCAGGCCGGCCTTCGCGAAAGAGGGTACGGTGACGGCCGGCAATGCCTCCGGGATCAACGACGGGGCGGCCGCCGTGATCGTCACGAGCGCCGCGCGCGCCAAGGCCCTCGGCCTCACGCCGCTCTGCCGCATCGCCGCCTACGCGAGCGCCGGGGTGGACCCGGCCATCATGGGCACAGGCCCCATCCCGGCCACGCGCCGTTGCCTGGAGAAGGCGGGTTGGAAGGTCCAGGACCTCGACCTGATCGAGGCCAACGAGGCCTTCGCGGCCCAGGCCATCTCGGTGAACCGCGATCTCGGCTGGGACCTTGACCGGGTCAACGTCAACGGCGGGGCTATCGCGCTCGGCCACCCGATCGGCGCCTCCGGGGCGCGCGTCCTCTGCTCCCTCCTGTACGAGATGAAACGCCGCGATGCCCATCGCGGTCTCGCGACGCTCTGCATCGGCGGCGGCCAGGGTATCGCCGTGGCGGTGGAACGGTAGGGGAGTGGAACGATAGGAGGAGGCCGACGAGAATGAAAACGGAGCTCACGGGGCGCGTGGCGCTCGTCACGGGCGGCACGAGCGGGATCGGGGCCGCGATTTGCCGGCAACTCGCCGACTCGGGGGCCAGGGTCGCGACCAACTACCGCAACGAGGACAAGGCCCGGCAGTGGCTCTCCGAGGTACGCGCGCAGGGCTACGACTTCAAGACCTACGGCGTGGACGTTCGGGACTTCGAGGGCTGCGGCCCCATGGTCGCGGCGATCGAGAAGGACCTCGGTCCCATCGACATCGTGGTCAACAACGCCGGGATCTCCATGGACGTGACGTTTCGCAAGATGAGCCGCGAGCAGTGGGACACCGTGCTCGGCATCAACCTCGACAGCCTCTTCAACGTGACCCGCCAGGTCATCGGCGGCATGATCGACCGCGGCTTCGGGCGCATCATCAACATCTCCTCGATCAACGGGCAGAAGGGCCAGATCGGGCAGGCCAACTACGCGACCACCAAGGCCGGCATGCACGGCTTCACCATGTCGCTGGCGCAAGAGGTGGCGCGCAAGGGCATCACCGTCAATACCGTGTCGCCCGGCTATATCGCGACCGAGATGGTGATGGCGGTGCCGGAGGACATCCGCAACCAGATCATCGCGCAGATCCCGGCCGGGCGTCTGGGCGAGGCCCAGGAGGTCGCCTATCTGGTCGATTTCCTGGCCTCCGACAAGGCGTGCTTCATCACCGGGGCGAACTTCGCGATGAACGGGGGCCAGCACATGATGTGATGTCGAGGCCCACCTCGGCACGAGCGATGGAAGACAAGCGCATCATCAAGAAGTACCCCAACCGGCGTCTCTATGACCCGGTCGAGAGCAAGTACATCACCTTGGCCGACGTGCGCGGGCTGGTCCTGGAGGGCGTCGCGTTCTGCATCAAAGACCAGAAGACCGGCGAAGACCTCACGCGCAGCGTCCTCTTGCAGATCATCAGTGAGCAGGAGGGCTGCGGCGAGCCGATCTTCAGCACCGATGCGCTGACGCGGATCATCCATTTCTATGGCGACACCGTCCAGGGCGTCGCGGCGAGCTTTTTGGAGCAAAGCCTTTCGCTCTTCAGCGAGCAGCAGAAGCGCTTTCACGCCCAGATCAACGAAGCGGTCAAGCGCAACCCCTTGACGGCCATGACCGAGATCACCCAACACAACCTCGAGATGATCAAGAAGATGCAGGACAGCTTCTTCAAGGCCGCGGGTCTCGCGGGCGGACAAGACGGAGAGGCAGAGGACTCGGACAAGAATAGAGGCTGACATAGCCTAGGAAGACGCGGGGTCGCCGGCACCTCGGGCGCTGGCACATAGTTTGTTGCCTTTCGGCATCGGCAATGAGGGCGTCCTATGTGGCTCGATCAGATGGGCAGGCAGGGGATGGACTACTGGGTCCGCGCCGCGGGCATGGGGCTCGGATCGGCAATCGCCGTGGCCGAGCTCGGCGAACGCTTTTGGGGCCGGCTCGTGGACGACCAACGCGCGAGCATCGACCTGGCCTTCAGGAGCGGGGCCGAGCACTACCGTTCGCTCGCGGCGTTCCTCTCGCCCAATGCCCCCTCCTTATTCCACGCCATGCCCCGACGGCTCGCGCTCGTGACCGGCGCCCGGGGTATGCTCGGCACTACCGTGTGCGAGCGGCTCGCGGAGTCCGGGTTTCGGGTGGCCGCGGCCTATCCGCCTTCCGAAGCCGCCCATGCCAGGCAGTGGCGCGATCACCATGGCCGCCAGGGTTATGACATCGCCGTCGTCGAGTGCGACATCGGCTGCTTCGAGGACTGCGCCGAGCTTGCGCGCTGGGCGGAGCGGCGTTACGGGGCGGTGGACATCCTGGTCCATTGCACTGCTCCGGAGGCACGGTGCGCCGACAGCGAACACTGGAGAGCGGTGCTCGATGCCGGCCTCGACGGGCTCTTCAACCTCGCCCGCAACCTGATCCCGGGGATGTCGAAGCGCCGTTACGGGCGCATCATCACCATCGTCTCGAGCGGCAACGCCGGGACCCCCAGCCCCCAGTTCGCGGCAGCCAAGGCCGGCATACTGGGGTTCACGCGCGCGCTCGCACGGGAGGTCCAGGACCACGGGATCACCGTGAACACGGTGTCTGCGGGGTATTTAGAAACCGCCCCGGAAGACGCCAGTCACACGATCCTGCGCCTGCTCGACCTGGACTGCCTGGACCAGCCCGAAGAGATCGCCAAAGCCGTCGCCTTCCTGGCGGCCGACGAGCACTGTACCTATACCGGCCATGAGGTCGCCAGCCGGCGGCGGGCGTCGTTCGCAGAGGTCATCGACCGCGGTCAAGCACAGAGGGTCCAGGAAAAAAGGCGGTCTTGCGACCGCCTTTTCGCGTCATAGGGGTTCGGATAAGAAAACGGGGCTCAAGCGGCACTCGCCATTCCGAGGTCCCAGACCGGCGGTGAGTGATGCAGCCTGGAGAGCAGGAGCTCGCGCTCGATCTCCATCTCTCGCGGCAGGTGATCGCCGAAGCGGGTGAACAACTCCTCCTGATCGTTCGCCTCCTGGCGGGCTCGCTCGCGATCGATGTTCATGATCTCGAGGTATCGCTCGCGAGGGAAGGACAGGCCGTCCCAGTTCAGCGCCTCATAGGGCGGCACCCAGCCGAGCGGGCTCTCCACCCCCCGCGCCCGACCCCGGCAGCGATCCACGATCCATTTCAAGGCACGCATGTTCTCGCCATAGCCCGGCCAGATGAACTTGCCGCGCTCGTCCTTGCGGAACCAGTTGACCCGGAAGATCAAGGGCGGCGTGGCCACGCGCTCGCGACCGATCCGCAGCCAGTGCTTCCAGTAATCGGCCATGTTGTAACCGCAGAAGGGCAGCATCGCCATCGGATCGCGCCGCATGCCCGCCTGGCCCACGGCGGCGGCGGTGGCCTCCGAGCCCATGGTGGCCGCGAGGTAGACGCCGTGCTCCCAGTCATGGGCCTGCAATACCAGCGGGAAGTTCTTGCTGATCCGCCCGCCGAAGATGAAGGCGCTGATCGGCACGCCGTTCGGGTCCTCCCAGGCCGGATCGATCGAGGGGCATTGCCCCGCGGGCGCCGTGAAACGCGCGTTAGGATGGGCCGCGGGCGTCCCGCTGGCCGGGGTCCAGTCGTTCCCCTTCCAGTCGATCAGGTGCGCGGGGGGCTCTTTGCTCATGCCTTCCCACCACACATCCCCGTCGTCGGTCAAGGCGACGTTGCTGTAAATGCAGTTCTCCTTGAGCGTCAACATGGCATTCGGGTTCGAATCCATGTTGGTGCCCGGCGCCACCCCGAAGTAACCGGCCTCGGGATTGATCGCATGGAACCGTCCGTCGGCGCCCGGCTTGATCCAGGCGATGTCGTCCCCGATGGTCGTGACCTTCCAGCCGTCGAAGGCCTTGGGGGGGATCAACATCGCGAAGTTGGTCTTGCCGCAGGCGCTCGGAAACGCCGCCGAGACATAGGTCTTCTCCCCGCTCGGTGACTCGACGCCCAGGACCAGCATGTGCTCGGCGAGCCACCCCTGGTCGCGGGCCATGACCGAGGCGATGCGCAACGCAAAACACTTCTTGCCCAAGAGCGCGTTCCCGCCATATCCGCTACCGAACGACCAGATCTCACGGGTCTCGGGGAAGTGCGTGATGTACTTGGTGGCGTTGCACGGCCAGGTCACGTCCTCCTGGTGGGACTGCACGGGCGCGCCGACCGAGTGCACACAGGGAACGAAATCACCGTCCGGCCCGAGGGCATCGAGGGCCGCCTGCCCCATGCGCGTCATGATGCGCTGATTGACGGCGACATACGCCGAATCGCTGATCTCGACGCCGATGTGAGAGATGTGCGAGCCGATCGGCCCCATGCTGAAGGGTACGACGTACAGGGTACGACCGCGCATGCAACCGTCGAAGAGACCCTTGAGGATGCCGCGCATCTCGTTGGGGTCCATCCAGTTGTTGGTGGGCCCGGCGTCCTCCTTGCGCATGCTGCAGATGAAGGTCCGATCCTCGACACGCGCGACGTCCGTCGGGTCGGACCGGGCCAGGTAGCTCCGGGGCCTCTTGGTCGGGTTCAGGCGGGTGAACGTGCCCTTCTGCACCAACTCCTCGCACAGGTGCTCGTATTCCTCTTGCGAACCATCACACCAATGGATCCGATCCGGTTTGCACAAGGCGGCGATCTCGTCCACCCATTTCAGCAACCGCTGGTTCTTGGTCCGCTTCGCCTGAGTCATCGTCATGCACCACACCTCTTCAAACACATGTGAAATTCATCTTTATAGTTCAGGCCAACCTTGCCCCGCGGGCCGGCCTAGGACAGCCCGTCTTCGCTTCCGAGCAAGCGCGGGACGGTGCGAGAGTATAGCATCGAAGCGCCTTTGCTCTAGAATAGGCGGAGGACGCACGCGGCGTCCGGCGGGGCCTGCCGGCCACCAGACGGGCAGTGGGCATCAGAGATACACCGACTATTCCCGAAAGGGGGGAACCATGCAAACCGAACTACTCGACCAGTGGGCGACGGTCAGCCGTCAGGCGCTGGAATCCATGAAGGAGCTCGGCCAGATCAACGAGCGCATCCTGGCGCGCATGACGGAACAGCAGCAGCAGATCCTGAGCGCCTGCCTGGAGGCTACGTCCTTGGAGCTGCAGATGATGGGCGGGGCCAAAGACCCGAAGGACCTGCTCGCCAAGCAGGCCGAGTTGGTGAGCCAGTACAGCAGCAAGTTCGTCGACATCGTGCGATCGACCAACGATTTGCTGGCCGACTGTCGCAGCGAGCTGAGCACCTGGGTGGAAAAGGGAGTGGCGACGGCGAACGCGCCCCCCAAGGCCGCAAAGACGAAGTGACCTGCCTCAAGGGTGCTTGACAGTGGCCGATGGGTGGACTATGCTGCATTGCAGCAACATAGAGAAGTCATGCTAAACCACGTATAAATCCACTCATCCCGTTAGGAGGGAAGACCATGCAAACCGACTATATCGAGTCCTGGACCAGCCTCAGCAACAGCGCATACGCGTCCTTCAAGGAGCTGGGCGAAATCGGCACCAAGGCCACCGAGAAGCTCGCCGAGCAGCAACTCGGCTTCCTCAGCACGTTCATGGACACCGGCGTCAAGCATCTGACCCTGTATTCCGAGTCAAAGGGTTACAAGGACCTGTTGTCGGGCTTCACCAAGCTCAGCACCGAATACAACGACAAGCTCCTCGATACCCTGCGCAAGACCACCGAGGTCTTGACGGAGTCCAAGGACGAATTCACCGCATGGGCCGAGCAGGCGATCGACGCGGGCTTGGCCCCCATCAAGAAGGCGACCGTCCTCCCCGCCAGGAAGGTGGCCGCGGTTTCCTGAGTTTACCCCAGCGACATACCACCCTTGGCCTGTCCCAGGCCAAGGGTGGTGGCTTTTCAGCGTCCAATCGTGAGATCGCGGCCGCGCCGCACACCGCAAGTGCGGCGGGCGGAACCCCTTGAGCAGCCGCCCGAGGCGCGGGCCGTTCGGGGCGCGTTACTACCGTTTGGCCAACCACTCGCTGACCGCGGGGGGGATGAGCTGCTGGGCCTTGCCGCTCACGTAGATGCCGATGTGCCCTCCGGGGAACTCGAGCTCGGTGTAGTCCTTGGTGCCGACATATTTTTTGAGGGCGCGCGACGCGGCCGGTGGGACCAGGTGGTCGTCAGTCGCGTAGATGTTGAGCACCGGCATGGTGATGTTCTCGAGATCGACGCTCTTCTCGCCGAGCATGACCTCGCCCTTGATGAGCCGGTTACCCTGGTAGAACTGTTTGATGAACCCTCGGAACGCCTCCCCGGCCTGATCGGGGCTGTCGAAGATCCATTTCTCCATGCGCATGAAGTTCTTGCACATCACCGGGTCATCCAGGGTGTTGATCATGTCGAGGTACTTCTGCCCGGAGAGGCGGAACGGCTTGAGCGACAGAAAGGTCCAGTTCAGCATCTCGCCCGGAATGTTGCCCATGGTGTCGACCAGGAGATCCACGTCCACCTGGCGCACCCAGTGGCTCAATAGATCCCCTTCCGTGTGGAAATCGACCGGGGTCACGGTGGTGATCAGGTTGCGCACCTTATTCGGGTGGATGGCGCTGTAGCACAGGCTGAAGGTACCGCCCTGGCAGATCCCGAGGAGGTTGATCTTGTCCACGCCGTGGCGCCTGCGCAAGACGTCCACACACCGATCGATATAACCGTTGATGTAGTCGTTGAGCGTCAAAAAGCGATCGGCACTGTCCGGATAACCCCAGTCGATCAGATACACATCGAGCCCCCCGGCGAGGAGACCGCGCACCATCGAGCGGTTCTTTTGCAGATCGGCCACGTAGGGGCGGTTGACCAGGGCGTAGACGATGAGGACCGGTACCGGTCTGTGGTGGTTGTCGACGAGGGAGCGAAAATGGTACAGGACGACCTTGTCCTCAGTGTAGACGGCGTCCTTCTCGCTCGCCCCGACGTCGATGTCCCCGATCTCGCTCAGGGTCTTGAGGCCGTGGCTCAGCTTGACCCCGAACTCCTGCATCTCCGCCAATGCTCGGTCCGGGCGGATCTGAAAAGGAAACATGGCTCGCTCCTTCAGGTGGTCTTCGATCGCGATCGCGCCGTCGGCGTCCGGGCAGGCGTTCGGCCTTTGGCGGCGGGCGCGACAGCGTCACGCTTCCCGAGCACCGTGGTTTCCTGGCCGTTCGCCGAGAGCGCTCCCACCGCCGCCGACAGACGTTTGTTTTCCGCGCTCAAGTGCGCGATCTCCCGCTCCAGATCCGCTACCCGCACGGCCTCGCCGCGCAGCGCCTGCACCTCAGCGCTGAGCGCCTTCACATCCACCCCGGCCTCTCCCAGTGTCTCTTCGAAACGCCGGATGCTCGTGTTCAGCCCCTCGCCGAACTCGGAGCGCAGCGCCGCGATCTGGCGGCGGACCTCCTGTTGCCGGCATTGTAAGGTCGTCATGTCTCGCCGGGTCGGGAGATTGGCGGCACCAACGGCCTCATCAACAAGATTCTGGCTGTGGTGCTTCAACGCCATCAAGGCGTTGACGAGACGCCCGTAGATCGCGGCGTATTCCTCGGTCAGGACGAACTCGCTGTAGGCTGCCTCACCGGCATCCACCCAGAGATCGTAGACCTCGCGCAGGCTGGTGATCTCCTGGCCCGTCTCGGCGCGCTCCATGACCCGCTTCGAAAATCGCTCGATAGTATCCACACCGAGCCGGGCATGGGCATTCAGATATTCTTGCGACGCCCTCTGGTAGTGGAGCACGAGCCTGGCGCCGCGCTGGTTCTGGTCCTGCCATTCGCGCGTGTATCCGACGCTCGGCACGGACAGGAACCGCCCGATCTGGTCGTGGACCTCGTCCGTCGCCTGGCGCAGGCCTTCGGGTTTCAATGCCTGCAGGAAGTCACCGGGCAGTACCGAGAAACCCGAGACGGTCCGCGTCCAGGTCTCGAGCGGCAACTCGAAGAACGGCATGAGGCCCCGCATCGCCTGAGTCATGTCCGCGGGGCTGCCCGCCGTCAGCATGGCCTTCCAGTCGTTGACCTTGCCCTGGAACACCTCCTGCCATTCCGTGCCCTTCGCATTGCCCGCGAGCTTGGTGAAATCCTCGGCCACACGCAGGAACACCTTGCCCTGGCGCAGCAACCCTTGCAGAAAGGCCTGGCCCGGCTCCGAGGTCGGCGGCGAGACCGACTTCTGCCACACCTCCAGCGCCGCAGTCCAGGGTACCGAGAAACCGCCCGAGCCGGGCTCCGCGGCCTGTTGATACAGGCGCGACCACGTATCCCAGAACGCGCGCTGCGACGCCATCCACTCCTCGCCCCAGGGGACGCCTTTCTCGCTCATCGTTTATGCCTTATCGAAGATCACCGTAGCGGGTCCGCTCGCCGGCGCACACTCGCCTGTATATCCGCACAAGCCCGCGCATGCCGTCCAGTCCGGGCAGTCTAGCACCGTGGCTATTGCGCTGCAACATTCATCCCCTAAACCCTAACCGTCCTGGCCCAGCCGGTTGCGAACCAGGTCTTCGACGACCGAGGGGTCCGCCAGCGTGCTGACATCCCCCAGGGCATCGATCTCGTTGGCCGCCACCTTGCGCAAGATGCGGCGCATGATCTTCCCGGAGCGCGTCTTCGGTAACCCCGGGGCCCACTGGATGAGGTCGGGCGCGGCGATCGCCCCGATCTCCTGGCGCACGTGGCCGACCAGCGTGGCGCGCAGGGCCTCGGAGGGCTCGACACCCGACATCAGGGTCACATAGGCATAGATCCCCTGCCCCTTGATGGAATGCGGAAAGCCCACCACCGCCGCCTCGGCGACCGTCTCGTGCAGGACCAGCGCGCTCTCGACCTCGGCGGTCCCGAGGCGATGACCCGAGACATTGAGCACGTCGTCCACCCGTCCGGTGATCCAGTAGTACCCGTCCGCGTCCCGCCTCGCTCCATCCCCTGTGAAGTAGAACCCTGGAAAGCGGGCGAAATACGTCTCGCGGAAGCGTTGATGGTCCCCATACACGGTCCGCATCTGCCCGGGCCAGGGGCGGGTGATCACGAGCATGCCGTCCGCCGGACCTTCCAGCACTTGCCCCCGCTCATCGACGATGGCCGGCACGACCCCGAAAAACGGCAGGGTCGCGGAACCGGGTTTGAGTGCGGTGGCCCCCGGCAGTGGCGAGATGAGGATGCCGCCGGTCTCGGTCTGCCACCAGGTATCCACGATCGGGCAACGCCCCTCGCCCACGACCCGGTAATACCACTCCCAGGCCTCGGGGTTGATGGGCTCGCCGACGGTTCCGAGGACCCGCAGGCTCGTACGGCGGCTTTTCTGGACCCAGGCGTCCCCCTGGGCCATGAGGGCGCGGATAGCGGTCGGGGCGGTATAGAGAATATTGACCCGGTGGCGGTCCACCACCTCCCAGAAGCGCCCCGGGTTCGGGTGGGTCGGGATCCCTTCGAACATGAGGGTCGTGGCGCCGTTGCAGAGCGGACCATACACACCGTAGGTATGACCCGTCACCCAGCCCACATCCGCCGTGCACCAGTAGAGGTCGCCGTCGCGATAGTCGAACACATAGCGAAACGTGATGGCGGCGTAGACGAGGTAACCGCCGCTGGTATGCAGGACACCCTTGGGTTTCCCGGTCGAGCCCGAGGTGTAGAGGATGAACAAGGGGTTCTCGGCGTCCATCTCGACCGGTGGGCATTCGGGGTCGGCGGCGGCGACCGTTTCGTGGTACCAGAGGTCACGGCCGACCTGCCAGGCGATCGACCGGCCCGTGCGTCTCAACACGAACACGGTGTGGACCCGGGGACAGGCCAGGAGCGCGGCATCCACGTTGGCCTTGAGCGGTACATGGCGCCCGCCGCGGAGCCCCTCGTCCGCGGTGACCACAACCCGGCAGTCGGAGTCGAGGATACGGTCCTTGAGCGATTCCGGAGAGAAGCCCCCGAATACGACCGAGTGGACGGCCCCGATCCGGGCACAGGCCAGCATCGCCACGGCCGCCTCGGGGACCATAGGCAGGTAGATCGCGACCCGGTCGCCCTTGCCCACACCCCGCGCCTTCAAGGCATTGGCGAAGCGGCAGACGGCATCGAACAGCTCGCGGTAGCTCACAGACCGCGTCTCGCCCGGGTCGTCGGCTTCCCAGAGGATCGCCGTCCGATCCCCGCGGCTCGCCAGATGGCGGTCCAGGCAGTTGTAGGCGACGTTGAGCTTCGCGCCGTCGAACCAGCGGAGCCGGGGTACCTGATAATCCCAGTCGAGGACCTGCGTCCAGGGCCGCGACCAGGTCACAAACTGCTGGGCCTGCTCCGCCCAGAAACCGCTCGGGTCTTCGATGGAACGCCGATAGAGGGCCTGGTACGCGGCCCGGTCGATATGGGCGCGCGCCGCCATCTCGGCACCCACTTCATAACGCACTGGTTGCGACATCTGGGCATGGCCTCCTGAATAGAGCATGCGGCGGGTTATTAGCGGGTTATTATAGGGATGCAGGCTACCACCCACTAGCGCACCCCCTGAGCAAATACCGCCGCCCATGACTGCCCCAGCGTCCCTCCTCGCCACCGCACGCACCGCCGTCGCGGAAGCGATGGGCGTGGCACGCGTGATCCAGGGGCGGATCAAAGAGTCCCCGGGACTCGTGAAGAGCGATCGCAGCCCGGTGACGGTCGCGGATTTCGCCGTCCAGGCCTTGATCTGCCTGCGATTGCGGGCGGTGCTAGGGGAGTTGCTCCTCGTGGGCGAGGAGAGCGCCGGCCTGTTGCGATCCGAGCCCGGGAGCGCGGTTCGCGAGGCAGTGGTCAGCGCTGTGCGCATCGTGTGGCCCGAGATCACGCCGGACGAGGTCCTCGCCGCCATCGATTCCGGTGCTCACGACGCCACGGCCCCGGCCTACTGGACGCTCGACCCGATCGACGGCACCAAGGGCTTCCTGCGCGGTGGCCAGTACGCGATCTCGCTCGCGTTCATCGAGGACGCTCAGGTCACCGTGGGGGTTATGGGTTGTCCCAACCTCTCGCCCGACTTCGATCGGTCCTTCGCCGATCCCGACCCGGTCGGCCTACTGTATTACGCGAGCGGCGGGGGTGGGGCTTGGGCCTCTGCGCCGAATGGCGTGGCGTTGGGCGGGACAGCGGTCAGGTGTGGGACGAGCGAGGGGCCGGTCCGAGTCTGCGAGTCGATCGAGTCGGGGCACTCGAAGCAGGACACCACCGCGCGCGTCATCGCGGCCCTGGGCGGGGCCGGCACCCCCGCCCGCCTCGACAGCCAGTGCAAGTACGCCGTGGTCGCGCGTGGCCAAGCCGACGCCTATCTCAGGCTCCCGACACGCGCCGACTACGTGGAGAACATCTGGGACCACGCGGCAGGGATGCTGGTCGCCGCCGAGGCCGGTGCCGAAATCACCGACATCGACGGCCGGCCGCTCGACTTCTCCTG
>Ga0299907_10001277_pt1 | contig 14240 bp, 8 predicted proteins | sample RVTome_16_FD_198680 | JGI IMG/M metagenome (GOLD analysis project Ga0299907, IMG submission 198680) | Soil microbial communities from uranium-contaminated site in the Upper Colorado River Basin, Wyoming, United States - RVT152D67 (version 2) ... | reverse complement strand
CGAAGCCGCCCGGGAAGCGCTGCGCGACGCGGCATTCAACGATCTCGACGGCCTGATCGACGTCCTCACCGGCGATGTCCCGCTCGAGGGCGCGGCAGAAATAGACCTTGAGACGGCCGCGGGCCTGAGCCGCGCGCTCGGCACGCCTTCCTGATCAGGTCGGCTCGCCGAGCCTTCGGAGCCGTCGGCGGGGAGGTCGCAGGCGGCGACGAACGCCGGCGAGCATCCGGCGGGTCGTCGCCGGAGGAGGGCTGACCTTCCCGTCGCGCTCGCGCCTTGCGGACCTTCTGGGCTCAGGCGCGTTCGCGCGCTCTCGCGCAGGCTCGGGAGCCAGCTCCCGGCGCGTCGCCGGTCGGGCCGCCGCCTCGATAGACCGCCGCACGCCTTCCCAGGCAGTCTCGTGGCCGAGGCCGGACTCCCGAGCCTTCCGGAGCTCGACCCAGATGTCGGAGTAGACGATGGAGGCCGAGTCGACGGCGGTCTTCCGGCGTAGCACGGCCTCGGGCACGCGCTGGGGATCGGGGTAGACGTACTCGGCGACGATCTCGTCGTACTTCTCCTCGAGCACGGTGTTCTGCGGATCGGCGCCCAGCACGAGGAGGACACCGGTGGGGTCGGTGTCGAGCGGGAGCAGGAGCAGGTCCGGGCGATGCTTCGCGAGCACCTCGGTGAGCTTGAAGACGTCGCCCGCCCATGCCGCCCTCGTGCCGCGGTCGCGAGAAGCCTCGGCGACGTTGCGGGGAAGCACGTCGTCGACCACGATCACGCTCGCCCAGTGGGCGTGGCGCTCGACGTTCATGAAGTCGCGGAGCGCAAACTCGAACAAGTGCAGCCCGTCGACGAACGCGAGGTCGACGCGGCGATCGGGAAAGTGGTCTAGGCCTTCGTCTCGGGCAAAGAAGTCGTCGCTCGTCGCCTTCACCACCTGGAGGTCGCAGTGGATCTCCGACTTGATCTTGAAGGCGGGGTCGACCGCGATCGTCCGGGTGCGCGAGAGGGCCAGGCTGCGGCCGGTGTTGATCCCGATCTCGAGGTAGGACCGCGGCTGGTACGCCCGGTGAATCTCTTCGAGAACGGCGTGTCGCTTCACGATCGTGAACCGTCGCGCGCTCGCCGACTCAGCCGGTGAGCCTGGCGAGTCGTCCGAGGAGGCGTTCGCCGAACCCGGTCAACTCGTCGTTGGCCTTCTCCGGAAGCCACGTCGAGCGGACGTAGTCGATGACGTGGCGGCCCTCCGGCGCCTCCACAGGGACGACACCGTCCGGCGGCTCACGGCCCTCGGCGAGGGCGTGGAAGACCTGCCATTCCCGCCGCTTGCGCTGAGTGCGCGCCGACGCGTCGAAGTCGGTGGGCGACCAGTGGGCGAACTCGTCGTCGGTGAGATGCTTCAGCTCGAGGCAGGCCCAGTCCGGAAGCATCATCGTCGCGATGTCGTCCGACCACATGGGCAGCTCCCACTCCATCGCCTTCACGAAGCTGTAGCCCGGACGGTTCGGCCAGGCCCAGGGCTCGCGGTTGGACAGGCCGACGTCGAGGAACGCATGGCGGTCGTCGCCCACGTAGAGCGGATAGCGAGGAATCTTCACGACTACCTCCGAGGCCTCCAGCTGCCAGGCCAGGTCGCGCAGGACGTTGACCGCCGTGTCCGTGAGCACCATGTCGCCGTCCCACTTGAGCGCGTAGCCAGTGCGTACGTGCGAGAACGCCCAGTTGTAGAAGTAGGCCAGGCTGTGCACCGACGCGGCCGGCGTGTCGAGGTGCTCCTGGCCGCAGCGTGCGACCGAGAAGGGGTAGGTGTGCACCTCGAGCCGGTCCGCGGCTCCCATCTCAGCCGCGACCCGACGCGCGACGTCGGCCGTGCCGTCGCTCGACCCGTTGTCGACGACCACCACCTGGCGCACGGCTCGCAGGAGCAGGGGCAGCACCCACGGCAGCGGCTCCGCCTCGTTCTTGACGCGGACGACGGCGGTGAACCCCGGAACCACGTCGCCGTCCGACCAGGCCCAGCGGACGTTGAACTCGGTATGCCCCTCGAGGTTCGTCAGTACTGGGGCGCTCGCACGGCCGATCTGCCGAGCCGCGACGCTCTCGAGCTTCTCCTCGAGCGACTGCACGCGGAGCGTCCGCCGATTGGCCAGCCTGTGCAACTGGCCGATCCGAGCGTGCTTGTCGATCGTCTCCTGGAGCACCGGAAGCAGCGGGGCGACGTGCTCCTTCCAGTCGCCGTCCCCGTTGTCGCTCGGCGGTCGTTCGGGGTCGTAGCCAAAGTGTTGGAAGTCGACTCGATAGCGCTCGTGCAGGACGGCGGCGGCGGCATCGTCGAAAGCGTCGGGAGGCATCGGCAGGCGCGTGCGGTTCTCCCGTCCCGTCTCCGCCGGCCAGAGCTCGTCGGATACGTGCGCCCGCAGCAGAGCGAGCGTCTCAGGCATGCGTTCGACCTGGCCCACGTGGGTCAGAGGCAGCTGGCCGACGAGATCGTGCTGGACGGCCCAGTGGACGTCTTCGACCGCACCGCCGGGAAGCGCCGCGACGAACCGGCGGAAGTCCTCGACGAGATCGGCGGGTCGTTCGGGCACGCGGGGGAACCACGGCTCCTCGCCGAAGGTCGCGACGAAACGAGGCTCGCGCAGAAGCAGCTTCGACTGCCAGGCCGACCAGAGCCGGGTGCCGGGATGGCGCACGACCGAGAAACGGAACCAGCCCTCCTCGGTGAAGACCCGCTCTCGCTCCTCGCCCTCGTAGTCGGCGAGGCGGTTCTTCTCGCCCCAGAGGCTCGTGTCATGGACGGTGAGGGCGGGCGACACCTCGGGGAGGGCCGACTGGGCGAACGTCTCGGCCGGTATGCCTGCCAGCTCGGCCAGCAGCCACAACACGCTCGTGCATCCGGCCTTCGGGATGGGCAGGAAGAGCACCCGCAGCTCGGGCAGCACGACCGTGCGCTGGAGGACGTGATTGGAGAACGGCTGGCTCGACTGCGAGCCGCTCGGCCCGGGCGCGCCCGGCGCCTCGACGGTTTCCTTCACGACGACCTCCGCCTCCATCGAGAAAAGTCTATGCGTTGCCGAGTCTCGCCCCGGCGCTCCCTGCCGGGACGCGCCGCCTGCTTCGAAGGTAAGCTGTCGCCTGGCTCGGCTGCCCGACGCTCCCTTTCCGCGGGTCGCGGGTGCGCTTCGCTCTGGACATCGATGCCGATGAGTCTCGCGCCGGAAGGACAGGATACGACGACGGTTGCGCCCGGGGGCGCGGCTTCCGCGTCGGAGCGTTCGCTGGTCCTGGTCGCCGGCTCCGGGCGGAGCGGGACGAGCCTGTTCGCAGGAATCCTGCAGCGTTTCGGGTTCCACGTTCCTCAACCCGAGGTCCCGGCTGACGACACAAACCCCCGGGGCTTCGCCGAGTCCCAGTGGGTCGTCGACTTCCACGCCCGCCTGCTCAAGAAGGCTCGGGTGCAGGTCTCGGACGCCCGACCCGCGGCCTGGGCGCGGACGGCGGACGTCTGCCTCGACGACGCGGTCGAGCGGGAGTTGCGTACATGGCTCGCGAGCCAGTTCCGGGAAGCCGACGACATCGTCATCAAGGATCCGCGCCTGTCGTGGTTCCTGCCGCTCTGGCGGCGCTGCGCGGAGGAGATCGGTGCCGCGCCGCGGTTCGTCACCATGCTGCGCCATCCGGCCGCGGTGATCGACAGCAAGCGAAGGTGGTACGGCGGCTGGCAGGGCGACGTCGGCCGCGCGGCCGGCTGGATCAACCAGACTCTCTTTACGGAACGGGCGACGCGCGAAGCGCCTCGTGTCTTCGTACGCTACGACGATCTGCTCGACGACTGGACGCGGACAGTCGGTGAGGTCGGTGAGGTGCTCGACCTTGCCATCATTCGTGACGCGCCCGCATCGTCCGTGCGCCGCATTCACGAGTTCGTCGACCGGACGCTGAGCCGGTCGCGCGCGAACTGGGACGAGTCGGACATGCCGGCCTCGCTCCGGGAGCGGTCGGACGACGTGTGGAAGCTCGTGTCCCGGCTCGCCGACGGGGAAGCCGACCGTCAGGCCGTCGTCGACGACCTCGAGGCCGCCCGCGCAGCCTACGTCGCGTTCTACGAGGAGGCCGAGGCGATCGCCCAGTCGTCGATCGTGGCGATGTCGCAGCGGCGCGGTTCCGCTCGCAACGGCCACGGCCCGGGCGGTGGGCTGCGACGGATGGCGAGGGTGGTTCCCAAGCGCTACCGGCGCAGGGTGCCGCTCCGCTGGCGCGTGACCATCGCCCGGGCGCTGGACCGAAGCGTCGTCAGTCGTCGCTGACGCACGCCCTCACTAGACCAGGCTTCGGCCTTCCATCTCGGCCGGCACGGGCTCTCCGAGGAGCGTGAGCAGGGTCGGCGCGATATCGCGAAGATCGCGCTCCTCACCGGGACGGCTCTCGATACCGTCGCCGGCGATCACGTACAGCCCTTCGGGAGCATGGTTTGCGTCATCCGGGCCCGTGTCGTTCTCGAACACGTGGACGCCGTCCGTCCCGACGAGACCGATGCTGCGCCAGTAGAGGTCACCGAAGTAGACGAGAAGGTCCGGAGGGACGCCGTTCCGCTCCCGGTAGAGCTCCTCCGGCCGGTGGGCGATCGTCCCGATCGGCCGGCCCTCGTCGTCCCCGAGTCCCTCGAGCTTCGCCTTCAGCTCGTCGCGGACGCGCTCGTAGTCGCCCGCGGCCACGGTTCCCTGCGGCTCGCGGCCGGCGACGTTGAGAAAGAGGCGACAGTAATAGCCGCCTTCCCCCCAGGCGGTGGTCCTCGTCCAGTCCACCATGTCCGGCGTGAGGCGCGTCGGCTCCGCGGGCTCCTCCTCGAGCACGAGGTAGCCCTCGCGGCGCAGCCATTCGTTCACGCAGATGCCGCCGTCGATCCGCTTGGCGCCGTGGTCGGAGACGACGAGGACGGCGGTGTCGTCGTCCGCGAAGCGAAGCAGACGGGCGATCTTCTCGTCGAGCGCACGGTAGTAGTCGAGCATCGCGTTCTCGAAGGGATTGCCGGGCTCGTGCAGACGATGGTCGGGGTCCGTGAACCGCCAGAAGCCGTGGTGCAGCCGGTCGGTGCCCATCTCGACCATGAAGAAGAGGTCCCACGGCCTCGTCTCGAGCAGGTGCTCCGCCACCCGGAAGCGCTTCTCCGTCATCTCCTCGATGTCGGCCAGCAGCCGCTCTTTCTCCGACGTGCGGAAGTTGTCGACGTCGACCATGTAGCGCCCGACGAGTCCCTCGATCTCCTCCTTCAGCTCCGCCGGGTACGTGTACTGCGACCGCTCGGTGTCCGGCGTCATGAAGCACGAGATCATGACGCCGTTCACGGCGCTGACGGGGTACGAAGGAGGAACGCCGAGCACGATCACGGGCCGCCCCCGCTCCGAGAGCAGGTCCCAGACGCGCGGGACGCGGACGGAGCGCGAGTCGGCGATCGAGAGACGGTCGTAGGAATGGTCGCGGCGGTTGCGAAAGCCGTAGATGCCGAGCGCCCCGGGGCTGCGCGAGGACGTCATGCAGGCCCAGGCGGGCACCGTGATCGGCGGCTCGGAGCTTCGGAGCACGCCGTACCGCCCCCGCTCCATGAGTGAACGAAGGGTCGGAAGATCCTCGCGCCAGCGCTCGAAGACGAACTCGGGCGGCGCGCAGTCGAGGCCAATGACGAGGGCGCGAGATGCCACTGCGCGCCGGATGCTAGCGATTCGGTTTCGCCATCCGGTCAGGGGGAACCGGGCGATCGGAAGCAGCGGACGGTCTCCGTGCTCAGAGCTGTGGAGTAGCCCTCTGCGCGCAGCAGGCGTCGTGCGCTCCCCATTCGCTCGTCCACACACGCGATGTGGACGCCGACCACGCGCAGCGCACGAGCGACGGCATCGGCTCGCACGTCTGCGCGCGGCACCCACCTGCTGGCCTGTAGCCCGTGCTGGGCGAACGAGAAGAGCAGCAGCCGCTCCTCTGCATGTGCACCGGCGACGCCGCGGAGCGCGGCCGCATAGAAGCCCCGCGGGGCGACGGTCTTCACTCTCCCGGACATGATGAGGATCGTCTGGCTGAGGCTGGCGGGCGCGAGGACGACGTCACCCGGACGGGCAATGGCAAGCACCCGACGCGCCGCCGCGACACTCTCGGCGGGCCGCTTCCATGAGGGCGCCGCCTCGACGGACATCTTTGCCGGCGACCACATCGGCGTTCCCCATACAAGGAGTGCTGCGCCCAGAGCCACGGCGGGTAGCGCCCTCAGCGCGGGCGGCCGAAGACGTCCCAGTAGGCCGGTGGCGACCACGCCCACCAGTGCCGCCGTCGGCAGGGCCCACATCCATCGCCACAGCACCCGGGCGAGGCCGGTGAGGTCGAACACGAATGAGGCCACGAAGGGGGCGAACAGGAGGGCGACGAGCAGGACGGTCGTCGCTGTCATCTGGGCTGCGAAGGCGCGGCGGATCAGAACGGGACCGACCAACAGCGCGGTCAGGGCGACGAGCGCGAGCAGGCCGTCCCCGAGTACGAAGCCGGCGAGCCTGGGGGCGTAGGCCTCGACGTCGCTGTAACTGGGGATTGTCAGTGCCGCCCTCCGTGAGCCGACTGCCGCGGTGGCGACGAGGGCCCCGAGCGGGTAGGCGGCCGTGGCCGCGAAGCCGACGGCAGCCTGCCTCGGCGACCGGCGCAGCAGCGGGGCCAGGCAGCCGCCCGCAACGACCGGAACGACGAAGGCGGCCGTGCTCGTGAGTCCTACGCCGGCGCTGCCGGCGGCGGCAAGTAGCAGGCGCCGTCGCCTTGTCGGCCGCGCGACGTATTCGTTGAGCAGGGCGAACAATAGGGGGATGAGGACCGTGAGGAAGACGATCTTCCCTTGCCAGATGCGTCCGATGAACAGATTGCCGAGCGTCAGGTTGCCCTGCGCGTGGAAGAGTAGGAACACCATGGCCACCGACAGTGCGAGTCCCACCATCGGGACGCCCCAGGTGCGCAGCAGCCGCCAGGTGGCCAGCACGGACAGCGCGCTGGCGACGGGCGGCACGACGAAATAGACGACGTCCGGCGCCGCAAGACCGGCGGTGCGGGCGACCGTGCCGAGCAGGGCTTCGAACGACGAGAGCGGTGGGAAGATGATCGCCGGGAATACCTGGTCGGAGAAGAGGGTGTCCCGCAGCGGGAACTCGCCGTGGGCGGCGACCCACGTGGATAGGTGGACGTGCTGCGTGTCGTCTGCGTCCGGCCGCACGAGGAACAGGGAGAGCGTGCCCAGGCCCAACGCCCATGCGAGGGCGACGGGGGTGGCGGACCACTCCGGCGAGCTGCCGTCGCGAGGAGCCTCACGGCTCCCGGCGAGCGGGTCGTTCGGAACCCGGCCGGCTACCCTCAGGCCCGTCAGGACCACGGCTGTCCCGGCCGCCAGCACCCAGAGTGGCCAGACCGCCTTCCACGGAGCCTGGGTGAAGGCGAAGAGCAAGGCGGCGGCGCCGGCGGCCAGGATGTTCAGCCCGAGTAGGAGCCTTGCCCCGCGATGTGAGCCAGCCAGCTCCCGGCGCCGCGGCGATTCCGCCTCCAGTCCGCATCTGCGAGCGGCGAGCCAGGCGCACGGACCGAGCACAGCCGCGCCGGCGACGGCCGCCCACACCGCGTCGACGTGGAGAATCAGGAAGACGTGGTAGATCACCGTCCAGGTGGCGACGGCGAGCACGAGGAAGTCGAGGAGGCTGTCGCAGACGCGTTCGGTACCCGCCGAGAGCCGATGGATTGCTACTGGGCAGGGAAGCCGGCGACGGTGCTGGACAGCCCGACGCCCGGTTAGCGCTTCATCGACAGGCAAGGGACGCCGCGGGATGCTAGCGATCGGCTCCGCCGTCTGGCGAGCGGGACCCAGGCGCGTGCAGGCAAGTCAACTCGGCGGTCCTCGAGGCCCACACGTAACCCTCGGCAAGCAGTAGCCGTTGCGCTGCCGGCTTGCCACCGGCCAGGCAAGCGACGTCGACGCCGACCACCTGTAGCGCGGCAATCACCTCGTCTGCTTCCACGGTTTGGTGGGAAGATTCGGAAATGCGTGCACCCAGCCCTGCCTTGGCGAACGAGGCTAGGAGCAGCCTTTGGCGAACGTGCGCGCCGCGGGCGCCGCGCAGAGCGCGGGTGTAGAAGGGCCGCGGCGAGACTGTCGTCACGGTTCCGGAGAGGACGAGGATCGTGCGGCTGATGTTCTCGGGCGCGAGGACGGTGTCGCCCGGACGGGCATGTTCGAGTATCTGGCGAGCGGCGGCGATTTCATCCGGGGGCCGCTTCCACGAAGGCTCCGCCGAAACGATCGCGGCGCGGCCCGGTGACCAGAGCGGTGTTCCCCAGAGCGCGAGCGCCGCGCAGAGGAGCGCAGCTGGCACGACCCTCACTACCGCCGGCGTACGGAAGCGGGCCGGAACGGCCGTTGCGAGCACACCGACGAGCGCTGCCGTCGGTACGACCCAGGTGAACCGCCATTGGGTCGCGGCGAGGCCGGTGGCCTGAAAGATCAGCTGCCCGATGCCCGGGGCGAACAGGCAGGCAACGAGGAGGACGGTCGCCGCCGTCATCCGGGCCGCGGGCGTCCTGCGAATCAGAACCGGGCCGACGAGGATGGCGGTGATTGCGACGAGCGCAAGAACCCCGTCTCCGAGGACGAAGTGGACGAGCCGACCGGGAACGATCTCCTCCCCGGTCGGGTCGTACGCTCTGCGCGCGCCGACGACCAACGTCCCGGCGGCTGCGGCGAGGGGGTATGCGACAGTCACGAGGAGCCCGACGGCCGTCTGCTTCGGGGAACGCCGGAACAACGGCAGCAGGCATCCCGCCGCGATCACCGGGACGAGGAAGGTGCCCGTGCTCGTGAGCCCTACTCCAGCGGTACCTGCCGCGGCCAGCAGCAGGAAGCTGCGCCTCGTCGGCCGCTCGACGTACTCGGTGAGCAGCACGAAGAGAAGCGGGACGAGGACGGCGAGGAACACGACCTTCCCCTGCCAAATGCGGCTGATGAAGAAGTTGCCGAGCATCCGGTGGCCGGCCGCGTCCAGCAGCAGGAACACCATGGCCACCGTCAGCGCCACACCGATCGTGCGGACGCCCCAGATGCGCAGCAGCCGCCAGGTGGCCAGCACCGACAGGGCGCTGGCCAGCGGCGGCACCGCGAGGTAGACGAGGTCCGGTACCGCAAGGCCCGTCGTGCGGGCGGCCGTGCCGAGCAGGGCCTCGAAGGACGAGAGCGGCGGAAAGATGATCGCGGGAAACACCTCGTCGGAGAAGAGCGTGTCGCGTAGGGGGAACTCGCCGTGCGCGGCGATCCACGCCGACAGGTGCACGTACTGGGTGTCGTCGCCGTCCGGTCTCACGAGGAAGAGCGAAAGCGTGCCGAGCGCGGCCGCCCACGCCAGAGCGACGAGCGTCGCGGGCCAGGTCGGCCAGCCGACGTAGGCCGGCCGGTGCTCCGGATCTCGGTCTGACGACCTCACGCTCGTCGAGACCACTGCGGTGCCGGCCGCCAGCACCCACACGAGCCAGACGACCGGCCAGGGCAGGGCGGTGAACGCAAAGAGTGCGGCGGCGCCGACGGCCAGCAGCACGTTCACGATGCCCAGGATCACGATCCAGCGGCGTGATCCGGACGGAGCTCCCTCGTCCGTCGGCGCTTCCATTCGGGGTCCGCTCCAGTGCAGGACGAGCCACACGCACGGTACGAGCGCAGCAAGCCCGCCGCCAGCCGCCCAGGCGGCGCCGATGTCGAGAGCCAGGCATACGTGGTAGATCACCGTCCAGGCGGCGAAGGCGAGGACGAGGAAGTCGAGGAGACCGTCGCTCGCACGCGCGATGCCGCGTGGCAGCCGCTCTCTCGCGCTTTCGGCCTCGGGCTCGTGACGACGCTCGAGAAGCCCGTCCTCAGCCTGCGCTTCTCCGACAGGCACGGTGACCTGCGAGCGTATGCGCGGAGTGCCTCCTGTTGCTTTCATTTCGTGCGCTGGAACGCTTCAGGCGCCGACGAACACGCTACATGGAGGGCTCGCCGTCGATCGTGGTGCGCTCCATTCGGCGCCGCATGTGCCCGGTATCCTCCCCGCGATGTCGAACCGAGTACTCGTCGTCGGCTGGGACGGCGCCGACTGGGAGATCCTCGATCCCCTACTCGCCGCCGGGGAGCTGCCCGCGCTCGGCGCCCTCGTCGAGCGAGGCCGCCGCGGCGTGTCCCTCTCTTCCCTGCCGTCGCACTCGTGGGCGGCTTGGCCGACCTTCCTCACCGGACGCGATCCGGCCGGCCACGGCGTCTTCGACGTCCTCGAGTACCGGCCGGGGGCGACGCGCAGGTTGCCCGTCTCGTCGCGCTCGATCCTCGCGCCGACCTGGCCTGACCGTCTTTCGGAGGCCGGCAAGACGACGCTTCTCGTCAACGTGCCGCTCACCTACCCGGCGCCGGCGATCCGCGGTGTCGCGATCGCGGGCGGCGTCGTGCCGCCCGGTAAGACGTACAGCCACCCGGCCGACGTCGGCCCGCAGCTCGGCTGGCCGATCAACGGAGGCTCGTGGACGACGTTCCGCCACCGCCCGCTGGACCTCGTCGCCGACCTCGAAGCGCTCACCCGCAAGCGCGCGGCTGCGATGCGCACGCTCCTCGACGAGCAGTCCTGGGATGCCGCGTGCATCGTCTTCGTGTCCCCCGACCGCGCGCAGCACTGCCTGCTCGAGTACGTCCACCCGGGGCATCCCGCCCACACGGAGGCGGCTGCCTCACCGGTCGGCGAGCGCGTGCGCGGCCTCTACCGCCTGCTCGACGAGGAGCTCGCCTCTCTCGTCGAGCACACCGAGGAGGACGACCTCGTGATTCTCATGTCCGACCACGGGCACCAGCCCTGCACGCGGGCGCTCTCCATGAACAAGGTGCTCGAGCGGCTCGGAGTCCTGCGCTTCGGGCGCGGCTCGACGCTCGTGAACCTGCTCTCCTGGGGACGCGTGCGCTCGCTGGCCCGCGTCGCCTACGACCGGCTCGGCCTGCACGGCAGGGTGGCGGTGCCGACCGCGCCAATCGACTGGGCGGATACCGTCGCGTACACGAGCGTCGTCTCCACCGGCGAAGGCGTCTCCGTCAACCTCGCGGGGCGCGAGCCGCACGGCACCGTCCAGCGGGCCGACTACGAGCGCGTGCGCGACGAGCTCGCTCACGCGCTGCTCGAGTTCACCGATCCGGAGACGGGGGCGCGCCCGATCGGCAGCGTGCTGCGCAAGGAGGAGGTCCTCTCGGGGCCCTATCTCGACCGGGCGCCCGACCTGCTGCTCGCGCCGGCTCCTCTCTACAGCCTGACGCACGCCCGGCGGCTCGTCGAGGAGGCGGACTGGCTCTCCGGCGACCACCGCCCCGAGGGCGTCTACGCCATGGCCGGGCCGGGCATCACGCACGGCTCGGGGCCGGAGGTCTCCTTGGCCGACTTCGCCGGGTGGATCGCCGAGGCCGTCGGGCTCGAGCCGGACCCCGAGTGGGGCCGGGCGCCGGCCGGCGAGGCGGTCGGCGTCTACAGCGACGAGGACGAGCGCCTGGTCGAGGAGCGCCTGCGCGGCCTCGGCTACCTCGACTAGCAGGCCGGCGGCGCCGGCGAAGGCAGCGGTTGTGACCGAGGAACGCACGCTCCTCGCCGGGACGGCGGCCAACGTCGTCGGCCTCGCAGTCGGCGTCGTTGCCGCGGTCGGAGTGCAGATCCTGCTCGGTCGGACGCTTCTGCCCGGAGCCTTCGGCGTGGTGACGGTCGCCGTGCAAGTCGCCTTCGTCGCTTCTGCTGGCAGCCGGTTCGGGATGGACATGGCGGCCGTGCGCCTCGTTGCGATCGGCCGAGGGGCCGGCCGGCCGGCGCACTTGCGAAGCCTCGTCGACCGCTGCGCCCTCGCAGCCCTTGCCGCGAGCGTCGTGCTCGCCGGCCTCCTCGCCGCCGCCTCGCCGCTCTACGACGGGTACGGCCGGGTAATCGCGCTGGCCGCGGCGGGCCTGCCCTTCATCGCCGTCACCAACGTCTACCTGGGCGCGACGCGCGGCCTCGCTCAGATGCGGCAGACCCTCTACGTCTTCTGGGTCGGCCAGCCGCTCATCTGGATCGTGCTGGCGGGCGGCGCCATTGCAGCGGGCGGCGCGACTGACGCCGTCATCGTCGCCTATGACGTCTCGTGGGTGCTGGCCGCCCTGGCCGCGCGCGAGCTCTGGAGGCGGGAGGCACGGAGCTTCGCGGGACGGCCCGCGACCGGGGAGGAGGTGCGTGCGGCGCTTCGCTTCGGGCTTCCCCGTGCGCCGGCGGCCCTCCTCGGGCAGGCGGTCTTCTGGGCGGATCTCTGGGTGCTCGCAGCCTTCGAGGTTGGCACGGATCTCGACGCCTATGCGGCGGCCGCCCGCATCTCCCAGGTGCTGCTCCTCTTCCTCACGTCGCTCAGCCTCGTCTTCTCGCCCTTCGCCGCGGACCTGCACGCGCGGGGGCAGCGGCAGCGCCTGGACGACCTCTTCAAGCGCAGCACCCGCTGGGCGCTCGCGGCGACGCTGCCGCTTTTGATCGTCCTCTTCGTCGGCGCGGACGACGTGCTCCATGCCTTCTCCGGCCGCTTCGAGGCCGGAGAAGGGGCGCTTCGCATCCTCCTCGCAGGCCAGGCCGCGAACGTCGCCACGGGCAGCGTCGGCTTCATCCTCATCATGACCGGGTTTACCGGCCTCGACCTGCTCGACAACGTCCTCGGTATCTCGCTCCTGGTCGGGCTCGCCATTGTCCTCACGGCAGCCTTCGGGATCGAAGGGACAGCCGTCGCCGCCGCCGTCAGCGTCGCCGGCCTCAACGTCCTGCGGCTCGTGCAGGTCCGGCGTCGCGTCGGGATCCAACCGTACGAGCGGGCATACCTCGGCCTCGCCTTGCCCGCCGCGGCCGCGGTGCTGGCGGCGTTCGCGGCGCATGCCGCGCTTTCGGGCCGGGCCTGGTGGGCGTCGCTCGCGTCGACCGCCGCCTGCGGATTCGCGTCCTACGCCGCTGTCCTACCGCTCGCTCTGCCCGCGGCCGAGCGCGCTGTGCTGTTCGCGTCACTGAGCAGAGTCGCCAGGCGCCTGAGATCTGCGCCTTCGTGACGGCCCGGCCGCGAACGCTGGTATCGTCGCGCGCTGCAGTGGCTACGTCTGCGACAAACCGGGCAGTGCGAGCGACGAAGGGAGTTTCGTGATGCGAGTCTTGATCCTCGGAGGGGACGGCTATCTCGGCTGGCCCACCGCGATGCGCTTCTCCGGCCGGGGACACGACGTCGCCGTCGTCGACAACTTCGCGCGCCGCCGCTGGGTCGAGGAGGCCGGATCGCATTCGCTGACGCCGATCGCAGGGCTCGAGGAGCGCCTCGAGGCTTGGCACGAGGTCGCCGGAAAGCGGATCGAGTCGTATGTGGGCGACATCGCGGAGGGGACGTTCGTCGCGGACGTGGTGCGCGAATTCGAGCCCGACGCGATCGTGCACTACGGCGAGCAGCCGAGCGCTCCGTGGTCGATGAAGACGGTCGACCACGCCGTCGTGACGCAGCAGAACAACGTCGTCGGCTCGCTGAAGCTGCTCTGGGCGATGCGCGAGTACGCGCCCGAAGCGCACCTCGTCAAGCTCGGGACGATGGGCGAGTACGGCACACCCAACATCGACATCGAGGAGGGGTTCATCGAGATCGAGCACAAGGGCCGGCGAGACACCCTGCCGTTCCCGAAGCTGCCCGGCTCGCTCTACCACCTTTCCAAGGTGCACGACAGCCATAACATCCACTTCGCCTGCCGCGTCTGGGGGCTTCGGGCGACGGACCTCAACCAGGGCGTTGTCTACGGCATCGAGACGCCCGAGACCAAGCTCGACGACCGCCTCGCGACCCGCTTCGACTACGACGAGCTCTTCGGGACGGCGCTCAACCGCTTCGCGGTGCAGGCGGTGATCGGCCACCCCCTGACCGTCTACGGCAAGGGCGGTCAGACGCGCGGCTTCCTCAACATCGTCGACACGCTCCAGTGCGTCGAGCTCACGGCAGCCAACCCGCCGGCGGCGGGCGAGTACCGTGTCTTCAACCAGTTCACGGAGACGTTCAACGTCTCGGATCTAGCCGAGAAGGTGCGTCATGCGGGAGCGGAAGTCGGGATCGAGGTCCAGGTCGACCACGTCGCCAACCCTCGGTTCGAGATGGAGGAGCACTACTACAACCCCGTGCACACGAAGCTGCTCTCGCTCGGCCTCCAGCCGACG
>Ga0299907_10001275_pt1 | contig 14246 bp, 14 predicted proteins | sample RVTome_16_FD_198680 | JGI IMG/M metagenome (GOLD analysis project Ga0299907, IMG submission 198680) | Soil microbial communities from uranium-contaminated site in the Upper Colorado River Basin, Wyoming, United States - RVT152D67 (version 2) ... | reverse complement strand
GCTCCTGCTTGCCCCGGCGCCCGGCCCGGCGGGCTCTCCCCCGGGGAACTGCAGGCCGCCGCCTTCCTGGCCGGCCGCAACCCCCGGGTGCGGGCCATCGACATCGTCGAGGTCGACGCCACCCGGGACGTGGCCGACCGCACCGTCGACGTCGCCGCCCTCTGCCTGCTCAACGCCGCCGCCGGCCTCCACGAGCGGCTCCGCTGATGGCCGCCCTCGATTCGGGCCTCGTGGACGTCAAAGCGGCCCGTTTCTCGGCCACCCACAGCGCTTTGAAGCTGGTTGTGCCCAAAGCCGAGCGATAGGTCCCTCGGCTGTCCCAGCCAACCCGTACGATGGCCTGGCGATGACCGCGGAACCGCTGCCGTTCGACAAGGCAAACACGTTGCTGGACGGGCTGAACCCCGTCCAGCGGGAAGCCGTCGTGCATCCGGGCGGGCCGATCCTGGTCGTGGCCGGGGCCGGGTCGGGCAAAACGCGGGTGCTGACCCACCGGGTCGCCCACCTGATCAAGGACCTCAAGATCTCGCCCTTCGCCATCCTGGCCATCACGTTCACCAACAAGGCGGCCGACGAGATGAAGGAGCGGGTCGGCCAGCTCGTCGGGCCGGTGGCGCAGAAGATGTGGGTGTCGACGTTCCACTCCGCCTGCGCCCGGATCCTGCGGCGGGAGGCGGCCCATCTCGGGATGCGGTCGTCGTTCTCGATCTACGACCAGGCCGACGCCGTCCGGCTGACCGGGTACATCCTGCGGGATCTCAACGTCGATCCGAAGCGGCTGCCACCCCGGCAGGTCCACGCCGCCATCTCGGCGGCCAAGAACGAGCTGATCAGCCCGACCGAGCTGCTGGAGCGGGCCCTCACGCCCTACGACAAGAAGCTGGCCGAGGTCTACGCCGAATACCAGAAGCGCCTCACCGACGCCTCGGCGCTCGACTTCGACGACCTGCTGACGTCGGCCGTCAACCTGTTCCGCCGCCACCCCGACGTCGCCGCCCAGTGGCGCACCCGGTTCCAGCACGTGCTGGTCGACGAGTTCCAGGACACCAACCTGGCCCAATGGGAGCTCGTCCGGACCCTGGCCGACGAGCATCGCAACATCATGGTGGTGGGTGACGCCGACCAGGCCATCTACCGCTTCCGGGGCGCCGACTACCGCAACCTGATGCGCTTCGAGGAGGCGTTCCCCGACGCCAGCGTCATCGTTCTGGAGCAGAACTACCGCTCCACCCAGACGATCCTCGACGCCGCCAACGCCGTTATCGCCAACAATGCCGGGCGCCGGCCCAAGCACCTGTGGACCGACTCCATCGGCGGCGAGCTGATCACCCGGTACCTCGGGGAGGACGAGCGCGACGAGGCGCTGTACCTCACCCGGGAGATCCACCGGCTGGTGGAGGAGTGCCCCTACCGCTACGGCGACCTGGCCGTCTTCTACCGCACCAACGCCCAGAGCCGCGTCGTGGAAGAGGTGTTCGTCCGCAGCGGCATCCCCTACCGGGTGGTCGGCGGCGTGAAGTTCTACGACCGCAAAGAGGTCAAGGACATCCTGGCCTACCTCCGGGCGCTGGCCAACCCCGATGACGAGGTGAGCCTCAAGCGGATCGCCAACGTCCCCAAGCGAGGCGTGGGCGACACGTCGGTGGCCAAGGTCGAGGCCTACGCCGCCGAGCGCAACCTGACCTTCGGAGGCGCCCTGGCCCGGGCCATCGACGCCGGCGTCAGCGGCAAGGCCCTGGGCGGGATCCGCGCGCTGCTCGACGTGTTTGAGGAGCTGGCCGACGTCTCCGAGCACGGCGTGGCGGCCACCGTCGAGGCGGTACTGGAGCGCACCGGCTACCTGGCCGAACTGGAAGCCGAGCGGTCCATCGAGGCGGCCGGGCGGATCGAGAACCTCCGGGAGCTGGTCGGCGTCGCCCGGGAGTTCGACGAGGCACTTGAGCGGGGCGACATCGTCGGAGCGGCGGCAAACTCGGTGGCGGCCGCCATCGGCGCCGACGACGCCACCGGGGAGCAGACGGACCAGACGGACCAGACGGACCAGACGGACCAGACTGACCAGACTGACCAGGCGGACCAGGCGGCGCCGGTCGTGGTGCCGGTCGGTATTCCCCGGATCCAGGCCTTCCTGGAGGCGCTGTCGTTGGTCACCGACATGGACGACTACGACGGCGACCAGAGTGCGGTGACCCTGATGACGCTGCACTCGGCCAAGGGGCTGGAGTTTCCCGTCGTGTTCATGACCGGGATGGAGGAGAACGTCTTCCCCCACGTCCGCTCCCTCGGCGACCCGGATCAGCTCGACGAGGAACGCCGCCTCTGCTACGTCGGCATCACCCGGGCCCGGGAGCGGCTCTACCTCTGCCACGCCTGGTGCCGCAACCTCTTCGGGTCGACCCAGTACAACCCGGCCAGCCGGTTCCTGGCCGAGATCCCCGAGCAACTGGTGAACCTCACCGGCCGGACACATCCGGCCCGCGGCGCCGCTCGGGAACGTCAGCTCCGCTCCGGCGTGGTCGGCAGCCCGGCCCGAGGCCCGATCACCGGCGCCGCCGGCGCCGAGAAGCTGGGCCTCAAGGTCGGCGACGACGTCTCCCACGACAAGTTCGGCGAGGGCGTGATCATCGGCATCGAAGGCGAAGGCGACAAGGCCGAAGCCCTCGTCCGCTTCCGCGACGCCGGCGAAAAGCGCCTCCTCCTCTCCTGGGCCCCGCTCAAGCGCCTCAGCTAACCCGCCGCCCCCCGCCCCTCAGCCGTCGCCCCTCAGCCCCGGCCCCCCGCCCCCCGCCCCCCGCCCCCTCAAGAAAGCGCGACCGGTAGTAGGGCGGGGGGTGTTCACGGCCGTGAATGGCTACCGAGCGCGACCGGTCGCACCCCATGGTGGCGCCCCGTTCGCTCGGTGCTGGGCTCTCGCTGGGCCCCACGAGATCGGAAGAAGCGTGGTTCAGAAAATCAGCAGCCTCGCGACCTGCTTCGTGACCAAACTGAGCGCATGTTGGGGAACCTGCTTGACCAGGTAGGGATCATCGCCGATCGCCAGCGCGGCGCTTTTTCGCTCCGCCAGGTCGCGAAAGTTGGCGTGACCGCACGACACGTAAGGGCCTGGCTCCGAGGGGAACGGATCCTTCCGACTCCGGCTCGGGGTGTGTTCCATTTGCGCGGGGCGGAGAGAGATTGGCGGCAGGACCTGTGGATCGCCGTCCTCGCTGGTCCACCAAAGACCGTCGTGTCGCATGCCAGCGCGGCTGCCCTCCGTGGTCTCGTGCCTCCACCGTCACAACCACATGTGACGGTGCCGCGTGGTTCGAGCGGTCGATACGGAGGGTCCGTGGTGCATCACGCCACCGTGTTCGCCGCCGATCGTTGCCGGTTCGACCGACTGCCGGTCACCGGCGTGGCCCGCACCATCGTCGATTGTGCCGGAGTGTTCGAGCAGGAAGCGTTGAACGATCTCGTCGACGCCGCCCTGGGCCGGAACCTCACCTCGTATCGCCGGATTCGGGCGGCCTGGGAACGGGCGGGGCGGGTCCGGGGCGGTCGCCTTCTGGATGTCGCGATCAGCCCGTTCTCCGGGAACGTCAGACTCGGGAGTGAGAAGGAGGCGCTCGCCCTGCGCCGCTTCAAGGAGTGGGGTGTGCCACCGCCTGTGTGCCAGCACGTGATCCGTGATGCCAAAGGGCGGTTCCTGGCCCGGGTCGACTTCGCGTGGCCGGACCGGCGGTTCGGTCTGGAGTACCTCGGCGACGAGCCCCACGCCCCGCGGTGGTGGGGGAAGGACGAGCAGAGACTCCGGGCGGTGGAGGCAGCGGTCGGATGGCGCCTGGAACTTGCGGATCGCTACGACATGCGTCCTTCGGCGACGCGCCTGCGCGGCCTCCTGCTCGAGGTGCTTGGCCGGGCGGCGGCCTGAGGGTCCCACCATGGGGTGCGACCGGTCGCGCCCGACAAGCGTTCACGGCCGTCAACACCCTCCGTCCTACTACCGGTCGCGCTTTCTTGAGGAGAGGCTCCGGGCTGGGGGACGGGGAGCGCGGGTCGCGAGCGCTACGGGTCGGGGGGTGAGCTCAGCCGGGAGAGGTGCTCCCGGCGAGTTGGAGGACCTCGGCGTGCTCGTCGTCGTTCAGGGAGCCGATCCACCGTTTCAGCTCCCGGCCGTCGGCGGAGACCAGGACCGAGGCGGGCTGGCCCTTGATCCCGAACCCGTTCCAGGAGGCGAAACCCCGGTCCCACAGCATCCGGAACGTGATGCCGTGCTTGGCGACGAACGCCTGAGCCTTGGTGTAGCCGTCCTGGGTCCCAAGGCCGACGACGTTGACCTTTCCGGCATGATCCCGAGCGAACTGCTCGAGGCCGGGGGCTTCCCCGGCGCAGTACGGTCAATGTGGAGCCCAGAACCAGTAGAGGGTCGGGCGGTCGGGCAGCCCGAGAGCCCGGAGGTTCACGTCTGCGCCGGTGCCGACGTCCCGGACCACGACGTCGGGAACAGCGGTCCGCGGCGAGCTCGTCCCGGTCGTGGTCGGCGCCCCGCTCGTCGGAGGTGAGGAACCGGACGAAGCCGAGTCGCCCCCTCCGCAGGCGGTGGCGAGGAGGAGCACCAGCCCCACGGCAGAACCTCGGCCAAGGACCATCCGGTCACGGTACCGCCAGTTCGCGACAATTGGCGGGCATGGCCGACGAACCGGAGTGTCACAAGGTCGAGTGGACCCGCCTCGAGATCGGGGATCGGTCGTGGCGGGTCAAGCTCGAGTACGGGTGAGACGAGCAGTGGTCGGCTCTCGCCATCGGTGAGTCGTACATCGAGGCTGTGGGCCGCGGATCCTCCCGTGAGGAGGTCCTCGACACGATCGCCTGGCGGCTGAGGAACGAGCCCGTGCGCTAGCCGGCCGGCGGCGCCGCCGGCGGAGTCGACGTGCGGACGTCGACGAAGACGCTGATCTTCCCGTCGATCTCCTTGGTGAGGATGGGGAAGCGGGCCAGCGTCGCCGGGTCGAGCGGCGCCCGCGAGCACTTGTCCTCGTAGCGCTTCTCCGCCCGGTCCCACTCCACGAGGCACTCGACGGTCTTGCCGGGCGGGACCACGTGGTAGGCCACGAACTGGTCCCCTTCCAGGTCAAGGCAGAACGAGCGCTCGCCGTCTTTCGGGTCCGGGTAGCAGACCGGTCCGCCGTCCTTGATCTGCTTGGTGACCCGGTCGGACGTGCCGGCGAAGAACGGCTGGTAGGGGGGTGCCTCGCTACCGCCCCGGGAGTTGAGAACGGCGACGGCCACGATGCCCACCACCAGACCCATCACGACCGCGGCGGTGGCCAGGATCACCCGGGTGCCCTTGTCGACCTTGCGCGTCGCCATCAGGCGCTCAATCTAGGGGCGGCCGCCAGGACTTCCGTCGGTCACTGGGAGGAAGAGGGGCTCCGTCCGAAGGTACCGGCCCTGGGCGACGAAGGTGGCACGGGTGATCGGCTTCGTCACGCAGTCACCGTCGTAGGGCGGCAGCAACTGGATCGCTCCCCGGAGGCTCGGCGTGCTGAACTCGCCCGCTCCGGCGAGGACGAAGCGCTTGGCTTCCCTCACGCGGAAGAGCATCGCCGCACTGCGCATGAGATAGTCGACGTTTCCCATCCCCACGTGGTGCACGAGGTGCCCGCAGGTGCTGCCGGCCGCGGGAGGGCTGGTGTAGGTACCGGAACCGGTGAAGGGACCGGTGCCCCAGATCCGGTAGCCGTTGATGATGCCGTTGCACTGGATCTGGGCGGGGCCGATGTTCCAGGCGCCCGGGCTATCGGCGTTCGCGCCGGCCAACGGCGGCGCGAACGTGATCGTGCCGCTGATCACACAGACCGCCCCGCCGAGACCGCTCGCGGCCGGAACGAAACCGACGACTGACGTCGCCACTACGGCACCCAGCAACAGGATCCGGCGTCCCAAGATCCAGACTGTACCAATCATCCCGGGAGAAAAGAGAGTCGCACCCGGCGGTGCGGATTGTCCCGGTTGAAATCGACCAGCACCAGGCTCTGCCAGGTGCCGAGGGCCATCCGGCCGCCCACCACCGGAATGACGAGCGACGGACTGACGAACACCGGAAGCAGATGGTCGGCGCCGTGACCGACGCTGCCGTGACGGTGCCGGTAGCGATCGTCGCGGGGCAGGAGCCGCCCGAGCGCCTCGGCGAGGTCAGGTTCCGAGCCGGACCCGAGTTCCATCAGGGCCACGCCGGCGGTGGCGTGGGGTGCGAAGACCGACAGCAGCCCGTCCCCGAAGGCCCGGCAGAACGTGGCCGCTTCGGTGGTGATGTCGACGACCTGATCGCCCCGTGTCTCGAGCGAGATCTCCGCGGTGTCCATCTCCGCGGTCGGAGCCCGGCAGCTAGCGCGCCAGCACCACTTGGGCGATGAACGTCGCCCGTGTGACCGGTGTGGTGATGCAGTCGCCCTCGTAGGGCGGAGGGATCACGAAGCTGCCGTTCATCGACGGCGTGGCGAACTTGCCGGCTCCGGCCAGGACGAAATCGCTCTTCTCCTTGAGGTGGTAGGTGCCGCTGGTCGTCCGGAAGGTGTAGTCGACGTTGCCCTCGCCGACCTGGTGCAGACAGGTGCCGGTGCCGGACGGCAGGACGGTGTACGTCCCGGTCCCGGTGAACGGGCCTTGGCCGGTGAAGTAGTCCGGACCCTTATAGGCGCCCTTGCAGTCGATGGCACCCGGGAGAATGGTCCAGACACCCCTCAGGTAGGGACCGTTCGGCGGCTCGAAGGCGATCGTGCCGCTGATGGTGCAGACGCCCGCCCCGATGGCCTCGGCCTTCGGGACGAAACCCACCAGTGGCACGAGTGCCAGAGCGGCTACGAACGCGAAGAGTCGCTTCACAATTCCCCCTGAGGCTGGGTCACTCGGCCCGTATACCCAGCGAATAAGAGACTCTAGCAAAAGCAGAACTATCTTTAGACTCCGTGGAGCGCCCGTACCGCATCGTCGTCGCCAAGCCGGGGCTCGACGGACACGACCGGGGCGCCAAGGTCATCGCCCGGGCGTTGCGCGATGCCGGCTTCGAAGTCATCTACACCGGGCTCCACCAGACGGCGGAGCAGGTGGCCGAAACCGCGGTCCAGGAGGACGCCGACGCCGTCGGCCTCTCCCTCCTCTCCGGGGCCCATAACACTCTGTTTCCCAAGGTCATGGCGCAATTGGCGGACAAGGGAGCAGCCGACGTCCTCGTCTTCGGCGGCGGGATCATTCCCGAGGCCGACATCCCGACCCTCAAGGAGCAGGGGGTGGCCGCCATCTTCACTCCCGGCACGCCGATGCAGGCCATCGTCGACTGGCTGGCGAAGGCGCTCGACGAACGCGAGCGCGAACTGGCCGGCTGACTTCGGCAACACCGGTCGGCGCCCCATATTGTGCGGAATCGCACACTTAGGGGGGTCCCGCCCCCGGAAGCCGTCGCGAGGGAGAAGGACCGTGGATCTCTTCGAGTACCAGGGCAAGCAGGTGCTGGCGCGCTTCGGTGTGCCGGTATCGGCCGGGGAGGCAGTCGGCACCGTCGACGACGCCGTGGCCGCCGCCGACCGGCTCGGCTACCCGGTGGTAGTGAAGGCCCAGGTACAGGTCGGCGGGCGGGGCAAGGCCGGCGGCATCAAGCTGGCCAACTCCACCGACGAGGCCCGCCAGCACGCCTCCAACATTCTCGGCATGGACATCAAGGGCCATGTCGTGCGCTGCCTCTGGATCGAGAAGGCCAGCGACATCAGCGAGGAGTACTACGCCTCCTTCACCCTCGACCGGGCGGCCAAGAAGCACCTCGGGATGGTCAGCGCCAAGGGCGGCGTCGACATCGAGCAAGTGGCCGAGGAGGACCCGGCGGCCATCGCCCGGGTCCACATCGACCCGCTCGTCGGCATCGAGGACTATCACGCCCGCCAGCTCGTCTTCGGGGCCAAGCTCAACCCCGCCGCCCGCAGCGGCGCAATCTCCATCCTGAAGCAGCTGTACAAGGCCTTCGTCGAACTCGACGCCGACCTGGTCGAGATCAACCCGCTGATCCTCACGCCCGACGGGCGGGTCCACGCCCTCGACGCCAAGGTGTCCCTCGACGACAACGCCGGCTACCGCCACCCCGAGTTCGAGGACCTGCGCAGCACGGCGTCGGCCGATCCCCGGGAGCAGATGGCCCGGGAGCGGGGCCTCAACTACATCGGCCTCGACGGCGAGGTCGGCATCATCGGCAACGGCGCCGGGCTGGTGATGAGCACTCTCGACGTCGTCAACCAGGCCGGCGGCAAGGCGGCCAACTTCCTCGACGTCGGCGGCGGCGCCGGCGCCAAGACCATCGCCAACGCCCTCGAGGTGATCACGGCCGACCCCAACGTCCGGTCGGTCCTCATCAACATCTTCGGCGGGATCACCCGCTGCGACCTGGTGGCCCAGGGGATCATCGACGGGTTCGCCGCCATCGACGTGAAGGTGCCGGTGGTGGTGCGCCTCGACGGGACCAGCGCCGAGGAGGGCCGGGCGATCCTGGCCGCCAACCCGAAGGACGGGCTGGTGCCGGCGGCCACCATGCTGGAGGCGGCCAACCGGGCGGTGGAACTGGCCAAGAGCGGAGCGGAGGCGTAAGCCCGATGGCGATCATCATCGACGAGAACACGCGGGTCGTCGTCCAGGGCCTGACCGGCCGGGAGGGCCGTTTCCACGCCCTGCGCAACCGGGACTACGGCACCAAGGTCGTGGCCGGCGTGACGCCGGGCAAGGGCGGCAGCGACGTCGAGGGCATCCCGGTCTTCGACACCATGGTGGAGGCCGTCAACGAGACTGGAGCCAACGCCTCGATCATCTTCGTCCCGGCCCGCTTCACCGCCGACGCCGTCTACGAGGCGGCCGACTCCGGCGTGGGTGTCATCGTCTGCATCACCGAGGGTGTCCCGGCCCACGACGAGGCCCGCTTCGTCAACTACGTGCGAACGCGCTATCCCGACACCGTGCTGATCGGGCCGAACTGCCCCGGCCTCATCTCGCCCGGCAAGTGCAACATCGGGATCATGCCCGGCGAGATCACCCTCGCCGGCGGGCCGGTCGGTCTCGTCTCCCGCTCCGGGACGCTCACCTACCAGGCCGTCCACGAGCTGACCCAGCGGGGGATCGGGCAGACCACCTGCGTCGGCATCGGCGGCGACCCGGTGCCGGGGACGGGCTTCATCGACTGCCTGTCCCGCTTCGAGGCCGACCCCGCCACCTTGGCCTGCGTGATGATCGGCGAGATCGGCGGCTCCGACGAGGAGACCGCCGCCGCCTTCATCGCGTCCGAGATGACCAAACCGGTGGTGGCCTACGTGGCCGGGGTGACCGCCCCGCCGGGGAAGAAGATGGGCCACGCCGGCGCCATCGTCTCCGGCTCCAAGGGCACGGCCGCGGCCAAGATCGAAGCCTTGGAAAAGGCAGGCTGTGGCGTTGGGCGCAATCCGACCGAAATCGGCGAAATCATGGCCGAGGTGCTCAAGGGCGTCTGATTCACCGTCCTATGGTGGGCCACGGTGAACCTGCGCTTCCTACTGCTCATCCTGGCTTTGGCGGTAACCGCTTGCTCCGGGGGTTCCGGCACGGACAAGAGTGCGGCATCGTCGACGTCGACCGCGACGGTGGCTGAGGCCTCAACGTCGACGACGGGCACTCCACCCGCCGGCGAGTCTTCGACGACGTCGTCGACGCCGGCCACCTCGGCAACGTCGACGACCACCGGGAAGCCGGTGACGACCTCCGAGCCTGCGCCCAACCAGCGCGTCGCCGCCTCGGGAGCCTTCATCGCCGGCGCCAACGGCGCAGCGGTGGCGGCGTCGCCGGGTGGGGCGGTGATCCGCCGGATCCGGGCCGGGGTGGCGATGGCTGTCGACGCCATCGACAGCGGCTGGGCCCACGTCATCACCCCCTGCGAGAACCGCCAATGGGTGAAGATGGCCGACGGGCACATCGAGAAGACCGCCGACATCGTGATCGACCCAGGCCACGGCGGGCCGGAGTCCGGCGCCGTCGGCCCGGGCGGGCTCAAGGAGAAGGACCTCAACTTCGCCGTCGCCCAGATGACGGTCGAGGCCCTGGCGGCCGAGGGCGTCAACGCCGCCCTGGCCCGCACCGGTGACTACCGCCAGACGCTCGCCTCCCGGGTGGCGATGGCCACGGCCCTGAACCCCAAGGCCTTCGTCTCGATCCATCACAACGCCGCGCCCGACGAGTCGTGGCCCAAGCCCGGCACCGAGACCTACTACCAGACCGGCAAGGACGTCCCGGCCGAACGCAAGGCCGCCTCCAAGCGCCTGGCCGGGTTGATCTACGAAGAGGTCTCCAAGGCGCTGTCCGCCTATCAGGCCGACTGGGTGGCCGACCGCGACGCCGGCACCAAGTACCGCCTCGGCGATTCCGGCAACGACTACTACGGCATCCTGCGGATCTCGGCCATCGGCGGCGTCGTCGCCACCCTGGCCGAGCTGGCCTTCGTGACCAACCCGTCCGAGGAAGTGCTGCTGCAGCGCGACGACGTCCGCCGGGCCGAGGCCAACGCCGTCGCACGCGGCATCCTCCGCTTCCTGCGGAGCGACGACCCCGGCAGCGGCTTCACCGAGCCGTACCCCCGCACCGAGCCCGCCGGCGGAGGGGGCGGCACCACCGGCTGCGTCGACCCGAGCTGACCAAACTGGCGTTCCTTTACCGGAATACGGCGGAAATCGAACGCCAGTTGGCTGGGGTCAGGCTCGCCGGCGCAGCGACCACATCTGCGCCGCCCGTTCGGCGTCCAGCGCAATAGGCCACGGAACGGGCGGTGGGCCCAACTCGTTGCGGAAGGAACGGGCGGCCCGGCGGGCCAGCTCGGGGTCGGCGCCTGCCCGGGCGGCCAGCTCCTTCGCCCGGTCCTCGACCTCGCCCTCGGGCAGCGCCTCCCAGGCGATCCCGAGGTCGGCGGCCCGCCGCCCGCTGATCTCGTCGCCGAAGAGGCCGAGGGCGGCGGTGGTCTCGCGCCCGGCCGTCCGGCCCGACAGCACGAAGAAACCGCCCCCGGGGTGCAGGCCGATGCGGGAGAAGCCGGCCAGCAGGCGGGCGTCGTCGGCGACGACCCGCAGGTCGGTGGCGAAGGCGAGGTTGATGCCGGCGCCCACCGCCCCGCCCCGAATGGCGGCCACCGTCGGCGGCTCCAGTTCGCCCACCCGGACGAAGGAGCGGTAGACGACGCTCAGGTCGGAGTGGGCGGGCTCGGCCACCGGGTCGGCGCCGGCGCCGGCCAGCGTGTCGCGGTGGGCACCGGCACAGAAGTACGGCCCGCCGGTCACCACCACGGCGCCGATGTCGGCGTTGCGGTCGACCTCCTCGCAAGCGGCGACGAGGTCGGCGGCCATGGCCGGTGTCAGGGCGTTGCGGCGGTCGTGGGCGGCCAGCGTGATGATGGCCACCTGGCCGAAGACGGAAAGCTCGATCTCACTCACGGGGTCGCAAGCTAGCTTGAGGACCGAGGGTCGAGGGGAGATCGGAGCGGAGAGGCAGGGACGAAGGAATGGGGACGGGCGTGAAGCTGGGAGTACTGGCCTCGGGAAGCGGCACCAACCTGCAGGCGATCATCGACGCCGGTCTGCCGGTGGCCGTCGTCGTCACCGACCGGCCGGGCGTGGCCGCCCTCGACCGGGCCGCCGCCGCCGGCATTCCGACCGTGGTCGTCGACCGGGCCGGATACCTGCCCGACCGGTTGTCGTTCACCGCCGCCATCGTCGAGGCGCTCACCGCCCACGACGTCGACCTTGTGGCCATGGCCGGTTTCATGACCGTGCTGGCCGAGCCGATGTTCGTCGCCTTCCCCGGCAAGGTGATCAACACCCATCCCAGCCTGCTGCCGTCGTTTCGGGGCGCCCACGCCGTGGCCGACGCCCTCGCCGCCGGTGTGAAGGTCACCGGCTGCACCATCCACATCGCCACCATCGAGGTCGACGACGGTCCGATCCTCGCCCAGGAGGCGGTGCCCATCCTCGACAGCGACGACGAGGACGCCCTCCACGAGCGGATCAAAGCGGTGGAGCACCAGCTGTACCCCCGGGTGCTGGCCGAGCTCGTCGCCGGCGCTCCGCCGGAACAGGCCGACGCGCCCGTCGAAGCCGAACCCGTCGAGCTCACGGCCGGCGGGCCGATCCCCGTCCGGCGGGCCCTCGTCTCCGTCTACGACAAGACGGGCCTCGTCGATTTCGCCCGAGGTCTGGCCGACCTCGGCGTGACGCTCCTCGCGTCGGGGGGCACCGCCACGGCGCTGGCCGAGACCGGCATCCCGGTCACCCCGGTCGAGGAGGTCACCGGCGCCCCCGAGATGCTGGGCGGCCGGGTGAAGACGCTGCACCCCCGCATCCACGGCGGGATCCTGGCCGACCGGGGGCAGGCGTCACACGGCGCCGACCTGGCCGACCAGGGCATCGAACCGATCGACCTCGTGGTGGTCAACCTCTATCCCTTCCTGGAGCGGCCCTCGATCGAGACCATCGACATCGGCGGGCCGACGATGGTGCGGGCGGCGGCCAAGAACCACGCCTGGGTCGGGGTGGTGACCGACCCGGCCCGCTACGACGCCGTCCTCGCCGAGCTGCGCGCCGACAACGGGCGTCTCTCGGCTGCCACCCGGGCCGACCTCGCCCTTGAGGCCTTCGCCCACACGGCCGGCTACGACGCCGCCATCGTCCGCTGGCTCGACGCCACGGTGCTGGGGGGCGGGCCGCTGCCCCGCCACCTGATCCTGCCGCTGGAGAAGGTGGCCACGCTGCGCTACGGCGAGAACCCCCACCAGGCCGGTGCCCGCTACCGCGACCGTCTGGGGGGTGGGTGGCTCGACGGCATGACCCAGCACGGTGGCAAGGAGCTGTCGTTCATCAACCTGCTCGACTCAGAAGCCGCCTGGCGCCTGGTCAACAGCTTCGAGGTCGCCGCCTGTGTGATCGTCAAGCACGCCAACCCCTGCGGTGTGGCTCTCGGCTCCGGACCGGCCGACGCCTACCGAAAGGCCTTCGGGTGCGACTCGCTGTCGGCCTTCGGGGGAGTGGTGGCCCTCAACCGCCCGCTCGACGAAGAGACGGCTGCCGCCATCGGCGACGTGTTCACCGAAGTCGTGCTGGCTCCGAGCTTCGCCCCGGCGGCCCTCGAGGCGCTGGCCAAGAAGAAGAACCTGCGGCTGCTGGAGTGCCCGCCCCCGGCCTATGGCGCGCTCGACCTGCGCCGGGCCGGAGGTGGCTTCCTCGTACAGGAGACCGACCCGCCCGACGAGGACCGCTCGACCTGGAAGGTCGTCACCAAGGTCGCCCCGACCGACGAGCAGATGGATGACCTCGCCTTCGCCATGAAGGTCTGCGCCGCCACCGGTAGCAACGCCATCGTGCTGGCCAAGGACGGCGTGGCCTACGGGATCGGTGCGGGGCAGCAGAGCCGCGTCCACTCGGCCGAGATGGCGGCGAAGAAGGCCGGCGGCCGGGCCCGGCGCGGCGTCTGCGCCAGCGACGCCTTCTTCCCGTTCCGCGACGCTGTCGACGCCGCCGTGGCCGCCGGGGCCGCGGCCATCGTCCAACCGGGCGGTTCGGTCAGCGACGACAAGGTGATCGCCGCCGCCGACGAAGCCGGCGTGGCCATGGTCTTCACCGGCCGCCGGCACTTCCGCCACTGAGTCGGGAGATCCCTCACATGACCGCAATCATCCTGGACGGCAAGGCGGCATCGGCGGCCGTCAAGGCTGATCTCACCGAACGGTGCGCCCGGCTGGCCGAGCGCGGCGTCGTACCGGGCCTGGCCACGATCCTCGTGGGAGACGACGCGGGAAGCCACTCCTACGTCGGGGGGAAGCACAAGGCCAGCGCCGCCGTCGGCGTGAAGTCGTTCCGCCACGACCTGCCGGCCGACACGTCGCAGGAGAAGCTCCTCGAACTGGTCGCCGAGCTCAATGCCGACCCGGCCGTCGACGGCTACATCGTCCAGCTACCGCTGCCGGGCCACCTCGACGCCGGCGCCATCCTCATGGCGGTCAGCCCCGACAAGGACGCCGACGGTCTCCACCCGGTCAACCTCGGGCGCCTGGCCCTCGGGCTTCCCGGCCCGCGGCCCTGCACCCCGCTGGGCATCCAGGAGCTTCTCGTGCGTGGTGACGTGCCCATCGCCGGCGCCCATGTGGTCGTCCTCGGCCGGGGCACCACCGTCGGCCGGCCCCTGGCGATGCTGCTCAGCCTGAAGGAACCCAACGCCAACGCCAC
>Ga0299907_10001273_pt1 | contig 14257 bp, 10 predicted proteins | sample RVTome_16_FD_198680 | JGI IMG/M metagenome (GOLD analysis project Ga0299907, IMG submission 198680) | Soil microbial communities from uranium-contaminated site in the Upper Colorado River Basin, Wyoming, United States - RVT152D67 (version 2) ... | reverse complement strand
ACCGTCTTATCCTTCCCGGACGGGATTCCGAGATCGGGGATGGCGACCTGCCAGCGTCCGTCCGCGCCGATGACGTCGAGCGCCGGGAACTCGGCGGTCACGCGGTCGCTCTGCGCCATCGCCACGTTGATGCTGGCGTCGGTCGGGAAGACCCAGCCGGTGAGGTAGAGGACGACCTCGCGCCCGCGGGCTCCCTCCCCCAGGTCGAGGATGAGCTCGTGCGGCTCGGCGATCCCCTGGAAACGGCCGGGCGCGAAATCGCGCACGGTGCGGAAATCGCGCGCGGCCAGCGCGCCGAGGTGGTCGCGGCCCGCCGCGTCGGTCGCGGCGTACGGCAGCCGCCGCTCGCCCACGCGCCACAGCGCGAGGTCCGTGGGCGCCGGAGGCACGAAGCGCTCGTCGACGTACACGGCGATCGAGTCGGGGTGGTCGACCGCGACGAGCTCCACCTCGTCGATGTAGATCGCCTCCCAGAGCTCCTCGGTGATCTTGAGCACGAGCTCGCCGTCCCGGGGCTCGAGCGCGCCGTCCGGGAGCCGGCGGTACTCCTGGGACGGGAACGCCGGAGCGTGACGTCCGGCGCCATCCCCGCCCAGGATCCCGAGCGGCATGCCGAGCGCGCTCTTCCACATCACGTCGCCCACGAACCGGTAGCCCTCGCCGTCCCAGGTGTAGAGGAGCGGGCACGACCCCTTGAGCGTCTGCTGCTCGATGAGATCCTGATCCGTCCCCGGGAAATAGAGGTCCTGCGAAACGCCGTTCGGCCACTCGACCCGGATGACGTCCGCCTTGAGCCGCCCGTCGAGCCCCACGATGGTGGTCGGCTCGCGGACCGTCCGCACGCTCAGCTGGTCGCCGGTGCGGACCTCGAGACGCGCGCCGATCCCGAAGCGGTTGTTCTTGCGGCTCCCCTCCCCCAGGCCGACGAGCGAGATGCGGATGAAGTGGTTCGCGCTCCCCCCGTCGTTCCGGAGGAGACGCGGGAGGCCGTCGCCGTCGAGGAGGACGAGGTCGAGGTCGCCGTCCTCGTTGTAATCCGCGCGCGTCACGGACCGGACCGTGCCGGGAACGCCGTCGGGGAGGAAGCGGGCGCCGGGCTCGAACGTCCCCCCGCCCGCGTTCCGGAACAGACGCAGACCGCCTCCCGGTCCGGCGCCGGCGAGGACGACATCGAGACGGCCGTCGTTGTCGATGTCCGCGAGCTCGGCATCGAGCGGCTCGAGACCGTCGAGCGGGAGCGCCGCCGAGGCGGCCGCATCCCGCGTGAAGACGCCGCCGACGCCGCCGCGGAAGACGCTCGCGCCCCCCGCGCCCGCCGCGAGGATGTCGAGACGTCCGTCGCCGTCGAGGTCGCCGATCGCCACGGCGCTCGCCGGCCCGCCCGCCCCCGCCAGGCCCGATGCGGCGGTCGCGTCCTCGAACCGGCCCGCGCGCGCGTTCACGAACAGACGCAGACCGCCGGCCCCTTCGGCGACGACGAGATCGAGGTCGAGGTCGTGGTCGACGTCGCCGAACGCGACGTCACGCGTGTCGGCGTCGGCCGGACCCGCGACGCCGGCCGGACCCGCGAGCTCCTCGAACGTGAGGTCGCCGCCGTTCCGGTACAGCCGGTTCGGCCCCGCGCGCGCCACGAACACGTCGAGGTCCCCGTCCTGGTCGAGATCGGCGAGCACGGCCCGCGCCGCGGGGCCGCCATCCGTCGCCCCCGGGTCGATGTGGACGGCGTCGAAGCCGCCGTCCTCCCGCTGGTGGAGGACGAGCGGGGCGTCCCCATCCACGAACACGTCCAGGCGCCGGTCGTCGTCGAGATCCCCGAGCACGGCCGTCGTCGGGGCCGCGAGCGCCACGCGCGCCCCCTCCTCCGCGGCGTCCACGAACCGCCCGAGCTCCCCGCGCAGGAAGCGCGCGCGGCTCTCGGCCCACAGGAGGTCCTCGTCGCCGTCCCCATCGATGTCGCCCACCGCCAGCGCGCCGGCGGCCGTCCCCGCGCCGGGCGCGTCGAGCTCGGCGAGACCGGAGAGCGCGGTCGCGTCCTCGAGCTCGAGGGCCGCCAGCACCGCCCCCTCCTCCTGGATGCGGAGCGACACCTCGTGGCTGAACTCGAGGCGCGGGATCCCGACCAGCGTGCGCGATGGGGGCCTCAGACCCTCCACATCCGCCTGATAGGGGGACGTGACCTCGAACACCTCGCGGAACGCCTCGAGCTCGACGAGCGACGCCTGCGCATCGCCCGCCCGGGCCGCCTCCACCGCGTACTCGAGCCGCTCGCGCGACGACGGGGGCAGGTCCGGAGCGACCTGGAGGAGAGTCCGGAGGTCCGCCAGGGCGCCCGGCGCGTCGCCGGCGGCGAGCCGCGCCGCGGCCCGCTCGACGAGGATGGCGAGATTGCCCGGACGCTCGCGGCCGGCGGCCTCGAGCGCCGCGACGCGCGACGCGGGATCGGCGCCCGCGTCGTCCTCCAGCGACGCGAGCGCCCACCACAGCCGGGCCTGCGTCGAGTCCCGGCCGAGCGCCCCTGCGAGGATCTCGCGCGCCGCCTCCATCTCGCCCGCCTCCCAGCGGAGCGAGGCCAGCGCGAGGTCGAGCTCGCCATCTGCCGGGCTCCGCTCCCGGGCTTCCGAGAGCCGGCGGTCGGCGGTCTCGAGATCGCCGGCGCGCAGCGCCACGAGACCGAGACCGTGGTAGCCGGCCGGCTCGTCCGGGGCGGACGCCACCAGCCGCTCGAACTCGGCCCTGGCCTCGTCGAGCCGGTCCTGCTGGAGGAAGGCGAGTCCGGAGGTGCGGACCGCGACGAGCTCGGCCGGAGAGAGCTCGGGGGCGGGCTCGTCCCGGCCGCACCCCGCGAGCCCCCACACGAGGCACGCGAGCGCGACGAGCGGCGCGACGACGCGCCTCCGGTGGGGGCGCCGGAGGTCGACGCTCACGGCGCGACGTCGGGCGCCCGGGTCTCCTCGATGTCCGCCGTCCACGCCACCTCCACCGCGCCCGCCAGCGACTGCGCCGTGGGGCATTTCGAGACGTGGCGCTCGAGGGCACGCTCGACCGGTTCGCGCGTCCCCTCGGGGATCCGCAGGCGATAATGGACGACGATCCGCGTGAGGACCGGAAGGCCGTCCCGCATCTCGTTCAGCCCCTCCACGTCGGCGGTGATCTCGTCGGGCGACAGCCGGATCTGGCGCACTCCCAGCGCGCCGTTCAGGGTGCCCAGCAGTCACGCGCCGGCCGCCGCCACCAGAACGTCTACGGGGAGCGGCAGATCCTCCCCTTCGAGGCGGTAGTGCTCCTTGACGACGCCGTGCACGCCCATGTCGAGCTCGCCGCCGGCCTCGAGACGGACACGCCGGTGGACGCCTCGAACCTTCCGGATCGAGCAGCGGGAAACGTAGAACGGTTCGGACACTTGACGACCTCCGGGCTCGCGCGGGTCACGCGGGGGTACGGGGACCGGCCCCGCTTTGCGGCGGCTCCGGCTCTCCCCCCATCTTCGGCGGCGATTCGGACGTCAATCTAAGACGGGCCGCGGACGCACCGCAGGGGGTGCGGACGACCCGTCGGGTCCCCGCCCCGGAACCGACCGGCCTCGAGGGCACGCGTGGACAAGCCGAACGCGCCGTGGATCGCGGCGCTCGCCATCCCGACGCTGGGCCTGACGCTGGCCGCGTGCTCGCGCGCGCCCGAGCGTGACGGCGACGCGGAGCCGCGCTCGGGCGAGCTGGCCGAGGTGGCCGAGCGGTTCTGGAGCTGGTACCTCGAGTGGCACCCCCTCGAGGCGACCTACCTGGGCGAGCGGGCGTACGACGACCGCGTGACCGACATTACCGCGCAGGGGCGCGAGGAGCGCCGCGAGTCGGCCGTGGCCTTCATGGACGCCCTCGCCGCGATCGACCCCGACACGCTCCGGCGCGCCGACCGGCTCACGGTCCTCGCGCTCCGGGACGAGCTCGGCAGCGAACTCGCCCGGCAGGTGTGCGAGCCCGAGGTGTGGGTGGTCGATCACCGCGAGGGGATCCAGATCGCGTTCCTCAACATCGTGTCCGCACAGCCGCTCGACACGCCCGAGGACGGCGATCGCGTGATCGCCCGCTGGAACGCGATGGCGGACTACATCGACGACTACGTGTCGAATCTCCGCTCCGGTCTGGAGCGCGGGCGGGTCGCGGCCCGGCCCTCCATCGACCGCACCATCGCCCAGCTCGACGCGCTCCTCGAGCGTCCCCCACAGGAGTGGCCCCTGTACGCGCCTGCCGGCGCGCCGCTCACCGGGTGGCCGGAGGAGCGACGGCACCGGTTCCGGGCGGAGATCCGCGACATCTCGACCGAACGCATCCGCCCCGCCTACGAGCGGCTGCGCGATTTCCTGCGCGACGAGCTGTGGCGGGCCGCGCGCGACGACCGGACGCCCGGCCTCCTTTCGCTCCCGGGCGGCCCGGAGTGCTATCTCGCCCTCATCCGCAACCAGACGTCGCTCGACCTGGCGCCCGAGGAGATCCACGAGATGGGTCGGCTCGAGCTCGAGCGGGTGCAGGCGGAGCTGCGCGAGCTCGGACGCCGGGCCCTCGGCACCGATGACCTCTCCGAGATCCAGCGCCGTCTGCGCGAGGATCCCGCCATGCACTTCCGCTGGCCCGGCGAGATCGTCCAGGCGGCGGAGCTCGCGACGGCCCGGGCGCGGGAGAAGATGCCGGGCTACTTCGGGCGCACGCCGCGCGCGGGTCTCGCCATCCGGCCGATCCCGCTCTACGAGGCGCCGCACAGCATCGTCGCCTACTACCGGCAGCCCGCGCCGGACGGATCGCGGCCGGGCGTGTACTTCGTCAACACGTATCGGCCGGAGACCCGGCCTCGATACCAGTCCGAGGTCCTCACCTTCCACGAGAGCATCCCCGGACACCACTTGCAGACGGCGCTGGCGCAGGAGGCCGTGGGTCTGCCCGAGTTCCGGAGGCACCTCGGCTCCACGGCGTTCGTGGAGGGCTGGGCGCTGTACGCCGAGCGGCTGGCGGACGAGATGGGCCTTTATTCCGGTGACCTGGACCGGATCGGGCTGCTCTCCTACGACGCGTGGAGGGCGAGCCGGCTGATCGTCGACACCGGCATCCACGCGTTCGGCTGGCCCCGGCAGGAAGCCGTCGACTTCCTGCGTGACAACACGCTCCTGGCGGAGTCGAACATCGAGAACGAGGTGGACCGCTACATCACGTCCCCGGCCCAGGCGCTGACGTACAAGCTGGGTCAGCTCGAGATCCTCGCGCTGCGCTCGGAGGCGCGCGCGCGGCTCGGGGACGCGTTCCGCCTCTCCGACTTCCACGACCGGGTGCTGGAGAACGGCGCGCTGAGCCTCGCGGCCCTGCGGGAGGCCATCGAGGGCTGGCTGGAGGAGCGGGAGACGGCGGCGACCGGGGGCTAGACCGGCCGCCGCGTCCCGGACCGCTACGCGGGGCCCTCGTCCCCTTCGAGACGGGCCGCGCGGCGCTTCTTGAGCTGCGCCCCGGCGTACCCCGCCAGGCCGAGCCCGAAGAGCGTGGTGCTGATCGGCTCGGGCACTTCCGACATCGGAGGACGCGTCGCGGGCGGCAGCCCGAGCTCCCCGTCCCACTCATCGGATCCGCCCGTCGAGCCATCGTCGCCGCCGGTGTTCCCGCCGCCGGTGTTCCCGCCGCCCGTGTTCCCGCCGCCGGTGTTCCCGCCGGTAGAATCGCCGCCGGTGTTCCCGCCGGTAGAATCGCCGCCGGTGTTCCCGCCGGTAGAATCGCCGCCGGTGTTCCCGCCGGTAGAATCGCCGCCGGTGCCCCCGCCCGACGAGTCCCCGCCGGTACCGCCGCCCGTCGAGTCGCCGCCCGACGAGTCGCCGCCCGAGCCGGGGTCACCGCTGTCCGGCAGCCCCGCTCCCGGGTTCCCGGGCAACGGGTGCTCGATCAGCGGCGCCTGTCCGTCCGGACCGAGCACGTACAGCCCGACCGGCAGCGCGACCAGGAAGAACGCGCCGACCGGGCCGCGCCGGCAGCGATTCTCGCCTTCCTCCATGCCCCGCGCGCGCGCCATCCACACGTCGTCGCGCCGGCACGAGTGGTTCCCGGGATCGTCCGCCGTGACGCCCTCGGCGGGCGTGGCGGCCCAGACGCTCGTCACGTCCTCGCAGCCCGCGCCGGTTTCCGCCTCGCAGGCGGCGCCGGGACGATCCGCGAGCACGCGGACGCGATCCGACGGTAGCCGCGCGTCGCTCGCGATGTCCGTCCCCCCTTCGGGAGGCGCGACGTTGGGCGAGAAGAGAATCAGCCGATCCCCCTCGGCCCGGATTTCCACGGCGGCGCAGCTCGCCGTCCAGCCCCGGCACGACGTGTCCTGCGCGGCGGCCGGGCCGGCCCACGACAGGAGCCCGGTCACCGCGAGCGCGGGAGCCAGGCGAAGAAGCGATGGACGAGTGATCATCTGTATCGAGCGTTTCCCGATGTCGGACGTGTGCCCGCCCCCTCCCGCATCCTCCCGCCCCCGATCCCGGGGATCCGACATGCACTGGCGCAAGAAGCGTGACAGCGGGCCGCACGCCCACAAGCCGTTTCGAGGCGGGAAGTTGGCCGGCGACCGGCGACCCCGGACCGCGGCGCCGCGTGGCGCGCGCTCCACGGTCCCGGGGTCAGCGGATCGAGACGGTGGATAGGGCCAGGTTGTTCTGGATGGTCCACAGCACGGCGTCGCCGGGCTCCACGTACACCTCGTCCGACACGTAGCCCAGCCGGGAGCCCACGGGGAGCGCGATGAACACGAGGCTCCGGCTGCTGCTCAGGGCGGTGCTCGGCACCGTGAACCGCTGCTCGTCGTTGCTCGTCACGAGCCCGAGCGAGAACCGCTGCCCCGCCCCGACGACGTACGCGTGCACGTCGAGCCAGTTGTGGTTTCGGACCTCGACGGTGACAGGACCGCCGAGCCCGCCGGCCGCGGGCGGGTTTCCGGTGGCGCAGGCGACCGGCACGAGAACGAGCAGCGCGACGGCGAGCTTCATGTGTCCCCCCGGCGGGTTGGAGGTGGGCGGTTCCGCGGGGGCGGGACGACCGCCGCGGGAAGCTGCGGAATTTCGTCCCCTACCCCGCCCGCGGCCCGGCGGTCCGGCCGTCGCGGGACCGGCCGGGCGGGACCCGTGCCTCGACCGTCCCCGCACCGCTTGAGGCCGGGTTGAGACCCGGGGCCACGATCGGGCATGGACCACCGCGCGCTACCGGTCGCTGACGACCCCGGCTCCTTGCTCACGGGAGGGTTCGCCCTCCCCGCCATCGTGATGGCGCTCGCGCTGCTCGCGCTGCTGAGCGCGACCGGGTTCCTCGTCTCCTGGCTCGAGGTGCGCTCGTCGAGCGCGTTCAGCGCGGGCACGGCGGCGTTCTACGTCGCGGACGGAGGCCTCGCGACGGCGCTCGCCCGTCCTTCCCCGCCGGCCCCCGCGACGATCGCGCTGGGCGGGGGCGTGGCGGACGTGCGATTCGAGCCGCTGCTGGACCTGGGCCCCGGGGAGACCGTGTACCGGGTCCGCTCCGAGGGAACCGTTGTCATGCGCGGGGCGCCGATCACGCGCGGCGTCTCACGGGTGGCGTGGATCGGCGCCCCGCCCCGCGCGGCCGCGGCTCTCCTCGTGGCCGACACCCTGCGAGCCACCTCCGCCACGGGATCGGTCTCGGGTCTCGATTCCGGCGCCTGTGGTGGCGCGGCGGTGGCGGGCGTGGCGAGCTGGGGGCCGGTCGTGCCGGGGCCCGGGCTCCTGGTGCTCGGCGCGCCTCCGCTCCGCACGGTTCCCGCCGCGACCTCGGTCACGGCCCTCACGGGGATCCGCTGGGACGACATCGTCCTCCCGGGCGGTCCGACACCCGACGCCCTCGTGCCCCCGGACCCGTGGCCGGCGCCCGGGTCCCCCGCGTTCGTGCGCATCGACGTGCCGGGCCCGCTCGGGCCCGGCGAGTCGGGGGCCGGGGCCCTGGTGGCGACGGGCGACCTCGTCCTGGACGACGGCTTCCGCTGGACCGGCCTCGTCCTCGTGGGAGGGTCCCTCACGATCACCGGCGACGTGGCGATCGCCGGCGCGGTCGCGACCGGGCTGGATGCCACCCTCGCCGGATCGGGCCAGCTCGGACCGGGACGCGTCGACATCTCGTTCGATTCCTGCGCGGTGGCGAGCGCCGCGGCGCGTCTCGCGCCGCTCCCGGCGGCGATCCCGGGCACGTGGCGGGAGCGCTGGTAGCCCGGCCGGGAGCCGGCCGGCGCGCGCGGAAGGCCGCTACGGCAAGCCATCCGCGAGCAGGCGGAGGAGGCCCTCGGGGTCGTCCACGTGGAGCCAGTGCCCGCCGTGGAGCTCGTGCGCGACCGCCCGTCCACCGGCCCCCGCGGCGCGGAAGCGCGCCATTTCGGCGTCGCCGACCACGTCGGACCCGGTGGCCCGCACGAGGTGGATCGTGGTGCCCTCGGGCGGAGTCTCCACGACGTCCCACAGGTCCCGGCGGAAGAAGTCGTCGAGCAGCGCCTCGAGCCCGGCGAGGTCGAATCGCCATTCGTACACGCTCCCGGCGCGCACGAGGTTGGTCGCCATCCACTGCGCGACGTGCCGCGCGATCCCCGTTTCTTCGAGCGCCCCGATCGCGGCGGAGCGATCCGCGAAGCGCGCCGGCAGGCGCTTGAGCGCCTCCAGCATCCGGACCGCGCTCCCCCCCGGCGTGCGCCGCGAGGGGGTGGCGTCGATAAGCCACACCTGCGCCGGGTGGAGGGCCGGAACGGTCATGAGCGCGACCTTGCCCCCAAACGAATGTCCGAGGACGCCGTCCGGGCGGTCCCCCACGGACCGCGACAGCTCGACGAGGTCGTGGACGCACGCGGCCAGCGTGTGGGGCGGAGCGAAGCCCTGCGAGTGGCCGTGCAGGCGAAGATCCACGAGGATGACGCCCCAGTCGGGACGCACGGCGTGCAGACGGCGGCCGACGGTCGCCCAGTTGCGGCCCGCGCCGAAGATGCCGTGCAGGACGTACAGCCAGCGATCCGGATCGCCGTCCGCGATCCTGTGGTGATGGAGGATGGGCTCGCTCACGCTCGACTCCTGGACCGGTGGATCGCAGCCGCAGCGTCTCCCGTCCGCGCCCGGTCGGGACCGCGACGTACCGCGGCGCCGGGAACGCCCGGCGACGGACGCGGGATACACCAGTGCACGGTCTCGGTGGTCCCGTGGCATTCGGACGTCGGTCACGCGACTTCCGGGACGGTACACTAATCGTGCGCGTCCAGCGGAAAAACACGGGTGGGAGGAACGGAGCGCCCGGCGATGGAGAGGCGGCGTCCATGAGGAGCGATCGGAGACGAGCGAGGCGAGGGTGAGGACCCGATGACCGACCAGGGCGACCGCCCGGTCTTCCGTCCCTGCCCCGGGCTCGGGAACCCGCACGTCCAGACGATCGCGGCACGGGCGGTCCGGAGCCGCCTCGAGAGCCGGCAGCGCCGGACGAGGATCCGCACCGACGATGGCGACTTCCTCGATCTCGACGTGTGGCCGCTCGCGGAGCCGCGCGCCGTGTGTCTCCTCCTGCACGGTCTCGAGGGGTCGGGGCGGTCGGGGTACATCACCGCGACGTCGGGGGCGCTCGCCGCCCGCGGGATCGTGGGGGTGGGGCTCAACTTCCGGTCGTGCGGCGGAGAGCCGAACCTGACGCCGGGCTCCTACCACTCGGGGCGGACCGATGACATCGCCCGCGCGCTCGCGTGGCTCGGGGAGCGCTTCGCGGGCCTGCCGCGCGCGGCGGTCGGCTTCTCGCTGGGCGGCAACGCGCTGCTCGTGTACCTGGGTCGGACCGGCGAGGGCGCGGACGTCGCGTGCGCGGCGGCGATCTCCGTCCCGTACGACCTCGCGGCGTGCGCGGCGGCGCTCGACCGGGGGCTCGGCCGCCTGTACGCGCGCCGCTTCCTGCGCACGCTGCGCGACAAGGCCCGCGAGAAGGCGGCGAGATTCCCCGATGTCGTGCCCGCGCGCGCTGCGCACGCCTCGTCCATGCGCGAGTTCGACGACTGGCTGACCGCCCCCGTGCACGGATTCCGGGACGCGGAGGACTACTACGCCCGCTCGAGCGCGGCGCGCCACGTCGGAGCCGTGCGGGTGCCGACCCTCCTCGTCCAGTCGGCCGACGACCCGCTCGTGCCCTCCGGCTCGATCCCGCTCGCGCGCATCGCCGCCAACCCCCATCTCACCATGGAGCTCACCGGGCGCGGGGGGCACGTGGGCTTCCTCGACCGCACGCGACGCGCCGGTCCGGGCGGGTGGCTCGAAGCCGGTGTGGCCTCGTTCGTCTCCGCCGGGACGGAGCGAGGGGCGGCCCCCCGGGCCGGGCGGAACGCGGGCGGCGAGAACCCGCGAGGGTGATTATGTTCAGGCCCTCACGGCTTTCAGGATGACGATCGGATGACCGAAACCACCCGGAACGCCGGCCCCGAGACGCGACGGGCCACGATCCGCTGCCCCTTCTGCCTCAAGCTGAACCGCGTGGACGTCACGCGGGCGGCGGACCGCCCGCGCTGCGGGGAGTGCTCCCGCCCGCTCCTGCTCGACCGCCCCATCAAGGTCACCGACGAGGACTTCGAGCGGCTGGTGAAGGATGCCGAGGTCCCCGTCGTGGTGGACTTCCATGCGGACTGGTGCGGGCCGTGCAAGATAATGGCGCCCGTGCTCGACGACCTCGCGCGGCGGAAAACGGGATCCCTCCTCGTGGCGAAGCTCGACACGGACGCGAATCCGCGCACCTCCGAGCGGTTCGGGATCCGGGGCATCCCCACGCTCATCGTCTTCCGTGACGGCGCCGAGACTGGCCGTCTCACCGGAGCCGCGCCGGCCGACCGCATCGAAGCGCTCCTCGATGCCCCGGCCGCGTGACCGGCACATCACCCGGCGGGCACGCCACGCCACCGTGCGAGAAGGGCTCGCCAGGAGCCCGCAACCCGAGGGGAACCCCATGCTGAACCGAGCACAGGCCGCGCTCGCGACGCTCGTGGCCTTCATTCTGACCGCCGGCGCACTCGAGGCGCAGAGCTTCGGATCCGGGATCGCGTGGTCCGACGGCGACGCCCTGATCGGCGAGCCGGGCGGTCCGGCGTCGCCCGGCCGGGTGTGGATCTACCGTTCCGGGACTGCGGGCTGGGGCGAGGCCGGCGCCGTGCGCCCCTCCGATTCCCGGGACGCCGACGGCTTCGGCTCGGCTCTCGCCGTGGCCGGCGATCGGATGTTCGTCGTGGGCGGCGCGGCGGCCTACGTGTTCGAGCGCTCCGGCGATGGCTGGAGCGAGAGCGCGCGCATCCCCCTCGAAGCCGGGATCCCCTCCCCGGTGGTCGCCTTCGACGGAGAGATCGCGTGGGTCGGCTCGCGCGGATCGCGCTTCCGGCGGGGCGGCGGCGGGCCCGGTGTGGTGCGGGTGTTCATGCGTGGCGCGGATGAAGCGTGGAGCGCATCGACGCACACGCTCGCGGACGGAGGGCGGGAAGGGGACCGGTTCGGTGCCGCCATCGCGCCCATGGGCCACGCGGTGGCGATCGGCGCCCCCGGGCTGGCCGTCGGTGGCGAGCAGGGCGCGGGCGCCGTGGTCTTCTTCGAGCGCGACGCGGCGGGGGCCTGGAGCGGGGCCGGCGAGCCGCTCGCCCTCGCGAGCCCGTTCGAGGACGGCGGCTTCGGTTCGTCGCTGCTGGTCGCCGGGGGCGCTGAAGGTGCGTCCCTGTTCGTGACCGCCTCCGGCGCGGGCGGCGCCGGGGCGGTGTACGAGTTCACGCGCGGGGACGATGGCGGCTGGTCGCAGGCCGCGATGTTCCTCCCCCCCGTCGTGGACGGGCGGCGGGCGGCTTTCGGCGGCGCCCTCGCCATGGTGGAGGGCGAGCTCTGGGTCGGCGGCGCGGTCGACGGCGAGGCGGCGGGCAGCATCCATCGGTACGCCCGCACCGGCGACGGGTGGAGCCTGGCCGGCACGATCACGCCGGAGAACCCGGAGCGGAACGCGCGCTTCGGATCGAGCGTCGCGGTCGATGAGGGGGTCGCCCTCGTGGGCGCCGGCAGCAAGGACTACGGCCTCGGGACGGTCTATGTCCTCGAGGGCTCGGGCTCGACGTGGGCGCAGGCGGCCGAGGTGTGGAGCGAGCCGCACGGGTACGCGGCCGTGACCGGCGGAGAGGCGGCGTGCGCCGACGGGATGGCAGCGGCGTTCGAGTGCAGCGAGGTGGACATCCTCTCGTTCCTCCCGGTGCGCGCGATGGGCGCGGGTCGCGGGGTGCGCGTGAACGACGTGTGGGGCTGGACGGATCCGCAGACCGGGCGCGAGTACGCCCTCGTGGGGATGACCGACCAGGCCTCCTTCATCGACATCACCGAGGCGGAGGACCCGCGCTACGTGGGTCGTCTGCCCATGACCGAGACGGCGAACGGCAGCACGTGGCGCGACATCAAGGTTTTCGACGACCACGCGTTCATCGTGTCCGACGGCGCGGGCCAGCACGGCATGCAGGTGTTCGACCTCAGGCGACTGCGCGACGTGGGGAGCGAGCCGGTCACGTTCGAGGCCGACGCGCTGTACGACGGGATCGCCTCGGCGCACAACATCGTGATCAACGAGGCGAGCGGCTTCGCGTACAGCGTGGGCTCGAGCGGCGGCGGCGAGACGTGCGGAGGCGGCCTCCACATGATCGACGTCCGCACCCCGGCGCAGCCCACGTTCGCCGGCTGCTTCGCCGACACGCGCACGGGCCGCCGGCTCACGGGCTACTCGCACGACGCCCTGTGCCTGGAGTACCACGGCCCCGACGCCGAGCACTCCGGCAAGGAGATCTGCTTCGGCTCGAACGAGAGCGCGCTCTCGATCGCGGACGTCTCCGACAAGGAGAACCCCACCGCCCTCTCGTTCGCGGCCTACCCGAACGTGGGCTACGCGCACCAGGGCTGGGTCACGGACGATCACCGCTACTTCTACATGGACGACGAGCTCGACGAGATCCAGGACGCGGGGGATGGGACCCAGGACATGACCGGAACCCGCACGCTCATCTGGGACATCACCGACCTCGACGACCCGGTCCTCGTGAAAGAGCACTTCGGCGAGGTGTTCTCCAGCGACCACAACCTCTACATCCGCGGCGGCTACGCCTATCAGTCCAACTATCAGAGCGGGCTCAGGATCCTCGACGTCCGCGACCCGGAGAACCCGCGCGAGGTCGCCTATCTCGACACCGTGCCGTACGCCGAGGGGGCCGGCTTCGGCGGATCGTGGAGCAATTACCCGTACTTCGGGAGCGGAACGATCATCGTCACCAGCGGTAACGAAGGACTGTTCATGGTCCGGCACCGACAGCCCGAGCTGGTCCCCTGAGCCGACGCCTCGAGAGACCTCGGGACCCGCGAAGAAAGAACCCGTCATGAAGACCCTGTTCCTCGGCGTCGCGCTCGCCCTCCTCCCCTGCGGGGCGGTCGGGTGCGCGCCGGGCGCGGCGCGTCCCGCGCCCGCCCCCGGCGGCGACGCCCAAGCGGCCGGCCCCTTCCTGTACGTGGCGAACCAGGAGGCGGCCGCGGTCACGGTGATCGACCTGTCCACGAACGCGGTCGCCGAGATCATCGACCTGGAGGCGATGGGATACGGCGCGAACGCGAAGCCGCACCACATCGTGGTGGAGCCGGACGGCTCCCACTGGTACGTGTCGCTCATCGCGGCCAACCAGGTGCTCAAGTTCGATGGCGAGAACGAGCTCGTCGCGAGCGTCGAGTTCGAGCGCCCCGGCCTGCTCGCGCTCTCGCCCGCGGCGAACTGGCTCTTCGTGGGGCGCTCCATGGCGGCCGTGAACCCGCCGCAGCGGATCGGGCGCATCGACCGCGAGACGATGGCGGTCGAGGAGTTCGACGTGTTCATCCCGCGTCCGCACGCGCTCGCCGTCCACCCCGGCGGCGAGTGGGTGTACACCGGGAGCCTGGGCGAGAACACGGTCGTGACGCTCGACGCGGAGGACGGAGAGGCCGAGCTCCTGCGCCTCCCGGGCTCCGGGCACCACCCGCACGTGCTGGTGCAGTACGCGCTCTCGCCCGACGGCGGGACGCTCGTGGCGACGGCGGAGATGACCGCGAAGCTCCTCGTGTTCGACCTCTCCGATCCCTCCTCGCCCGCGCTCGTGCGCGAGGTGGACGTCGGGGCGCGGCCCTGGCACCCCTCCTACAGCGCCGACGGGCGTGAGGTGTGGCTCGGGAACCTGGGCGAGAACACCGTCACCGTCGTGGACA
>Ga0299907_10001272_pt1 | contig 14257 bp, 15 predicted proteins | sample RVTome_16_FD_198680 | JGI IMG/M metagenome (GOLD analysis project Ga0299907, IMG submission 198680) | Soil microbial communities from uranium-contaminated site in the Upper Colorado River Basin, Wyoming, United States - RVT152D67 (version 2) ... | reverse complement strand
TTTAAGCCAGAAAATGACATAGTGGCAGAAGACAGACCATATACCAAGGAAGAGATTGCCAAGATGCTAGATAATACCCTTATTTCGAAAAGAGATAGAGGCATTATCCTTCTTTTTGCTTCATCTGGAATAAGAGAAGGAGCGCTGACAAAACTGACAATAAAAGATCTGACACCAATTGAAAAATATAACATCTATATGCTTACAGTATACAGAAAATCAAAGAGAGACAAATACATAACCTTCTGCACTTCAGAAGCCAGAAAAGCTATAGATGATTATCTCCAGTCCGTAACTAATCTAAAAATGGCTCTTTTCTTATTAAGAATTATAGTTAGTGTTGTAAATACATATGTAATCTGCATTACTTCGATTAACAAAGCCATAGGATTCTTATCTTGTAATGCTATACCTGTTATTTCATTTGGGATCCTTGTCAATGCTATCAGTGAGGTTAATGCAATAGTGCCTATTAGACCTGCATAGAACCAACGTATATTCCAGTTTAATGCCATTGGTATCGCCCAGAAGATTTGTGCTATTCCCGATATAAGGAATAAGGCATCAGTGTATGGAAGTAATTCCATGGGAAAATTGAGAGGCTTCATTGAAGGCCCGATCATCATTAGGTGTAAAATCCCTGCAATCATTGTAGTTGCAGCTGCTATGTAGAATAGGGCATGATTTTCGATCAAAAATGATTTTACGCCAGAAAATACGATACTTGACAACTGCAATAAGCCACCTCTTTTTATATCGTTTTCGCTCTGATTCTCCCTTGAAATATTGATCATATATATATGATGGCTTCAGTTTCTTATGTAGTATCGTTATAATCCTTTACGAGGTATGTTGATGAAATATGATTAAACATACTATTTACTAATTATTAGTGAGCAACAACATTGGCAGATCAAATCCAATATTTAAGAACTTTAATCTATGAAGGATCCATTGCATGGAAATACTAGAGTTAGTTATTTGATTGGCCTCAGCTTCTTTAGCAGTACTGACCACAATAGAATTATCATGATAAGGAAAGGCATGAACGTTATCAGCAAAAGCAAGAGTACGATAGGGGTCTTCCAATCTGGTAAAAGATGGTACCATCTATAGAACTTCAGACTTGTATGATGATACTAAAAGATTCGCAAATTTCAATTATAATTATACTGATAAAAGTGAACTCAGACAGATGATTCGTTGATATTTCGATCAACGAATTGTTGATATGTTCGAGCTATACTGTTTAATTCAGCTTTCCAAGAATTTAATTCGGCTTCCAATGAATTCTTTTCCTCTTTGACCCTGTCATATTCCAGTCTAACCCTGGGAAGATATCCGTTTGCGATCCTAAGTAGTTCTACTACCTCACCATCACCCATTCTTGCATGATGAACTAGTCTGGCAAGATTCACATATGGCCAAGGATTATCCTTGATCTGAATGTAGACCTTGGTGAATTCAGTAAGCCCTAAAAGCTTGAAATATTCGTTGTAAGCCCGTTCGAACCATTTATCTACGAATTCCTTTCTCCTATGCCACACTGTCCTATGATAGTCTTCCTCCTTTCTCTGTATCTCGTCAAGGTCTGATTTTATTCCTATCTTCATTCTGACATTTCTATTGTATTCCGCACTAGTAACAAATTTGTAAATCTTTGCCTGCTTTGAATCGATCGCGGTATTAGACTTTTCCTGCTTTGAAGCTTCGATTATGAAAGAACGGATTCGCTTAGCTACATCAATGAGTACCATTGGATGAACTAAGAGAATACCTTCTCTTTCCTCGGTGAAATGGCTGTTCCTAATGCCCTTTGTAGTTACTATGATAGAATAGTCTGTATTGTGTATCGTTTTGTAGTTTTTCGCCTTCTCTAGATCTGATTTTGTTACGGTATCGCCCATTTTTCTGTCATATACAATTGGGGTATTGATCCTTTCACCCATTTCAGTAACTACGACTTGTACTGCATCGGCCATCGCTGCACCAACTCTTTTTGGTTTTATCTCATCCCTTACAAATTCCCTTTTCAGTTCATCTACAAGAATAAATTCTCCTGCCGTACCTCTTAGCTCTGCTGGAATATTATCAAGTGTCTTCTGTAGTTTTTCTATCGCGATCTATAGCACTGGTAATTAATGTGCTTCAAGTAACTAATAAGCTAGAGTGATTAATCATTATTAATACAGATTAAACAGATACTGCATTAAGAACACGTTATTAGGAAGAAAGTATCTATATTAGGTAGGAATCCCAGCGATTTCTTTATTGACATTGTAGGGTGATCCAGGTGGGTAACTGGCTGGGTCGCTCTATTCTTCATTATCAAATAAGTTATGCGATGATCTAATACTGCCGTTTGATTCTTCATACTAATGAAATCAAAAATGATACTAAAAGATTACAACTTGATTACCTTACCGTTCTCTATTATTCTATCTCTTTCCAAAGTCCTATACATTCCTTTATAAGAAGATCAATAAGGAATGGCGCAAATTCGTAGATGCTCATAGTTTTGCGATCTATACGGCGAAAGGGAAGGACATCATCTTTACAATTTAAGGCTATTCTTTCTGCTCAGCCTTGTTAGGCTTGTTTTTTATATCTTTGATCTCCTCTAAGACATCCGCTAAATAGTCTTTCATTTGCTCACTCGTCATATTCTCGTCATTCATGGAATGGGTTTTCTCAGACTCATCGAGGTCTGCAGTGTAGATGGCTGCTAACGTCATCCGGGCTCTCTCGTCTAATTCCATGGATTCATTTTTTTTCTTTGGTCTTTTTTCGATCCGATCCAAAGATGTAATCTATTATTATCATTACTAGTATATATGACGACAGCCTTGAAGTTAGAAAAAATTCATGCGCCCACGATTCCGTTATTATCTAGGTCATTGCAGGTCTTGATGAGGAAGCTGCACAACCTAGGGTAAACGTGAAGATAAAATGGTTAATTTCTTAAAGTCTCTGACTTTGTTGTCAGCAAGTCTGATTGAGCATGAACTGTGAGAGATATACCACAAAATAAGAATGATATAGAATATATGGAAAGGACCATAGCTAATACTTTCAGTAACAACAACATGTCGAATTATGTAGAAACTATTTAAGGATTTTACTTATGAGTTAGAAATTCAAGCACAACCACTACATAATGCAATGAGGTTGACTAGTTATACATGACGTTCTCAAATGGAATTAGTATGGTCCCAAGGTGAATTAGTTGCAATTCAGAATAATATCTCCACAGTGTCTCTGTGACCATAGGAAGACCATCAGCAATCCGAAGAAACGTATCAAAAGACAACAGTATTACCAATAGCTAACTCGTTATCCAAGCTTTTTGTTTTTCCTCGAAAATATCTGTGGCAGCCACATTTATTTAAACGTATACGCTGAATGGTGCAATATTTCCTCTAGTTATATATTGGACTTGTTTGACCATTCGTCATTGCCACTCCCGCCACTGTGACCGCCTGTGCGCCACGTACACTAGTGTATTACATCCCACCGAATCCGCAATATACCATTCAGTTATTCTTCTGTATTCAGGCATTAAAAATACTCTAAAAGATAGAAACTTCCCATGACGACCCGACTGAAAAATCAGATAATACTTATAGGTTAACTTAGGTTTAACTTTAAACCCTCAAATACAAGTTTCAGATTAGTAACATCCCCTGTTGTATATAACAAAAAGTAGGACGATGTCTCTGAGATTATTATTGATAGCTACACTTGCATTATCTTGTTTATCTACTAGTATTTTCAAACAACAAGACGGAGCGCTAGCCCAACAATACATCCAGACAATAAAATATAGAAATATGGTTATAGATTTGGGTAATGGTTTAAAGACAAATGCTCAATTAACTCTTCCTGCTGTTGGGAATGGACCATTTCCAGGTGTTCTTCTTATTCCCGGCTCTGGTGCTGTAGATCAGAATGAAACTTTGGCAATGAATGCTAAGCCATTTTGGCAGATAGCTCAATATCTCTCAGAAAGAGGCTTTGCAGTTCTTCGATTCGATAAAAGAGGTGTTGGTGCAAATAATACTATTTTAGACACAAATGTCTGGGGAAATGCTACAACCGACGATTTAATTCAAGATAGTAAGAAAGCATTGAATGTTCTTATACAACAGCCTGAGGTGGATCCTAAGAGGATAAGTATAATAGGTCATAGCGAAGGCACACTTTACGCTCCAAGACTAGCAATAGATAATTCGATGAATGTGAAGAACATAATACTTATGGGCGTCTTAGCTCAAAACCCTGTAAAAGTAGCAGAGTATTATCAAGACGTATCCTTGCCCTTAGAGTATGCTACACAAGTATTGGATAGAAATCACACTGGATCGATATCAATACAGCAAATAGCGAACGATCCCTTGTTAAGGGAGTTATTGGTCCCGTCTTCTGTTATGCGTACTAATAATAATAATGCTATAACTACCACGCTAGCAAAGGGTTTTGGCACGAGTGGTTACATAAGTATTGAGAAACAACTTAAACCTTTGTTGACAAAGGTATATGAAAACATCACAGCTTTCAATTTGTTCAAATGCAACTATACAATCTGTCCTATATTGATGAGATCGATATCTAGTTTGATACCAAATATAAGCATCATTGGTAATGTCTCTAAATCTACAGGTATCCTCATGCTCAACGGAGAAAATGATTCTCAGACTCCAGTTCAACAAGCGTTTCTCTTACAACAGAGGCTAACTGAATTAAATCATCCTGACCATACGTTGATAACTTATCCAAATCTAGGACATGCGTTCTATCCTTCATCCCGGTGGTCGACTGGAATTGGACCCATCCAACAGTATGTTTTGGCAGATCTTTATGCATGGCTTGAGGCTCATTCTGGAATTTCACATTCATATGTTAATACAACTGCTGACTCCACTTTAGAAACATAACTATAACAGAGTATCGTGACTAATGATATTCATCCTAACCAGCCAAATGCAGCTGGCTGGAAATACTACTATTGGTAGTTAATAGAAAACGCTATAGCTCTTGTCATTTATCATATTCAATGCTACAAAAATGACTTCAACTCTATTAGAATTATTAACCCTAAATCAGCAAACAATATGAAGGGAGCCGAGGGGGGACGATAAATCCGAACCCGAATGAATGGCGGTTCGGTGGGATCAATGACAGGTACGAACTTCATTTGTGGGGCTGCTCAAGGAGGTATGGGTCACAAAAGACGTGCCACACACTGGCTCTAGGAAGGAACAAACCTAGAACATTCTGTTTTATTCATACCGAATCCTTCAGGATCGGTCGCACATTGTCCCGCAAGGGTACCTGGAATAAACGTTGAGCATTTCCAAAAGTGAGTCTTTCTTTGAATACAACGTAATGTTGCCTGGTCTGCAGCATTGCCAAGGATATAGCACGGGCCAAGAAAGGGATAGGAGTTACAGGCCTAGGACAATCGTGCGCCTGCCAGTGGAAGGGATAAGGTTACACAATAATGAAAATGGATAAGAGGATCGCCTATTATGGTAATACCAGGAGTGCTTTATTGTGGCGGAGACACAAAAAATTGGGGTACCTGAATATATAGGTGAAATAGCCGATTCACTCGCAGTAGTAGTGGCCATGTCACTCTTCTGGGGCTATCTTAAAACCTTCAGACTCTAGTTTTAATCTAAGCCTTGCATAGTCTGCCACAATCTCATCGATCGCATCTCCATAAACCGTAACTCGAGCACCTTGTGAGGTCTGCTTTATCTTGTATCTGTATGTTGTTGTCTTGATAGGGAGAGATACGTCGGTATTTATCACTGCTTGGAGACGTTATGCGCGTGTTCATTCTATATAGGGATTGCTTATATTGGTGCAGCTATTCAGTTAATGCCAGAACTGCATCGATAACCTTGAATGAATCAAACAAATCGTCATGACTAGTTGCTTCCTTATCAAGCATACCTTCACCATTCTCAACTGTAGTCCTTAATGCAGTGATTAACTTAGTAGACTTAGGATTGATTGCGACATGTCCATTCTGATATTCAAGCATCTCCTTCGTATGTGCTAGCATCTGCTTGTGTTCCTTGTTAAATGGGACAGGAATGAAACATGTTTTGATGTAGGAACTTCAAGTCATAAACGGATGAGTATTGCTTCTTGAGATAGGACACCATCTTTCATTATGGATCCTCAGCTCATTCATTAGTCTGCTATCAGCATCATTATGGTTCGAATCGCAAAGATGCGAGTACTTTTAAAGGGTGTTATCATAGGCTTACTCTGGAAGAAGAAGTTAGTGGGCTAGTTAGTTGCCCTTTATACAAAGAGGTGGATCTTCTTCGACCATGGGCTTCAAACAATGTTCAATTGTTGGAAGCGTTTCATAACAGAATACATCTCCCTTAGCATTCTTTACGCATGTCACTTCTTTCTCTGCTGTACCAACTTCATCACCGGAGCCGCTACCGGCATCCCCATCTACAGCGCCAGCAGTGTCATTTACTACTACTAACCCATTTGAACTTATGATATCAAGGGCGAGTTGCTTCTGCTCTTGCGCCTCCTCAGTCACACTTACTGGATTTGATTCGTTCACTGGTTCTGCTACTGGTGCCTCGGGCTCGACTTCAGGCTCATCATCTACTGGTTGGTCAACCGTAGGTTCATCTTCTGTGGGTTCATTCGTCGCTTCATCTTGCTGCCCTACAGCTTCACCACTTGATTCTTGTGCTGGTGTAGCATAAACTGGCAATATAGGCGTTGAGTTAAGTGTACTTCCAGTTACCATAATACCCGATATTCCGACAACGAGCAATACAAGCAGCGATATTCTTATCATTCTTATCATAAGTACTACCGTGATGTGGTGAAGAACTATATAAGACAGCTCTTTATTTTTCATGACTTTATGTATTTTGAATGAAAGAGAATTTGATCTATGCAAACATGACAGGTCTTAAATCATCCTCTATTTCTGCGAATACTTGCAGACACCGCCACCCTTTACTTTTGATTTCGTAATATGGAAAGGGTTTGAAATCCGCCAAAACGAGCAATCCTAGGTTGGCTAGTCCTCTAAGATACTTGACGGATTGCGAATTGGTTAAGTTTGCATTGTATCCTACCTGCGTCTGATTCATCTGATTCCGATACAGAGTCTCAGTATCATAGACTATCTCAAGGATGTCTTTAACTATGTTATATCTGTCACGCTTAGACATCAGGAATGGATCTTCGAAAGCAGATAGTTGTTAGGGCAATACAAACCTTATTGACAGACATATGACCAACTAAGGAGGGCAGCCTCACCTGCAATATTTTGCGTAACAAATTATAAAATAATACTGGGGTCTACCGCCAAAAGACTTAACAACGTTAGATTATCTAACCCACGGGATGTCTGTCGACAACGATAACAGTAGCAGCGACGACTTCAATGCCACAATATCAAACGAACCGGAGGTAGGAGACATTGGATACATTGATAATGCTACATTGCTCCAAGTAGACGTAACTGCTATTGTGGGTATTTTTATTTTCTTGACGTTAAAGCAACTGTCCCATGATCAGTCTGACCGAGTGCTATTATACACATATATAAAAAGTCATTGTTATGTGGCTAGTCAAAGTGAAGGATTGTGAACTTGAGAAAAAGTCTATTCTCTTTATTAACGCATCATATGCTAACACTTTTTATTTTGGCTTTCTGAATATTGATTTCATTATTTTTCTGATTTGATCAAAGTATTGCATAGGATGGCGAAATTGACCAAGTTGAGAAATATCGAATATAGATGGATGCTAAGAAAGATTACATGACACCATAGGCTGCTTTTTGCGGATCAGCGCAATAAGGAGGTTCAATCGCTTCAATCTCAACATAAAATATTCAATAACCAAATGAACAGGAACCGTTAACTACATTCTTCTCTTCTTACTTGCAGCTATCATATTTTGAATTTCCTCTTCTATGCAATTGCCGCAAATCCATTTACCACTAGAATCTTTCTTTGCCAAGAAATCATTAGGGTGGATTGTAGTATCGATAATATGGGTACCATGCTTACAATATGAACAGGTATTCACATGTCGGATAGGTAGGGCTTTCATTCTTCCGATTTTGACTCCATGAATGGCCTTGATGCACTAATTCTGCGTTGCGAATCTGAACTTGAGTTTAATCTATCATTCCAAGAAGAAGTGATACGTCCATCGCCTGATCTTTCAACATAAGATGTGATATGGATTCCTCTATCATACAGAGACTTTAATCCGCCTTGATATTCTGGTTTCTTTAGCCCATAATAATCAGCAATAGTAGGCTTGAGTATAGACTGATCATATCTGGAAAGGTGAATATGAACGTCTAAGAATAGCTATCTTAAACTTTCACTAATAATTATACTAATTGTAATAGCTGTATCTGTATCTTCATCTATCCTTAGTTAGTAACATTAGTAGAGTCAGACTTTAGGTTTCCTGTGTTTAGGTATTGGTCGTGCTGGCGGTCGTCTCTTGTCTTTAGTCAATCTAACCAACGACCTTACAGTCGTCGTGAACGGATTCAAAGCGTTAACACAGGGCAACTGAAAGGAGAACGGTATTATCTCAGCTGAAACTAGAACGGTATTATCTCAGCTGAAACTAGAACGGTATTATCTCAGCTGAAACTAGAACGGTATCTCAGTCCCTCATCTACCAAAACCTATAGGTCGCTTATTCTTTTCTCTCCTTCTATCTAATATCGTAAATATGGTACCAACTATTAGTGTTATTATCCCAATGATAAAAAGAGTAGCCCCTGCTAATACTCCAGTAAAAGGTGCCAGATTAACCTGACCATCATCTTCCGTAATAGGTAGATATCCGAAGATACCTTGTACTTTAACTTGATCAGTGCCTCGATTAGAGAGAGTGAGAGTATAGATTCCATCTGTCTGCGGTCGGAAAGAAGTGAACAGGTCACTCTGACCATTTCTGCCTATCTGGTTCTGATTTACTTTGAATCCGTTAGGATTAATTACCATCTGTTCGACAAGTGGTTCAGATGGGGTTTGAAAATTGGTATCGTCGTTTAGCTCTGACTCAATGTGCAGAACTAACGATACTGGCCGTTCCGTATCGCTTATTTCAATGGTGTGGTTTATAGATTTAGAAGGACTTATTGATACATCAGCTAGGATAATGTTTTCGCTTAGAGTTAGGCTAACAATACTCATACCATATGTTGCAGTCAAGATTATTCCTATAATAAATAAAGCAGCACCTGCGATTAATATCAGGTATCCCCTCTTTAACATTTTTATACCTGCTCGTATTGGATGCAACCATAGATTTACGTTACGATTATGATCATTATTATTCAGTAACTCAAGACTCGTCATCTTCCACCCCTGTAGATATAAGTACGCCACGACATTCAACGAAAATAACGATATAAAGAATGCAAAAAAATTCCTAGTCGAGACCTTCCACTTCTAGGAATTGAGCAACTAACAACACAATCTACAACAACACGACTTCTCTTTTCGATAAACGGATCCAATGCCTTTGCAGTACTTCTAAAACTTAGTCCTAGAAAGTGGATAAAAGCAAGTATAGTGTATGATCATTGCTGTGGAGGTTCTCTTCCTTCGAAGAACTATCACAAATTAGGAGGGATAATCACAGCCTTTAGTTCTATCGGCTTAATTTAACATCCATGAAAATTTCCTCTGCAGGCTTATGGTTTCACCTTTTATCGTTTTACGCGGCGTACATCCATTCACCCTTGCAGGTACTTTGATAGCCGCTAAGGTAATGGTTAAATCAGAGTATAGTCGTGCTATATCGTGCCATATCGTCAAGGCCCCTCGTTGGTGCAGCTAGTAAATCACAATATGATGAAAATTTGCCGATAGTGAAAGACATGATCGATTCATTTACTGTCGAAGGGACAGGTCAAGTGATTCAAGATGATGTTGAAGAGGATTCTGATGATGAGGAACCAGATGACACATTTGTAGGTTCAGCTGGCAACAATGATGAAGATAATGAGGAGCAAGAGGATGATTAATTCATTATCCTTCCTATTGTTAGCCTCAATAATATCAATCATAGGAATTGAGAATGTTCAGGGTAAACTTAACATAGCAGGGGACAGTTGTTCAAGAATCATAAACTTCAGATAGATAGCAACTTTGCGTTATGATTACTTTACAGTGAGATGAGATGAAATGGGAATGTATTCACTGTAACAGCATAATAGATAGGACAAACTTCACAGAGTTCATAAAGCAAAGCGACAATGACAAAAACAGCAATCAAGAAGCAAAAGTAGAGTACATTCAATAGGAACCTTCAACAATCTAGGCAATACTGATAACTGTCACACAGATCTGCTTGGCGATGAAGAATATGCAAAATCAAGAGGATTATTATTAGGGACAGAATGATAGAGGTCTTCCAAGGAGGTACTAAATCTGGAATCTGGACATCCATGACTACAAATTTCTTTACTTCTGAATAAAGATTTAACATGAAACACTATCTTTGGTTGTTTAGTCTGCTTACTGATAGTTATTTCACACTTCCTTATCAAGAAAAAGGTTAGTTACAAGTCTAGTTTTATGGAGTTGAATTCATTAGTCAATGAGGTTGCATACGATTAGATTTATTAAGGCTTCTCCTTTGCATATTTTTGTCCAATTTCAAAGGCATCAGTTATTGCCTTCTTGAAACTATCTACCCATTTTTGTGTGTATGCTGCTTTATTGGCCTTTGCTTGAGAAAGCCATCCACACCACATTGAGCACATTATAGCCATAGTAAGAACATTATGTGCTTGATCTCTTCCACCTACTTGACCTCTGTGATCGTGCACAAATTTACTTTGTAATTCAGAGGCTAAATTATGGAATGTAGGATTATTGGTGATGTTATCAGGGATGTAATTATCTTGGATATAATCTACAATATCTTTCTTGTGAGATTTTAGGTACTGATCTATGACTATCAATTTCTGTTAATATAATTATGACTCTCCCTTCTTTAAAAACATGTTAAAGTACTACGACGGCTTGATTATAGCTTGACAGAAGAATGGCTAGTACATGGGTCAAAGCTATCACCGTAATTGTCCTAGTTTCTATATTCCGCTAGAAATATTACTAGCTACTCATGTAATTTATAGGCCACAATAAAATGGCATCATAGTCCGCTTTGTCTACCTCTCTATTGCTCCATTTGCTGTCGCTTTCTGGGAATCTATGGTATATTATGTATTAACAATTGGAGTAAATTGATAGAAACTAATACCAATGCTTCCTTAGGCTGACTCTATTTTAACTATGTTCTTACTGAGTGAAGTGAATGCTTACTCTAACATTGTCCTTTATGTCCTAAGAAAAATTCACTAGTCATTATTCTGCTGCCCTTTGGAAGTATAACTTATTCATCTCTTGGCCATATACTGCTTCCACTACTCTTCTCTTTCGGCTCAGGTTATACTTGAAACTCTTTATTATCAATTGCTGTCTCAACATGAGACAACTCTCCAGTATCAAGAATTTTACGGTTGCCTTGAATATGAGGTAATGTCTCAGATGACCCATTCAACGTCAGTATAGGAAGGGATGAATAATCAAGTGTTTCATTTGGTATACTTGGTGGCAGCATCCCATCATTCATAACTTCATCTAGTCTGTTTTCTGGGTTGAGATTGTATGTGTCGCTTTCCTGAAATTCTGATGGGGACTCATTGAGTCTAGGTTTTTGCAAGGCTGCACTTGATTCCAATTGTTTGATACTCAGTTGCAGCTCATCTTCTCTATTTTTTAGTTCCAAATTACGGTCGCAGAAATCTTGATAGATTCGAACCTCATTGCTCACTGCAGCTTTCCATGAATTTAAATCAGCCTTGACTCTATCATATTCCAATCTAACCCGGGGGAGATATCCGTTAGCGATCTTGAGTAGCTCTACTACTTCGCCATCACCCATTCCCGAATTCTGAGTTAGTTTGACAAGATTAATAAACGACCATAGGATATCCTTGACTTGCAAATAAGCCTTAGTGAATTCAGTAATACCTAAGAGCATGAAATATTCGTGGTAATAGTTTATTGCTTTTTCAGCTTCCAGGTTTAACGCAATAGCTACTTCCACAGGGGTCTTTTGCTGGACGTAAAGTTCGAAGGCTCTAGACGATATCGAAGCTGCTTGGTCTAATCCAGCTTTATTCAGAACTGCCTTGATTGTATTTGGAGACACCCCTACCTCTTTTGTAATCTCTCTGTAGGTTTTCCCTTTTTCAGCTAACGCCAAGACATAGGCTTCCTTTTGCTTGTTATTCATTATTCATTTTTTATTAGTATCTGAAGTGATTTAGCTTTTGCTATCATGTGTTACCATATGATATTAGCATGCTATTTCTTGGAATTATCTATATCAGTCTGGTATCGAAATGAACTCAAATTATATATGCATTAAAGTGAAAGTGAAAAGTCCGATTCCTAGAACACACAACAAGATTTCTTACATTATCAGCCAATTGAATCGCTGTTTCTTTTCCTATTCCTCTGCTATTACCAGTTATAATTGCGGTCTTATTTTGTATATCTTTGATTAAGAGTAGTACTCATACTTATTTTCTGCGGCAGATATCAGCCTTTTAGGCGCACATGCAGTCTCAGTTTCATTAGTATCATCGCAGGGCTAGGGGGGGTAGCTTTTCAGACTCGGATTTCACCTAGTTTATTCTAGTTTATTCCTTGACCTGAGCGATCCTCAGAAATATCCCCATCGCTTGCTGGTGTTAAGTCTATTACACATGAATTGCATAACTCTGTTGCATGGATTTCAATCCTTTTGATATCCTCATGTTCTGCAATTGTCTTTATGACAAGACGTTTATTTTCTTGCTTCTTTGCAGAAACGGCAAGAAAGCCAATTATATTTTCTTGTTCCGACTTGATCTTTTCCTCTGTTTCCTCAACTGCATTATCTACAACCTTTCTTACATGTACTATGAGTTTTCTTATTGCATTTGGATAAAGGTCTGTCTCATCGATACTGGTATCTTTGGTCGGAAGTTCAATTGCGCGATTGTAATTTCTTGTTGGGTATAATTCCTGGAGTTTGTCCATTACAAACTTCCAAAAGCGTACGTCACCAACTGCTGCAATTACGGCGTTTATTTCTATACGAATTGTTTTAAGAAACTCGATATCAAGATCTGCAAACCTGTCATCATTCTCCATAATATCCTTAACGTGATCCATCAGCTTTGTGTTAGTCGCCCTTACCACAATATTCTTGTCCTTTTGCAGACCAAAATATTGTAGTGTGGTATCGTTCATAGTTACCCAAGGTATATCGTCACTACATTTTGAAGCCAAGTTAACACCAGATAGATCATAGTCAGTTATGATGACAATATTTGCATCTAACCTTTTTGCTTCATTCATCAGATCGTGCGCGTACTCGACTAAATAACCTCTGCTATTGACCATAGCTACACCATATTTATCAGCATGTGACTTCAGCTCATCAATGATTCCCTCTTTTTCTATGAAGACAATATCTGTTCCCTTCCGTGCAAGCTCTTCAATTGCATCGAAACTAACACTTTCCCATCTGCCGTCGAAATACATTTCAGCCCTTGTACCTGTAATTACACCTATCTCTGAACGTTTTTTACCGAACTTATCACATACTTTCCTTAGGAGTGTTTTGAAATACTTCCTGCTTACATCGATATTATACCTCTCCATTATTGGAAGGAGAAGATACCCGATTGTATCCGGAGATCTAGTCTTCATGTCTATAACCCATGATTTTTCTGTAGATAATCACTAAGTACGCCTTCCAATAACCCTCTTCCACTAGTAACCTGTGTTGCGGCGCGACGTTCAGATGGCTTACTGAACCTTATACCTACCGCCCGATACGATTTGATATCGGAAGACATCTTCCTTATAGCTTCTACAATTGTTCCTGCAAAAGGGGCTACATCTATACGAGACTTTTCCTGGCCATCTGGGTCTCTTCTGGGTGTTACTAGGTTAGCAACTATAAGACATGGTAATTTAGCACTATCATTTGCATAATCATGGAAACCAAATACATGCAGCACTCCCAGAATGTTCCTCGGTACAGAATATTGACCAATAGGTATGTATTTGCTGTAGTCACATTCAAAAAGGCTATTATCCGTTTTTGGCGAAATAGAATAATTAATGGCTCCAATAAATGTTACATTGTTATCTGCGGATCTTGG
>Ga0299907_10001271_pt1 | contig 14265 bp, 11 predicted proteins | sample RVTome_16_FD_198680 | JGI IMG/M metagenome (GOLD analysis project Ga0299907, IMG submission 198680) | Soil microbial communities from uranium-contaminated site in the Upper Colorado River Basin, Wyoming, United States - RVT152D67 (version 2) ... | reverse complement strand
GTCAACGATCTGATCGACGCCCTGCCGGGGTACATCGAGTCGATGTCGACTCAATTGAACGAGTGGTTTGGCCTGGAGATCTCGACCGAGTCGCTCCAACAGGAGGCGGCCGGGCTTCCCGACATCATCGCCGGGGCCGGCGGGACCATCCTCGGGGGAGTGGTCAGTGTCACCACCGGCATCTTCAGCTTCCTCTTCTTCGTCACCACCGTGGCCCTCTTTGCCTTCTACATGGTGGCGGAGTTGCCCCAGCTGCAAAGAACGGTCCTATCCACGATGAAGGCCGACCGGCAGCGGGACGCCTTGCACATCTGGGACGTCGCGGTCGAGAAGATGGGGGGCTACATCTATTCGAGGCTGATCCTCGCGCTGCTGAGCGGCACCCTCACCGCGGTCTTCCTCACCATTCTCGGTGTCCCGTTCGCAGTCTCACTCGGGATCTGGGTTGGCGTGCTCAGCCAATTCATCCCGGTGGTGGGCACTTACCTCGCCGCCATCCTTCCGGCAGTCGTAGCCTTCTCTTCCGGGGGTTTGGGCACGATGTTGTGGGTCATCCTGTATTTCCTGGCCTATCAACAGATCGAGAACTATCTAATCGCCCCTCGCATCACCCAGCGGACCATGGAGATCCACCCCGCTGTCTCGATCGCTGCGATCATCATCGGTTCGGCATTGTTCGGGCCAATCGGTGTGATCCTGGCCCTGCCCATGACAGGGATCATCCAGGCGCTCATCTCCGAGACGAGGAGTCAGCACGCTGTGATCCTCGATCATGGCCACGATTCCGAGGCAGCACCGTGAGCAGGACCGTTTCGATCCGAGCGGCGTATCTCGCCTTCTCGGTCATGTTGGCGGTGGCCTGCACGGGCGAGGCCGAGCCAACGACCACAGGAGCGCCGGTCCTCACCACGACGGCCGCGGATACCACGACCACCGCCGCTCCGATCACGACCATCGCGGGCGCCTGTCGTGACACATTCTGCGTCAGGTACAACATCCGGCCGGAGGCGGCCTGGGCCGATGGCACACCGGTGACCGCCGCCGATTTCGTCTTCACCTACGAGACAATCGCCGATCCCGAGTTGGACATCGTCACCCGGGAGGGATACCACCTGATCACCGGTTACGAGGTCGTCGACGACAAGACGGTGGTGTTTGCCTTCGACGAGATCTATGCCCCCTGGCAGACCCTGTTCAGCTCCGTCCTTCCGGCTCACATCCTGGAAGGCGAGCCGTTCAACACGGTCTGGGACGATGCCATCTCGATGGGCTCGGGCCCGTTCACCTTCGTCGAATGGGTGCCCGAGGAGCGGATCACCCTGGCGCGAAACGAGAATTACTGGGGTGACGCCTCTGGCGACGTACAGACTCTCAATGTCATGTTCCTCGGCGGCGAGGAGGTGCAGGTGGATGCCCTGGGAGATGGTGAGGTCGACATGATCTACCCCCAGCCCTATGTGTCCCTGATGGACGAGGTGACCGGCATCGGCGACGTCGAATCGGTCATGGGTGTAGGCCCCGTGTGGGAGTACTTCGGCTTCAATCAGGACGACCCAAGGCTGCAAAACCTCTTCGTCCGCCAGGCAATCGCCCAGGGCATCAACCGGGACGCCATCGTGGAGGAGGTTGTCCGACCGATCACTCCCGAGGGCGAGCTCCTGGGGAACTCGGTGTGGCTGAACAGCAGCGTGTACTACGAGGACCATTTCAACGGCCTGTTCCCGTACGATCCGCTTGCGGCGGAGGCATTGCTGACGGACAACGGCTGCGTCGAGGGCGAGGACGGGATATACGAATGCGGTGGCGAACGACTCTCCTTCTCCTGGGCGACCACGTCCGGCAACGAGGCACGGGACGTGCACTTCGAGCTGGCCCAGGCCGATCTAGGAGCAATCGGGATCGAGATAACACCGAGTTTCGGGCCGACCTCAGAGCTGCTGCAGACGACCAACCTGCAAGGTGGCGCCGACGTCTGGCAGGTCACCAACCTGGCCTGGGTCGCCTCCCCCGACCCGTCGTGGGGCAACACGCGCTTCTATTGCCAGGGCGACGCCTTGAACGGCTTCGGTGAACTGAACTTCCTCAGGTACTGCGATGAGGAAGTGGATGCACTCATCAGGCAGACCGACATGATCGTCGACCCCGATGAGCGGGCCGCGACCTACAACCAGGCCGACGAGCTGTGGCTGGGCGCAGTCCCGATGATCCCGATGTATCAGAGACCGACGCTCCTCGCCTGGGATTCGGTCATCCAGGGGCCTGGCGACAACCCGTCCGAGATCGGGCCCTTCTGGAACATCGCTGACTGGAGCGGAAAGGAGGAGGTCAACTTCGGGGCGAACATGCAACCCGGGTCGATGAACATCATCGAGCCCGACGGCAACGAGATCGAGAGCATCTACATCGCCACCGCCATCCTCGAGGGCGCCTTCACCATCAACCCGGACTTCGAGTACGCCCCCCTTCTCGTCGAGAGCGCGGAGCCGATAGTCAACGAGGACTGACTGCTCACGGACCGGCCGAAGCTAGGTTGCGCGAGACATGACGGGCCCCTTGCAGGGAATGAGGGTTGTGGAGATCGCCGCCCTGGGGCCGGCGCCGTTCTGCGGGATGGTCCTTGCCGATCTGGGCGCCGACGTGGTGCGGGTGGATCGAGCAGACGCGGTCACCGGCGGGCACACCGGCTCGACGAGAAACGACCTCCTGGGTCGCGGCAAGAGCTCGATCGCAGTCGATCTCAAGCACGAGGAGGGGGTGAGGGCCGTGCTCCGGCTGGTGCAGAGCGCCGACGCCCTGATCGAGGGTTTCAGACCCGGGGTGACCGAGCGCCTCGGCATCGGGCCCGCTCCGTGTCTCGCCCAAAACCCTGCACTGGTCTTTGGGCGGATGACCGGCTGGGGCCAGGATGGCCCGCTGTCCGGGCGCGCCGGCCACGACATCGACTACATCGCTTTGTCCGGAGCCCTGGCGGCTATCGGCCCCCAGGAGCGGCCGCTCCCTCCGTTGAACCTGGTGGGGGATTTCGGGGGCGGGGGCATGTTCCTTGCCGTTGGTCTCCTCGCCGCAGTTCTCCATGCTCGTGAGACCGGACAGGGCCAGGTGGTCGACGCGGCCATGATCGACGGGTCCGCGCTACTCACGACGGCCATGCATGGCCATATCGCCGAGGGGTGGTGGACGGCGAGGCGCGAAGACAACCTCCTCGACGGAGGAGCGCCTTTCTATCAGGTCTATGAGACAGCCGATGGCAGGCAGATCGCCGTCGGCGCGCTGGAGCCGCAGTTCTTCGCTGCCCTCCTCGAAGGTCTCAGGATCGATCCGGAGTCTCTGCCCGCACAGGGCGACAGAGAGGGCTGGCCGTCGATCAGAGCAGCGCTGGCTGCGAAGTTCGCCTCGCAGAGCCGTGACCATTGGGCGGAGCATTTCGCGACGAGGGACGCCTGCGTGTCCCCGGTCCTCGACGCCACCGAGGCGCCAGACCATTCCCACAACAGGGCGCGAGAGGTGTTCATCGAGGTCGACGGGGTCTCTCAACCAGCTCCGGGCCCCAGGTTCTCGGCCACGCCTTTGTCCCTGCCCTCGGGGCCCGGTTATCCCGGTCGGGACACAGATCTCGTGCTGAAGACGCTCGGCTATAGCGGAACCGAAGTCAGTATGCTCCGCCGGGTCGGAGCAGTGGCCTGATCGCGGAGGAGCAATGACCCAGGAAGCCGTTTTGGCGGAGCGAGCGGCAATCGACGCCGAGGTAGAGGGCAAGACGATCGTTGATTACCTCGACCGGAATGCGGAGCGTCACGGTGATCAGCCCGCGATCCACTACAAAGACGGAGACTGGAAGAGCCTGAGTTGGGGCGAGTACCGCCAGGCAGTTCACGATGCGGCGGCAGGGTTCCAGGACCTGGGCGTCGGCGACGGCGAATTCGTCGCCATCATGGCCGGGAACCGCCCGGAGCATGTGATCGCCGACTATGCGGCCATTCACTCCGGGGCAACCGCAGTCACCATCTACTCCACCCTCACCGCGCCCCAGATCCAGTACATCGCCGACAACTGCAAGGCGACAGTCGCGGTGCTCGAGGACCTCGAGTTCATGAAGCGCTGGGAGGAGATCCGGTCTGAGCTGCCCAATCTGCGATATGTGGTCCTGATGTCGGGCGCGGAGAACTACGACACCGCCGATTGGGTGTTGAGCTGGGACGAGCTCCTGGTCAGGGGCAAGAAGCGCCTTGCCGACGACCCCGATGCGGTGAACCGAACCGCCGGCGCGATCACCCCGGACACGCTGGCGACTCTCATCTACACCTCCGGCACTACCGGGACCCCCAAGGGTGTGATGATCAGCCACCGCAACGTGGTGTGGACTGCCGAGTGCCTGCGACGGGCCGCCAACATCGACCTCGGGCCCCGCATGGTCTCCTATCTGCCCCTCGCCCATATCGCCGAGCGGCTCGCCACCCACTATCTGGCCACGTACATGGCCGGCCAGGTGTGGTTCTGCCCGAATCTCGCCGCTGTCCTCGAATACATCCAGGAGGCCCGGCCCACCCTGTTCGTCGGGGTTCCCCGTGTCTACGAGAAGTTCCATTCCCGGCTGACTGCCCGTTTCGCCGAGACCCATGGGATCAAGAAGACCCTGCTCGACCGGGCCCTCGACGCCAACCGGAAACGTGTCCTGGCCGAGCAGGACGGCAAGTCGGGCCCGATGATGGCGGGCGCCCTCGACTCGATCGTCCTCTCCAAGGTAAGGGAGCAGCTTGGCATGGACCAGGTCGAGATCGCGATCACCGCTGCCGCGCCGATCAACCCGGACTTGATCCTGTTCTTCCAGACCCTGGGCATACCCCTGTTCGAGTTGTACGGGATGTCGGAGACCACCGGCCCGGCGACGACCAACATTCCCGGAGCTTTCCGGCTCGGCTCGGTGGGGAAAGCCCTGCCCGGCGTCGAGGTGGAGCTCGCCGAGGACGACGAGCTGTTGATGAGGGGAGGGGTCATAACCCAGGGCTACTACAAGCTTCCCAGCGACACCGCGGAGGCATTCGATGCCGAGGGCTGGCTCCACTCCGGCGACCTCGCCCGGATCGACCATGACGGTTTCGTGTGGATCGTCGGCCGGAAGAAGGAGATCATCATCACTGCCGGGGGGAAGAACATCGCGCCGGCCAAGCTGGAGACGATCCTCGGCAATCATCCCCTCATCTCTAAGGCGTGCATGGTCGGCGACGGTCGCAAGTTCCTGACGATGATCGTCGCCCTCGATCATGAGGAGGCACCGGCGTGGGCCGGGGCCAACGGTCTCGTCTACCAGGACCTGGCCACCTTCTCCCGGCTCCCCGAGGTGAATTCCGAGATCGAGCGGGCAATCGACGAGGCGAATGACTCCGTTGCCTCGGTCGAGCAGGTGAAGAAATGGATCATCGTCCCCGACGAGTGGACTCCGGACTCGGGAGAGGTGACACCGTCTCTGAAGCTCAAGCGCAAGGTCGTGCTCGACAAGTATGCCGGTGAGATCGAGAGCCTCTACGTGGGAGTCTGAGACCCGGCCCAAGGCGATATGAAAAGAGACCTGTTCGAAGCGGACCATGAGCTGTTCCGCTCCACCGTCCGTGAGTTCGTCGAGCGGGAGGTTGCTCCCTACGTCGCCAAATGGGAGGCGGAGGGGAAGGTCGACAAGGACATGTTTCGCAAGGCGGGCAAGGCCGGGCTTCTCGGCATGGCTTTGCCTGAGGAGCACGGCGGGGGAGGGATAGCGGACTTCCGCTTCAACATGGTGATCGGCGAGGAATTGATGCGCGCCGATGCGATGGCCTCGGGTATGTGCATCACCCTCCACAACGATGTCTGTCTTCCCTATTTCAGCCACCTGTGCGACGGAGAGCAGGCGGCGCGGTGGATGCCCGGACTGGTGTCGGGGGATCTGATGTCGGCCATTGCGATGACCGAGCCCGGCGCCGGCTCGGATTTGGCCGGGATCAAGACAACGGCCATCCGCGACGGCGACGTCTATGTGGTCAACGGGTCCAAGACGTTCATCACCAACGGGATCAATTCCGATCTGGTGATCGCTGCGGTCAAGACCGATCCCCACGAGGGACATAGCGGCATGAGCCTCCTCGTCATCGAGGAGGGTATGGAGGGATTCAGTCGAGGCAGGAACCTGGAGAAGATCGGGCTCCATGCTCAGGACACCGCAGAGCTCTTCTTCGACGACCTCAGGGTGCCGGTCTCCAATCGGTTGGGAGATGAGGGGAGGGGATTCGTCTATCTGATGGAGAACCTGCCCCAAGAGCGGCTCAGCCTCGCCACCGGCTCTGTTTCCCACGCCAAAGCTGCGTTCGACTGGACCCTCGCATACGTCAAAGAGCGTCAGGCATTCGGTCAGCCGATCGGGAGCTTCCAGACGGTGAAACATCTGATGGCGGAGATGAGGACCGAGCTCGACATCGCCCAGACCTATGTCGACCGCCAGGTGGTGGCGCTGAATCGGGGCGAGCTGAGCGCGGAGGAGGCGGCCAAGGCCAAATGGTGGGTTACAGAGTTGGAGAAGAGGGTGATCGACCGCTGTCTCCAGCTCTTTGGGGGATGGGGATACATGGAGGAGTACCCCATCGCCAGGGCGTACCGGGACACTCGGGTCCAGACCATCTACGGGGGCACGACCGAGATCATGAAGGAGATCATCGGGCGGTCCCTCGGTCTCTGAGCCAGGAATCAATCGGAGGGAGTCAGCAAATGGGTGAGCCGATCACGTTCGACGGGCGGGTGGCAGTGATCACCGGGGCCGGCGGCGGCCTCGGGAGGGAGTACGCGCTCGAGCTGGGGAGGAGAGGGGCAATGGTCGTGGTCAACGACCTGGGTGGCGCGGTCGACGGGAGTGGCTCGTCCCATTCCGCCGCCGACCAAGTGGTGGATCAGATCAAGGGAGCTGGCGGCGAGTCAGTGGCCAGCTACGACTCCGTCGCCACCCGGGAGGGTGGCGAGGGCATCATTCAGACCGCCCTGGATGCGTTCGGATCGGTCGACATAGTGATCAACAACGCCGGGATCCTCAGGGACAAGTCATTCGCCAACATGACCCTCGACGAGGTGAATGCGGTTCTCGACGTGCACCTCAAGGGCGCCTTCCACGTGTCACATCCCGCCTTCAAGGTGATGAAGGAGCGGGGGTACGGTCGATTTGTCCACACCACGTCGGCCTCGGGCCTGTTCGGAAACTTCGGTCAGGCCAACTACGGCGCGGCCAAGGCCGGGCTCGTCGGTCTGTCCAACGTCCTCGCCATCGAGGGGGCGAAGTACGACATCAAGTCGAATGCGGTGGCGCCCACGGCTCGCACCCGGATGACCGAGGACATCCTCGGCCCCTTCGTCGAGATGCTCGACCCCAGGCAGGTGATGCCGATGGTGGTCTATCTCTGCTCGGAGCAGAACGAGCTCACCCACGAGGTGTTCACCGTCGGTGGGGGCAGGTATGGCCGGGTCTTCATCGGCACCAACACCGGATGGTTCGCTGGCCAGGGCGTGGTCCCCACGGTCGAGGACCTTTGCGAGCGCCTCGATGAGATCCGCGACATCACCGACTACGTGATCCCGGGGGACATCAACGAAGAGCTGATGATCCTGGCCCGATTGGCCGGCGGCTGATGTCGATCGATCTCGAAAGAGCGGTCGGAGCAGAACTGACCGGCGGGACCGCCGTCTGGGACGAGGACGACATCATCCTCTACCACCTCGGTGTTGGCGCCGGAGTGCCACCCACCGACCCTGCCGAGTTGCGCTACGTCTATGAGGGTGATCTGCGGGTCCTTCCCACCTACGCCACCATCCCGCAGTTCCCGGTGATGATGAGCATGGGGTTTGCCTCCGGTTTCGACATCAACCCGGCGATGATCCTCCACGGCGAGCACGAGATCGAGGTCCACGAGCCGATCCCGACCAGCGGGTCGGTGACCCAGACCGGCCGCGTCACCGAGATCCTGGACAAGGGAAAGGGCGCGCTGGCGCTAGTGGAGATCGTCTCGGTCCTGGAGAAGACGGGCAGGCCCATCTTCACCAATCGTGCTTCGATATTCATCAGGGGAGAGGGCGGGTTCGGTGGGGACAGCGGCCCACCCACCGAAGATCTCACGCCGCATAGAGACCCGGACCATGTCGTCGAGTCGATTACTTTGCCCCAGCAAGCTCTGCTGTATCGCATGGCATCGGGGGACAAGAACCCGCTCCACGCCGACCCGGGCTTCGCCGCCTTTGCCGGATACGAGCGGCCAATTCTGCATGGATTGTGCACCTTTGGGATCGCGTGCAAAGTGGCGGTGGACCATGCCCTGGCCGGTCAAACCGATGCAGTGGCCGTGTTCCGAGCACGCTTCTCAGGTGTCGTCTACCCGGGAGAGACGCTGGTCACTTCGGTCTGGGAGGAGGGGCATCGATTGATGGTGAGCGCTGCCGCCAAGGAGCGGGGCGCAACGGTCCTATCGAACGGCGTCGTAAGACTTAGAACGTAGAACGTGCAACGGTTATCCGTGCTCAGGCACGGATAACCACCGGCGTCCCGATGGCGACCACCTCGTGGAGGCGGGTGATGACATCGTTGGCGACGCGAAGACATCCCAGGGACATGGCACGACCGATCGACCATGGGTTATTGGTCCCGTGGATGCCGATGATCCCGTCGCCCCCGTTGTATTCCGTGACGGTGTCCGATCGGGCCGAGAGGCCGAGTGCATGAGGGCCCCACGGGCTGGTCGGGTCGGCCATGGCGACGCTGTCCGTGACGAAGAACTTCCCGGTGGGAGTTGGATGGGTCTCGCTTCCGACTCCGACAGTTGTGGCGATGATCTCGGTATCTCCCACGAGATAGCTGAGGGTCCGGTCTGAGAGGTCTATCACCACCCTGCCTTCCACCACGAACGCCACCATCTCATCGGTGCGGACCCATCCCTCGGCCCCATTGGGCCGCCCGGGGAGCAGAACACGGGCCCAACCCTCATTCGGTCCCTCCACGACCATGAGCACCGTTGTGGTCCCCAGGATGGTGGTCGGTTCCAGGGTGCGGATCATCTCCGACCCGTTTGGGCCGGCGAACACTTCGACGGCTTCCCGCGCCCCGAGGACGAGGGAGGACCCTCCGGGCAGGGACGCAACGTCGAGAACCTCCGCTTCCGTCGTCGTTGGTGCGACCGTTGTGGTTGTGCTCGGCGTGGTGGTCGTGGTCACCACGGTGGTCGTGGAGGTGACGGTGCCGGCGGGCTGGTTTGCATCGGCCACACCGCAGGCCGCAGACGCCAGGCAGAGGAGGACGGGCAAGGCGACGCGTCGCATCTCGAGAAATGGTATCGGCAAGTTCGAAGCGAACTGTGGGTCTGAGTGCATGGACCGTTAGCCTCCTGATCCGATGCCGAGGGTGTTCGTCAGCGACTTCATCCCGGGGGACATCCTCGAGCCCCTGGAGGCGCACGCCGAGGTAGAGGTGTGGAGCCTACCCAGCGGGGGTCTGCAGCTCGACCCCCAGGTTTCAAGGCGGGTGCCCCGGGAAAAGCTTCTCGAGAGCCTGCGCGATTGCGACGGGTGGTTGTCGATGCTCTCGGACACGATCGACGTCGCGCTGCTCGAATCGGCTCCGAGGCTGAGAGTCATATCTCAGATGTCGGTGGGAGTCGACAACATCGACGTCGATGCCTGCCGGGGTCGCGGCGTGTCGATTGGCCACACCCCCGATGTGTTGACGGATACAACAGCGGACACTGCCTTCGCTCTCATCGGCGCCGCGGTCCGGCGTCTTCCCGAGGGAGAGGCAATCGTCAAGTCCGGGGCTTGGGGCCCTTGGGACCCATGGCACTTCCTCAGCCGCGACCTTCACGGCGCCACGATCGGGATCGTTGGGATGGGCAGGATCGGCCAGGCGATAGCTCGCCGCGCCCGTGGTTTCGACATGCGGGTGCTCTACACCGCGCGGACAACCAAGGATGTCCCGGGGGCGACTCCTCTCGATCTCGCCGGGCTGTTGGAGAGGGCGGACATCGTTGTCATCGCAGTCCCCCTCGCCGATGAGACACGGGGGATGATCGGCCGGGCCGAGTTGGGCATGATGAAGGAGACGGCGATCCTGGTGAACATCGCCCGCGGGCCGATCGTCGACACCGACGCGTTGGTGGAGGCCCTGGCAAACGGCGTTATCGGGGGCGTCGCCCTGGATGTGACCGACCCGGAGCCCTTGCCACCGGATCACCCATTGCTCCAGTTCCCGAATTGCCTGGTGGTTCCTCACATCGGGAGCGCGACAATTCCGGCGCGGAGAGCGATGGCGAGCCTTGCCGTGGCGAATCTCGTCGCCTATCTCCGTGGGGAACCGATGCCGGCCTGGTTCCCGGGCAGTGCCGAACAACCTTTGGGCGACTACTCTGCTTCGGGTTCCCCCTCTGAATCGAGTGATAGCTGACGTATGTTCGAGTTGCCCGAGGCCAGGTCGATCGAGATAAACCCGAGTCAGGAACGGCTGCGTGAGCTGACCCTGGAGCGGATGCCTCGGGTCACGGTGACCGAGTTCGGGAACCTCAACTACCAGGCCGAGATCACCGCCCGTCTCAAGAACTCGACCTTCTTCGTCGCCGATCAGGAGATCCACCAAAACAGGATCTCCCGAGCCGAGGCAGACGAGTGGGCGGCCCGCCAGGACGCCCACATCGCGGCTCAGGACATGTTGTTGATCGAGGGCAGGGTCGGGCCGGATCCGTCTTCCAGCACACCGAGCCGGCTGATGATGGAGGCGGTCCAGGCAAACATCGCGGGGATGCAGACACAGCTCTTCTTCCCGCCAGCGCCGGGCGGGGATCCCCAGTTCACTGTCATCTACACCCCGTCACTGCCCGCCCCGGGAAAGCCCGACGATCGTCTCATCATCGTCGACCTCGAGAATTGGGTGACGCGGGTCCTCGGCTCGGACTACTTCGGGGAGTCGAAGATGGGGAGTCTCCGAATGTGGGGCAAGCTGGCCCACGATTGGGGCGGCCTCGCGTTGCATGCCGGGCTCAAGACATTCCCGGCCGGGTCCACCCGCTCGGGCGACGAGGAGTCGATGCTGATCATCGGGCTGTCGGGGACCGGCAAGACGACGACTACCTTCCGCCAGCAGGCGGGATCGCTACCCGTGCAGGACGACTTCGTTGCCCTCATGCCGGGGGGTGCAATCCGGACCACGGAGAACGGATGCTTCGCCAAGACCTGGGGGCTCGACCCCGACGACGAGCCGACGATCTACGGTGGGACCACCCGGCCGGACGCATGGCTGGAGAACGTGTCCGTGAGCTCCGACGGCAAGGTCGATTTCTTCGACACCAAGTACACGGCAAACGGCCGCAGCACCTTCCCGCTCGCCAATATCAGGCACCGCGACCCGAGCGACGTCCCCCCGGCCCGCTATCTCCTCGTGCTCAACCGATCCGACCACGTCATCCCCGGTGTCGCCAGACTCCGTCGTGACCAGATCCCGGCGTTCTTCATGCTGGGGGAGACGAAGGGGACGTCGGCTGGTGGTGCAGCCGAGGCGGGAAAGAGCCTTCGGGTGCCCGGCACCAACCCGTTTTTCTTCGACGACGACGCCCTGCAGGCCAATCGCCTGTTGGAGCTGTTGGAGACGATCCCCGACCTCGAGGCTTACGTGCTCAACACGGGCCGCGTCGGGGGAGAAGGAGACGGATCGAAGGACGTCAGGATCCAGGACTCGTCGGCCATCGTCCAGGGGATCGTGGAAGGCACCATCGAATGGGTCACCGATCCCGATTTCGGGTACGAAATCGCCACGAGTGTCCCGGGGGTCGAGGACGATGAGTTGTTGCAGCCGGCGCGGCTCTATCAACGACTGGGCAGGACCACCGAGTACGAGGAAATGGTGGCACGCTTGGGCAAGGAGCGGTCTGAGTACCTGGCCGGCTACCCGCGGCTCGACCCGGCGGTAGCGGCCGGTCTCTGATCGGGCCCGACAGCCGGCTATGTGGGGAACACGACCAGGAGACAACCCGAGTCGATCCTGACATCGGCAACAGGGGCACGCAGCACGTTGCTCACGCCTCTGGTGGTCCCCGGTTCGAAAGTGTCCCCGTCGAGATCCCATTGCAGCCCATTCGTAGTGAGCCCGGAAACCGCCCCACCGACGGGAACGAGGCTGACCGTCGCCCCCACGTCGCCGTGCAAGACCCGTCGCCGGTGCACGACATGGGCCCGACCTCGTGACGAAACCCAGTCGAGCTCGTCGACGAGCGACCAACGACTCGAGCAGAGCAGCCCGACCGTCGACATCTCGTGGTCAAACCGCCCGCCGGTCCCGCCGATGACTACGACGCGGGAGGGTTCCTCGCGTATCGCCAGTTCCAGCGCCAGGTCGAGGTCGGTCTGATCCTTGTCAACTGGGTGGCGCTCGACGATCACGTGACTCGGGATGGGGGCCGTCGAGATCGAGTCCAGGTCGCCGACCAGCACGTCCACCCGAAACCGGAGGTGTACGGCGGCGTCGTAACCACTGTCGGCGGCCACGATCAGATCGGCAGAGGGGAGCTCATCGGCGATGCCGTCATCGGGGAGGTCGCCACCGGCGAAAATCAGGATAGTGTCCATAATGACAAAATCGTCTTACGCGCGCTTTGGCGGGTAAGCATTAACTGTCAAGTAGAGGTTAAGGCTAAGGGCTACGGTAGACGTTGGTGAAACCGGCGCCCCGGCGTCGGCGATCATTGGATGGTCACCGTGATCATTTCCTGCGCCAGGCGCAGCGAAGCCTCCACCTCGCCCCGATCCGGCCCCTTGGCGAACACGAAGCCGAGGTATCGGTCACCCTCAGGGGGCGGCTGCACCTGGCTACCCGGAGTGGCCGTGATATCGATCGCCGAGATCTGACCGAGCTCCCGGACGCGGTCCAGACCCGAGATGCCGGTGAATATGCCCGGTTTGGGGATGGGGATCATCAGCACTCCACTGGCCGAGGCCTCGCGACGCAGCTCGGGTTTCTCCATACCGATCGCGTTGCGCAGGATGAGCGTCTCCAGCGTGGTCCCGAGCAGGCCGAAGTTCAGGCTGCGGGAGCACAGGCCACCTATCGATCTGGCCGCCACCTCGATGACCCGGACGACGTCGCCGTCGACCATCATCTCGACGTGAACCGGGCCGTGGCCGATGCCGATGGCGGCCAGCGCCGCAGCTGCCACCCGGCGACATTCGGCTTGGGCTCTCTCGTCGAGCCGGCTTGGCGTGACGAGGATCGTCTCCGGGAAGTAGGGGCCCTCGACCGCGTCGGGCTTGTCGAAGACGGCGAGAGTGGTCAACTCCCCATCGCGGACCAATCCCTCCAGCGCCACCTCCTCGCCTCTCATGAACTCCTCGATCAGCAGCTGAGCGGCTTCACCGACGATCGCGCGCGCTCGGGACAATGCCGTCGCCAGGTCGTCGGGGCGATCGACCCTGATCACCCCCTGTCCGGCAGCCCGATCGATGGGCTTGATCACCAGGGGGTAGCCAACACCGGCTGCCACCTGCATGCCGTCCTCATGCGCTGAGATCGTGTCGAACCGTGGCTGGGGCACCTCGGCCGCGCCGAGCAGGGCGCGTTGTCGCCCTTTGTCCCTCGTCGCCGCGGCGGCCTCGGGCTCGTTGGCCGGCACACCGAGCTTTCGGCCGGCTATCGCCGCGGCCACCACCCCGGCGTCGTCGGCGGCGACGACGCCGTCGATCGGGGCATCGTCGCCGATGCGGACGATGGCTTCGGCGGCTAGATCAGGGTCCGAGCAATCGACCTGGACATAGCGATCCCCCATGTCGAAAGGCGGCGGGTTCTCCGAAGCGACGATGAGTTCGATGCCGAGCCCTTCCGCGGCACGCACGAAGTCGGCGGCACGGTAGGTGCTGCTGGGGAGGAGGACGACAGCTGTGGGCATGGGATTGAGTCGGGGGACCAGTTACCATCATTACAGATGTCAGAAGACACCGTTCTCAGCATCGCGCCCGACGCCCTGGACATGATCCTCCAGTTGAGGGATCAGGAGCCGGGCGACGGGGAGTTCGCCCTGTCGATCGAGGTGACCGGGTTCCGCGGCCCTCAGTTCACCTATGAGCTCGCCTTCGTCGCTCTTGACGACAAGAAGGAGGGCTGGGCTGTCGAGCGACATGGTGGCCTGGCCTTGATCTTCCCCGAAGATGACGAGGAGAAGCTCGACGGCGCCGCCCTCGAGCTGACCGATGAAGGGCTCTCGATGAACAATCCGAACAGCCCGGCGCCGCCGC
>Ga0299907_10001270_pt1 | contig 14273 bp, 14 predicted proteins | sample RVTome_16_FD_198680 | JGI IMG/M metagenome (GOLD analysis project Ga0299907, IMG submission 198680) | Soil microbial communities from uranium-contaminated site in the Upper Colorado River Basin, Wyoming, United States - RVT152D67 (version 2) ... | reverse complement strand
CGCCGCCGGGATGGCGGCCTGGCTGTGGTACCGGCACCCCCGGATGTTGGCCCACTTCAACCGGATCTGGGACGAGGAGTAGGCGGGGCGTTGAAAATGGCCAATCTCGTCGTTGCACTCTTGGCCATTTTGAACGCCCCGCGCAGGGCTACTCGTCCCGATAGCCCAGGACCCGGGAGAGGTTCCACAGATACACGAGGAGCAGGACGGCCAGGGCTCCGAAGACGATCGCCAGGGTGACGTGGCCGCCGTACCAGGCATAGGTCGCGAAACCCACGCAGAAGACGATCCCCGCCGAGATCAGGACACGGTGGAAGCCAATCAGGGAGGAGCGGCCCGCCATGGGACGACCTCAGCCGCCGGTCGGAAGGTCGCCGCCGTTGTCGCCACTTCGGCGCCGGAGAAGGAGGACCAGGACGCCGATCCCGATCGCGAGCGGCACCGCGAGCAGCAGCACCCCCGCCCACAGCATCCCCTCCATCAGGCCGTGGTTCACCAGCCCTCCATCGTGACCACCGTCACGGCCAGCAGGACCGCGAGCGGCAGCGCAGCCATGATGAGCATGACGAGCCGTGGCGGCTCGAACCTGAGGTGCATGTAGTACATGGCGACGAGCGCCGCCTTCCAGACCGCCAGCCCGAGCAGGATCAGGATCAGCCACGTCTGGGGGAGCTGCGAGACGAAGGCGACCACGACCTCGGCTACGGTCATGATCAGCAGGTAGAGCCAGATCAGGTAGTAGTTGGGCGCCGCGTGGGCGACCCGCTCCTCCGTCGCCGCCGACGCCGCCACCGTGCCATGCCCGTGCTCCTCCGCCATTCAGCTCCTTCCGCTGGACCTACCGAGCCTCATATGAGATAGACGATCGTGAAGAGGATGATCCACACCAGATCCACGAAGTGCCAGTACAGCCCCATGATCTCGACACCGCCGTAGTTCATTTCCGTGTAGTGGCCCCGGAACGCCTTGATGGCGGTGAAGATCAGGCACAGGACGCCGATCGTGACGTGGGTTCCGTGGAACCCGGTCATGGTGTAGAACGTGGCCCCGTACAGGGGTCCGCCCTCGGCCGCGTAGGCGTCCCGCATCGGGACAAAGCCGTGCCCGGCGAGCTGGATGTACTCGTAGACCTGGATCCCTACGAACGCCGCACCCAGGAGGATCGTCGCGAGCAGCCATTTCTTCAGCCCCGCCTGGTCGCCGTGCTCGATGGCGGCGAACGCCTTCACCATCGTCACGCTGCTGCAGATCAGCATGAACGTGTTGAATGCGGTGAGCGGCACGGCCAGTACCACTCCCGGCTCCGCCCACTGCTCGGGGTTGGCGAACCGGAGGATGATGTAGGCCCCGATCAGGCTCGAAAAGAACATCACCTCGCTGAGGAGGAAGACCCACATCCCGAGTTTCTGGTTGTAGACCTTCATCCCCTCCATCGGCCGGGTGACCGCGACGGGGACCGCGCCGTGCGCGCTCATCGATGGGGCTCCCGGGAGGCCGGCTTCTGGTCTCCGATCAAGACGCCGTCGGGCGAATGGTCGGGCGCCGGCCGCCCGTCCGGGGGCTCCCATTGAGGCCAGAAGTCCGCCTCGCGGCCCGTAACGCTGTATTCGTAGGGCCCGCGGTAGACGTGTGGCATGGCGGTGAAGTTGCCGTGCGGAGGTGGCGACGGGAGCGACCACTCGAGCGAGTTGGCGTTCCAGGGGTTGGCGGGCGCCCGCTGCCCCCGCCAGAGAGACCAGGCGAGGTTGAAGATGAAAACGAGCTGTGCGGCGCCGAGCAGGAAGGCGCTCAGGGTGATGAACGTGTTTACGGGTTGCAGGGGCTCGAGGAAGCCGTACTGGTTGGGATCGTAGATCCGCCGAATGTGGCCGGCGAGCCCGAGATTGTGCATCGGGAAGAACACCAGGTTGTAGAACACGAAGGTGAGCGCGAAGTGGATCTTCCCGAGCATCGGGTTCAGCATCCGGCCGTAGTACTTCGGGAACCAGTAGTAGAGCCCGGCGAAGATCGCGAACAGGCTGCCCCCGAAGAGGACGTAGTGCAGGTGGGCGACGATGAAGTACGTGTCGTGGATGTAGATGTCGACCGGGGTCGAGGCCATGAAGACGCCCGAGAGGCCGCCGATGACGAACATGGCGACGAAGGCGACCGCGTTCAGCATCGGGACGTGGAAGTGGATGCTCCCGCGCCACATGGTCCCCAGCCAGTTGAAGACCTTGATCGCGCTGGGGACCGCGATCACCATCGTGGACACCATGAAGCTGGATCCCAGGAGCGGGTTCATGCCGCTCATGAACATGTGGTGGCCCCAGACGACCCAGCCCAGGAAGGCGATCGCGACGATCGCTCCGACCATCGCGGGATACCCGAAGATCGGCTTGCGACTGCCGTTCGAGATGACCTCGGAGGCGATCCCCATCGCCGGGAGGATCAAGATGTAGACCTCGGGGTGGCCGAAGTACCAGAACAAGTGCTGCCACATGAGCGGCTGACCGCCCGTCTCCGGCAGGAAGAAGCTCGTCCCGATGAGCTGGTCGAAGAGGAGCATGATCAGCGCGCCGGCCAGGACCGGCATCGCGAGCAGCACCAGGATCGAGGTGATGAACAGGGCCCACACGGGCAGCGGCAGGCGGAACCAGGACATCCCGGGGGCCCGCATGTTGACGATCGTCGTGATGTAGTTGACGGCTCCCATGAGCGATCCGAACCCCAGGATCACCAGGCTGATGCACCACAGCTTCTGGCCCATGTAGACGCCGCTGTACTCGGGCACCGCGGAGAGAGGCGCGTACCCCGTCCACCCGGCGCCCGAGGCGCCGCCCGCCACGAAGAAGCTCGCGACCATGATCAGTCCCGCCGGGATCGTGATCCAGAACGACATCATGTTGAGACGCGGGAACGCCATGTCGCTGGCCCCCACGTGGAGCGGGATCAGCCAGTTTCCGAACATGCCGACCAGCAGCGGCATGATCGCGAAGAAGATCATGAAGGTCCCGTGCATGGTGACGAGCGAGTTGTAGAACTCCGGCAGGAGGATCCCGCCCGGCGCCATCGTCTCGGGAAGCACGCCGCCCCCCGGCATGGGCTGGCCGGGGTAGCCGAGCTGCCAGCGCATCATCATCGCCAGCAGGCCGCCGACCAGCAGGAAGAACAGGCTCAGGAACATGAACTGGCAACCGATCACCTTGTGATCGGTCGAGAAGACGTACTTGCGGATGAACGGCCGTTCGTCGGGGTGACTCGGATCGGCCCAGTGCTGCGCGGATACGTTGGGCGCGACGAGCTGGGTCGTGCTCATGCGCTCTCCTCCGATTCGCTGGTTGTCGGCTGCGCTCCCGCCGTGTCGGCCGGCGCGATTCTGGCCGCCGCCGGTGTCCCTCGACTCGCCTGCCATTGTTCGAATTCCCCGGCCTCGTGGACCGTGACCGAAGCCCGCATCCGGTAGTGGCCGAGCCCGCACAGCTCGGCACAGGCCCAGTCATACTCTCCGGTCCTGTTCGCTTCGAACCACACCGGGATCATCATGCCCGGGACCGCGTCCTGCTTGACGCGGAAGTCGGGCAGAAAGAACGAGTGGATCACGTCGTCGCTTCCGAGCTCGACCCGGACGGCCCGATCCACGGGCATGTGGAGCTGGTTGCGGACCGCGAAGTCGTCCTCCGTGTCGAGACGGCCGTCGGGACCCGGGTAGGTCACGTTCCACTCGAACTGCTTGGCCATGACGCGCATGGGAATGGCGTCCGGGGGCGCCCCTCCCTCGTGATCGGCCAGCTTGGCTTTCAGCCAGACATCGTTGCTGGTGTAGGCGATGAAGAGGACCAGCACGAACGGGATCACGGTCCAGACGACCTCGGCCGTCTTGTTGCCGTGCGAGTACTCGGCACGCCGGCCATCACGGCGGCGGTAGCGGATCAGGAACCACACCAGGGCCACTTCGACGACGACGAAGATGACCCCGGTGATGATCAGGATGAGGTAGTAGATGGAATCGATCTCCGCGCCCAGGTTGGAGACCGGCTCCGGCAGGATCCAATCCCATCTCATCGCTTCCGCCTCCCGCCGCTCACGAGGCCCGGCCTACTTCACGCCCGCGTGATCCGCGTGCAGCACCAGCGGTTCACCGAGCGGGACCGGCAGGCCGGCCATCTCGCCGCTGAACGTGAACGTGATTTCCTGCGTCTCCTGTGCCCCGACGGTGACGTTCTGGGTCTGCGTCCCGAAGCTCTCGTGCCACGCCTCGATCACGTAGTCCCCCGCCGGCAGGTTCTCGAGCGAGAACGTCCCGTCGGTACCGCTGATGGCGGCGTAGGGGTGGTCCTGAACGCCGATGTAGGCCTCCATCCAGCCGTGCACGTCGCACTTGACCGGGATCATCACCTCGGCCGTGCTGAACTCGCGCTCGGTCTCCATCTCCACCGGCTGGCTGATGTTGAAACCCCGGTTCTGGCTCGGCTGCGTGTTGATGTTGTGGAGGATGCCGTCCGAGTTCTTGATGACCAGCGGCTGGCCGACCTGGATCGCCAGAACGTGGGGGACATAGTGACAGCCGGTCTGATCCAGCGTCACGCCCTCCGACGGCGCCGGGAAGTCCAGATCCGGTAACCCCTCCTTCACGTAGACGTAGACGTTGGCGAGGTTGCCGTCGCTCACGACCGCGGCCTCCTTGACCGGCGGTTCGGTGTACTTCTCCGCACACGTCGGCTCCTCCGCCATGTCGATCGGCTCGGGCGCCGGGGGCGTCCCTTCGAAGCTTACGACGCCGGTGATCGTCCCCGCGCTGTCGGGGTTCACCACGGGGCCGGCCGTCTCCCCCGCTCCGGCGGCGTCGTCGGCCGCCTCGCCGCCCGTATCGTCCGCCCCACCGCCACACCCCACGATCAGCGCCGCCACGGCCAGGCTCACAAACCGCTTCATCGAGAGATCCATCGCATCTCCTCCTGTTTTTCGGTGTACGACCTCGTCTGACGTTAACGTTTCCGCGAATCCGTCGCACGGGCGACATCCCGGCGGGGCACCCGGCATCACGTGACATCGGCTCCTTCCCGCGACCGGCGCTGAGCGCGGGCTACGAGGGCGAGCCCGAGACCGGCCGTCAGGAGCGTGGCCAGCGCCGGCCAGACGTAGACTCCCTTGCCGCTGGGTCGGTCGAGATACAGGAAGTACCAGGTGCTGATCGAGCCCTTCTTCCCCGACTCCCCGTTCGAGCCGTCCCACGCGAAGATCGCCATCGGGATCGCGCGCCCAGGTCCGAGCTGGAGACGGTTCTCGGCTTCCGGCCCCGACAGCGGTCGTCGGACGAGCAGCCGCCATTGCCCGTCGGCGTACTCCGCCGCGGCCGTCAGGATCGATTCCCCCTGGAGCGGCCGGATGTCGCCGAATCCGTGACCGACGGCCTCGCCGATCCCCTCCCGGCCGCTTCCCCACACCCACAGGTAGACCGGATCGTCCGCTCCGCCCATCAGAAAGTACGGACGCTCCATCCCCGCGGGGATGGCAGTGGGGAACTGGACAATGAGCGTGTCGTAAGGATGGCCGACCGCGGACCCGCCGCCCGGCGGCTCCGCCGGGCCGGAGGCCGGAGCCGGTGCCGCCGCGCCCGGGGCAAGATCAGCCGGAGGAGGCGTCGAGGCGGGCCCCGCCGGAGTCCCGGCCAGAGCCGAGTCCGCGGCCGAGACGGTGTCGGCCGCCCCCGCCGGAGGGATCGCCGCCCCGGACATCGCGGCCTCGATCTTCGCGGTCCACTCGTCCCACCCCGGGTCGGGGCTCCGCGACGGGTCGTTCCAGGTCAACAGGACGACCAGCTCCTCTCCGTCGTGGAGCGCCTGCAACCACACGCCGTCCACGCTCGGGGCGAACCAGCGCGGTTCCTCGATGATCTGGCCCACGAGCGGCACGTAGAATCTCTGGACCTCACTCCATCGCTCGTCATCGACGGTCGCCGGGAGCTCGTCTTCCTCGAGAAGGGCCGCCCGGACGACCTCACGCACGCGCGGCGTCTCGGGCGACAGGCTCTTCACAAAGTGCGCGACCTGCCAGAGCTGCTCGTCGGTCACGACCTCGGCCTCGATCAGGTCCGAGAAGGAAGGCATGGGCGTGCCGTTCATGCCGGTCCGGAACCGCGTGTAGATCGCCTCCACCGAGCTTCCGCCGTTGAAGTGCCAGCCTTCCGTCAGATCGGCGGCCCGGATCGGAAGGCCGTCCTCGTCCTCCAGCGTCGGCGCCGAGGTGCCGTCTCCGCGGCCGGACCGGCCGTGACACTTCCAGCACTCGATCTTCTCGTAGGTCTCGCGCCCGGCCGCCACCGCCTCTTCGCCGGCGCCGGAAGGGCTCCCGACGTCGATCGGCTCGGCCGGCGCCTCGCTCTCGAAGAACGAGGAGAACCCCTTCAGGACTCCGACCAGAGCCTGTCGCTCTTCCTGGCTCAGATGGTCCTCCCATCCCGGCATGGCGGTGCCCGGCATCCCCTCGTCGATCACGTGGAGGATGTCGGCGTCGGTCGGGAGGGCGCCGCTGGGCGTGCTCCGGACCTGGTACTGCGCGGTGGTGAAGTCGCGCGGCCGCGGGAGCATGGTGCCGGCGGCGGCGCCGTCCCCCTCACCCTCCACGCCATGGCATCCAGCGCACCACCGGTCGTAGACGTCCCGCCCGGGAGCAGCCTCCTGGGCCGACACCGGCGCTCCCGCCAAGAGGGCGGCCAGCGCGGCCATCGGGATCGCGCGCCGCCTCATTCCGCCCCCTCGGCCCCCGCCTCGCCCGCCTCCTCCAACGTGCGCGGCGTGTTGCCCGTCTGCTCGTAGAGGAAGACGATCACCGCCCAGATCTCCTCCTCCGTCAGGATGTCCTCCCATGCCGGCATGGCCGAGTTCCACGGCGTCCCCTCCGGGGGGAGACCCGGCCCGCCCTTGGCGATCCGCCAGAACACGAAACTCTCGGTGAGCTGGGCGATCGTCCCGGTCCCGGTGAACGGCAGGGGCGTCGGAGCGAACCCGTGCGCGTACTGGCCGTCGCCGGACAGAGCGTCGCCGTGGCAGAGGAGGCAGTTCTGGTAGTAGACCCGTTTCCCTTCTTCGACGTCCTCGCTGATCGATCCGTCCGCCCGGAGGGGGTTGTTCAGCCCGGCCAGCGTCATGCTCTTCCCCCGGAACGTGATCGAGGACGGCGGCGCGGGATGGATCGACCGCAGGCTCGGCGGAGCGGCTACGGTCTGCCGGACCTGCTGGAAGGCGAGCCATCCCACGAGGATGGGGATGGCCACCAGAAGCGCCACCCTCAGCCACCGGCGGTCGTCCTCGACCATCGTCGAGCGGATGGGGGACTTGAAGCGGTCCCACCTCTCCTCGCTGTCGCTGACCCAGATGAGGACGCCGGCCAGGACGGTGAGCATGTACTGGAGCACGACCGATCCGGGCACGGGGGCGCTGTCGATCCCGAGCAGGGGCGGAACGTGCGGGATGCCGAACCGGATCAGGAGGTAGGCGATGACCAGCACGGCGATGGCCTGCCAGAAGGGATGCCGGAGCAGGGACCTCATCCGGGGCTCACTGCTGACCCGCGAGAAAATCCACGATCGCCTCGAGCTGGGCGGCGCTCAGCCGCTCGCCGAAGTTGGTCGGCATGACGCCCGCGAACTGCTCGTAGCCGGTCGACACGTCCGCGGCCGGATCGAGGATCGAGCCGCGGATGTAGGCGGCGTCCCGTCGCCCGCCGATGCCGTCGAAGGGTGGGCCGACCTCCTGTCCCTGGCTCCCCAGCCGGTGGCACGCTAGGCACTGCATCTGGTTCAGGAGCTCCTGCGGATCGGTCGTGGCGGCGAGCGCGGCGCCGCTGCCGGTCGCGGGATCCTCCGCGCTCGCCTCTTCGGCCTCCAGATCCGCGGCGGTCACGTCGACCTGCCCCCCCTGGCTCTCGAGATAGCCGACCATGGCCCAGATCTGGTTCGCCGACAGGGTCCTCGACACGTCGGGCATGATCGGCTGGTATCCCGGTACGACGAAGGCGCCCGGCTCGACCATCGAGCGATGCAGGTAGGTCTTGCAATCCTCGCCCTCGACCCGCGTCCCGCAGCGGGCGCCGATCGGCCCCTGGTCCCCCTCGCCGGTCAGCAGGTTGGGGGCGCGCTCGCCCAGACCGTGGCAGGCCGTGCAGCCGCCGGCGCCGGCGTAGAGCTCCTCGCCCGCCGACACCAGCTCGGCCGCGCTGACCTCGCCCGTGAAGGTGAGCTCCTCGGGAACCTCGGACTCGATCTGCGGGATGACGTTGGCCACCAGCGTGTAGAGGGCGATCGTCCCGATTGTGACGCCCAGGATCTTGAGGTTCGTGGCCCACACGGCTCGTCAGGCCTTCTTCGGGACTAGCTGCGGCTTCTCGACCAGCCCGCCCAACCAGAAGATGAACGAGATGAGGCCCAGGAAGATCAGCACGCAGACGCTGATCATCGTGGCCGCGTAGCCCAACGCGGGGGTCGCCGCCCACGGGCTCGTGTCTCGCATGACCTCCCAGACGTGCCAGTGCTGGCGGATCCCGCTGCGCGCGAATCCCATGAGCCCCATGAGCCACGTGAACGTGACCGCCAAGACGAACAGGGCGTACTGGGACCGCTCGGGCATCTTCCCCCACCGGACCGCTCCCCTCGACTCCGCGCCGCGCAGCATGAAGACGTCGATCGCCGTGACCCCGACGATCGTGAACAGGACCGCCAGCACCTGATAGACGCTGAAGCCGATTCGAACGATGGCGGTCACGAAGTATCCGTAGACTCCGTAGAAGAGGACGATGGCCGCGGCGATCACGAACAGGGCCGCCTGAATCAGCGTCCCCGCCCGGGCCCACGAGGCGACCGGCCGCTTGTTGGCGCGCCGATAGAGGAGGAACGAGAGGAACGTCGTCAGGATCATCAGGTTGACCGCGGTGTTCTTCGCGCTCATGACCCCCAGCACGCCCAGGAAGGGGTGGTGGGAGCCCCCCATCGCCTCGAGCTCGGCGCGGTCGGCGATCATCGTATGGGGCGTCGCCCACACGATCACGCCGATGACGAGGACCAGGAGCATCCACTTCGTGTATGGCAGGAACCGCTCCGCGCCCGGGATCCGCTGCATGCCGACCCATAGATAGTAGTTGCCGGCCAGGAACAGGACTCCGATCAGGAACGCCTGGATGATCCACAGCCAGGACATGAAGCCACCCATCATGGTGATGCCCATCTGCTCGTTGTACTCGTAGATCTCTCGTCCCAGGTAGTAGCCCGCGAACGGCAGCACGATCAGAGCCCCGATCGCGATCAGGTTGCCGACGTATCCCATCCAGTCGTAGTGCTCCCGCTCCTCCTCGCTGCGGGCGGCGAGGAACCGGTAGGCCGCATAGGCGGCTACGACCGCGCCGCCGAAGACGACGTTCGCGATCACCCGATGGATGTTGATCGGCATCCAGGTAGCGTTGTTGATGGCGCTCCATAGCTGGACCATTCCGGGGGCCGTGTCGGTCGTGACCGCCGCTGGCGGGCTCATCATGTAGGAGAGCCAGGAGTCGGCGATGAACATGACGGCCGTCCCCCACACGTTGAGGAGGATCGCCAGTCCCCAGTGGCCGTACTTGGCGGCCCCCGCCTTCATCCGGTCCCAGCCGTAGTAATAGAGGTAGAGCGTGAAGCTCTCCAGGAAGAAGAGACCCACGTAGATCCACATCGAGACCTCGAAGATCGAGGCCAGATGGGACCAGAAGCGGGGGTAGAGCGTGGTCAGGAAGAACAGCAGGACGGCGCCCCATATGGCGGTCGCGCTGTAGGCGATCAGCAGAAGCCTCGTGAACTCCCTGGCCAGACGGTCGTAGCGCTCGTCGCCTCCGAAGATCCCGATCGCCTCGGCCACCATGGCGAACATCGGGACGCCCAGCACGAAGGCTGCGAACATGAGGTGGACCTCGGCCGCGATCCAGATGGCCGCGCGGCTGCCGATGCCGGGGAACTGACCGTACTCGCGGGCTCCCGCCGCGGCGCCTCCGGCCGCCTCCTGGGCCCACGCGGCGCCCCCGAAGGCGAGCCCCCCCAACGCCGCGACCGCGGCCAGGGCGGCGAGCCGTCCCGCGCGCCCGCTCATCGGCCGAGGAAGAAGGGTTTGCGTCGCGAGAAGTCGACGGGCATCTGGCCGCGCACCTCCTCGAGCACCGCCTCGTCGATCTCGTCGTATCCGCGCTCGCGAGCGAAGCGCTCCACCCTGGCCGCCACGACCGCTCGGACGAACGAGGGCACGCGATCGAACCGCTCCCGCGCGCCGGGACTCCACGGCAAGGACTCCGCCGGGCCGCGCGCCGATCCCCACGCGCCGTTCCCGGCCTCGTCGGACCCATAGGTCAGGCCCGCGAACCTGACCGGCTCCAGACGCCCGTCCGGCTCGTACGCGCACGAGTCATCGGCGGCGAGGATGTCCCCGGTGTCGGCATACGCCCGCGCCCGACAACCGCCACACACCTCGCGGTACTCACAGCGCCCGCACTTCCCTCCCAGCTCCCCGGAGCGGAGACGGGCGAAGACTGGAGAGTCGGCCCACACCTCGGCGAAGCTCTGGCGACTCAGGTCGCCCGCCTCGACCGGGAGATAGGGGCAGGGCGTCACCCGTCCTTCGGGGGTGATCCGACAGTACTGGACCCCGCACGGACAGCGGGTGGCGTAGGCCATGAGGGGCGAGTCCGTCGCCTCCCGGTGGACATGCCGCATGATCTGAGGCATGCACTTGGAGCGCACCATCATGCGCCCCCGATAGCGGCGCTCCAGGGAGACGAGGTCGGCCAGCGTCGCCTCGTTCTCCTCGGGCGAGAGCCCGCGCATCCCCTCGGCCCGCCCGGTCTGGACGAGGAAGTAGACGTTGAACGCGACAGCGCCTTTCCCGGCCGCCCAGTCCGCGATGGCCGGGATCTCCTCACGGTTTCCCCGCGTGACGGTGGTCTGGACGATGAAGTCGAGGCGCCTGGCGGCGAGCCGCTCGACCGCGGCAAGCGTGTCCTCGAGGGCCCCGTCTCCATGTCGGAAGCGGTCATGGTAAAGGGGATCCAGAGAGTCCACGCTGACCGCGACCCCCTTCACCCCGGCCCGCTTGAGGGAATCGATCCGGCGTGAGGTGAGCCGGGTCCCGTTGGTGCCGACGACCACGGTGGCGCCGCGCTCGGAGAGATGAAGGGCCAGGTCCTCGAGGTCGTCCCGCAAGAGCGGCTCGCCGCCGGAGAGGATCACCAGGGGCCGGGGATTCACGGACAGGATCTCCTCCGCGATCCGCCGGCACTCGTCGGTCGGGAGCTCGGCGTCGGCGGCGTGCCACGAGCCGGCCGCGATGTAGCAATGGGAGCACGCCAGGTTGCAGCGGCGGGTCAGGTTCCAGGCCACGACGTGGGGCAGGATCACCCGGCGGCGTCCTCCCCCGCGTTGTCGCTTCCGGCCGGCTGGCCCGTCATGAACCGCTCGACGGCGGCCCGCGCCTCCGCGGGGGTCGCGGTCTTGAAGTCGACGGGACACCGCTCCACCTGGGCCTCGATATCTCGGATCGGGCAGCGTGTCACGCCGGCCGCCTTGGCCTCATCGATGAAGCGCCGCATCTCGGGCGAGAGGCCGTCCACCCCCTCCGCCGCGGCCCGGAGCTGCTTGGACTGGAGCTCCTTGAACATGACCAGCATGGTGTCCACGTCGAACTCGTCGGCCTCGATCATGGCCTGCTTGTTCTCGTCCATGACCCGCGTCGTGATCCGCCAGAGCCCGTTCTCCCGTGCGAAGCGCTCGACCGTGTTCCGGGCCAACGGCCGGGCGATCAGCGGGACGAGCTGGAGCCGCCGGAAGGCCTCCTCGGTCCACACGACTTCGTCCCTCGGGGTCCACTCGCGGGTCTCGACGTGCCCGGTATAAGGGCACTTCGCCTCGACCAGCCGTGCCCCCGGGACGACATCCTCGTCCGACCCCTCGACGACCGTCCGCCTCATCGCCTCTTCGGCCTTGACCTCGGCGAGCGCCAGCTCTTCGGCGGTCCCGATCCCCATGATGAGCTGCATGTGGGTCGGCAGGAGCTTCCGGATCGCCTCGTCGAGGCGCTCGTCGGTCACCACCGGCAGCGACCCGTGGCCGTTCCCGGCATGTCCATTGCCCTCCTGGCCGGGGACCGGGGCGGGCCCATAGGTCTCGATCACGTACTCCTCGACCGCCTTGCGGGCGATACCGAGCGCGAACGGGGGGACGCGCAGGATCCGCACTTCCGCCCCGGGCGCCCATTCGAGCCCCGTCTCGCCGTCCTCCTCGATCCACGGGATCTCCTCCGGATGGACTTCGGTCGTGCCCACGAGCAGGACGCTGGTCGGCGCCAGCCGGACCAGGTTGTCGGCCTGGGAGCCAAGGTCCGTGCCCTCGATGCGGTGGCTTCCGTGGCGTGCCACGATGATCAGGGTCGGCTCGATCTCCTCGGCCCACTGCAGGACCACCTGGAAAGGCTTTCCGACCAGGATCTGGGTCTCGATCTCGACGTCCAGATAGTCCGAGGCCATTACCTCGGCGCGCTTGATGTTGGCCTGGCAGAGCCGCAGGAGCCCCTTGTCGATGATGTTGTTGTGGAGCTCCTCCTGCTCCTCGAACTTGAACACCTTGGACGCCTGGACCGATAGGACGTCCTTGATATTGTGGAAGACGACGTGGTGGTACTCCACGTCGAAGGCGCTGCAGACGAAGAGTCGGGCTCCGAATTCGCGAGCCATCTCGAGGGCGACCCGCATCGCCTTGTAGGAGTACGCCGATCCGTCCACGCAGACGAGCCAGCGTCCACCCTCCAGCGCGGCCCCGTCGCGCAGGATCAGGATATCCTTCTCTATGCCTCGGATAGACCTCCCGACCACGCCGCCGAGCTGGCTGAACGGCTGGCGCCCGAGGCCGTGCGCGCCGATGGCGACCAGGTCGTACGAGCGCTCGCTGGTGCCGGCGAGCTTCTGCTCGCCATCCTCGTCCTCAACCAGGAGGCGACCGTTCTCCCCCACCCGCACGTCGCTGCGCACAGTATCGCCTCCGTCGTACTTGCCGGAGATCAGCGGATCGAAGCCGATCAGGGACGGGAGCCGTCCCGCCCCACGGTTCGCTTCCCGCGTCAGCTCCTCGAAGTGGATTCCTTCCAGGAGCTGGCGGGTCATGTCCACGCCGGCTTCGCGGCAACGCCGCTCCACCTGGTCCAGGAACGAGTCGCTGATCAGCTGCAGGCCCTTCTCGATCAGCTTGTCGTGGATCTTGCGCTGTCGCTTGATCTCTTCGGGCGTCTGGAACCGGGCGGGGAGTCCGGTCTCGAGCTGGCGAAAACGCACGTCGTGGAGGCGCGCGGCATAGACGTGATCGCCGGTGATCCTGCCACCGGATCGCCGGCAGAGCTCGATCGCCCGATCGACCGCCCAGTCCGAGTGCTCGGAGTTGTCTACCGGAACGAGGATCTCGCGATACATGCCGTCCGGAATTTGGAGTCGAACGAGCTGGATCCCGATGAGAATGCCCGGTGTGTTGGTCTGGCGCGCACCTATATAAGGAGGCCCTTGTCGGGTGTCAAACCGCGCCGGTTTCAGGATTCCTTGAACCCTACCACCAGGACGCGCAGCTCCCTCCCGCCGCCGTTCGGCGCGGGCGGTTCCCGCACCGGTCCCGGGACGGCCACGTAGATCCGGCTCGTCTCGCCGCCGGCCAGGAAGTCGATGAGGGTCTGCCGGACCTCCCCGCCGTCCCCCTCGGGCTCGACCTGGACCTGGACGTCGCGGGCCGACTGATCGCCCTCGTTCCTGACGTCGATCGCCAGATAGGTCACGCCGTCGCGCGTCCAGCTCGCCTCGGGGATGGCCTCGGCCACGATCGCCGGAGGGTCGCCGGCCTGAACGGCGTGGATCGCAAGGTAGCCGATCAGGGCCGCCACGAGCGCGCCGCTGATCGCGGCCGTCAACCTGGAGAGTCCGCTTGGCTTCTCGGCGTTCGCCCGCGCGCTCATTCGGCGATCAGGACCCGGCCCGCCGATCCCCCGATCGTGGTCACGTAGCCGAGCATGACGGCGGCCTCGACCTGGACGTGCAGGGGGGTCGAGAGAGAGACGTGACGAAAGGCATACAGGAACCCGAGCGAGACGACGAGCGAGATCAGGTAGCTCACGAACGTCTCGGCGAGTGGGGTCCCGAGCGCTCCCTGGTCGAAGCCCTCCGGCCGTTCGGCGAAGTCGGCCAGGAAGACGATCCCGTACGAGACCGCGACCGAGAAGAGCACAATGAGCGGGAAATGGTATGGCTCG
>Ga0299907_10001269_pt1 | contig 14274 bp, 11 predicted proteins | sample RVTome_16_FD_198680 | JGI IMG/M metagenome (GOLD analysis project Ga0299907, IMG submission 198680) | Soil microbial communities from uranium-contaminated site in the Upper Colorado River Basin, Wyoming, United States - RVT152D67 (version 2) ... | reverse complement strand
GGATCGGTGCACGCCAGCGCCATCTCGCTCGGGCGCCGGCCGACCTTCTACGTCGAGGCCCACGTGAGCCTGCTGGAGGCCCACCTGCTGGACTTCGATGGCGACCTCTACGGCGAGCACGCCAAGGTCCGGTTCGTCGCCCGGCTGCGCGACGAGGTCCGCTTCGAGTCGGTGGAGGCCCTGGTCGAGCAGATAGGGCGCGACGTCGACCAGGCCCGGGAGCTGCTGCGCGCCGTCCCCCCCAGCCGATGACCACGGCCGGACGCCGGCGCGTGGCTTATGGTGTAAGCGAGGGGTGCAGATGACCGGCAAGGACGACGAACCTTCCAACGAGGGTGACCTGGCGGCCGTCATCCCCCTGCCTGGGGCGGACCCGTCGGGGGCTCAGGACCCGATCGTCGGACCCACGCGGGCCGCCCCCGAGACCGGCCAGCTCGTGGCCGTCCCCCGGCTCGCCCGCCACGAGATCGTGCTCGACGACGACCACCGGGTGGGCGTGGCCGTGTGCGGCCGGGGGATGCCGGTCGTGCTGGTTCACGGGTTCACGGCCGAGGGCATCCTCTACGCGCAGACGCTGTCACGCCTGGTGCGCATGGGCTTCAAGGTCATCGCCGTCGACGTCGCCGGCCACGGTGGCACCCAGGGCCTGCCCACCGGCGGCGAGAAGCTCGAGTCCTACACCGGGCTGCTGTCCCGCGTCCTGGACGAGCTCGGCGTGCGGCGGGCGCTGTTCGCCGGCCACTCGATGGGCGGGCGGCTCGTCACGCAGCTGGTGGCGGAGCAGCCCGACCGGGCGATCGGCGTGGTGCTCATCGACGCCGTGGTGGGTGACTGCTGGGACCGCCTGATCCGCATCTCCCGCTTCGCTCCGCCGGTGTTGCTCGGCGTCGCCGCCGCGCTGGCAATCGACACGCTCTCGACGCTCCCGTGGCTGCGGGATCCCAGCCAGGCAGTGAAGCTCGGCCGGTTGGTGGCCCCCACGCTGTGGGGCCACGCCCGGCGTCCCTGGCGGCTCCTCGGTCCCGCCGTGTCGATGCTGCGCTCGCAGGGCAGCCGGGAGATGCTCGAGAAGCTCGCCGACGAGAGGATCCCCGTCGTGGTGATCCACGGCGACCGTGACATCGCGGTGCCGTACCGGACCGCGGTGGACGCCGCCCGGCGGTCCGGCGGCACGCTGGTCACCATCCACGGCGGGACGCACTCCTGGCTCCTCAAGGACCCGGAGACCCTGCCGGCGGTGATCGCCGAGCTGCTCGACGGGCCGTTGGCAAGGGTTCGGGCCGCGGTGCTCGGCGCGGTCGGGCTCGTCCCTGGAGCAACCCCGGAGCAGATGGAGCTGGCGTTCCTCGGTCCCCACGCGCTCGTGCGTCGCCTCACGCCCTCGCCCGAGCTGCGCACCGGCCACCAGCAACACCGCCGAGCCCGCTACCGGTGGACGGTGGACCCGTCGGCTGAGGAGCAGCCGGCCTGAGAGGCCGAGCGACAGCAACGCAAGGGGGCACTGAACAGTACGGGACCGCGCACCCTCTCGGCGCATGACTTCGCGGTTCGGGCGGACCCGCTGGTAGGCTGGTCCGACGCTCTGAGCGACGAGTGAACGCGCATCGGGGCAGGGTAAGCAGTCACCCGAGCAATGAAGGAAACACGTGTCCGACCAGATCGACGCGGCAAAGCCCGGCATCATCGCCGAGCACAAGCTCCACGACAGCGACACCGGGTCGCCCGAGGTGCAGATCGCGCTGCTCACCGCACGCATCAACCACCTCAACGACCATCTCGGCAAGCACCGGAAGGACCATCACAGCCGCCGTGGGCTGCTGCAGCTGGTCGGCCGGCGCCGCCGGCTGCTCGACTACGTGCGGGCCAACGACGTCGAACGCTACCGGGCGATCATCGCCCGCAACGGCCTCCGCCGGTAGGGCCGCAAGCACCTCGAGAGCGGCCCTCGGGCCGCTCCCATCGCATACTGGTACACAACAGAACCCCTGGCGGCGTGGAGGTCAGCTGCCAGTCGCCTTCCCCCGGCGCCGCCTGGGGGTTGCCGACTGGGAACTGGCTCCGCCGCCCTCAACTCCGGTGGCCCAAGCGCTGCCGAGAAGGAGAGCGACCGATGGCTGATCCCATCGTCGTGTCCAGCCCGATCTCGGGCACCGACACATCCCTGACATTCGAGACCGGCAAGCTGGCGTTCCAGAGCCAGGGTGGCGTCGTCGCCACCCTGGGCAAGACGCAGGTGCTGGTCACCGCCAACGCCGCCAACAGCATCCGCGAGGGGATCGATTTCTTCCCCCTGACGGTCGACGTCGAGGAGCGCATGTATGCGGCCGGGCGGATCCCCGGCAGCTTCTTCCGCCGGGAGGGACGGCCGACCGACCTGGCCATCCTCACCTGTCGGCTCATCGACCGGCCGCTGCGGCCCAGCTTCGCCGACGGCTATCGGAACGAGACGCAGGTCGTGGTGACGGTCATGGGCGTCGACGGCCACAACCCCTACGACGTGCTGGCCATCAACGGCGCCTCGGCAGCGCTCATGGTGTCGGGCATCCCCTTCGAGGGGCCCATCGGCGCCGTGCGCATCGCATGGTCGTCCGAAGGCCGCTGGGTGCCGTACCCCACGTACGAGCAGAGCGAGAACGCCACGTTCGACCTGGTGGTCGCGGGTCGCCAGCTCGACGACGGCGACATCGCCATCATGATGGTCGAGGCCGGCGGCACCGAGGGCGCGTGGCAGCTCTACCAGGACGGCACGCCCTACGTCACCGAAGAGGTGATCGCGGGCGGCCTCGAGGCGGCCAAGGCCTGGATCCGCGAGTCGATCGAGCTGCAGCGGCGGCTCGTCGACGCCGCCAAGGGCGCCGACCTCATCACGCCGATCGAATGGGAGCCACAGGTCGACTACGGCGACGACGTGCTGGGCCGGGTCGAGGCGGTCGGCACCGAGCGGCTGGCCCAGGCGTCACAGATCGTCGGCAAGGCCGAACGCAATGCCGCCTACGACGAGACCGTGTCCGCGATCCGGGACGAGCTGGCGGCGGAGTTCCCCGAGCGCGACGGCGAGATCAAGGCCGCCGCCCGGGCGGTGCAGAAGAAGGTGATCCGCCGGCGGATCGTCGAGGAGGGCCTGCGCATCGACGGCCGGGACCCCCGCGACATCCGGCCCCTGTCCGCCGAGGTGGGGGTGCTGCCGACGGCCCACGGCTCGGGCCTGTTCCAGCGGGGCGAGACCCAGGTCCTCACCGTCACCACGCTGGGCATGCCCAAGACCGACCAGATCCTCGACAACCTGGGCAACCGCGACCGCAAGCGCTACATGCACCACTACAACATGCCGCCCTCGGCCAACGGCGAGACCGGCCGGGTCGGCAGCCCCAAGCGGCGCGAGATCGGCCACGGGCTGCTGGCGGAGCGGGCACTGCTGCCGGTGGTGCCGAGCGCCGAGGAGTTCCCCTACGTGCTGCGGCTGGTGTCCGAGGTGCTGTCGTCCAACGGCTCCACCTCGATGGCATCGGTGTGCGCGTCGGGCATGTCGCTGATGGACGCCGGCGTGCCGATCAAGGCACCGGTGGCCGGCATCGCCATGGGGCTGGTGTACGCCGAGGGCAAGTACACGACGCTGACCGACATCCTCGGTGCCGAGGACGCGTTCGGCGACATGGACTTCAAGGTGGCCGGCACGAGCGACTTCGTCACGGCCCTGCAGCTCGACACCAAGATCGACGGCCTGCCGGCCGACGTGCTGGCCCGGGCGCTGGAGCAGGCGTTCGAGGCCCGCACACAGATCCTCGAGGTCATGCGCGCGGCGATCGCCGAGCCGCGTGACGAGGTCGGCGAAACGGCACCGAAGATCGTGAGCTTCGAGATCCCGATGGACAAGATCGGCGAGGTGATCGGGCCCAAGGGCAAGGTCATCAACGCGATCACCACCGAGACCGGCGCCGACGTGAGCGTCGATGACGACGGCATGGTCGGCAGGGTCTCGATCGGCTCCACCGACAAGGGTGCGGTCGAAGAGGCTCGCCGCCAGATCAACCTCATCCTCAACCCGCCCACGGCCGAAGTCGGCCAGGTCTACCAGGGCCGGGTCGTCAACATCACCAAGTTCGGAGCGTTCGTCAACATCCTCCCGGGACGCGACGGGCTGCTGCACATCTCCAAGATCGGTGGCGGCAAGCGGATCGACAAGGTCGAGGACGTGCTCGACCTCGGCGACGAGGTCGACGTGCGCGTCGACGACGTCGACCCCAGCGGCAAGGTCTCGCTGAGCCTGGCCTCGGCGCCGGACTCCCGGGGCGGTGGCTCCGATGGTGGCGGCTCGGCACGTTCGGGCGAGGCCTCGGCCGCCGTCCCCAGTGACAGCGAGGCGGTCAATTTCGAGGACACGTTCGACGCCGAGCTGCGGGCCGAGCTCGGGGACCTGGGGCCGGCGCGGGCATCCGTTTCCGCCGGCGGCGACCGGGGCGAGCGCGGGGACCGAGGTGGTCGCCGTCGCCAACGCCGCTAGCTTGCCGAGACCCCCGAGGTTCCCATCCCCCGTGACATCCGCCGCATCAACCGAGGAGATCAGCGAAACCCGGCTGGACAACGGCATCCGCGTGGTCACCGAGCGCATGCCCGAGGCGCGTTCGGTGACGCTCGGGGTCTGGGTGGCCGTCGGCGGGCGTGACGAGCCCGACGACCTGGCGGGCGCCTCGCACTTCCTCGAGCACCTGCTGTTCAAGGGCACGTCGACGCGCACGGCGCGGCACATCGCCGAGGCGATCGACGCGGTCGGGGGCGAGATGAATGCCTTCACCAGTCGCGAGCACACGGCCTACTACACGCGCCTTCCGGCCCACCGGGTCGAGCTGGGGCTGGACATCCTGGGCGACGTGCTGACCGACCCGGCGTTCCGGTCCCACGAGGTCGAGGCCGAGCGGCAGGTGATCCTCGAAGAGATCCTCATGAACCTCGACATGCCCGAGGATCACGTGCACACCCTGCTGGCCGAGGCGATGTTCCCCGGCCATCCGCTGGGTCGCGAGGTGCTCGGCACCCGGAAGTCGGTGGAGGCGGTGACGCGGGACCAGATCGCCGAGTTCTTCGGCCACTGGTACCGGCCCGGCAACCTGGTGATCGTCGCCGCCGGCAACCTGTGGCATGAGCAGGTCGTCGACGGCTTCGACCGCACGCTGGGGCGACGTGAGGGTGGGCAACGGCCGGTGCGCGAGGGCCCGACGAGCGACCCCAACCCGCGGGTGCACCTGGGCGACCCCACCGAGCAGGTGCACGTCGCCGTCGGCTGGCGGGGCGTCGACCATCACGACGACGAGCGCTACGCGCTGATGGTCGCCAATCAGGTGCTGGGTGGCGGCATGTCCAGCCGGCTGTTCCAGGAGGTCAGGGAGGAGCGGGGCCTGGCGTACTCCGTGTACTCGTGGGCGTCGACCTACGACGACTCGGGAGCCGCGGGCATCTACGCCGGCACCGCACCCGCCCGGGCCGGGGAGCTGCTCGAGGTCGTCGACGACGAGGTGGCCAAGCTGGTCGCTTCGGGGGTGACCGAGAACGAGCTCGGCGTCGCCAAGGGTTTCATCGAGGGTTCGCTGGTGTTGGGTCTCGAGGACTCGGCGTCGCGCATGGCCCGCCTGGGCCGCAGCCTGATGGCCCGCAACGAGATCGTGACCGTCGACGAGCAGCTCGCCCGGATCAGGGCCGTCACCGGCGACGACGTCGGTGCCGTGGCGGCGCGGGTGTACGGCGGCGACCGGTCGCTGGCCGTCATCGGTCGGGTCGACGACGGCGTCCTCGGCTAGTCAAACCCTCAGCGACGTTCGCGGACGACGCCGCCGGCCACGTCGACCACCCGGTCGATCCCGACGGCCTCGAACAGCCGGCGGTCGTGGGTCACGAGGATCAGCGTGCCGGCGTAGCCCAGCAGCGCCTGCTCGAGTTGCTCGATGGCGGGCAGGTCGAGGTGGTTGGTGGGCTCGTCCAGCACCAGCAGGTTGACGCCCCTCGCCTGGAGCACGGCCAGGGAGGCGCGGGTGCGCTCGCCCGGCGACAGCGACCCCGGCGGGCGCAGCACGTGCTCGGCCCCGAGGCCGAACTTCGCCAGGACCGAGCGGGCATCGCCCGCGGCCGCGATGCCCGCGCGCGCCATGAACCCGTCCAGGAGGGTGGCGTGGCCATCGAGGTCGTCGCGACCCTGGCCGATCTCGCCGACCACCACGCCGGGCCCCAGGCGTCGGCGGCCCGCCCCCAGCGGCACGCGCCCGAGCAGGGCCCGCAGGAGGGTGGTCTTGCCCGACCCGTTGGCGCCCACGATGGCCATCCGGTCGCCCCAGCCGACCTCCAGCGACACGGGCCCCAGGACGAACCTCTCCCCGGGCTCCGGAGCGTCCAGCTCCACCACTGCCCCGTCCAGCTGCGCCACCTGCGAGCCGGAGCGACCGGCGTCGGCGATGGTCAGCCGGAGGTCCCATCCCTCCCACGGCTTGTCCACCACGGCCAGCCGGGCCAGCGCCTGCTCGGTGCGCCGGGCGTGTGCGGCCATGCTCTCCGAGCTCTGCATGGCGCGATGGCGGATGAACTTGTCGGTCTCACCGGAGCGCCGGGCGGTGCGGACCCCCTTCGTCGCCCAGCGCCGCTGGGTCCGGGCCCGCTCCAGGAGCGTGTCGCGCTGGTCGACGTAGGCGCGGTAGTCCTGTTCGGCGTGGTGGCGGGCCTGCGCGTGCTCGTCCAGGAACGCCGCCCAGCCGCCGTCGTAGCGGGTGAGCGTGTGGGCGTGTTCGTCGATCTCGGCGACCGCCGTCACCGTCCGCTCGAGGAACGCACGGTCGTGGGAGACCACGATCAGCGGCGCCGCCAGCCCGACGACGAACCGCTCGAGCCGCTCCAGGCCGTCGAGGTCAAGGTCGTTCGTCGGCTCGTCGAGCAGGAACACGTCGAAGCGCGCCAGCAGCAACGCCGCCAGCTGGACCCTGGCGGCCTGCCCGCCGGAGAGGTGCACGGTGGCATGGTCCAGCAATCCGGCGGGCAGGCCGAGATCGGCCGTCATGGCGCCGGCGCGAGCGTCGAAGTCGCCGCCGCCGAGGGCGAGCCAAAGGTCGAGGGCGGTGGCGTAGGACGCGTCAGCCCCGGGCTGGCCCGTGGCCAGGGCATCGGTGGCGGCGTCGAGGCGAGCGGCCGCATCCGCCACGCCGGTGCGCCTCGCCAGCCACCCGCGCACGGTCTCCCCGGCCCGTGGCCGCGCCTCCTGGGGCAGGTAGCCGACCGTGGACGACGGCGGGGCGAGGCGCACGTGGCCGTCCTCGGGCGACAGGAGGCCGGCGAGCGTCCGCAGGAACGTGGACTTGCCCGACCCGTTGGGGCCGAGCAGCCCGAGGCGGTCCCCGGGCGCCACGATCAGGTCGACGTCGGCGAGGAGCGGCCGGGACCCGGCAGCGATGGACAGGCCGCGGATGACGAGGGTGGCGAGGTGGGAAGACACGGCACTCCAGGAGCGTGACGGGGACGGGACGCGTTGGGAGCCGTGGTCGCTACATCGCCGCCCACGATAGCGACGTGTTCCGGCGCTCCCGGGTGGCTATTTCCGGATGGGGCGAACGCCGGTGTGGGTTCCGTGCTCCGGAGCGCTGCCGATCGGCGCACCCCACTAGGGTGCGGCCACGTGAGCGAGCGTGTGGGCGTCTTCGGCGCCGGTGGCCGCATGGGCAGCACCGTCTGCCGGGCCGTCGCCGCCGATCCCGACCTCGACCTCGTCGGGGCCATCGACCCCTACCACGCGGGCCTCGATCTGCGGCATGCCACCGGCGTCGACTCCGATGTGCACATCGACCCCGACCCCTCCGCGCTGCTGGACGTGGACGTCGAGGTGGTGGTCGACTTCACCACCCTCGACGCCTGCCGCGCCAACCTCGCCTGGGCGGCCGAGCACGGCGTGCACGCGGTGGTGGGCACCACCGGGTTCACGGACCATGACTACGACCGCGTTCGGAGCATGTTCACGCGCAGCAACTGCGTGATCGCCCCCAATTTCGCCATCGGGGCCGTGCTCATGATGCGCTTCGCCGAGCTGGCGGCGCCCTGGTTCGAATCGGCCGAGATCATCGAGCTGCACCACGACCAGAAGGTCGACGCTCCGTCGGGCACCGCCATGCTGACGGCGCAGCGGATGGCCGCCGCCTCGGCCGAGTGGGGCGACGATCCCACCAGCAAGGAGGTGCTGGCGGGCGCCCGCGGTGCCAGCGGTGCCGGCGGCATCCCGGTCCATTCGGTGCGCTTGCGGGGCCTGGTCGCCCACCAGGAGGTGCTGCTGGGCACCACCGGGCAGTCGCTGACCGTGCGACACGACAGCTACGACCGCTCCAGCTTCATGCCGGGCGTGCTCCTGGCGGTCAAGCACGTGGCGCACAGGCCGGGACTGACCATCGGGCTCGACGCCCTGCTCGGGCTGTAGCGACGGGAGGGGAGCCGTGCTCGAGGCGCGGAACATCTGGGACCTGATCGTGCGCCGGGCCGAGCAGACACCCGAGCGCGAGCTGGCGGTGGACGAGACCGGGCGCCGCATCACCTTCGGCGCGTACCGGGAACGGGCCGAGCGAGTGGCCGCCGGCTTGGCGGCCGCGCACGGGGTGGGCGAGTCCGACGTCGTGTCGTGGATCCAGCCCTCGTGGATAGAGGCCATGGTGCTGTTCGGGGCCCTGCGCCGGCTCGGCGCTGTCCAGAACCCGATCATCCCCATCTACCGCGAGCGGGAGGTGGGCTTCATCGTCCGCCAGGCCGAGCCGACGCTGCTGATCGTGCCCTCCGAGTGGCGGGGCTTCGACTACGCGGCGATGGCCACCACCGTGGCCGAGGGGACCAAGGCCCGAGTGCTGGTGGCCGACAGCGCCGCCGACCGCTGCCTGCCCGAGGATGACCCCGCCGGCCTCGCCGCGGCGCCCGACGACGACGTCGACGGCGACACCGTTCCGGTGCGGTTCATCTACTACACGTCCGGGACCACCGCGGAGCCCAAGGGCGCCCGACATGGGGACCGTTCCCTGCGGGCGGCGTCGCTGGGCATGGCGCAGCGGCTGCACCTGGCCGACGACGACCGCTTCGCCCTGGTGTTCCCCTTCACCCACGTCGCCGGCGGCCTGTACATGTACGCCGCCATGGCCCACGGGTTCGCTCTCCTGCTGGACGAGGCCTTCGATCCGGAGACCACGCCCGGCCTCCTACGCCGCGAGGGGGTCACGCAGGGCGGGGCCGGCACCTTCTTCCACCAGGTGTACCTCCGGGCCCAGCGGGCCCTGCCCGAGGGGGAGAGGCTGTTCCCGCATGTCCGCACGTTCCCCGGCGGGGGCGCCCCCAAGCCGCCGAGCCTGCACTACGACCTCAAGGCGGCGTTCGGCGTCGGGGTGGTCTCGGGCTACGGGCTGACCGAGGCGCCCGTCCTCACCATGAACGACGCCGGTGACGACGATCGGGTCCTGGCGACCACCGAGGGCCGGGCGGTGGAGGGCACCCGCCTCCGGATCGTCCGCGCCGACGGGTCGGAGGCCGAGGCCGGCGAGGAGGGTGAGGTGCGGGCGCAGGGCCCCCAGGTCACGCTCGGCTACCTCGATGCGGCGCTGGACGCCGATGCCTTCGGCGCGGACGGCTGGTTCCGCACGGGTGACCTGGGCAGGCTCGACGAGGGGGGCAACCTCACCATCACCGGGCGGCTGAAGGACGTGATCATCCGCAAGGGGGAGAACATCCCCGCCAAGGAGGTCGAGGACCTGCTGTTCACCCACCCGAAGGTCGCCGACGTGGCGGTGATCGGCCTGCGGGACGCCGAGCGCGGGGAGCGGGCCTGCGCGGTGGTCGTGCCCGCCCCCGGTCAGGCGCCTCTCGGCTTCGAGGAGATGACCGCACACCTGCTCGACGCCGGGCTCATCACCCGCAAGCTGCCGGAACAGCTCGAGACGGTGGACGCCCTACCCAGGAACCCCTCGGGCAAGATCCTCAAGTTCGAGCTCCAGGCCCGCTTCCAGGACTGAGGTTTCGCCGTGCTCGCCGTCGGTCAGCCGATGCGGGTCAGCGGCGACGTGCCGCGGAGGGCGGCGAGCGTGCGCTTGAGCCCGGCGATGCCGGCGAGGGCACCGACGCGGTGGCCGTTGATCAGCTCGCGCTGGCAGGCGCCGTCGCCGCTCCACGCCTGGGCGCAGCCAGCAGGGTCGACGTTCGCCAGCGCCAGGATCGCGCCGCTACAGCCCATCGCCCGGCCCTGGAGCAACACAGACGCGCTCCCGGTGTAGAGGCCGACGGGCAGCGCGTCCGCCTCCAGGGCGAGGCGTTCCGGGTCGCCGGTCGAGTCCTTGAGCCCGGCGATGGGCAGCTCGGGGAGCAGATCGACCGGGATGCCCGGGCGAGACGCCGCGGGGAAGTGGTAGCCGAGCACGGGGACGTCAACGGCGCCGACGACCGCCTCGTAGTACGCACGGGGGTCGTCCACGCCCGGGGGCGACAGCACCAGCAGGGCATCGGCGCCGTCGCCGACGGCGCGCTGCGACAGCGCCACCGCCTGCCGGGCGGACGGGGCGCCGGTCCCGGCGAGCACCGGCACCCGGCCGTCCACGGCGTCGCGCACGGCGGCCTGGAGGACGCTGCGCTCGTCGGGGTCCAGGGTGGCGGCCTCACCCGTCGAGCCGGCCACGACGACCGCGCGGACGCCGGCCTCCACCAGGTGGACGGCATGGGCGGCGGTCGCGGGTGCGTCGACGCCGCCATCGCGGTCGAAGAGCGTCACCAGGGCGACCCCGACCCCTTCGAAGGGTGCGACATGCGGGTACATCGCCGTGACCCTAACTGGGTACGCGGATAGGCACGTCGTCTCCGCTCACGGTGGGCAGTGTTGCCGGGAGGCCGAGCTGTGTGGCTGGGGCTTGCCCTGCAAATCCCGTACTGTTCGGTGCCCACCTGCGGGCCTACCCGCCCGGCCTGTAACCCCCGCGCCATGATCGGGCCCATGATCGACGTCGACGACTACCTGTACTTCGTGGACGAGGCGCTCGAGGGGATGGCCGCGGTGGTGACCGAGCTCGGCGACGACCTCGCCAACCGGCGGCTCGACGTGGCGGGCGCCAACTCGCCGTATGCCGTCCTGTTCCACTGCCTGGGGGTGATCGAGTACTGGGGCGGCGCCATGGTGGCGGGGCGCACAATCGAGCGCGACCGGGACGCCGAGTTCCGGGCGAGCGGCCCGGTGGCCGAGCTGGTCCGGCGGCTGCGACGGGCGCGCCGCCAGTTCGACGCCGACATCGCCGACCTGCAGCCGCTGGCCCCACCACGGGGCACGCCCGAGCCCGAGGACGCGGACCTGCCGCTGGCCCGGACGCAGGGCGGCGTGCTCATGCACGTCTACGAGGAGCTGGCGCAGCACCGTGGGCAGATGGAGGTCACCCGCGACGTGCTGCGGGCGGCGTGGGCCCGCGCGTCCGGGTCAGCCGGCGGGTGACCACAGCGGCTCGGGCACCTCGAAGCCCACGGGGGTGCCCCAGCGGTTGCGGAACGCGACCTTGTGCGCCTGCCGGCGGGGCGCCACGCCCCAACGGCCGGTCGGATACCCGAACGACACGCAGCAGGCGTTGAGCCAGCCCTCGTCGCTGGGGACGCCAAGGATCTCCAGCGATTCGGGGCCGTGGAAGTAGCCCAGGACGGTCGTGAGCGAGGTCCCCACGCCCTCGGCCCGTGCCGAGAGCATGGCGCTCCACACCGCCGGATAGATCGAACCACCGCTGGGGTCGTACTGGACGAACGCGAACAGGAAGAGCGGCACGTCCTCGAAGTGGTCGGCGAGGTGCTGGGCCGAGCGGACGACCTTGGCCGTCTGGATGCTCGCCGGCGAGTCGGGGGTGGCCTCGACCGCGGCCAGGCGGTCGGCATAGAGCGTGGACCACAGCTGGCTGATGCTGTCCCGGTAGAGGGGACCGAGCTTCGCCTTGACGTCGGGGTCGTCGACGAACAGGAATCGCCACAGCTGGGTGTTGCCACCGCTCGGTGCCCGGACCGCCGCGTCCAGGATGCGGGCCTGCACGTCGAGGGGGATGGGGTCGGGCCGGACCCGGCGCATGGCGCGGGTGGTGTAGAGCGCTTCGTAGATGTCCATCCCATGGGTCTAGTGGGCGGGCGGGCCCATGGGCCGATCCGGCCGGACCTGGGCCGCCCGCCCGTAGGCTGGTACGTCCGCCCTGTGAGGCGATCCCCGGAAGGAACCCTCTCGTGAAGACCCGCGCCGACCTTCGCAACGTGGCCATCGTCGCCCACGTCGACCACGGCAAGACCACGCTCGTCGACCAGATGCTGTGGCAGTCGGGCGCGTTCCGGGCCAACCAGGACGTGGGCGAGCGGGTCCTCGACTCGATGGACCTCGAGCGCGAGAAGGGCATCACTATCCTGGCCAAGAACACGGCCGTGGGCTACGGCGACGTGAAGGTCAACATCGTCGACACTCCCGGCCACGCCGACTTCGGAGGCGAGGTCGAGCGGGGCCTGTCGATGGTCGACGGGGTGCTGTTGCTGGTCGACGCGTCCGAGGGCCCGCTGCCGCAGACGCGGTTCGTGCTCCGCAAGGCGCTGGCCGCCCGGCTGCCCGTGATCCTCGTCGTCAACAAGGTCGACCGCCCCGACGCCCGCATCGCCGATGTGGTGCACGAGGTCGAGGAGCTGTTCCTCGACCTCGATGCGGAGGTCGACCAACTCGACTTCCCGATCGTGTACTGCGTCGCTCGCCAGGGACGGGCGTCGCTCGACCGGCCCGCCGACGGCGCCGGCCTGCCCGAGGGCGAGGGCCTGAAGCCGCTCCTCGACCTTCTGGTCGAGCACATCCCCGCGCCCACGTACGATCCCGATGCGCCGCTCCAGGCCCTGGTCACCAACCTGGACGCGTCGGCCTACGTCGGTCGCCTGGCGTTGTGCCGCATTCGCAGCGGCTCCCTGCGCAGGGGCCAGACGGTCGCCTGGTGCCGCACGGACGGCCGCGTGGAGCGGGCGAGGCTCACCGAGCTGTACGTGACCGACGCCCTCGATCGTGTTCCGGCCCAATCGGCGGGCCCCGGCGAGCTCGTGGCCATCGCGGGCATCCCCGACATCACCATCGGCGAGACGCTGGCCGACCCCGACCATCCCCGGCCGCTACCCGTCATCAACATCGACGAGCCCAGCCTGTCGATGACGGTCGGAACCAACACGTCGCCGCTGGCGGGCCGCGAGGGCACCCAGCTCACGGCCCGGCTGGTCCGGAACCGGTTGGACCAGGAGGTGGTCGGCAACGTGAGCATCCGGGTCGTGCCGACCGAGCGCCCGGACACCTGGGAGGTGCAGGGTCGGGGCGAGCTGCAGCTGGCCGTGCTGGTGGAGATGATGCGACGCGAGGGGTTCGAGCTGACGGTGGGCAAGCCACAGGTGCTGACCCGCAGCATCGACGGCGTGCTGCACGAGCCGTTCGATCGTGTGACCGTGGACGCGCCCGAGGAGTACCTCGGCGTGGTCACCCAGTTGCTGGCGCTGCGCAAGGGTCGGATGGAGCAGATCGTCAACCACGGCACGGGCTGGGTCCGCCTCGAGCACCTGGTGCCGGCGCGGGGCCTGGTGGGCTTCCGCACCGAGCTGATGACCGAGACCCGGGGCACGGCCCTGCTCCACCACGTGTTCGAGCACTTCGAGCCGTGGGCGGGCGAGATCCGGCCCCGCCGCAACGGCTCGTTGGTGGCCGACCGCTCCGGGACCACGACCGCCTTCTCGCTGCTCAACCTGCAGGACCGGGGCCAGTTGACCGTCGGGCCGGGCGTCGAGGTCTACGAGGGGATGGTCATCGGAGAGAACGCCCGCGCCGACGACATGGACGTCAACCCCACCAAGGAGAAGAAGCTCACCAACATGCGGTCCTCGACCGCCGAGAGCTTCGAGAAGCTGATCCCGCCCCGGTCGCTGTCGCTGGAGCAGGCGCTGGAGCACATCGGGGACGACGAGTGCGTGGAGGTCACGCCGCGCTCCGCGCGCCTCCGTAAGGTGACGCTCGACCGGGCCACCCGCGCGCGGGCGGCCAAGCGGAGGAGCGACTGAGAGGCCCGAGCGGATAGTGCGTTCCGGAGGGCACCCCCGCGTGGGAACTTGTTGCTGGGTCGCAGATCGGTAGCTGGGCAGCCCAACAGCACTGACCAGGCCGACGCCGTCGACACGCCCCCCGTGCGGCGCGCGGTCCTGGCGGATCCGCACGGGGCGGTGTTCGCGGTCAACACGTACACGCCGGCGACCGAGCCGGCATGA
>Ga0299907_10001268_pt1 | contig 14286 bp, 9 predicted proteins | sample RVTome_16_FD_198680 | JGI IMG/M metagenome (GOLD analysis project Ga0299907, IMG submission 198680) | Soil microbial communities from uranium-contaminated site in the Upper Colorado River Basin, Wyoming, United States - RVT152D67 (version 2) ... | reverse complement strand
CGTAAGGATATCCCCTTGAGAGGGCGTGCGCCCGCCTGACGCCTCGCGTCTGGCGGGCGCACATGCGTCAGGCGGGGGCGTCGATATCGAAGCGGAGGGTGTCCATCGCAAGATCCACGACGGTGCGGTTCTCCTCGTACACGCCCTCGACGCCTCGGGTCGCCGTCGTGTGGACGATCAGCGTCGTCTGGGGATCGACCTCGATCAGGTACTCGTAGTGGAGGCCGGGCTCACCGATCAGATCGATCAACGTCTCGTACTCGATCCGCACGGCCCGGTGGCCGTCGACGACAAGCTCCTCCTGCGTCAGGGTCCGCGCCACCTCGGGATCGAGCACCTGAGCCACCTGCTGATCGAACGGCCCGCGGATCGCCACCTCCAGCGGGTATCCCCAGCCCTCGCTCACGACGTTGCCCTCAGGCCCGAATGGGGTCGGCGAGAACCACTGGCAGACGTTCGAAGGGTCCTGCTCTCCCATGAAGACATCCGTGGTGTGCCACTCGCCCGGGTAGCCGATCGAGTAGCCGACCGCGGTGTTGGTGCACCGAACCCAGCCGTCCGGCATGGTGATGTCCGTGCCCGTCGGCAGCGGTTCGGGCGATGCGTCTCGGAACGCCCGCCACGCCACGACGATCGTCAGCGCGACGACCGCCGCAGCGAGGAGCCCCGCCGCGACGCGACGGCGCTGCTCCGAGCCCTGCTTCCGGAATGCAACGACGGTTCCGATGTTCGTGTCCACCTGAGGTCTCCCCGCTCTCGCGCGCGACTCGATGTCCGCCCACAGGTCGGGCGGCTCGGCCGCTTCGATCCTTCTGAGTTGCTCCCGCAGATCAACCATCGTCTTCTCCCAGCAATCCTCGAAGGCGATTGCGGCCGCGATGCAGGTGCACCGCGACCGTCGAAGAGGACGTCCCCATGAGCTCGGCGATCTCCCGGATGGGACGGTCCGCGTAGTAATGGAGAACGACCGCCGCCCGCTGCTGCGCGGAGAGCTGTCGCAGGGCGGCGGTCACCTCGGCCGCCGGCTCGGGGAGCTCGTAGGAAGCTTCTGAGAGTGGCGGCGCCTGTCTCCCTCGCTCCTTGAGCTCCCCCGCAGCGATCCGGAAAGCCGCCCGCCAGATCCAGGCGAGGGGATCCTTGATGGCCTCTCCCCGCCTGAGCGCCTGCGCGAACGCCTCGGACTCCACGTCGCTCGCGATGTCTCGATCGCCGCTGAACGCAACGAGCGCCCACCACAGTCGCTTGCCGTGCTCCCGGTAGAGCACCTCTACGTCCCGCCGAGCGCTCACCATGACGTCCGTGATGCCCCTTCAGGGGCGGTTGTCCCACGAGACATTTACACGCCCACGCGTCGCTGGAGCAGAGACGACGTCCCACGGCTATCCTCCGCCGGCATGCCCGAGCCTGCCGACCTCGTGATCACCGGGGCCGACGTCTACACGATGGACGCGGCGCGGCGATGGGCGGGCGCCGTGGCCATCGTCGGCGATCGGATCGCCGCGGTCGGCACCGAGCCGCAGGTGAAGGAACGCTTCCCCGAGGCGAAAGAACTCCTGCACCTCCCCGGCCGGATGGTCCTCCCCGCGTTCCAGGACTCCCATCTCCACGCGCCGTTCGCGGGCCGGTACCGGCTCCACGTCGCGCTCCACGACCTGCCGGGAATCGACGCGTACCGCGACGCGGTCGCGTCCTACGCCCGCGCCCATCCGGAGCAATCGTGGATCTTCGGCGGTGGCTGGCTGATGGCCCACTTCCCCGGCGGGACGCCGACCAAGGAGCTGCTCGACGACATCGTGCCCGACCGGCCGGTGTTCCTGCTCAACCGCGACGTCCACGGGGCCTGGGTGAACTCCAGGGCGCTGGAGGTCGCCCACATCACGCGCGAGACGCCCGACCCTTGGGACGGTCGGATCGAGCGTGATCCCGCCACGGGTGAGCCGACCGGCACGTTGCACGAAGGAGCCGCTTACTCGTTCGCGGACGAGCAGCTGCCGGAGCCGTCCCGAGAAGAGTGGGAGCGGGCGATCCTGCTCGCCCAGGATCATCTCCACGCCCTCGGCATCACCGGGTGGCAGGACGCCTGGGTGACGCCCTCGACCGAGGAGGCCTACCGCTCGCTCGCCGAGCGAGGCGATCTCACCGCGCGCGTGGCCGGCGCCCTCTGGTGGGACCGGCACCGAGGTCCCGACCAGGTCGAGGAGCTCGTCGCTCGCCGGGACCGAGCGTCGGTCCGGAACTTCCATCCGACGACCGTGAAGATCATGACCGACGGCGTGCTCGAGAATCACACCGGCGCGATGCTCCGCCCCTACTGCGACGCCGCCGGCCACGAGACCGACGAGACGGGTATCAGCTACCTCGACCACGATCAGCTCGTGGAAGCGGTTACCGCCCTCGACCGCGAGGGGTTCCAGGTCCACATGCACGCGATCGGAGACCGCGCCGTGCGGAACGGACTCGATGCGTGCGAGGCAGCCCGCAACACGAACGGGTCACGCGACGCCCGCCACCACATCGCCCACCTCCAGGTGATCCACTCCGACGACGTCCCCCGGTTCCGCGACCTGGGGGTGATCGCGAACTGCCAGCCATACTGGGCCCAGCACGATCCGCAGATGGACGAGCTCACGGTGCCCTTCCTCGGACCAGAGCGTGCGCCGCTCCAGTACCCCTTCGCCTCGCTCTACGCCGCCGGGGCCACCCTGGCGTTCGGATCGGACTGGTCGGTCTCGACCGCGAACCCCCTCGAGGAGATGGAGGTCGCGGCCCGCCGCACCGACCCCTCGACGCGCGACGCGGAACCGTTCCTCTCCGACCAGCGTCTCCCTCTCCACGTCGCCCTCGCCGCCTTCACGAAGGGTTCGGCCTTCGTCAACCGCGACGACGACGCGGGCTCGCTCGAAGAGGGCTGCCGAGCAGACCTGGTTGTCCTCGATCGCAACGTCTTCGACGCATCGGACGCCACCGTGGCCGACGCCCGGGTCGAGCACACGATCGCCGCGGGCCAGATCGTCCACTCGGGCACCTCGCACCGCTGACCGGCAACCCTTCTGCCCCTCCGTTCCGTACCACGAAGGGAGAAGGATGAACCCGTGACCGGCGGCCAGCCGGGTGTGACCGCCAGACGACCTGTAGCATCAATCGCCGACCATCGGGTACGGGGGGTATGAGGGTGCCGGAGATCGATGTCCGACTCGACCGCGTCTCCAAGCTCTTCGGCGACGCCGCGGCCGTCGACGACTTGTCGCTCGACATCGAGTCGAACGAGTTCTTCAGCCTGCTCGGCCCCTCCGGGTGCGGCAAGACGACCACGCTTCGCCTGATCGGCGGCTTCGAGGAGCCGACCTACGGGACCGTGTACCTCGGCGAACAGGACGTCACCGACCTCCCTCCGTACCGACGTGACGTGAACACCGTCTTCCAGTCCTACGCGCTCTTCCCCCACCTCGACGTCTTCGAGAACGTCGCCTTCGGCCTCCATCGCAAGAAGGTCCCGAAGGAGGAGGTCGATCGCCGCGTCGGCGAAGCGTTGTCGCTCGTCGACCTCGTCGGGTTCGAGCGACGGAGGCCACGCCAGATGTCAGGAGGGCAGCAGCAGCGCGTCGCGCTGGCACGCGCGTTGGTCAACCGCCCTAAAGTCCTCTTGCTCGACGAGCCTCTCGGTGCGCTCGACCTGAAGCTCCGCAAGCAGATGCAGCTCGAGCTGAAGCGGATCCAGCAGGAGGTCGGGATCACGTTCATCTACGTGACCCACGACCAGGAAGAGGCGATGACCATGTCCGACCGGCTCGCGGTGATGCGCCACGGTCGGATCGAGCAGCTGGGGGGACCGGAGGATGTCTACGAGCATCCGGCCACGGAGTTCGTCGCGGGGTTCCTCGGAGCCTCGAACCTGCTCGATGGGGAGCTGACATCGATGAACGGTGCGGCGACCGTGCGGCTTTCCACGGGCGAGGTCGTCGTGGCCGAGGATCCACAGCTCCCACCGGATGTCGGCTCGAACGTCCGGGTCGGGGTGCGGCCCGAGAAGATCTCGATCGTGCCGGCAGCCGACGGCGAGGCCACGGGCGGGAACCACGTGGTGGGCACCGTCCGGATGGCCACCTACATCGGTGTGAACTACCAGTACAGGGTGGACGGGCCCGGGGGGCACGAGCTCACCGTGTACGTCCAGAACCAGGGAGCGACAGGATCGCACCCGACGGTCGGACAGCGCGTGCGGCTTGAATGGCTGCCGGAGCACACCTTCGTCGTGGAGAAGTCGGCTTCCCTCATCGAGGAGGAGGAAGAAGGATGACGGAACGAGATCAGCGGCGGATCGACCCTGCGTGGCTGCGCGGCATGACGAGCAAAAGGATGTCTCGACGCCAGCTCTTCCGGTACGCGGGGGTGGGGGCCGGCGCGTACAGCCTCTCCGCGATCCTCGCGGCGTGCGGAACGGAACCGGAGAGGCAACCCGAGCAGCCCGAGCCGGGCGGGGTGGGCTCCCCGGAGTGGTGGGCTGACCAGGAGGCGGGCGACCTCGTCAACTTCACCAACTGGCCCGCCTATATCGATCTCGCGGGCAAGGACGAACAAGGCAACAGGATCCGCCCGAGCCTCCAGGCGTTCATGGACGAGACGGGGATCGAGGTCGTGTATCGGGCGAACATCAACTCCAACGAGGAGTTCTACGCGAGCATCCGCGACGCGCTGGAGGCCGAGCAGTACACGGGTCACGACATCATCGTGATCACGAACGGTCAGGAGCTCACCGAGATGATGGCGCTCGGGTACCTGATCCCGCTCGACCACTCGCTGACGCCGAACTTCAACGAGAACGTCGGGACGGCATTCATGAACCCGGCCTTCGACCCGGACAACCGGTACACCATGGCCTGGCAGTCGGGCATGACCGGCTACGCCTGGAACACGAAGTTCATCGACGGACCGATCACCGGCATGCAGGACCTTATGAACGACGAGTGGGCGGGACACGTCTCGCTGTTCGGGAACAACGCGGACGCGCCGAACATGGCGATGATCGAGCTCGGTCTCGACCCGCAGACGTCGGGTCCGGAACAGTGGCAGCAGGCCGCCGACTTCCTCTCGTCGTTCAACGAGTGGGGGGGCCTTCGGAAGTGGGACGACCAGGCCTACCTCACGGCGATCGAGAACGAGGACATCTGGGCCACGATGGCCTGGTCCGGGGACATCATCAACGACAAGCTTTACTACCCCGAGTTCAAGACGTTCGAGTTCGCGACGGCAGAGGCGGGGGGTGTCGTCTGGGTCGACAACATGATGATCCCTGCCGGAGCCGAGAACCCCCTCGGGGCCATCCAGGTCATGGACCACTACTACAAGCCGGAGATGGCCGCGCTCCTCACAGAATGGAACGCGTACGTGAGCCCGGTGCCGGCGGCGGGTGAGATCGTCCAGGCGGACGCGGACGACGCGAGCGGTGGCGACAAGGCGGTCCTGGAGACGATCGCCACCAGTCCCTACGTGTTCCCGACGCCCGAGATCGAATCGAAGCTGCACACGTACCGGGTCCTGGAGGGAGAAGAGATCGAGCAGTGGAACGACATCTTCCTCCCGATCTTCACGACCTGAGGCCACGGGGGCGGCGGCCCGGCAGGGCCGCCGCCCCCTACGCCCTCCTTGCTCCCGGCGGCCTCTGGCTGATCCTGCTGTTCATCGTGCCGATGGTCGCGATGGCGAGCTTGGCGCTCCAGGAGGGGAGCGCGCTCGAGGGCTATCACCTGACGTGGCGGTTCGCGAACTTCGCCGACGTCACCTCGAAGAACTGGGAGTTCCTGCTCAGGTCCCTGCGCAACGGCGCGATCGTGACCGTCGTCGCCCTCGTCCTGGCCTACCCGATCGCGTACTGGATCGCCTTCTACGGCGGTCGGTTCAAGTCCGTGTTCCTGTTCGCGCTGCTCCTCCCCTTCTTCGTGTCCTTCGTGATCCGGACGGTGTCCTGGAGCTTCATCCTGTCCGACGACGGCATCGTCTTCGGGACCCTGAAGAGCATCGGCCTCCTCCCGGAGGACTACCGGGTCCTGGGGACGACGTTCGCCGTGCTCGCCGGCATCACCTACAACCTTTTGCCCTTCACGATCCTGCCCCTCTACGTCTCCCTGGAACGTATCGACAGATCGCTCGTCGAGGCGGCGAAGGATCTGTACGCGAGCAGAGCAGCGGCCTTCCGCAAGATCGTGATTCCTCTCTCGCTCCCCGGGGTGTTCGCGGCCATCCTGCTGACGTCGATCCCGGCGACCGGGGACTACATCAACGCGAGCGTCCTCGGCGGCCCCGGCACGGCGATGATCGGCAACATCATCAATGTCGAGTTCCTCCGTGCCCGGGACTATCCGGAGGCGGCCGCCCTCGCCTTCATCCTGATGGCCGTCATGCTGATCGGCGCGATCGTCTACGCCCGCGTGCTGGGGACGGAGGAGATCACGACGTGAACGCGGTCGCCACCGAGACGGGTGTCACCGCGGCGCGCGCGCCCGCCCGCGGGCCGCGCCGCCGCTGGACGAGGTTCCTTCTCCCCGCCTACACGTTCGCCTTCATCCTGTACCTATCGTTCCCGATCTTCGTGATCATCCTGTTCAGCTTCAACGACACGGACACGGGGTTCGGCACGGCTCCCCGTGTCAAGACGACGTGGTCCGGATTCACCACCATCTGGTACCAGCGCCTCTTCGACATCCCGGATCTGACGACGGCACTCGAGCATTCGCTGCTGATCGCGTTCGCCAGCTCCCTCGTGGCGGCCGCGCTCGGAGCCTTGATCGGCCTCGCGCTCGCCAGGTATCGCTACCGGGGGAAGGGCGCGACCAACCTGGTGATCTTCCTGGGCATCTCCTCGCCCGAGATCGTGCTGGGCGCGGCACTCGCGTCGTTCTTCGTCTCGCTCGGCCTGCCGCGTGGTCTCGGCACGCTGTTCGTCTCCCACGTGATGTTCAGCATCCCGTTCGCGGCGGTCGTCGTTCGCGCGCGAGCGGCGGGTCTCGATCGGTCCCTCGAGGACGCGGCGATGGACCTCGGGGCGGGTCCCATCGTGACGTTCCTCAAGGTCACGTTACCGCTGATCTTCCCCGGGATCCTTGCCGCCTGGCTCCTCGCGTTCGCCCTGTCGATGGACGACTTCGTGATCAGCCAGTTCGTCCAGGGCCCGTCGACGATGTTCCCGACCTGGGTCTTCGGCGCCACGAAAGTTGGGATCCCGCCCCACGTGTTCGTCTTCGCCACGCTCATCTTCCTCGGCGGACTCGTCCTGGCGGTCGTGCAGATCCTCGTCTCCCGTCGACGGCCCACGTAGCCCTGACGGTATCGGAGCTAGGCGAACCCGGCTTCCACGGCGTCGTCGGGCGGGATCCGCGTCCTCGATCGATGGCGCCCTCCGGTCCGACCTCCGTGACGTGACCGCCACGCGGCCACGAGCATCGCGCCCAACCCGATCGTCGGCGCGAGCGTCCAGACCGCCACGTTCAGGATCGGCACCAGGCCGACGGCCGCGAGGATCGACCAGCCCGCGAGGAGGGCCGTCACGCGACCACGGGGAGGCCGCACCAGACCGCGGCCGGCGCACCAGGCAGCCCATGTGAGCCCGACCAACCACCACAGACCGAGCGAGAGGAACAGGGCGAGTCCCAGCGGGAGCCCGAGCACCGAGACCGCGAGCGCCACCGCGACGACCGGCACGGAGATCGCGACGAGGATCCCCCACCCCAAAGACGCGAGCGGCGCGTCCGTCAACGCCTCCGCGACCGCGTCCGCTCCGCGGGGCGCGAGAAGGAGCATGGCGAGGCCCGTCAGCAGGACCGACACCGAGACCGCGATCGGACCGAGGAGCTTCCCGAGGGCGACGAGGGGGCCTTCGAAGGAGAACCGAACGTCGCTCCGCGCGTCGCCGCCGACCCTCGCACCGGGCCGGGTCACGATCGTCTCGCTCGAGAAGACGTCGCCGCCGACGCGAGCGCTTCCGGCGAGCCGCACGACCCCGTCGGCGGCGATCACCGACCCGTCCACCTGACCCGTGACGGTGATCGGTCCCTCCAGAACGACCACGTCGCCGGTCGCGACCCCGTGCACGGTCGCGCCGCCCGAGAAGACCACGACCTCGCCGACCCGCTGTCCGCGCGCGACCGTGACCGATCCCGCCAGGACGATCTGGTCTTCCGGCTCGATCACGGATGCCCCTTGTGCCAAGGCGACCGCAGGCGAGACCAGGAGGGTGGCGAACGCCGAGACGGCGAGGGCGGCGCGGCGCAGACGCATGCGGCGGCATCCTACCGGCGCCTTCACGTCTGTCGGCATCACCGGGTAGCGTGTGTTCGTGGCCCTCGAGGTCTTCTCCCCCGCCGTCCGCGACTGGTTCGGCACCTCCTTCGAAGCGCCCACGCGCGCCCAGCGTGACGGCTGGAAGGCGATCGCCGCCGGCGACCACTCGCTGATCCTCGCCCCGACTGGATCGGGCAAGACCCTTGCCGCCTTCCTGTGGGCGATCGATCGGCTCTCTGCGGAGCCGCCTTCGGGGGACGCAAAGGAGAGGACCCGCGTCCTCTACGTCTCGCCGCTTCGTGCGCTCGCCGTCGACATCGAGAAGAACCTTCGCGCCCCCCTCGCGGGGATCCAGCACGCCGCCGACCGGCTCGGCACGCCGCTCGCGCACGCGCCGGAGGTCGCCATCCGCACCGGCGACACGCCCTCGCGCGACCGGCAGCGGATGATCCGGCGTCCGCCCGACATCTTGATCACCACACCCGAGTCGCTCTACCTGATGCTCACGTCCTCCGCCCGGGAGACGCTCCGAAGCGTACGGACGGTGATCGTCGACGAGATCCACGCGATGGCCGCCTCGAAGCGCGGCGCCCACCTGTCCCTGTCTCTCGAGCGCCTCGAAGAGCTCTGCGACCTCCCGGCGCAGCGGATCGGCCTGTCCGCCACGCAGCGGCCCCTCGATGAGATCGCTCGGTTCCTCGGCGGCTCGGTCGATGGCACCACACGGCCGGTCACGATCGTGGACGCGGGCCATCGCAAGCCGATGGAGCTGCAGGTGGTCGTTCCTGTCGAGGACATGGGCGGGGGGATCGCGCTGGACGCGCGTGCACCTCGCCACGATGACGACGACGCGCCCGGCGGGAACGAGCCCGCCCACTCGATCTGGCCATCCATCCATCCACGGCTCCTGGAGCTGATCCGCGAGCACCGATCCACGATCGTGTTCACCAACGCCCGGCGGCTGGCGGAGCGTCTCGCTGCCAGCCTGAACGAGCTCGCGGAAGAAGACCTCGTCCGCGCGCACCACGGGTCGCTCGCGCGAGAGCAGCGGTTGGAGGTCGAGGACGCCCTCAAGGAAGGCCGCCTCAAGGCGATCGTCGCCACGTCCTCACTCGAGCTCGGCATCGACATGGGCGCCGTGGACCTCGTGATCCAGGTGGAATCCCCCGGCTCCGTCGCGAGCGGCCTCCAGCGCATCGGCCGGGCCGGCCACAAGGTCGGCGAGCCCTCGAAGGGCCGCATCTTCCCCAAGTACCGCGGCGACCTCCTGGAGGCGGCGGTGGTGGCGGAGCGGATGCTCGCCGGCGAGATCGAGCACACCCGGTACCCGCGGAACCCCCTCGACGTGCTCGCGCAGCAGCTGGTCGCGATGTGTGCGGTCGAGGAGCGTGGTGTGGACGAGCTCTACGACACGGTCCGGCGCGCGGCCGGGTTCGCCGAGCTCTCCAAGGACGTGTTCGTCGCGGTCCTCGACATGCTCGCCGGGCGATACCCGAGCGACGGGTTCGCGGAGTTGCGACCTCGGCTGGTCTGGGACCGCGGCGCCGGCACCGTCCGCGCGCGCGACGGCGCCGGCCGGATCGCGATCACCTCGGGGGGGACCATCCCGGATCGCGGCCTGTACGCGGTCTTCCTCGCCGACGGTGTTCGCGTCGGCGAGCTCGACGAGGAGATGGTGTACGAGAGCCGGCGTGGCGACGTGATCGTGCTCGGCGCCTCGTCATGGCGCATCGAGGACATCACCCGCGATCGGGTGATCGTCAGCCCGGCGCCGGGCGAGCAGGGGCGGATGCCGTTCTGGCACGGAGACAAACCGGGGCGCCCGATCGAGCTCGGCCGCGCGGTCGGCGCGTTCACGCGGACGTTGCGCGGGACCCGTCGGGACGCGGCGCTCGAGCGGCTGCGCCGCGATGTCGGTCTGGACGATCTCGCGTCGCGCAACCTCGTCTCCTACCTCGAGGAGCAGATGGAGGCGACAGGCTCGGTTCCCGACGACCGGACCGTGGTCGTCGAACGGTTCCGTGATGAGATCGGCGACTGGCGGATGTGCGTCCTCTCGCCATTCGGCTCCCGTGTGCACGCCCCCTGGGCGATGGCGATCGAAGGCCGGATGCTCGAGCGATTCGGGCCGGGCGCCCAGGTGCTCTGGAGCGACGACGGCATCGTGGTCCGTCTGCCGGAGGCGGTCGACCGGATCCCGGCCGAGGACCTCCTGTTCGATCCCGACGGGATCGAACAGGCGGTGGTCGCCGCCGTGCCACAGACCGCGATGTTCGCCAGCGTCTTCCGGGAGGCGGCGGCGCGGGCGCTGCTGCTCCCGCGACGTCGCCCGGGCCAGCGCACGCCGCTCTGGCAGCAGCGACAGCGCTCCGCGGACCTGCTCGCCGAGGCCTCGAAGTTCCCGGACTTCCCGATCCTGCTGGAGGCCACCCGCGAGTGCCTCCGCGACGTGTTCGACGTCCCGGCGCTCCGCGAGGTCATGGCGGACCTCCGATCGAGGCGCACGCGCCTCGTCGCCGTCGACACCGAGCACGCGTCGCCCTTCGCCCAGTCGCTACTGTTCCGGTGGGTCGGCGTCTACATGTACGAGGGGGACGCGCCGCTCGCCGAACGACGTGCTGCCGCGCTCACCCTCGACCGGGATCTATTGCGGGAGCTGCTCGGGTCCGAGGAGCTGCGCGAGCTCCTGGACCCCCGTGCGCTGGACGAGGTCGAGCTCGAGCTGCAGCGCCTCGGCGACGGCCGCGGCGCGCGGTCGGCGGATCACCTGCACGACCTCCTCCGTACGCTGGGCGAGCTCACGGACGACGAGATCGCCGCGCGTGTCGAAGATACGGATGCCCGCGGCCTCACCGAGCAGCTACTCGCCGACGGCCGGGCGATCCTGGTCCGCGTCGCTGGCGAGGAGCGCGTGGCGGCGATCGAAGACGCGGCCCGCCTCCGCGACGCGCTGGGCGTGTCGCTCCCGATCGGCCTCCCCCGCACGTTCACCGGCGAGAGCGATCGGCCCCTGGAGGGTCTGATCCGGCGGTACGCACGGACGCATGGACCGTTCCTCGTCGAGGAGGTGGCCGCTCGGCTCGGCGCGTCGGTCGATCGGGTGCGGGACGCGCTGGCGACGCTGGAGGCATCGGAGGACGTCATCCGCGGCGAGTTCCGCCCCGGAGGCTCGGGGCGGGAATGGTGCGAGCCCGACGTGCTCCGCCGGCTCCGGCGGCGATCGCTCGCGCTACTCCGTCGTGAGGTCGAGCCCGTCGATGCGGCGGCCCTCGCTCGGTTCCTTCCCGTGTGGCAGGGCGCGGACCGTCCGGGAGGCCATGTCGACGCGCTCGCGGACGCCGTCGCCCGGCTCCAGGGCACGTCCGTGCCTGCCTCGATCCTCGAGACGGACGTCTTGCCGGCAAGGGTCCGGGGGTACCGGCCCGCGGACCTCGACGCCCTCGTGGCGGGGGGCCACGTGGCCTGGGTCGGCGCGGGGCCGATCGCCACCGATGACGGCCGGGTCACGCTCGTCTACCGCTCGGACGCCGCCGCGCTGCTCCCGGAAGCTCCCGCCGGCCCCCCTGATGGCGAGGTGCATGATGCACTCCGCCAGCACCTCGCCGAGCGAGGTGCGTCGTTCTGGCCCGAGCTCGTGACCGCCGCCGGCACGGCCGACGAGCGCCTGCTCCTTTCCGCGCTCTGGGATCTCGTCTGGGCCGGCGAGGTCACCAACGACACCCTCGCGCCGCTTCGGGCCTTCGTCCGAGGGGCCTCCGCGAAGATCCGCACGACGCGGCCCGGGCACAAGCCGAGACCGGGCGCGCTCCGCCGCACCGGGCCACCCGCCGGCGCCGGCCGGTGGTCGCTCGTGGCGGGACTCCGGCAGCCGGCGCCTGCCCCCACCGAGCGCGCGCATGCCCTCGCACGCCAGCTGCTCGATCGCCACGGGGTCGTTACCAGGGAGGCGGTCCTCGCCGAAGGTGTCCCGGGGGGATTCGTCGGCATCTACCCGGTGTTCAGGGCGATGGAGGAGGCCGGCCACGTGCGGCGCGGGTACTTCGTCGCCGGCCTCGGCGGCGCCCAGTTCGCTCATCCCGGCGCGGTCGAGCGCCTGCGCGCGCTCCGTCACACGGGCGAGACCGACGACGACGAAGCCGCCGGGGCCCTCGTCCTCGCGGCGGCGGACCCGGCGCAACCGTACGGGGCCGCGCTCCCCTGGCCGGCCAGCGAGGGCCGGCCGGCGCGCCAGGCGGGCGCGTACGTCGTGCTCGCCGACGGCGCGCCGGCCGCGTACCTGGAGCGTGGCGCCCGCACACTCCTGACGTTCGGGACCGACCCGGCCGCCTGGGTGGACGCACTCGCGTCGCTCGTGAAGGACGGGCGCCTGAAACGCATCCAGCTCGGCCGGATCGACGGGGAGGAGTCCTCGGCGCACCCCGCCGCTTCGGATCTCCTCGCGGCAGGGTTCGCCGACGGCTACCGAGGGCTCACGATCCGCGGATGACGCCGCCCGGCGACCACCAAGGTTTCTCGGCTCGCGGCGACCGGTGGGCTGTCGCTACGCCCCATCGGCACGCCTCCGAGGCGGCGGCCGCCGCCTTCGCGAGCGGTGGCAACGCCGTCGACGCCGCCCTGCACGCAGCCGCGACGCTCGCGGTCGTCTACCCGCACATGTGCGGCGTCGGCGGGGACCTGTTCGCCCTCGTGCAGAACCCGGACGGCAAGCTCGTGGCGATCGACTCGTCGGGCAGGGCACCCCGCGGGGCCGATCCAGAAGGGCTCCGCAACGTCTACGGCACGACGATGCCCGATGCAGGACCCGCGACCATCACCGTGCCGGGCGCGGTCGGCGGATGGGACGCCGTTCATCGCCAAGGGGCGGTCCTGCCGTGGCGGGAGGCGTTCGGAGCCGCGATCGAGGCCGCAGACGGCTTCCCCGTCGCCCGCGACCTCGCATGGAGCATCGCGCGGAGAGCCGACGAACTCCGATCGGATCCCGGCTTCGCGGACGTGTACTTCGAAAGCGGGATCCCCTCGGAGGGCGATCGCCTCAGCCAGCCGAGCCTGGCGAGGACGCTTCGGGTCCTGGCCGAGGACGGCGCCGGCGTCCTCTACACCGGTGACATCGGTGAGCGGTTCGTCGACGGGCTGCGCGCCCTCGGCGCGCCGATATCGACCGAGGACCTCGCGGGGCACACCGCGGATCTCCTCCCTCCCTTGAGGGGGCGGTACCGAGACCTCGACGTCTCGGTCTCACCCCCCGGCTCCCAGGGATTCGTGCTCCTCGAGGCGCTCGCCGCGGTCGAGCGCCTCGAGATCGACCCCGACCCCACCGGACCGGACGCGGCGAGCCTCGCCCGCATCCTGACGGCGGCCTCGGCCGATCGCGATCGTCACCTCGCCGACCCCGAGGCGATGACGATCCACGTCTCGTCGCTCCTGGACGACGGGCACATCGCCGCCCTGTGCGACGTCGTGCGCGGTGGTCTCGAGGGGCACGCCCCGCCGATCGCCCAGGCGCCACGTGCCACCGGCCGGCCGCACGCCGAGGGCGACACCATCGCGCTCGTCGCCGCCGATACCGACGGTTGGGGGGTCACGCTGATCCAGAGCCTGTACAGCGGTTTCGGAGCCGGCATCCTCGAACCGGCCACCGGGATCGTCCCCCACGACCGAGGCGCCTGCTTCACGCTCGAGCCCCGTCATCCCAACGAGCTCGCGCCCGGCAAGAAGCCGGCGCACACGCTGATGCCGGTCGCCGTCCATCGGGACGGCGACCTCGTCGCGCTCACTGGCACCCGGGGAGGCCACGGCCAGCCGCAGATCGATCTGATGACCCTGGTCCGGGCATTCGACCTCGGCCTCGATCCTTACGAGGCCGTCGCCGGCCCCCGATGGCTCGTCGGTGGCATGGAGCCACTCCTCGCGGGGCCGTGGATCGAGGCCGAAGAGGCGGTGCCCGAAGGAGTCCGCCGCGGGTTCGAACGCGACGGCTTCCGGGTGGAGACCGTCGGCCCGGTGGACCGCGCC
>Ga0299907_10001267_pt1 | contig 14286 bp, 16 predicted proteins | sample RVTome_16_FD_198680 | JGI IMG/M metagenome (GOLD analysis project Ga0299907, IMG submission 198680) | Soil microbial communities from uranium-contaminated site in the Upper Colorado River Basin, Wyoming, United States - RVT152D67 (version 2) ... | reverse complement strand
GACTGCCTCCCTGGGACAGGCTCGAACACCTCACCCTCGACACCGATGAACTCGACCAGCGTGCGCACCGAGCGCACCTCTTGCCCGCTGTCGGGTGTGCCGTCGTTCACGCATTGGTTGCGGATCAGCTCCTGGAGGAGCGATACCGGGCTCATCGAAGGCACCTTATGACCCGGGCCGAGGGCGGAGCACCTCGATCAACTCTTGCATCGTCGAAGTCAGCGGATAGGCACCGGCCCGGTCGAGGGGAACCCATTCCGCCCGATCGGCGTCGTCGCCTGCCATCAATTCTCCGCCCACGACGGACCCGAGGAAGTCGATCAGCACGATGTGGTCGTGGTCGGAGATGTGCTCCCCCACCCAGATGACATCGCCGATCTCAACTTCGAGACCCGTCTCCTCGGCCGCTTCGCGGGCCGCGGCCGCTCTCAGCGTCTCCCCAAGATCCACCTTTCCGCCGGGCACGGCCCACAGCCCTTTCGAGGGCTCATGACCCCGCTGGACGAGGAGGATCCGATCGTCTTCGACCAGGACCACTCCGACCCCCACCAGTGGGCGCTCATCGTTCGTCATCGTGGTGCATGATGATGGACCGGGCGGAGAAACCTCCCGCTTCGAAAAAGTTCTTGGCCAGACGGTGGCCGGGGAGGACGTGGGCATCGAACTTCGATATCCCGCGTTGCCGAAGGAGATCCAACACGAATTCCCGAATCTCCTCGCCCAGGGCTACCTCCCTCGCGCCCGGTTCGACGTAGATGAGGCGAATCGATCCCACCTTCTCCCCCTTGGCCTGGGTCAGGAGCTCTTCGACCTTGGCGGTGGCGAAGCCGAACGGGTACCCGTCCAGCTCACCGATCACCACGAGACTCTCCGGATCTTCCATGAGACCCTCGAATGATGCCTCGATGGGCTCGGCGAGACCGTCGGCCAGGGGCCACATTGGGTGAAGTGCGGTCATCTCTTCCTCGAGGCCTCGGTACAGCCGAACCAAAGAGGGAACGTCATCGTTGCTCGCCTTCCGGGCGGTGACCGTCACCGCCTCCACGGGCGCACCCCCCGCACAAGTCGGTTCCAGCCCCACACCGTCACCAGCCTCATCGCCTCCACCACGATCCCGGTTCCCATCTTCGAGGTGCCCCTGGTGCGATCGCGAAAGCTGATCGGGACTTCGACGACACGTAACCCGGTCTCATGGGCTCGCATCGCCATCTCCACCTGGAACGCATAGCCAGAAGCCTGCGCCTCCCGATAAGGGAGGGTCTGCAAGGGGCCGGCTCGGAAGGCACGGAACCCGGCCGTCGCGTCTTGGATGGGGATCCCGAGCATCATCCGGGCGTAGAGGTTGCCTCCCTTCGAGATGAGGCGACGCGTCAACGGCCAATCCGGAGTGCTTCCTCCCGGCACATATCGGGACCCGATGGCGAGATCAGCACCGTCGTCGATCGCCTGCACGAGACGGGGCAGGTCGGCGGGGTCGTGAGAGAAGTCGGCATCCATCTCGATGACGACCTCAGTCTCATCCGCCAAAGCCCTGTCGAAGCCGGCCGCGTACGCCGGGCCCAGGCCCTCCTTCCTCGAGCGATGGAGCACGGAGATCAGGGGATCCTCGGCGGCGAGTCGGTCGGCGAGCTCACCCGTACCGTCGGGGGAGGAATCATCCACCACCAGCAGCCGATAACTGTGTGCGGTGACTGCCTTCGAGATGTCGGGGAGGTTCTCGCTCTCGTTGTACGTGGGGATGACGACCGTTACTCGGTCAGAAGGCACAGTCCACGCACAGCATCTTCTTGCGATTGGCCAGCTGGCTCGTCCGCTTCACCATGAAGCAATTCTGGCAAACGAATTCATCCGACCTCTGCAGCTGTGCGTCGACGTTCATGGTCAGCTCCTCGCGGCGGATGGCGCGCAGCTCTTCGGCTTCGTCGACGAGAAGGGCCTCTCCGGCCTCTTCGTCGAGCAGCTGAAGTTCCTCGCTCTCCAGTTCCTCGAGAGCCTCGGTCGTCTCCTCGTCGTGCTCCTCGGCGCTTTCGCCCCCTTCGGAGTCGTAGTCGGCTTCCTCCGCCTCCTCTTCCTCTACGAAAGCCTCGTCCTCGAACTCCGGCTCGAGATCGACTTCGTCCTCGAGATCCTCGTCGAGCTCGGGAATCGCGTCCTCATCCAACTCCTCTTCGGGCGCGTCGTCGAGGTCCTCTTCGAGGTCTTCGGTGATCTCTTCCACTTTTTCTTTAGCCATCGTCCACTCGGCTTTCGGCCCCTCGGCGGAGCGGGAGTATAAGTCGACTTCGCCTCAGATCTTGAGACTGATCGCGGCGCGGATAACACGGCCCTTCACGGCTGTATTCCCCACAAGATCGCCGTCACATTCGACCGGCCACGGTGGGTCGGTCTCGATGCTGAACTCGGCCGCCGTGAGCCTTCGCACCGCAGGATCGGTGAGATGAGTGCCCTTGATCAATTTGGGGACAAGAGCAGGGGCGGACGTCTTGCGGCAGTTGATGATCTGGATGTCGAGGGCCCCATCTACGAGCATCGCTTTGGGCGCAACGTTCCAGCCCCCGGCGAAGAACTGGGCATTGGCCAGAATCACCGCCAATGCCTCCGATTCGATGGTGCGACGTTCCGTGATGACCTTCACCGTCGCTCTGGGAAACCCGGGAAGGCGAGCCACGAATGCCAGCGGATATCGGGCAGCTCCGAGCCGACGGCCCAGAGATACCGCGGTCCGGGCAGCAGCAGCGCCCACCCCAGTTTGGGCGACGTTGACGAAATAGCGAAGTCCCCAACTGCCCTCCAAAGTCCCCACATCGATGTCGTAGATCTCGTCGCTTGTCAGATGACGGGCTGCCCCGGCCACATCCTGGGGCAAACCAAAGGTGCGAAGGAGGTCACAGCCGGTGCCTACGGGCAGAACGCCGATCACAGGCGGTGTCCCCATCCCCAGCGGCATCAACGCGTTGACCGCGAGATTGACCGTGCCGTCCCCGCCGGCGACGGCGAAGTGGGTGGCGCCCGATGTTGCCGCCTCCTGGATCAAGGCCGTGGTCTCGTCCGGCGAGTCGGGGACGTGTAAATCGAAGTCGAGGCCCACCTCTCGGAGCAGATCACGGATCTCCGCAGGCTCAGACGCCTTCCTCCCCGCTGCTCGATTCACATAGACATGCCACTTGGGCAACTAGCCGACTCCCTGGGCGGCGACCACCCCTCGGTCGATGGCCCTCAGCGCAGCGACCGCCTCATCACGAAGCCCCGGTGCACTGTCTCGCAGCTGCCGCACCAGGTCGACGAGCTGGCGGGAGACACGAACGAAGTCTCCTGGCGCCATCCCCTTGTTGCTCAGGTCGTCGAAGTCGACACCCGACGCCCACTCGTAGGACGGAATGCCGAACCCGGGATCTGGCCGTCGGGTCGGGGTGAGTCGAAAGGCCCGCTCCCGATCGACCAGGTCCTTCCACAGGAGATCCAACTGCTCCCACCGCTCGGCGAGTGCCGCGGTGGGCCATTCGGCCAGTGACGCCGTGTCGGTTCTCGGCTCGTAGACGAACACCGAGGTGAGCGCGGCGACCTCGGCCGGCTCCAGGCCGTGGAACAGACCTTGTTCGAGGGCTTCGGTGAGAAGGAGGTCGGATTCGTTGTATATCCCTCGGAGCCGCTGACCTCGCTCGGACAATCGCCACTCCTGGAGGTAATCCAAGTCCTCCAGCAGGCTGCGGATGCCATCGAACTCCTCCACGAGCCCGTGGCCCGAGCTTCTGCGAGCCGATCGATATTGCTCGATCCGGCGCCGGATCCGCTCCGCACGGCGGGCAGCCGCGAGATGCCGGGCCGCATCCGGGCATCCGGCAACCGGGTGATCGATGATCGGGTGCTTTCGTATCTCCTTGCTCGACTCGCGCGGAGGCACCCGGCGCAGGTTGCGTAGGAGATCCTGGACGTATCGCCTGTCTTTCGGGCGCACCGGCAGGGGGATCTCCAACTCGGCGACGATCGAGGACCCGTCGACCACATCGCGATACCCGATGGTCGAGACCCGGCCCGAGGTGCCGAGAACAAGGTACCGAGCACCACCGTCCTTTCGGGCCAGCCGCTTCAGGATCACATAGCGGCCGTCGCGGGCACCACCGGAGACGTCGACGACCTGACCCGCGCCGAGTATCGAGGAGATCCGGTCGTTGTGGCCCTCCGGCTGGGACGACTCGACGAGCGCCAGGTACTCCTCGACATCTCCCCTCTCGCACCGAGCCGCTGCCTCTTCCTTCTCCAGGGAGTGCTCCAATGCCTCGATGGTGGTCTCGGCAGCGTGCTTGTCGCCCTCGCGTTGGAAGGCCGCGAATGACGCCTCGAGCAGCTCCTCGGCTTGATGCTGGCTGTAGTTGGCCACGAGGTTTGCGGTCATGTTGTAGGTGGGGCGAAAACTCGATCGGAGCGGATGCGAGCCGATGGAGGCCACGTCGGTGACCGAGCTGAAACGGACGAATGGCGAGTGCAGCACCACGCCGAATCCCTCGACGTCGATTCCCCGGCGGCCGGCCCGCCCGGTCAGCTGCGTGTAGTCACCCGGACGCATCAGCTCATGGGTCTCGCCGTTGAACTTGGAAAGCGTCTCCAGCACGACGGTCCGGGCGGGCATGTTGATCCCCAACGCCAGCGTCTCGGTGGCGAACACGACCTTGAGCAGTCCCGCCTCGAACAGCTCCTCCACGGTCTCTTTGAAGGCGGGAACGAGCCCGGCGTGATGAGGGGCAACCCCGGCCTCGAGACCGGCAATCCAGCGGTCGTAGCCGAGGACCATGAGGTCCTGATCGCCTAGATGGGACGTCCGTGTCTCGGCGATCTCTCGGATCGAAGCCCGCTGGGCGGCGTCGGTAAGCCGGAGGCCGGCATCGACGAGGCGATGGGCCGCGGCATCGCAGCCCGCCCTGCTGAAGATGAAGAATATGGCGGGAAGCATCCCCTCCTCGGTGAGACGTTCCACGGTCTCGATCCGGTTCGGGCTCTTGAAGCGCCGCCGGCGCCCCCGTTCCAGACCGAGCATGTGCTCGATCCGGGGATTGGGACGTCTCCGCCCCTCACGCTCGACGAAGGTCGGGAGGAGGTGGAGGGCCTGTGCCCCCATCCGGTCCCTGACCATGTACATCGACTCGAGGGGCACCGGCCGATGGTCGGTCGCGATGAGACGTGTCGGTCCCCGTCGCTCACCCACCCACGCCGCGAACTCCTGGTTGTTGGAGACGGTCGCCGACAGGCAGACGAGCTGCAGGTGCTGTGGGGCGTGGATGATCACTTCCTCCCACACCGCGCCACGGGTTCTGTCCTGGAGGTAGTGCACCTCATCCAGGATCACGAGCCCGACTTTGTCGAGGCGGGTCCCCTCGGCATAGATCATGTTGCGGAGCACCTCGGTCGTCATGACGACGATCTCGGCGTCTCCGTTGATCACGTTGTCCCCGGTCAAGAGGCCAACACGCTCCGCCCCGTACCCGGCTACGAAATCGGCGAACTTCTGGTTGGACAATGCCTTGATCGGTGTGGTGTAGAAGGAACGCTCCCCCCGTGAGAGCGCGAGGTGGATGGCCGCCTCGGCCACCAACGTCTTCCCCGCCCCGGTGGGCGCGGTGACCACGACCGACTGGCCCTCGGACACCGCCTCGGCGGCCTCCACCTGAAAGTCGTCCGCCCGGAACGGAAGCCCCGCCCAGAACTCCTCGAGCGGGCTCATTTCTCCCCCTGCAGGGGGGAGTACCGCCGGAGGCAGGGAGGGGGGATCATTTCCTGAGGACCAGACGGACCAGCCAGTAGGTGGCCTCGTACATCAAGTAGAGCGGAACCGATAGGACGAGAAGACTGAACGCGTCTCCACTCGGCGTGATCAGCGCCGCTCCGATGACGATGATCAGGATCGCCCAGCGTCGCCCCCTGGCGAGCTGCTTGGAAGTGATGATCCCGGCGGCCGCTGCGGCGAAAAGGAAGACCGGGAAGAGGAAGGCGAGCCCGAAAGCGAGCAGGAAACGAAGCGTGAACGAGTAGTAGTCGCCGAGCCGAAGGTTGGTATCGACATCGGGGAAGATGTGGAGCAAGAACTCGAGCCCGCGGGGCAGCGTCAGATAGCCGAAAGCGACCCCTCCTACGAAGAGGACGACGAGGGCGCCCACGATCGGCCATGCCCAGTTGCGCTCCTTCGAGGTGAGGGCGGGCTGGATGAAGCCCCATATCTGATAGAGGACCACAGGGCTGGCCAGAATCACCCCTCCGAAGAGCCCGATCCGCATCCAGACGCCCCACTGCTCGGTGGCGGCGAGGGTCTGCAGCTCGTTCTCCGGGGCGGCGGCGTGGAACGGAGCCTCGAGAATGACGCGCAGTTGGTCGGAGAAGATCAGGGCCACGGCGCCCCCAACCAGCACGGCGATGAAGATCTTGACGACCCGCCAGCGCAACTCCTCGAGATGGGCGAGGATGGACTGGGGCTTGTCCTCGATCACTGCGGCGGGCCTTCTTCGGCTGCCTTCTTCTCGATCTCGTCCAGGTCGGCCATGGCGTCGGCGGGGGTGGGGCCCGAGATCGGCTTTGGCCCCTCCCAATCCAGCCTGCTCACTCCTGCATCCGCGATTCCCTTGCGGACCTCGTCCGAGGACTTCTTCAGCTCGTCGATTGGGGCCTTCAGGTCCTCCCCGACCTGCTTGATGTCGGCTACCTCGGCCTCGAGCCCGCGGCGCAGGTCACGGGCCGCCGACCTCAGCTCCGCCGTCCACTCCCCCAGCTTCTTCGCCAGCTCGGGCAGCCTGGTCGGGCCGAGCACGACCAGCGCGAGCAAGAGAATGATGATGATCTCGCCACCCTGGAGCATCTGATGAGGGTAATGGGTGGTGGGTAGTGGGTCATGAGTGGTGGAACCCACAACCCAGAACCAACAACTCAAAAGGGTGGCGATCCGAAGATCGCCACCCTTTGTGTGTCGAGAGCACCCTGCCCTTGGTGCTCATCGAAGAGACGAGCGTGTGTCAGCCGGCCAGAAGGCGGAATGGATCCGATTCTGCCTCTAGGGCGGCGACAAACGCATCGATCTCTCTTTCGGTGATCGGATCAGGGTTGATGACCTCGAAGGCGACCCCCGTGGCCAGCAAGACACTCACCACCCTCGAGTTGGCCGGTCTGCGCTGCGGCTCGGTGCAGGTCGGGCAATTGAAGCGGTAGTCACCTTCCCGGCCACCCGGACGCAGCTCCAGCGCTACGTCGTCGGGTGTGAGATGGATGTCACCGCATCGGGCGCAGGTTGTCTTTATGGTCGTCATCCCTGGTCTCCGGTCTCCCATTTCAAGAGGGGTGATCGGCAGAACAGGCCAGAATCTGTAGCCCGCGGGTCTAGGTCGTACGACCCTTATCGGTACCGGGCTCGCAGGGTCCCGGCGATGGCGACAAGGCGCTCCCGCACCTCATCACCCTCGAGGAGACGGGCTTCCGGCCCCAGCCGCAGCAGGAGCCGGGCGGGGATCTCGGCGTCGGGTGACGTGAACCTGATCTCAGTCCCTGTCTTGGTCTCCTTCAGCACATCAACCGGGTAGTAGTCGAGCACCCACCTCGCTCTCGGCGAGAGCCTGATCCTGGCCGCGATGTCGTCATCGGAAGGGGTGTACCCGATCCCCGGCTCGGTCAGGTTCTCGGGGCGCTCGAACTCCTCATCCAGCACATCCATCCGCCGGATGCGATCCACCCTGAAGACACGCTCTGCATCGACCATCCGGCAATAGCCCTGGACGTACCAGTTGCCCAGTGTCGTGACCACCGCCCATGGCTCGATCTCTCTCACCGTCTCCTCTTCATGGGAAAGCGATCGATACGTGATCCGGACCACCCGTCTTTCGATTGCCGCTGACTTGAGGGCGGCCAGATTCGCCGAATCCCCCGACACGTCGACATCGACGGCGGTGCCCGCATCGGGCAGGAGTGCCTTGGTCAGCTTGTCGACCGCCTTGCCGAGCTCCGGCGATCCCTGACCGGAGCCGAGGATTGCCATGCCGGCAGCCATCAGGCCGAGCGCCTCCATCGAGGTGAGGCGTGGTGCCCGTGCGAAATAGTCAGCAGCATCGATGATGACCTCGTCACCGTCGATATACGCCTCCATGAGATCGCCGGGCGTATAGCCGGGGAGGCCGCAGAAGAACACGGTGTTGAGGTCCCGGGTCAGCTCGGCCTCGGTGTAACCGAATCGCTCCAGGATCTCGCTCACCTTCGCCCCGTCTTTGGCCAGCACGTAAGGGATGAGAGCGAGGATCCGGGAGAGACGGGTGGCGGTGCGGTCGCTGGTCATCCGGCCGCCTGGACCGCTGCCTCGACCCGTGCCAGCACCTGCTCCCTCAACTCGGCAGGGGCGAGGACCTCGGCATCCGGCCCGAAGCCGAGTACCCAGCCGATGAAGGCGTCGCGATTTGCAACTGGCAGCTCGACCTCCAGTGGCCCGTGCTCGGGAGCCTCTGCCCCGAGGTGGCGGGCCGCCCACCAGGCGACGTCGGGGTCGAATCTGACAGTCGCGTCGACCGTCTCGTCGGTCCCCGCCTCCCAGGGATGTGTGCTCATGGCTTGCTTCACGTGAAAGCGCTTCGGCCGCACAAACGCCCCTGCCTGCTTCCCAACCTCCAAGCCCGCGATTCGATCCACCCGATAGACCCGCTCGCCATCGGCGGTCTGCCCGATCAGGTACCAGTGCCCCCGTCTATGGGCGATGCCATAGGGGTCGAGAAACCGTGTGGAGCCCCCGTATTCGAACTCCAGCTTTCTCCGCTCGCTCACGGCGAGGAACAAATCCCCGAGCACGGCGGCCTCGGCACCGAGATCGGCGGCCAGAGGTTCGATGCCCGCGCCAACCTCGACACCACCGAGCTTGAGCAGGCCGGCCAGGCCGGCGTTGGCGCCCCCGAGGCGGACCATCCGCGCCGCCACCGAGAGAGCAACCCTCTCCTGCTCAGTGAGCCGGGGGTCGGGTATCGCATACTCGTCCGGGTCGACCGTGTAGCCGAAGTCGATCTCCCATTTGTCCATCGCCTTCAATTCCAGAGGCACACCCATCCGCTTCAGCAGGTCCTTGTCGCGCTCGAACATGCGGTGAAACGCATCATCGCTCTGCTCTCCATATCCGGCCACGGTCTGACGGACTTGTTCGGCGGTGACAGGGGACGGCGAGTCGAGAAGATAGATGAGGAGGTTGATCACCCTCTCGACGACGTTCTGCATCAGGCAATTGTGGCCTCGACGTGGCCACAATTGCCGTACTTGGTACTTCGTACTTGGTACTTGGACCGATCGAGAGCGGTCAAAGGCTCTCTATGAGCTTCTCTACGCGCTCGTCGTGTGCCTTGAAGGGGTCCTTGCACATCACGGTGCGCTGCGCCTGGTCGTTCAGCTTGAGATGGACCCAGTCCACGGTGAAGTCCCGTTTCCGCGCCTTAGCCGCCTTGATGAAAGCGCCACGAAGCCGGGCCCTCGTCGTCTGAGGCGGCTGACGCACGGCCAGGGCGACCTTCTCGTCGGTGACCACCCGGTCGACGAGGCCCCTGCCCTCGAGGAGGTAGTAGAGCCCGCGCTTGCGGTCCACGTCGTGATAGCTCAGGTCCATCATCGACATCCGCGGGTCGGACATGGAAATGCCTCGCCGGTCGCCATAGCGCTCGAGGAGACGGTGCTTGATCACCCAGTCGACCTCGCGGTCGAGCGTCATCGGATCCTTCTCCAGACCAGTGAGCAGGTGTTCCCAACGGTCGATCGCCCTCTGCACTTCAGGCGGGAATCCGGGACTGCGGGCAAATCTCATCGCTCGGTCCAGGTACTCCCACTGGATGTCGAGTGCGGACAGCTCCCGGCCATTGGCGAGCTTGATCTTGCGTCGACAGGTGATGTCGTGGGACACCTCCCTGATGGCACGGATCGGGTTCTCCAGGGACAGGTCGCGGAACACCACGTCACGCTCGATCATCTGAAGGAGGGCGACCATGGTCCCCACCTTGACGAACGTGGCGTACTCGGACATGTTCGAATCGCCGGCGATGACGTGGAGACGGCGATAGCGCTCGGCATCGGCGTGTGGCTCGTCCCTGGTGTTGATGATGGGGCGGGATCGGGTCGTGGCCGACGACACACCCTCCCAGATGTGATCCGCTCTCTGGGCGATCGAGTAGGCGGTGCCCCGGGGTGTCTGCGTGAGCTTCCCGGCCCCGAGGAAGATCTGCCGGGTGACCAGGAACGGTATGAGGACGTCCACGGTCCGGTGGAAGTCCTTGTGCCGGCTCACCAGGTAGTTCTCGTGACATCCATATGAGTTGCCGGCGCTGTCCGTGTTGTTCTTGAAGACATAGATCTCACCCCGGATCCCTTCCTCCTCGAGGCGTTCCTCGGCGCCGCGGACCAGGCCCTCGAGGATCCTCTCCCCCGCCTTGTCATGAGCAACGACGTCTTCGAGGTTGTCGCACTCGGGTGTGGCGAACTCCGGATGCGAGCCGACATCGAGATAGAGGCGGGCGCCGTTCTCGAGGAACACGTTCGACGACCGGCCCCACGAGACGACACGCCGGAAGAGGTATCGGGCCACCTCGTCGGGGCTGAGCCTGCGCTGCCCGCGCAAGGTGCAGGTGACTCCGTATTCGTTTTCCAGCCCGAAGATCCGTCGGTCCACTTGGGCAGGCTATCCCGGGTCGTGGGCTCTCGCGAGAGATTGTTCAGCGAGTGGGCAGCTCGTCCCCGGTGAGCCGCCGGAATGCCCGGCGTCCATTGGAATAATCGAGGACTGCCGCTTCCCAGCCTTCCATCTCCCGGCCTTCGGCCTGTCGGAACGCCTCAGTCCCGATCTCGAGGGCACGTTCCAATGTCAGATCGTCCTCCCAGAGAGCCTGGAGCGCCTCCACGAGCTGTTCCGCCTTGCCGCCGATGGCGACGAACTTCCGCTCGTCGTAGAGAGTTCCGTCATACGAGACCCGGAACAGCCGGTGCTCATCGCCCTCCTCGCTGATCTCGACGATGAGCACCTCCACCTCGAAAGGCTTCGGCTCACGGGTGAAGATCACTCCGAGGGTCTGGGCGAACGCGGTGGCCAGGCCCATGGCGGTCACATCCTCCCTCGAGTAGAGGTATCCCATCAGGTCGGCCTGACGGATCCCTGCCTTCCTCAGCGTCTCGAACTCGTTGTACCGGCCGACACCGGCGAAGGCGATACGGTCGTAGACCTCGCTGATCTTGTGCAAAGCAGTCGACGGGTTCTCGGCCAGGAGAAGAACACCCCCGGCATAGTCGACGGCGATGATGGAGCGGCCCCGGGCGATGCCCTTGCGAGCGAACTCGGCTTTGTCACGAACCTGTTGCTCGGGCGGCACATAGGGGAAGGTCATCGGATCTGGTCCACGGCCTGCTCGGCGAGGGGTGCGATGACCGAATCGGGGAGCTCCTCCACTCCCCCGGCCCCGATGCGGAGAACGGTCGGGTAGATGCCACGTCTCAGATCCGGGCCACCGGTAGCGGTGTCCTCCTGCGAGGCGGCGACCAGGGCCCTCACCGCCAGATCTGAGGCCTCGTCGGCGCCGAGGTCCTCCCGATACACGGTCCGAAGGTACGACTTGGCCAATCTCGCACCGGATCCGGTGCTGCCGAAGTCGACTTCTTCATACCTGCCCCCCACAGCGTCGTAGCTGTACAGCCTCCCCCGCTGCTCCCGCTCGTCGTAACCGGCGAACATCGGGACGACGACCAGGCCTTGGAACGCCATCGGGAGTTGGCCTCTGACAAGACGGGCGAGAAACGAGGCCTGACCCTCCAAGGAGAGACGGACCCCTTCGATCTTCTCGTAGTGCTCCAACTCGACCTGGAACAGCTTCACCATCTCGATGGCGATTCCGGCGACGCCGGCGATGGCAACCGCCGAGTACTTGTCGGCCTGGAACACCTTGCGGATCCTGCGATGGGCGACCAGGTTTCCTTCTGTGGCACGCCGGTCCCCCGCCATCACCACGCCGCCCTCATAGCGCATGGCGAGCACGGTGGTGCCCTCCGGGGCAAGAGGAGGCTTCTCCCCCGCCGGGACGTTCAGGGTGGGCTTGGCGCCGAGGGAATCGAGTAGGTCCGTGAAGCTGGATCCGGGACTCGGCGCTTCCATCGGCAACGGGCCAATGGATCCGATCACTCCCCGCCCTTCTGGACGTAGTTCTTCACGAACTCCTCGGCGTTCTCTTCGAGAACCTCGTCGATCTCGTCGAGCAGGTCATCGAGCGCTTCCAGGTCGGCGTCGCTCTCGACCCGTTCTGCCGGCTGGTCCTCGGATTTCTCGCTGTCCTGATCCCGGGACCGGGACCGTTCTCTGTCCGACATCTAATTCATCCTCCTAGGCGACGCAGAAGGTCGGCCGCGTCTTCGGCTTCGTCGATCATGGCCCCGATCAGATCGGCGCCACCTCGAAGTGGTTCCATCATAGGAACCCGCTTGAGATGCGATTCGCCGGTGTCGAACACGAGCGAATCCCAGTTGGCGGCCACGAGCGAGTCGGAGAACCGGGACACGCACCGGCCCCGGAAGTAGGCACGGGTGCGGTTAGGTGGGTTGACGGCAGCCGCTTCGATCTGGTCGTCGTCGAAGAGACGGCGCATGGCTCCGCGTCCGGCAAGACGGTGATACAGGCCCTTTTCCGGGTCCACATCGTGATATTGGAGGTCGAGGGCGCGCAGCTTGGGGTCATCCCAAGAGAGACCGTCCCTCTCGATGAATCCCTCGAAGAGACGCTGCTTGGCGACCCAGTCGAGGGTATCGGCAAGACGGCCGGGATCGGTGGCCAGGAGGTCGAGCGTGCGCTCCCACTCGTGGATCACGTGGTCCCAGACCGGATCGTCCAGCTCTTTCTCCACATACTTGGTCAGCCATTCCAGGTAACGGCCCTGGAGCTCCAGAGCGGTGGCGGTGCCCCCGCCTTCGAGCTCGAGCGGCTTGCCCAGAGCCAAGTCATGGCTAACCCGCCAGCACGATTCCACGGGGTCCTGGAGATCGAGTGGGTCAGGGAGGGCCCCGTCCTCCAAGGCCGCGAGCATCAACGCCGTGGCGCCGAGCTTCAGGAAGTTCTGGCACTCCGAGAGGTTGGCGTCGCCGATGATGACGTGGAGCCTCCGGTATTTCGAAGGATCTCCATGTGGCTCGTCACGTGTGTTGATGATCGGGCGTTTCAGGGTCGTCTCCAGGCCGACCTCTTCCTCGAAGAAGTCGGCACGTTGGGTCAGCTGGAAGCCGACCTCGGGCCGATCGTTCTCCGACCCCACCTTCCCGGCCCCGGTGAACACCTGCCGGGTGACGAGGAAGGTGGTTGCGAACCGGATCACGTCACCGAATGGGGTCTCCCGGGAGAGCAGGTAGTTCTCGTGGGCTCCATAGGAGTTTCCCTTCCCGTCCGAATTGTTCTTGTAGAGGGAGACCTTCTTCCCCGCTACCTCGGTGGCGGCTCGGGCGGCGGAGCGCATGACGACTTCGCCCACCTTGTCGTAGAGGGCGGCCTCCAGCGGGTCGTAACACTCGGGGGCCGAGTACTCGGGATGGGCGTGGTCTACATAGAGTCGGGCGCCGTTGGCCAGGACCGAGTTCACCACCGCGCCCTCGGGGTCGACCACCCCGAAAGTATCGTGGCCGAAACCCCTGGCGTCGCGGCCCGGTGACTCCTCTTCGTACGACCACTGGACTTTCACGCGATCGCCGGGATAGCTGTTCACCACGAGCGACGAGGCGACAGCTGGATTGAACCCGATATCGCCTCTGACCACGATGCCGTACTCGGTCTCGGTGCCGAGCACCTTGTGGATGGCCATCAGAGGTATTGACCCGCGGAGACCTTCTCGATCAATCGACTCTCGTCATCGCCGTCAACCAGGGTGCGGACATGGACGATTCGCTCCCCCTTCTTGCCGGACACCCTGGCCCAGTCGTCGGGGTTGGTCGTGTTGGGCAGGTCTTCCTGCTCGCGGAACTCCTGTTTGATGGCGGCGGTGAGGTCCGCAAGGCGGACACCGGGCTCTCCACCGGCAATTTGTCTCTTGATCGCGTCCTTCTTGGCCCGTCTGACGATGTTCTCGATCATCGCTCCGGAGGCGAAGTCCTTGAAATAGAGCACTTCGCGGTCTCCCGAGGCGTAGGTGACCTCGAGGAAACGGTTCTCATCCGATTCGGCGTACATGGCGTCGACAGTGGCCTCGATGTAGGCCGAGATGACCTTCGTCTTGTCGCCCTTGTGCTCCTCCAGTGCCTCAGGATCGAGAGGCGTCTCCTCACTGATGTAGATGC
>Ga0299907_10001266_pt1 | contig 14286 bp, 12 predicted proteins | sample RVTome_16_FD_198680 | JGI IMG/M metagenome (GOLD analysis project Ga0299907, IMG submission 198680) | Soil microbial communities from uranium-contaminated site in the Upper Colorado River Basin, Wyoming, United States - RVT152D67 (version 2) ... | reverse complement strand
TGCATGTTCTGGGCCGACGCCCTCGAACAGAACCGGCCACCCGACATGGACTGGACGATATTCCCGACCGATGTTCTCGAGGCCCACAGCAAGATGCACTCCCGTTTCGTCGACGTGATCGCCACGCGCGACCCGGACGACTCGACGTGGACTTGGGCCGGTGCAGGGACTGTTCGTTTCTGGTTCAGGCGGGCGGCTCAGGAGCTCGCCGTGCACCGTTGGGACGTCGAGAGCGCCGTAGGCGACCCGGCATCGATCGATCCCACCCTGGCGGCCGACGGTATCGACGAGATCCTCACGGTATTCGGACCGGCGATGGGAGAGGAGGACTACCCCGGAGCGTCGGAGCGGTTCGGCGGTGATGGTGAGACGATCCGGCTCGAGCCCGCCGACCTGCCGGACGCCATCACGTTCACCGCGCGTCCCGATCGATTCGAGACCGACACAGCTGCTACGCCCGATGTCACAGTCCGCGGGACAGCGTCCGACCTCCTGCTGTTCATGTGGGGTCGCGTACCGCCGAGCAAGCTCGAGGTCAGCGGCGACCCGTCGCTCCTCGACAGGTGGCAGGAGCGCGTGAAGATCTAGCTCTTCGAGCGCTTCAGCCCGGCCGCCCGGCCTTGTGCCGCGTGGACGGCGGCCATCTTGCGCGAGGCCTCGTCGATCATCTCGTCGCCGAACATGACCGCACCGGTCCTGTCCTCGTCCGTGGCCTTCTGGTACGCCTCCAGGATGTCCTCGGCCCTGTCGTACTCCTCCTGCGAAGGGGTGAAGACCTCGTTCAGGACGGCGATCTGATCCGGGTTCAACGCCCACTTTCCGTCGTAGCCGAGCTGACGCGAGCGGGTCGCGACCTCACGGAATCCGTCCAGGTCGCGGATCTGTGCGTAGGGTCCATCTATCGCCTGAAGGTTCTGGTTCCGTGCCGCGACGAGGATCCGCATCACGATCCAGTGCCAGTGATCCCCGGGGTACTCGGGAACGATCTGCCCCACGGTCGAGTGCGGCATCCCCATGGCCGCCGCCATGTCACCGGGGCCGAAGATGAGCGTCTCGAGACGATCCGACGCCGCCGCGATCTCGTCGATGTTCGTCAGGCCCTGCGCATTCTCGATCTGTGCTTCGAGGCCGATCCGGCGGTCGAGCCCGCCTTCCGAGTCCTCGATCATCCGTAGCAAGTCGGCCACGAACGTGACGTCGGATGCGAACTGCACCTTCGGGATCATGATGAAGTCGATCTTCTGGCCGGCCGCCTCGACGACCTCGATCACATCTCGGTAGCACCAGTGCGTGTACACGCCGTTGACGCGAACACCGACCGTCTTGTCTCCGAAGTCGTTGTCGTTGAGTGCGGCGATCACGTTCTTCCTCGCTGCCGCCTTCTCCTTGGGCGCGACGGAGTCCTCGAGGTCCATGAAGATCTCGTCGGCCGGTAGGCCGGGAGCCTTCCCGAGCATCTTGGGGCTCGACGCGGGAACGGACAGGCACGAACGTCGCGCTCGGAATTTGACGTCACCGGCGGTGGTGTAAGCCATCGATTCCTCCTTGGCGTGAGAGCTAATCGTAGAGGACTAACCCGTCCACACGCGGGCTCCGACCCGGTCCCGCTCGACGAAGGGCTTCCACTCACCTTCGGGTTGCGCGAGCCGGTCGGCGACGATATGCAGCGTGGCCACGTTGTGGATCAATCCCGTGTGGCTGCCGCGGACGACGATGCACTCCTGTTGCTCGGTCGGGTCGACGGAGCACGATTGCCAATCCACAACACCGTCCGTCCGCGTAACGATGGCCGTCAAGGGAACGCCGTTCAACAGATGGTCTACGTCGAGCGGCCGTGCTTCCCGCGCGCGTTCGCTGTGGATGCCCTGGAGCGAACGATAGAGCGGAGCGACGCTGCTGTCTGAGTCCCGGCGCCAGCGAATGGGGGATCCGAGCGTGATGACCTGCCGCACGCGCTCCGGCGCGCGACGCGCAAGCTCGCGGGCGTAGACCCCGCCGAGGCTGTGTCCGATGAGCGTCAGCTTGCGTCCGTGCTCATCGGAAAGGGTGGCGAACCGCTCGGCCAGGCCGTCGATGATGCGATCGGTCGGACCCCAGTTGCGCCCGAGGCGCCACGCGTGGACGTAGTAGCCGAGCCCGCGCAGGAAAGCGCGCATCACCCGCGTCGATCCGTCGCTCCCGGTGAAGCCCGGTAGAACGAGCACGGGATGGCCGTCTCCCTTGGGGACCGTGCGCAGCGCGGGGCTGGCAAAGATCCTGGCCACGAGCTCTTGCGCTGCCCGCGGCATCTCGAGAGCGAACAGTCCACGAGAGGGCATCTATAGCCCCAGTAAGTGCTCGAGGCCGACGGTGAGGCCCGGACGGGACGGCAGTGCCTTCACGGCGAGGATGATGCCGGGCAGGTACGACGAGCGATTCATCGCGTCGTGGCGGATCGTCAACGTCTGGCCCGGCCCCCCGAAGATCACTTCCTGGTGCGCCTCGGCCCCCTGCAGCCGAACGGCGTGAACGTGGATCCCGGCCGCTTCGCCGCCGCGGGAGCCGGTCACTTTCTCTTCCTCGTTCGGATGGTGGTCTCCACCCGACGGACGCCCGTGCTCCTTCCACACCTCCGCGATCCCCTGCGCGGTGCGCAGCGCCGTTCCGGACGGAGCATCGAGCTTGGCGTTGTGGTGCATCTCGACGATCTCGCACGAGCCGAGGTGCCGAGCGACCTGCTTGGCGACGTGCATGAGCAGCACCGCGCCGATCGAGAAGTTCGGTGCCACGAAAACATTGCCCGAGCCGGCGGCTGCAAGCTCGCCGACCTTCTCGAGCTCCGCCTCGCTCATGCCCGTCGTCCCGATCACGCAATGGATCCCGTGCTCGATGCAGAACGTCACGTTGCCGAAGACCTGGTCGGGCTGCGTGAAGTCGATCGCGACCTCGGCCCCCGCCTCGACGAGCGCCTCGAGTGAGGTCGAGATACCGTCCCCACCCTGCGGATCGATCCTCGCGACGAGGTCGAGCTCCGGATCGGCCGCGACGCCGTCGCCGACGACCATTCCCATCCGGCCGGCCGCACCGAGAACGCCGACCTTGATCGTCATTTGACCGGGGAGCTGCGCCCCCCGGACCCCCGGCGGTTCACATGAGCTCCGCTCATGTGATTAGGCTAGTGGCTCGACGGCGAAGTCGAGGGAGCCCTCCTCCACCGGTCCGACGCATGCGAGCACGGCGCCGTCGCCGGCGAACACCCGTTTGGCGACGCGTCCGACGTCTTCGATGGAGACGGCCTCCACCCGCGCGAGCAGCTCGTCCACCGTGAGCACCTCGCCGTGCAACAGCTCCGAGCGACCGAGTCGGGACATCCGCCCGCCGGGGTCGTCCATACCGAGCACCAGACCCCCCCGCAGGTGGCCTTTCGCGCGCTCGACCTCCTCGTCCGTCGCCTCGCCGGCCGCAACCTTCGCCGCCTCGTCCCGCGCGATGCGCAGCACCTCGCCGGCCGAGGATTCCTGTGTCCCGACGTAGACCGTGAACGTGCCGGTCTCCAGGTGCAGGTGCTCGTGGGAGTAGACCGAGTACGCGAGGCCTCGCTTCTCGCGCACCTCCTGGAAGAGACGAGACGACATGCCGCCTCCGTAGAGAACGCTCAGCACGGACAGGGCGTAGCGGTCGGGATCCAGCCGGCTGATGCCCTCGAACCCCAGGACGACGTTCACCTGCTCGGACGGACGTGACTCGTAGGCCGCTCGCGGCGCCCCGAAGACCGGGTGGTCGCCGGGAGAACGCCGGACCGGCGACATACCGGGCTCGAGCGCGTCGACCAGCAATTCCGTGAGTGCCTCGTTCGTGACGTCACCCGCCGCCGCGACGATGAGCCTGTCGGGCACATACCCGTTGCGGTAGAAGTCGGCGAGCCGGTCGCGCGTCAGGCCGCCGACGGTCTCCGACGTCCCGAGAACGGGACGCCCGAGTGGGTGGGCGGGCCATGCCGTCTCCGCGAACAGATCGTGCACACGGTCCTCGGGGACGTCCGCGGCCATGTGGATCTCCTCGAGCACGACCCGCTTCTCGGACGAAAAATCGTCCTCGCGGAGGGCGGCGTTGCGGAACATGTCGCACAGGACGTCCACCGCCAGCGGCAGGTCCGACCCCAACACACGCGCGTAGCAGCACGTGTGCTCCCGGGCCGAGTACGCGTTGATCTCGCCCCCGATCGCGTCGAACGTGTTGGCAATGTCGCGCGCGGTGCGTCGCTCCGTGCCTTTGAACACCATGTGCTCGAGGAAGTGCGCCGCGCCCGCGATCTCGTCGGGCTCGTCCCGCGAGCCGACATCGATCCACAGACCGATCGACATCGAGCGGACGTGCGGCATCGACTCCGTGACGAGCCGGACGCCCGGAAGGGGCTCGGATCGCTGGAAAGGTACGACGCGCGAGGTCACCGTTTAGAAGGGGCGCCTACGGCGCATCTACGCGGTCGGACGACTCGCCGACCAGTGCCCCTTCTTCCTCGACCGGAACAAGATTGAGCTTGCCGTCGGGACGGATCTCCGAGACCTTGACGCGCAAGCTGTCACCGACGCTGATCACATCTTCGACCTTGTCGATGCGCTTGCCTTTGCCGAGCTTGGAGATGTGGACGAGGCCGTCCTTGCCGGGCGAGACGTTCACGAAGGCACCGAAGTCGGTGATCTTCACGACCTTGCCCTCGAACTCCTGTCCGATCTCCATCATCGGCGGCGACACGATGTCGCGGATCATCCTCAGGGCCTTCTGCGCATTGTCGCCGTCGGAGGAGGCGATGAGGATCCGACCGTCGTCCTCGACGTCGATCTGCGTCTCCGTCCGGGCGATGATGTCGTTGATGATCTTGCCCTTCGGGCCGATGATCTCGCCGATCTTCTCCACCGGGATGAGCTCCATGATGATGCGCGGTGCGCTCGGGTTGAGATCCGGACGCGGGCCGTCGAGCGTGTCCCGCATGACCTTCAGGATCTCGAGCCGGGCCGTCTTCGCCTTCTGCATGGCTTCGGCCAGCACACCGAGGGGCACACCGGTCAGCTTGATGTCGAGCTGGACCGCCGTCACGAAGTCGGCGGTGCCGGCGACCTTGAAGTCCATGTCTCCGTAGTTGTCCTCGGAGCCCAGGATGTCGGTCAGCAACACGTGCCGATCGCCGTCGGAGACGAGACCGATCGAGATCCCGGCGATGGGATCACGAACGGGGACGCCCGCGTCCATCAGGGACAGTGACTGCCCGCAGACGGCCGCCATGGACGTCGACCCGTTTGATTCAAGGATCTCTGAGACCACGCGGATCGCGTAGGGGAACTCGTCCTCGGAGGGCAGCGAGGGCACGATCGCTTTCGCGGCGAGCGCGCCGTGGCCGATCGCGCGCCGGTTGGGGCCCCGCAGGGGATATGCCTCACCCGTCGAGTACGGCATGAAGTTGTAGTGGTGCATGTAGCGCTTGGTCGCGTCGCGAAGCTCGTCCACGCCGATGAACTGCTCCATGCGCGGCATAGCAAGCGTCGTGATGGCCAGCGCCTGCGTCTCGCCCCGCTGGAACACCGCTGAGCCGTGCGCGCGTGAGAGCAGTCCGACCTCGGCCGCCAGCGGCCGCAGATCGTCGAGCCCCCGCCCGTCCATCCGCTTGCCTTCCTCGAGCATGAGGCCGCGGACGATCTTCTTCTTGAGGGCTCGAATCGCTCTTTTGATCTCAGGCTCCCTGCCCTCGAAATCGGGCGAGAGCTTCTCGATGATCTCGGCCTCGAGCTCGTCCGTCGCGATGTTGCGCTCGGCCTTGCCGACGATCGTCAGGGCGTCACGGAGGCGATCGGAAGCCATGTCCCGGACGCGGTCCAGAACGTCGTCTCCGTAGTCGCTCGACCGGATCCAGGTGCGTTCGGGGATGTCACACTGGGCGGCGAGCGACTCTTGGAGGGTACAGAGCTCGCGGATGACGTCCTTCGCTGCCTCGAGGCCGCCGACTATCACGTCCTCGGTCGGCGCCGGCGCCCCCTCGGCGATCATCTGGTACGTGTGCGAGAAACCCCCAGCTTCGACCATGCACACGAGGACGTCGTCACCCGCCTTGCGTCCGGCCACGACGAGCTCGACCGTAGCGTTCTCCAACTCGGCGTCGGTCGGGAAAGCGACCCACCGACCGCGGATATGCGCCATGCGCACCCCCGAGATCGGCCCTTCGAACGGGACGCCGCCGAGCAGCAGCGCGCAGCTGGCCGCGGTGATGCAATGCACATCGAACGGGTTCTCCCCGTCGAACTGCAGGGTCGTCGCGATGATCTGCACGTCGTGGCGGAACCACTCCGGGAACGAGGGCCGCAGGGGCCGGTCCGTCAGCCGTGCCGTGAGGATTCCCATCTCCGACGGACGACCCTCCCGCCGGAACACTGCGCCGGGGATCTTGCCGACCGCGTACCCGCGCTCCTCGACATCCACGGTGAGAGGGAAGAAGTCGATCCCCTCCCGGATGGTGGGCGAAGCCACCGCCGTCACCAGGAGGATCGACTCGCCGCACGAGATGACGACGGCGCCGTTGGCCTGTTTCGCAAGAGCTCCCGTCTGGAGCTCGATCTTCTTGGACTCGAATTGAGTCTCTACACGCTTCACTGCCATAGGAATTACTCCTTGTCTATGGCGTGGAGCGCGGGGTCAGTTCTCAGTCGGGAACCCTGGGGTTGCCCCGCCAGGGTTCTCTCCTGATAACTGGCTCCCGGCGCTCCCGCCGGTTTACCAGTCCCTTTCTTTACGAGTCGAGGGCCATCATTCCGGCCGCCGTACCCTCACCTCCTCAGACCCAGACGCTGGATGAGCGACTTGTAACGGTCGAAATCTTCGCGCTCCAGGTACTTCAGCAAGCGGCGCCGCTTTTGGACCATTTTCTGAAGCCCCAGGCGCGTGTGGTGGTCCTTGGGGTTCCCCTGGGCGTGCGTGGTCAGCATCGCGATGCGCTTGGAGAGGATTGCGACCTGCACTTCAGGGGAGCCGGAATCGTTCTCGTGGGTCCGGTACTCGGACACGAGCGACAGCTTTTCTTCTTTTGGGAGTCCTTCGGACAAGCTCTACTGCTCCGTCTTGACGTTTCGTCAAGTATAGGCGACTACTCCGCCGGGCATCAGGTGGTGGTCTCGAGTACCCCCCGGGCCCTCTCGGCGTCCTGCCTGATCTGGGCCGCGAGCTCCGCGGTTCCCGAAAAGCGCATCTCCGGGCGCAGGAACGCAGTGAACTCGATCTCGCCGGATTCGCCGATCAGGTCCCCGTCGTAGTCGAACACGTGTATCTCCACGACCGCCCGTGAGCTCGGTTCGAGCTGCGGGCCTCGCTCACGACCGACGTTGATCACCCCGGGACGCCGTTCGTCGCTCCAGATCCACCAGCCCGCATAGACGCCGAGACCGGGCAGGCACGCGCGGGGATGAGGTTCGAGGTTGGCCGTTGGGAGACCATGCATCTCGCGTCCGATGCCCTGGCCGGGAACGACGGTGCCGGCCAAGCGGTGCGTGTGACCTAGCAGCTCCGCAGCGTCCTCTACTTTGCCCTCGCCGATCAGCCGGCGGATTTCGGTCGACGAGATCTTCTCCGGCCCGTCAGAACGGGCGCCTCGCGGCGCATCCTGAACGCCCAGGAGACCGATGGCCTCGGCCTCGAACCCGAACCGATCGCCGAGCTCGCGGAGGGTGTTCACATCGCCGGCACGGCGGTGTCCGAATCGGAAGTCCTCACCGACGATCACTTTGCGCACGTGAAGATCCTCAACAAGGGCTGCGCGCGTGAACGCTTCCGGATCGAGCGCGGCGAGTTCCCGATCGAAGCGGAGGACGAGCGCGATGTCGAAGCCGGCCTCCTCGAACAGTCGCAAGCGCTGGTCGAGTGTCGTCAGGACGCACGGCGCCTTGTCCGGGGCCAGCACCTCGAGCGGATGCGGATCGAAGGTGACGACGGCAGAGCGAGCACTGAGTGCGCTGGCGTCGTCGAGCACTTTGGCGAACAACATGGCGTGACCCCGGTGAACACCGTCGAACATGCCGACCGTCACGACGGTCGGAGCCGGCTCGGCCGGACGGGCCTCGGCGCCCCACAGGATCTCCATGGTGGCTAGCGTCCCAGAACCGTGACCGGTCGGAGCAGCCCATCGGTCGGGGCAAAGACCCCGACGGCTCCGTCCGGCCCGCAGACGAGGACGTTGTCTCCTGTCGCGTGAGCCTCGATGGATCGCCCGTTTCGAGCGAGCACAGCCCGGTCGGCGTCGACGTCGACACGCGGTAAGTGCGTCAAGACGTCCTCGACCGCGCGCAGGGAGCCGGGATCGACTGCGTCGAGTGCGACCGCATCCTGGACGGAGAGGTGCCCGATCGCGGTCCGGCGCAGATGGACGACATGCGCCCCGCACCCGAGACGCTCGCCGACGTCGGCGACGAGCGTTCGCACGTAGGTCCCCGACGAACAAACGATCCGAGCGTCGAACGCGTCGGCCGACGTGCGGGGCACGTCGAAGGCGTAAACCGTGACCGCCCGGGGCGCGAGCTCCACGTCCTCGCCACGTCTCGCCTTTCGGTACGCACGTTCGCCGCTCACCTTGACGGCGGAGACGGCCGGCGGGATCTGCTCGATGTTTCCGACGAGGGCGGCCGCGGCCGCGCGAATCGATGGCGGGCTCACGTCGACATCGCTCCGCGACACCTCGTCGCCCGTGGCGTCGAGGGTGGTCGTCCGCACCCCGAGCCGGGCCGTGGCTTCGTAGGTCTTGGGCAGCTCCTGGACGTATCGCAACAAACGCGTCGCCGGACCAACGGCTACGACGAGCAATCCCGACGCCGGGGGGTCGAGGGTGCCGGCATGGCCCACGCGGCGGAGGTCGAACACCTTGCGAACCGCGTCGACCACGTCATGCGACGTGGGACCGGGCGGCTTGTCGACGAGAACGAAACCGGTCACGCGGTGGCGAGAGCCTTCCGCACGGCCTCGACGGCTTCGTCCAACGACATCTTGAGCTCGAAGCCGGCCGCGAGCCGATGACCGCCGCCGCCCAGCTGTTGGGCGATGGCGCCGACGTCCGTCTGTCCTTTCGACCTGAATGATCCCTTCCACGTGCCGTCCTCGAGCTCCTTGAACAGCACGGCCACGTCGACGTCGCGGATCGCGCGCAAGGTGTTGATCAGCTCGTCGGTGTCGTCCATCGTGATGCCGATCTCGCGAAGATCGTCCTGCGTGATGTACGAGAGCACGAAGGTGGGGTCCCGTTCGAGGCGCGCGCGATCGAGCATGCGTCCGAGGATCTTCAAGTATTCGAAGGGGAACGACTCGTATAGCCGCTGCGAGATCTCGTCGACCTTCACGCCGCGCTGGATCAGGAACCCCGCTGTCGCGTGGGTGCGTGGCGTGACGCCCGCGTAGGCGAACTGGCCGGTGTCGGTCGCGAGACCCGCGTACAGACACGTAGCGATATCCGGCGTGATCTCGGCCCCCATGCGCGCGAGGAGTTGCACGACGAGCTCGGCCGAGGACGACGCATGCTCGTCGACCACGTTCACGCCGCCGAACGAGGTGTTGGACGCGTGGTGGTCGATGTTCACCAGCACATCCGACTTCTCGAACCGCTCGCGCAGACGGCCGAGCCGGTCCGCGCTCGCGCAGTCCACGGTGACGGCGACGTCGGCCGGACGGAAAGCCGAGGCCGGAACCAGCAGGTCGCCGCCGGGAAGGAAGTCGTACTGGGACGGCAGCTCGATCGGGTCGTCGTCCCACCCCACCTGGAGCGCGACGCCACTGTCCTTCAGAGCCAGACCCAGCGCCAGGACGGATCCGAGGGCGTCGCCGTCGGGCGAGAGGTGGCAGGCGAGGGCGATCGACGAGGCGCCGTCGAAGAGCGCGACCGTGCGACGCAGGCCCTCCTCGATCTCCGGCGCAGCGGGAGGCAGATAGGCACCCGGAAGCGTGGCCTCGGTGCGGTGGATGTCGGCGAGGATCGAGTCGACGCGCTGCCCCTGCACGGGAGCGTCGTCGAGGTGAAACTCGAGCTCGGGAAGCGTCCTCAGGCGCACGCGGCGTCCGGTCTCCGTGCGCAGGAACGGCGTCGCGCTCTCGAGCCCGGCCTGGGTGTTGACATGATCGTCCTCGTCGCCCAGGACCGTGTAGTAGACGTGGGCCTTGGACAGATCCGGAGTGACGCGCACGGCCGTGATCGTGACGAACCCGATCCGCGGGTCCTTCACGTGGCGCTGGATGAGCTCACCCAGCGCTTCCCGCATCGATTCGCCCACACGTTGTGTCCGTCTCGTCGCCAAGAGCTAGTCCTCCCACGGCCATACGTCGACGTTGCAGTCGAGCATCTCGACCCGACCATCCCGCTCGACGAACCGCTCTACCTCGCGCAGCATCTTCTGCGCATGAAACGCCGACTCCGAGATACACGTGACGCCCAGGGCCGTTCGCTGCCAGAGCTCCTGATGCTCGACCTCGGCCACCGCCACGTTGAACTTCGCGCGCAATCCTCCCGTCAGTGCCTTCACGACGTGTCGCTTGGACTTCAACGAGCCGCTCGCCGGGATACGGAGGTCGAGCCGGCTTACACCGATGAACATGTTCCCGCCACGTCTCAGGCGACGGGCGCGACCTGGACCATCTCGAAGGCCTCGATGATGTCGCCTACCTTGACGTCGCTGTAGTTCTCGAGCGTGATGCCGCACTCGAAGCCTTGCGCAACCTCTCGTACGTCGTCCTTGAAGCGCCGAAGCGTGTCGATCTTGCCCTCGTAGACGACGGTCCCGTCGCGCAGCAGACGCGCCCGCGCGTTGCGGACGATCTCACCGTTGGTGACGTACGAGCCGGCGGCCATCGTCCGCGGCACACGGAAGGTCTCGCGCACCTCCGCCTGGCCGAGGACCCGCTCGCGGAAAACGGGCGCGAGCATGCCCTTCAACGCCTTTTCGATGTCCTCGATGAGCTCGTAGATGACGCGGTACGTCCGGATCTCCACGCCGTCGCGGTCGGCAGCCTCGCGCGCACGGGCATCCGGACGCACGTTGAAGCCGACGATCACGGCGCCCGAAGCCTTGGCGAGATCGACGTCGCTCGAGATGACGGCGCCGACCGCACTGCGGATGACGCTCACGCGGATCTCCCCGGCCTGCAGCTTGGCGAGCTCGCTCGTCACCGCTTCCAGCGAGCCACGGACGTCCGCCTTGACGAGCAGCTTGAGCTCCTCGGCCTGTGCGAGCAGTTGATCGAGCGTGAGCACGGGTCTCGCCGTCACGAGCTCGGCCTGGCGGCGCGCGGCGTCGCGTTCCTGGGCGATGTTGCGCGCCCGGCGCTCGTCACCGACGACCCGCACCTCGTCGCCGCCCTCGGGCACCGAGTTCCATCCGAGCACGAGCACGGGGCGGGCCGGGTCGACCTCTTCCACCGGATCGCCCCACTCGTCGAGCATCGCACGGACCTTGCCCCACGCCGTTCCGGCCACAACGGGGTCCCCCGCCCGAAGGACGCCCTGCTGTACGAGGACGGTCGCCACCGGCCCCCGCCCGCGATCGAGGTGCGCTTCCAGGATCACCCCGCGCGCGGGGCCGCTCGCAGACGCTTTGAGATCGAGCTCTTCGGCGACCAGCACGATGCCGGTGAGGAGGTCGTCGAGGCCGTCCCCGGTCTTGGCCGACATGTCGATGAAGAGCGCATCGCCTCCCCACTCCTGGGGCTGCAGGCCGTGCTCGGAGAGCTCGGTCCGGACACGGGTCGGATCGGCTTCCGGCTTGTCGACCTTGTTCACGGCAACAACGATGGGGACCCCGGCAGCGCGCGCGTGATCGATGGCTTCGAGGGTCTGCGGCATGACGCCGTCGTCCGCGGCTACCACGAGGATCGCCACGTCCGTCACCTGGGCACCGCGTGCACGCATGGCCGTGAACGCTTCGTGGCCCGGCGTGTCGATGAAGGTCAGGCGCTCGCCGTCCTTGGTGACCTGATACGCACCGATGTGCTGGGTGATGCCGCCGTGCTCGGCGGCGGCCACATCGGATTGACGAACGCGGTCGAGAACCGTCGTCTTGCCGTGGTCGACGTGACCCATCACGGTGACGACCGGGGGCCTCGGCGTGAGCGCGTCGGCCGCTGCGACTTCGGGCTCGTCGTCCTCTTCGAGTCGTTCCTCGACGGCAGGGTCGACGATCTCCACATCGATGCCGAGATCGTCGGCGACGACGAGGATCTCTTCGTCGGTGAGGGACTGGGTGATCGACTTCATCGAGCCGTGGCTCATCAAGCTCTTGATGACTTCGGGAGCGCCGCGATCGATGCGGCTCGCGAAGTCCTTCACGGTGACCCCGCGGTGAACGTGGATCCCTTCCAAGGCCGGCGGTGTCTCGGGTGCCGGTGCCCGTGCCGGCGGCGGAGGCGCTTCGGGGGCCGGGGCAGGAGCACGGGGTGCAGGCTCGGCCTTCGGCGGCGCAGCTTCGGGCTTGGGTGCGGCCGCTTTGGGCTTCGGGGTAGGTTCGGCCGCCGCGGCGGGCGCGGCGCCTTCACCCTTGAGCTGCGCGGCGACGCTCTCGTCGATCGAGGACGAGTGGGACTTCACGTCCACACCCACGGCCTTCAGCCGCTCGATGATCTCCTTCGCGGGAACCCCGAGCTCCTTCGCGACTTCGTAGACCCGAACCTTAGCCACCGAACTCCCGTCTCAGACGCTCGTACTCGGCAGGACCGACCTGGGCGCGCAATGCGCGCCCGAGCTTGCTCCGCTTCACCGCCTGGTCGAAACAGCTCCTCTCAGAGCATACGTAGGCGCCGCGTCCCGGCGTCTGGCCGGTGGCATCCCGGACGACCGATCCTTCCGCAGCGCGCACGAACCGGACCAGTTCGGCCTTCGGAGCGCTGCGGCGACAAGCCACGCACGTCCGAACCGGAGGCCTACTACTTATGAAGATGCCTCCTGGGTCTCCGCAGCCGGCTCGGCGCCCGGTTCCGGGGTAGCCGGCTCTGGGACAGGCTCGCCGGCCGGTTCCGCAGCCGGCTGGGCCTCCTCGGCCCCACCTCTGCGACCGCGCCGTTCCGGTGCCGTCGGCTCGAACACACCCGGCGCCCCAGTCGCGGCGCTGGGCGGCTGCTCCCCGGCCGCCCGCTGGCTCTCGCTCTTGATGTCGATGCGCCATCCGGTCAGACGCGCAGCGAGGCGGGCGTTCTGCCCTTCCTTGCCGATCGCCAGCGACAGCTCGCGATCGGCAACGATGACCGTGGCCGTTTTCGACTCCTCGTCGATGCTCACGCCGCGTACCCGCGCCGGCTGCAACGCCTCCGAGACGAAGCGCGCGGTCTCGTCGGTGTAGGCCACGACGTCGATCTTCTCGCCGCGCAGCTCGTTGACGACAGCCCGAACGCGTGAACCCTTCGGGCCCACACAGGCGCCCACCGGGTCGATATTCGGGTCGTTGGACGCGACGGCGATCTTCGTCCGGTGCCCCGCCTCTCGTGCGATCGCCTTGATCTCCACAAGGCCGTCGGCGATCTCGGGCACCTCCATCTCGAAGAGCTTCCGGACGAGGCCCGGGTGGGAACGGGACACGACGATCGTCGGCCCCCGGCCCTCGCGGACCTCGCAGATGTAGCCGCGCACGCGGTCCCCGATCTCGTAGCGCTCGCGAGGGATCTGCTCGGAGTAGGGCATGATCGCCTCGGCCTTGCCGAGGTTGAGGATCACGAACCGTGGATCGTGTTGCTCGACGATCCCGGTGACGATCTCACTCGTTCGGTCCTCGTATTCCTCGAAGGCCATCTGGCGCTCCGCCTCGCGAAGGCGCTGGTGGATGACGTGCTTGGCCGTCTGCGCCGCGATGCGGCCCAGCTCGGGTGGCGTCTCGACGTAGGACTCGGACTGAACCTCTTCGGTTTCCTCGTCCACCACTTGCTCGAAGACGCGGATCTCCCCCGTCTCGCGGTCGATCTCCACGCGCGCATGTGTGGCAGACACACCTGGTGTCTTCGGGTACGCGGCCGCCAGAGCGTCCTCGAGGGCCGAGAAGATCGTGTCCGCGGGCATGCCGCGATCGCGCTCGAGCGTGGCGAGCGCGTCGATGAGCTCGAGGTTGCGGTCGGCCTTCTTGCGCGTACGGGCCACTTAGGAACACCCCGCTTCGCGGCAGGCGCTGAATGATCGCTTAGCACTCATTCAGCCCATCCCCTTCACCACGAGCTGGGCCCTGCTGATGTCGTCGAAGAAGACGCGCACCGCGCCCTCTTCCGTTTCGATCTCCACGACGTTCTCCGTTGGTTCTGCGATCTTTCCCTCCA
>Ga0299907_10001265_pt1 | contig 14288 bp, 18 predicted proteins | sample RVTome_16_FD_198680 | JGI IMG/M metagenome (GOLD analysis project Ga0299907, IMG submission 198680) | Soil microbial communities from uranium-contaminated site in the Upper Colorado River Basin, Wyoming, United States - RVT152D67 (version 2) ... | reverse complement strand
AGAGCGCGGAGGGCGAGCACATGCCGGTTCCAGCGCTCGCGCAGGAGCGCGGCGACGTCACGCTCCTCGTCGCGGAGCTCGCTCAGGTCCTGGCCGACGCAGAAGCCGCGCCCGGCGCCCGTGAGCACCACGGCGCGCGCGTCGGGCGAGCGCGCCTCCTTGAGCACCGCCGTGAGCCGCTCGTGCATCAAGCCGTCGAAGGCGTTCAGCTTCTCGGGCCGGTTGAGGGTGATCGTCAGCACCGCGCCGTCGCGACTCGTCTCGACCTCGGCCATCTCCGTAGACCTCGCTCTCGCTGCTAGCTTGAAATCGGTGTCGGATCTTACGTTCGTAGCCGCCGGTGAGGTTTCCGAGGAGGAGGCGCTCGATGCCTACTCGCGGGCGGTGATCGCCGTCGCCGAGCGGCTCTCCCCTTCTGTCGCCAACCTGCGCGTCTCGCGGCGCGTGCGAAGCGGACGGCGGGCGATGGGCGGCGGCAGCGGCGTCGTCATCACCCCCGACGGCTTCCTGCTCACGTCCGCTCACGTGGTTGCAGGGAGCGACGGGCGGGTCGACGCGATCGTGGCCAGGCGGGAGATCCGAGCGGAGGTCGTGGGCGCGGACCCCCTCTCGGATCTCGCCGTACTCCGCTCCGACGTCGCCGATCTCGTCCCAGCCGAGCTCGGCGACGCGGAAGCGCTCCGCGTCGGGCAGCTCGTCGTCGCCATCGGCAACCCGAACGGCTTCGCCGGGTCGGTCACGGCCGGCGTCGTCTCCGCCCTCGGGCGCGACCTGCCGGTCCGCGCCGGCCGCATCGTCGAGAACGTCATCCAGACGGACGCGGCGCTCAACCCGGGGAACTCGGGCGGCGCGCTCGCCGACGGCCGCGGCTGCGTCGTCGGGATCAACACGGCCGTCGCCGGTGTCGGCCTCGGCCTGGCCGTCCCCATCAACGCCACGACCCGCATGATCGTGGGAGCGCTCATGCGCGAGGGACGCTTCCGGCGGGCCTACCTCGGGATCGCGGGCGGCTCGCGACCGCTCCCGCCGCGACTCGCGCGCGAGCTCGGGCGGGAAGCCTGCGTCGAGGTCGTCGAGGTCGTGGAGGGCGGCCCGGCGGCGAAGGCGGGCCTTCGTCCGGAGGACCTGGTCGTGGACGTCGGCGGCACGCCGGTCGAGGGAGTGGACGATCTCCAGCGCCTCATGGCGGGCGATCTGATCGGCGCAACCGTGACGGTGACCGCCGTTCGCGACGGGCGCGCGTTCGAGGTCGAGCTCGTCCCCGTCGAGCTCGAGATCTGAGCCTGGACTCGAGTTCGTCCGAGGCCGATGCCCGAGAGATGATGGCCCCGGGGGCCTTGTCCCGTGCCTGGCCTCAGCCACGGCTGTTCTCGCCCCTGCACCAACCGTCGCGGCGGCAGACTGACCACAGGACCCGCCGAGAGCGGGAAGCGAGAGTTCATCGAGGCCACCGTCGCAGCGCCCCGGATCGAAACGCTGGGTCCCGAGCGGCCCGGTCCGGGCACCGGACATGGCTCCGCGTGACACGTCAGGTGCCCGGCACGAGGAAGGGGCTTCCGGGGCCATGTCTCGGTGGTGGCCGTGGCTGACACTGGGCCGGCCACTCGATCGCACTCCGGACTCGGCGACCCGAGAACCGGCCTCCGCGGCACGTCCGGAGCCTGGCACGGGGTGCGTCCGCTCTGGCCGCGTCGCGCGGCCGGCGGCGGAGATGGCGGGGGCGGCAGCTACCGGCCGCGGAAGTCCGGCTTTCGCTTCTCCGCGAACGCCGTCAGGCCCTCCTTCGCGTCCTCGGAAGCGAAGGCGAGGTAGAGGGCCTTTCGCTCGAAGTCGAGCCCGGTCTCGAGAGTCGACTCGTAGGCGCGGTTGACGGCCTCTTTGGCGAGACGCTGGGCGACGAACCCCTTGGAGGCGATCGCGTGCGCGACGCGCTTCGCTTCCTCGAGCCAGGACTCCCGGGCGACCACGCGGGCGACGAGGCCGGCGAGCTCCGCCTCGTGCGCGTCGAGGAAACGTCCGGACAGCACGACGTCCATCGCCTTCGCCTTCCCGACCGCGCGGGTGAGCCGCTGCGTCCCGCCGGCGCCCGGGATGATCCCGAGCCCGGTCTCGGGCTGGCCGAAGCGGGCCGTGTCGGAGGCGACGATCAGGTCGCAGGCCATGGCGAGCTCGCAGCCTCCCCCCAGGCAGTAGCCGGAGACGGCGGCGACGAGCGGCGTGCGCAGCTTCCGGAGCGAGTCCCACCGGTCGATCCGGCGTGCGGCGTACATGTCCATCGCGCCCGCCTGCGCCATCTCGCCGATGTCGGCCCCGGCTGCGAAGGCGTGCTCGGAGCCGCCGAGGACGAGACAGCGGATAGCCCCGTCGCGGTCGAGCTCCTCGAGCGCGGCGACGAGCTCCTCCATCAGCGCGTCGTTCAACGCGTTCATGACGTCGGGCCGGTTGAGGAGGACGACCGCAATCGGCTCCTCCCGCTCCACGAGCACGAGGCTCACTTCTTCTCCAGGAACTTCCGCACGGCCGCTTGCGGCTCCTCCGTCGCCATGGAAAGCGCGAGCCAGTCGCGCGCGTGGTTGATGGTCTGGTGCCAGGCGAAGTCGCGCCAGAAGTTCAGGTGCTGCTTCGCGTAGCGGGTCGTCTGCGGGAGCTTGCGGGCGAGGCTCTCGACGAGGCGATCGACCTCGGCGTCGAGCTCGGCGGCAGGCACCGCGCTGTTCACGAGGCCCCAGTCGGCCGCCTTCGCCGCCGGGATCTCCTCGCAGAGGAGGACGATCTCGCGGGCGCGGCGGTCGCCAACCATGATCGTGAGCCACTGCGTCGCGCCTCCCGCCGGGACGGAGCCGTGCTCGGGGCCGACGTGGCGGATGAAGGCGTCCTCGACCATGACCGCGAGGTCGCACGCCATCTGGAGCTCGTTGCCGCCGCCGACGCAGATGCCGTTGATGCGCGCGAGCGTCGGCTTCCCGATCTCGCGCAGGCGGTCGTGCGCGTCCTTGAAGGCGCCGAACCACTTCCAGTACTCGGTCGGCTTCCCCAGGTACTCCTCGCTCCAGGACTTGAGGTCGGCCCCAACGCAGAAGGCGCGACCGGCCCCGGTGAGGACGACGACCCTGACGGAGTCATCCCAGGAGGCGTCTTCACACGCGCGCGCGAGCTCGCGCAGCATGCGAAAGTCGAAGGCGTTCAGCACCTCCGGGCGGTTGAGCGTGATCGTCGCCCGTGGCGGGGCCTTCTCGTAGGCGATCCGCTCGAACCCGAGGTCGGCCGGGTCGCGCGGCTCTGGACGCTCGGGCTCGCTCACCGGACCTCGGCGAAGAAGACCTCGAAGGGGATCCCCAACCCGCCGGCGTCGGCGGCCGCCTTGTTGAGCCCTTCTCCGGCGGCCCGGAACGCCTCCCGGTCGGCGAACTCGTACTCGAAGTAATAGGCGTACTCGGGCTCGCCCTGGGGTGAGCCGAAGATCTTGCCGTGCCGAATGGTGGCCGCAGGTACCTCGCGGCGGGAGAGCTCGACGTGCTGCTCGTACCGCGCCGGATCGGGCTCCTCCGGGTAGAGCACGAAGACCCGAACCATGTGCGTCCTCCTGGGTCGCTTGCCAAGGGCCGGAGGATGCTAATGGCTTATGCTCGCGGCCGTGTCGGCGAGCTCGGTGGCAGTCATGCTGTCGCTCGTGGCCGGGGTCGCCGGCTCGATCCAGGTCGCGGTCAGCGGGGCGTTCGGGCGACGTATCGGCGTGCTCGAGGCGACGGCCTTCGGCGCCATCGTCGCCGCCCTCATCGTCGTCTCGATCACGCTCGTCGCAGGGCGCGGGCTCGGTGGCATCTCAGCGGGCCTCCGCGAGCCGCAGTGGCTCTGGCTGAACGGCGTCATGGGCGCGATCGTGGTCACGACGATCACGTTCACGGCGCCCCGCATCGGCACGTTCGCCACCATCGGGCTCCTCATCGCGGGGCAGCTCTTCATGGGCGTCGTCATCGACGGCTTCGGGCTCTTCGGGCTCGAGCGGATCCCCATCGGCTGGGAACGCGTCGCCGGCCTCGTCTTCCTCGCAGCCGGCGCGCTTCTCGTCCTCGAGCGCTAGCGCCCTAGAGCCCGAACGGGTTGAAGGGCTTGGGGCTCGTGGAGACGAGCACGGCCTTCGTCTCCAGATAGAGGTCGAGCGTCTCGACCCCGAGCTCGCGGCCGAAGCCGGACTGCTTGTATCCGCCGAACGGGATACCCGGAAACGCCGTGTAGGGCATGTTCACCCCGATCATGCCCGCCTTGATCTGCCGGGCGAGCCGGTGCCCGCGGGCGGAGTCGCCCGTCCAGACGGTGGCGAAGAGGCCGTACCTGACGTCGTTGGCGATCGAGACGGCTTCCTTCTCGTCCGCGAAGGCGGTGACGGTCACGACGGGGCCGAAGATCTCCTCCTGCGCGACGGCCATGCGGGTCTCGACACCGGTGAGGACGGTCGGCGGGTAGAACGAGCCCCTCCCGTCGCCCGGCTCGCCGCCGGTCACCACCTCGGCGCCCTCGTCGCGCCCGCGCTCCACGAACCCGTGGACGCGTCGCCGGTGCGCGGCGGAGATGAGCGAGCCCATCTGCGTCTCGGGATCGAGCGGGTCGCCGACCTTCAGGCTCCCGGCCGCGTCTGCGAAGCGCGAGACGAAGTCGTCGTAGATGCTCTGCTCGACGAGAACGCGCGAGCGCGCCTCGCAGCTCTGCCCGGCCGAGTAGTAGATGGCCCAGACGGAGCTCGGGATCGCGTCCTCCAGGTCCGCGTCCGCGAAGACGAGGTTGGGGCTCTTGCCGCCCAGCTCGAGCGAGACGCGTTTGAGTGGCTCGGCGGCGAGGCGCATGATCTCGCTCCCGGTCTGCGTCGAGCCGGTGAAGGCGACCTTGTCGACGCCCGCGTGCTTGACGAGGTGGACGCCCGTCGTCGGCCCGTCCCCGGGCACGACGTTGACCGCGCCCGCCGGGAAGCCCACTTCGGAGGCGAGCTCGGCGAGGCGGATCGCCGTGAGCGGCGTCAGCGGATCGGGCTTGAGCACGACCGTGCACCCGGCCGCCAGCGCGGGCGCGAGCTTCCAGGTCGCGAGCATCAGCGGGTAGTTCCAGGGGACGATTTGGCCGCAGACGCCGACGGGCTCGCGCAGCGTGTAGGAGAGGAGGGAGCCGCCGACGGGGTTCGAGCGGCCGGCGATGGAGGCGATCGCGGAGGCGTAGAAGCGGAAGTTCTCGACGCCCTGGGCGAGCTCCGCCTTCGCCGAGGCAATCGCCTTGCCGACGTTGCGCGCCTCCAGCTCGGCCAGTTCCTTGCGGTTGGCGTTGATCGCGTCTGCGAGAGCGTGCAGAAGGCGGGAGCGCTCGTTCGGCGGCGTCTTTCCCCACGGGCCGTCGAGCGCTGCACGGGCGGCCGCGACCGCTCGGTCGACGTCGCCGGGCCCGGCGGTGGCCGCCTGGGCGAGCGGCTCTCCCGTGGCCGGCTCCGCGAGCTCGCGAATCTCGCCGTCGGCCGGCTCGACGCTCTCGCCGTCGATGAAAAGTCCGTACCGGCGCTCCGTCGCCACCGCCACGACGGGCACGATACCGCCGCAGCTCGTCATCCGGGTCGCCTTGATGATTGATCGGAAATTGGCCGGAAAGCATCTAGAGTCACGGTGAATGAGCCAGGCGCGCGTCATCTACTTCGGTGTCGCTGCGATCTACCTCGTGGGGGCGGTCGTGCAGTTCTTCCTGGCCGGTCTCGGCGTCTTCGGAGCGTCGAGCTACGACGCCCACCGCGCCTTCGGCCTCATCCTCGTGCTCGTCACGCTCGTGCTGCTCGTGCTGTCCATCGTCGGCCGGATGCCGCGGACGACGCTCATCCTCACCGTCGTCCTGCTCGGCCTCAACGTGCTGCAGATGGTCCTGGCGAACACGGACGTCGGGGAGGTCGCGGCGCTCCACCCCGTGAACGGGGTCGTGATCGTCTTCCTCGCCTACGAGCTGACGCAGCGCTCGAGGCGCTACGTGGCCTCGAAGATGGCCGCCTGACCCTGGCCGACGCCCACGCAGAGCGTCGCGAGGCCGTAGCGGCCGCGGCGGCGGCGCAGCTCGTGTAGCAGCGTGACGACGAGGCGCGCCCCGCTCATTCCGAGCGGATGCCCGATCGCGACGGCGCCGCCGTTCACGTTCACCTTCGCGTGGTCGAGCCCTAGCTCGCGGATGACCTGGAGGCTCTGGGAGGCGAATGCTTCGTTCAGCTCGACGAGGTCTAGCTCGGCCGTGCCGATTCCGGCGCGGCCGAGGACCTTGCGTACAGCCGGGATCGGGCCTATGCCCATGACGCGTGGGTCGACGCCGGCCACGGCGCTCGCCACGAAGCGGCCCAGGGGCTGCGCCCCGAGCTCCCGCGCCCTTTCCTCGCTCGCCACGACGAGCGCGGCGGCGCCGTCGTTGACGCCGCTCGAGTTGCCCGCCGTGACGGTTCCGCCCTCACGGAAGGCCGGCTTCAGGGCGGCGAGCTTCTCGGCGCTCGAGTCCGGCCGGGGGTGCTCGTCGAGCGCGACGTCCCCGACGGCGACGAGCTCGTCGGCGAAGCGGCCGGCGTCCACCGCTTCCGCATGTCGCTGCTGGCTCGCGAGCGCGAAGGCGTCCTGCTCCTCGCGCGAGATCTCCCAGCGCTCGGCGACGTTCTCGCCGGTCTCGCCCATGGACTCGAGCGGGAACATCTCCTCCAGGCGCAGGTTCGGGAAGCGCCAGCCGAGCGTGGTGTCCCACACGACCTGGTTCCCGCGCGGGAAGGCGCGCTCGGGCTTCGCCATCACGAGCGGCGCGCGGCTCATCGACTCGACGCCGCCGGCGACGAAGAGGTCGCCGTCCCCCGCGCGCACGGCGTGGCAGGCGGACACGACCGCCGAGAGGCCCGAGGCGCAGAGCCGGTTGACCGTGACGCCGGCCACCTCCTGCGGGAGCCCGGCCAGGAGCGCAGCCATGCGGGCGACGTTACGGTTGTCCTCACCCGCCTGGTTGGCACAGCCGAAGTAGACGTCCTCGATGTCGCCGGCGGGGACGCCCGACCGACCGACCGCCTCCCGGATCACGAGGGCGGCCAGGTCGTCCGGGCGCTCGCCCGCGAGCGCTCCGCCGTAGCGCCCCACGGGCGTCCGCACCGCGGAGAGGATCACCGCCTCGGCCACGCGGCCAGTCTACTTCCGGCGTTGAGCGCCTCCGTCAGGGCCAGGGCCGGGGTCTGGCTGCCGGCGCGGCCCTACGGGACGAACTCGACGTGGACCGGGCGCTCGAAGGCGCCGATCTCCTCGCCCCGGCGGAGGAGCTCGGAAACTGCCTGCTTGCCCTCCTCGCCGTAGTCCTCCGTGAGCTCGTTCACGTACATGCCGACGAAGCGGTCGGCGAGCTCGGGGTCGAGCCCCCGGCCGAAGCCGAGTGCGTAGTCGAGCGCCTCGTCCCGCGAGTCGAGGCCCGCGCGGATCGACTCCCGCAGCACCTCCGAGAGCTCGTGCAGCGTCTCAGCCCCGAGGTCGCGCCGGGCGACGTTGATCCCGAGGGGAAGCGGAAGCCCGGTCTCGAGCAGCCACCACTCGCCCAGGTCGACGAGCGAGCGCAGGCCGTGCTGAACGTACGTGAGCTGCCCTTCGTGGATGAGGAGACCTGCTTCGGCGCGACCCGACTCGACTTCGTCCATGATCCGGTCGAAGGGGACCTCGCGGAAGCGGAAGTCGGCGCCCAGGTACATGCGCAGAACGAGGAAGGCCGTCGTCATCCGGCCCGGCACTGCTATCTCCGTCTCGCCGAGATCCGCCCGCGAGAGCGCGTTCCGCGCGACGACCACCGGGCCGTAGCCCGAGCCCATGCTCGCCCCGTGCGGAAGGATGACATAACGGTCCTGCACGAACGGGTACGTGTGCAAGGAGATCGCCGTCACCTCGAGCCGGCCCGCGAGCGCCCACTCGTTCAGCGTCTGGATGTCCTGGAGCACGTGCTCGAACTCGAAGCCGCGAGGGTGGACGCGCGCCGAGGCGAGTCCCCAGAACATGAACGCGTCGTCCGGGTCCGGGCTATGTCCGAGACGGATGTGCAGAGCCGCGCGAGGCTAGCAAGCCTACGACGAGGCCTGTCTCGGAAGCAGCGCGACTAGAATTTGAGACGTGTCTAAACCTCCGCTCTCGGCCGCAATCCAGGACTACCTGAAAGAGATCTACAAGCTCCAGTCCGAAGGCCAGCGGGCGACGACGACCGCGATCGCCAGGCGCATGGGCGTCGCCCCCTCGTCGGCGACCTCGATGCTGAAGAAGCTGGCGGCGCTCGAGCTGGCGGAGCACTCGCCCTACCGCGGCGTCGAGCTTTCGGAAGCGGGTGCCAGGATCGCGCTCGAGGTGATCCGGCACCACCGCCTGCTCGAGGTCTATCTCGCCGAGACGCTCGGCCTCGGCATCGACGCCGTCCACGCGGAGGCCGACCGGCTCGAGCACGTGATCTCGGAGGAGCTCGAGGCGAGAATCGACGAGCAGCTCGGCTATCCGACCCACGATCCCCACGGCCATCCGATCCCGGACGCCGGGCTGAAGGTCGAGGCCCGCCGTCTGCGCACCCTCGCCGCGCTCGAGCCGGGAGAGGAAGCGACGGTCGAACGCGTTCCGGACGGCGACGCCGACCTCCTCCGCTACCTGGCCCGCCTCTGCCTCGTGCCCGGGCGTCGGGTGATCCTTCGCCGCTCCGAGCCCTTCGAGGGGCCCCTGACGGTGCTGGTGGAGGGAAGCGAGCACGCCATCTCGCGCGAGCTCGCGGCCCAGATCGGGATCACGTAGAAGGCCCGGCACGCTTCTCGTCGAGCTGCCGGGGAGAGCGGGCGGCACGAAGCGTCTGAGGGGCCGGCCGCGGCCGGAGGCGTCCAGCGCCGCTCAGGCCCGCATCCGCGACACTCCCGGCACCATGCGCGCACCATGCGTGCGGCCGGCCGCGATACGCTCGAAAGCGGAGGGAGGCCCGCGGTGGCCCCGCGGCAGGGACCCTAGGGCTTGTGGCCGAAGAACCAGCGCTCGAGCGGCTTGAGGAGATCCTCCTTTCCGAACTCGCGCACGTGCTCGTTCAGGCCCTCCTCGGCCGAGACCTCGGCGTCGTCCCGGAGCGCGTTGTTGGCCGCCTCCAGCGCGTCGCCCATCTCGTAGCCCTCGAAGAGGTAGTCGTCGGGCCGAGGCTTCGGCGTCTGCCGGTTGCTCGGGTCGATCGCCCGCCCCACGGCCCAGAGGGCGCCGGGGCGACGCTCGATCCAGATCACGATCTCCTCGCGGCTCCCGTCGTCGCCGATCCCGTGCAGGACCCGCTCGGCGAATCGCATGCCCGAAGGCTCCACTGACAGCCAAGGATACAATCCCGGCCGTGGGGATCTTCTCCCGACTCTTCGGCAAGCGAGACGAAGCGCGCGCCGACTCGCCACGCGGCCCCTCGAAGGAGGAGGCCCTCGCCGCCTACATCGTCCGCGAGCACCGGCTCGGCCGCTCGCTCGACGACATCCTCGACGACCCGTACCTGAAGAACCGCACGTCCGAGGAACAGCGGCTGCGCCTGCTCGAACGGCCGGAGGTCATCCGCGCCGTCGGCGAGGACACGGCCGCGATGGCGGCCGAGCGCGTGCGCGAGCCTTAAAGCTCGACGCCGAGACCCTGCTCGCGCGCCCGCTCGTAGACCAGCGCGCCGACGGCGAGGTCCTCCGCCGCGATCCCGAGGCTCTTGAAGAGGACGATGTCCTCGTCGCCGGCCCGCCCTGCCACCTCGCCGGCCACGACCTCGGCGAGCTCGTGCACCTCGAGCCAGTCGAGGACGCCTTGCTCCACCGGCTCGGCAAGGTCGCCCGCCTCGACGCGCGCCTGCTCCCGCGAGTCGCAGCAGACGAAGGCTGCCCGCTGGAGGACTGCGTTGTCGAGCTCGCGTGCCTCCATCCGGTTGGCGCCCACGGCGCAGACGAGCGCACCGGGGCGGAGCCACTCTCCCCGCAGGACCGGATCCCGTGACGTCGTCGCCGTGACGACGACGTCCGCCTCGGCGGCTTCACGGTTGTACTCCGCCGGCTCCGCGTCGAAGCGGCGGCAGAAGTCGGCTCGGCGCTCATCGTCCCGCGAGTACGCGACGACGTGCTCGATCGTGGGCAGCGCAGCGCGGATGCACGCCACCTGGGACTCCGCTTGCCAGCCGGTCCCGATCAGGCCGAGCGTGCGCGCGCCTCGCCGCGCCAGGTGTCGCGCGGCGACCGCGCTCGCCGCGCCCGTGCGAAGCTGACCCAGCCGGTCCGCCTCGATCAGGGCGAGGAGCTCGGGTTGCTGGGCCGCGAAGAGCGCGACGACGAAGCGGGCGCCTTCGCGGAAGCCCGTGTAGGTCTTCAGCCCGGCAACGCCGAGGTCGAGATCGGCGGCGGCCATGACGTGCAGGAGGCCGTCCTCGAGCCCGAGCCGGAAGCGCGGACGGTTCTCGACTGCACCGCGCGCCAGCCGCTCGAAGCACGCCGCTACCGCGGCGACCGCGTCCGCGGGCGTCAGAAGCTCTTCGACGTCGGCCTCGCGCAAGTACAAGGGCACGGGGCCGACTAGTCTAGGCCGCATGCGAAGAGCGGCCCTCGTGACCGGCGCGTCGAGCGGGATCGGCCTCGCGATCGCCCGCGCGCTCATGGAGGACGGGTACGGCGTCGCCCTGGCGCCCGCCGCGCCGACGTGCTGTCCGAGATCGCGGTCGACCTGGGCGCAGCGGCGCTCCCCGTGGCGACCGACGTGACCGAGCGCGAGTCGGTGGAGGCGCTCGTCGCCGCGGCGGCAGAGCGCTTCGGGCGCCTCGACGTCGTCGTCACGTCGGCCGGGGTCGGGCGCTGGGCCCCGCTCGAGCGGATCGAGGAGGCGGTCTGGGACGAGGTGCTCGACGTCAATCTCAAGGGCACCTACCTCGTCGCCCGCGCGGCACTGCCCCACCTGCGCGAGAGCGAGGGCCACCTGATCACGATCGCTTCTGTCTCGGGCACGATCGGCCAGGCCGGGGGCACCGCCTATAACGCCTCCAAGTGGGGCGCGCGCGGCTTCACGCACTCCTTTCTCCGCGAGGTGCGCGAGGACGGGGTGCGCGCGACCGCCGTCTCCCCCGGCGTCGTGGCCACCCCGATGGTCGGCCGCGACGAGGACGAGGAGATCATCTCGGTGGACGACATCGTCGCCACCGTCCGCTGGCTGCTCGCCCTCCGCCCGATCGTCCAGGTGCCGGATGTCGTCCTCGAGCGCACGTTGGCATAGGGTCGAGCTCGAGGGCGACCGCGCTCTCGTCCAGGTCGACGGCGAGACGATCGCCGTCTTCCGCAGCGAGGGCCGCCTCCACGCTGTCGCCAACGCGTGTCCGCACGAGGGAAATCCGCTCGTTGAAGGGGAGATCCTCGGGGACAGCCTCACCTGCGCCTACCACGGCTGGCGCTTCGACCTGGAGACGGGCGCGTGCCTCTTCGGCGACGAGCCGGTGCGCCGGTATCCCGTCGAGGAGCGAGGCGGCGAGATCTGGGTTGCGCTCCGGCCGGATTGACGCCTGCTCGAGGAGACCTTGGCGGACTTCGACTTCGAGGAAGCCGACGCCGAACCGATGCAGATCGTGCTCAGCGAGGACGTACGAGCTCATCCGGGACGACTTCTCGTGCGTCGACCTCGGCGACCACGAGATCAGGGGCTTCGGGACGCAGCGCGTCTACTCCGTCGAGGACGAGAGCGCCCGGCGGTAGCGACTCAGAGCCGGATCCGGCTCCAGGGCACTCCCGGATCCGGGTACGCGTCCGGGTGGAGCAGGTGTGCGAGCACCTCGGCGCCGTCCACGACACGCGGCCCCGGCCGCGAGAGCGTGGCGTTCGCGTCCACCGCGAAGACGCGGCTCTCCTGGCGTGCCGGCGTCCCGAGCAGGTGGGCCGAGAGGTCGAGCGGAACGACCTCCGAGAGCGTGCGGTCGAGGTCGAACCCGCACGGTGCGAGCACGACGACTTCGGGATCGAGCGCCGCCACGTCGGCCCAGCGCATGCGGTGAGACGGCTCGCCGGACATGCCGGCGACGTCGCTCCCGCCCGCGAGCGACACGAGGTCGGGCACCCAGTGACCGGCCGAGTAGGGCGGCTCCAGCCACTCGGTCACGAAGACGCGCGGCGAGGCCTCCGCGCTGCCGAGAGCCGCCCGAACCCGGTCGAGACGGCCGCGCATCCCGGACGTGACCTCGTCCGCCGCCGCCTCGGCGTCGAGCCGGCCGCCGACGTCCGCGACCGCAGCGAGAATCCCCTCCAGCGTCGAAGGCGAGTAGTCGAGGACCTCGACGTCCAGCGGCCGCGCCCGCACGGCCTCGTCCACCTGCCCGGCCGGCACCGCGCACACGTCGCAGAGCTCCTGCGTGACGACGACGTCGGCCTGGATCTCGCGCCAGACGTCTTCCTCGATCGCGTACAGCGGGCGACCGTCCCCGGCCGCCTCCGTCACGGCGCGGTCGATCTCCGCGCTCCCGAGATCACCCGTCTGGACGAGGGACGCCGTTACGCGCGGCCGGCCGTTCACCTCGGGCGGCCAGTCGCACTCGTGAGTCACCCCCACGACGCTGTCGCCGAGCCCGAGCGCGAAGAGCACTTCGGTTGCCGCGGGCACGAGCGAGCAGATCCGCATGGGCGCAGCGTACCCGCCGCTACCTGGGGATGAAGCTGATCTGCCCGTTCGACTCGAGAACCGCCCAGCGGACGCTCTCGAGCGAGGCGATCTGCTGGAGGCGCGCCTCGGCGGCGACCTCCTCGGGGGTCATCCGCTCGCGCCGCAGGTTCTTCTCGATCAGCTTCCCGTCCTCGACGAGGATGAGCGGCTCCGCCTCGAAGACCGGCCGGAGCCTCCGGAAGCGAAAGACCAGGTAGGAGACGGCGACAGTGAGGAGCGCGAACGTCCCGGTCGCCAGCACGAGGCCGGTGAACGAGTAGTCGCTCTGGGTGACGCCCTGCTGGAGGAGGTCACCGACCACGACCAGGAGGATGAGGTCGAACGGCTCCATCTTGCTCAGCTCCCGCCGGCCGATCAGCCGCGTGATGAGGAACACGAAAACGAAGGCGAAGAAGGCGCGGACGACGATGTCCATACGTCAGGGAAAGATCGTGACGGTGCGGTCGACGACGGCGAGACGCGTCTGCCCGTCGTAGAGCTCGACGTCCTGGGAGCGGCGGCCGACGTTCGTCGGGTTGACCTGGAACTGCATGTAGAGCACGAACGTGTCGCCGGCCGGGATCTCGCCGAAGCCGAGGGCCAGCCTTCCGTCCCGGCTCGACTCCTCGGTCGGCGCAGGCTCGATCGTGTTCACGTGCGTGCCCTCGAGCCAGCCGCGGTCGAGGACGAGCCTGGCATTCTCGATCCCGGCCTTGCTCTCGATCGTGAAACGGCCCTGGTAGAAGAGCCCGCCGCGAAGCCGCTTCGGCGCGAGCACCTCGAGCTCGGCGCCGGCGGCGGTCGCACGCGACTCGCGCGGCATCTGGCCGAGAAGGCCCAGAAGAGCCACCGTGGAGAGCGCCGCGAGGGCGACGAAGAGGAGGCGGCGCGCGGCAAGCTCGACGCGGTTCGAGGGGTCACGGTTGCCCTTGAGCGTGAGGAACTCGGGCGGCTTCGCCACGGCTCCCTGTTTCGAGAGGGGCAAACCCTCTCCTTCGCTCCGCGGCAGCCCTGAGTGCGCCCGGCACGATTCGAACGTGCGACCTCTGCCTCCGCAGGGCAGGCGAGCGGTTGGCGACGGGTGGAGCCGGTTGGAGGAGCCTGGCTCTAAGAGCGCCCTTGCGCCCACTTACGGCGAGGACGTCCGCTCTTCCCGCGAGGCGATTTTTCTGGCTGATGGACATTTTTCGGACACTTCGTTGCCTCATCCGCAAACGACCGGACGGCCGTCAGCTTCGGCAGCGTCGAGCCGAAGATGAACTGCCAGACGAAGACGAACTGCCAAGAAGGACCGGGATGCTCCGGCCACTCCCGCCGCCGGGGATCACAAGTCCGTCCCGGTAGGCTGCGCCGACTTGCGGCTCGGGAAATTGCCTGTAAAGAGCATGTTCTCACCTTGTGACAAGCTTTTGTTGGTGGGATGGGCGGACGCACATCTTGTCGATCCGAAACGAACGATTTCGGGCATTTCGGTCGAGGCCCACTTCTTTTCACCCAAAGCCCCATGGATGCAGGCGTTGCGTTCGCTGACCACCGGTCGCATTTCGCTCTAGTTCCGGCACTTCGTGGCGAGTCCGGGCACCAGATGGGCACCGGCCCGACCTCAGGTTGCCCCAGCTGACG
>Ga0299907_10001264_pt1 | contig 14289 bp, 10 predicted proteins | sample RVTome_16_FD_198680 | JGI IMG/M metagenome (GOLD analysis project Ga0299907, IMG submission 198680) | Soil microbial communities from uranium-contaminated site in the Upper Colorado River Basin, Wyoming, United States - RVT152D67 (version 2) ... | reverse complement strand
GAGGTTGCGCGACGCTCTCGTCTGGACGGCCCATCACTACTTGGCGCCGGTGGCAGTGGCCCTGGATCGGGCCGCCCCGCCCAATCTTCCTACCCGTCCACCGGCAGGCGCCTCCTCCCCTCCCACCGCCATCGCCCCCACCGACCACCCCCTGGACGAGCTGATAGCGGCCGTGGGAGCCGGCCGAAGGCGCCCGGTCACCGCATTGCTCAACTCGTGGGGCGACACCTCATGGCTGGCAGCCACGGCGCCCCTTGTCGGTGTCGACCGATCGGTGATGATCGTGGCGGCAACCTCCGCCGAAGTGTCGATGGTCGCCACCCGGGCCAAAGATGCGATCGGAGACGACCGGGTCATCACGGTGTCGGGTGACATGTCGGACTCCGACCTCACCGCCAGCTGGTCGGAAGCCGCAACTCAGGCGGGACGGATCCTCATCGGCACCCCGCGCGTCGCGTCGTGGCCCGTGGCCGAGCTGGCGCTGGCGGTTGTCCTGGAGGAAGGTCGCCGAGCGATGAAGGACCGGCAGACACCGACGGTGTCGGTACGTCGCCTGATCATGACCCGGGCACGTCTCGAGGGCTTCTCCCAGGTCTACGTAGGGCCGACTCCCTCACTCGAGTTACTGGCCGCCGGCGCCGATATCATCGCCGTCGGGAGCCGGGCCTGGCCGCTCGTCGAGGTGATCGACCGCAACGAGGAGCCACCCGGCTCGGGGCTACTGACGGCCCGATCGAAAGTGGCCATCTCCTCGACCCTGAAGAAGGGGGGGCGGGTCTTCGTCTTCACCCATCGGCGGGGTTATGCCCCGGCGTACCGGTGCTCCAACTGTCGTGAAGTACGGCGTTGTGGCACTTGCGGCTCGCGGCCCGAACCGGGAGAGGCCTGTCCCAGATGCGGTGCCCCTTCGACGCCGTGCCTGGCTTGTGGCGGCAAGTCGTTCGAGCCGCTCGGGGCCGGGGCGGGCAGGGTCCTGGCGGAGATGCGCGGCGTTTATGGCGACGAGGCCGGCGAGGCGGGCACAGATCGGCCCCTCATCGTGGGCACCGAGCGTGACCTCGCCGCCTTGCCCGGCGTCGACCTGGCCGTGGCCGTGGATGTTGACGGGCTTGCCCTCGGCTCACACTTCCGGGCCGCCGAGGACGGCCTGCGCATCCTGGCCCGGGTAGCCGGGCGAGTACGGCGGGGAAGTGGGCGGCGGCTGATGATCCAGACCTCGCTGCCGGATCAGCCGCTGGTGGTTGCCCTCCGCAGAGGCGATCCGGTGGAGTTTCTCGAAGGCGAGATGAAGGTGAGACAAACCATGGGCTATCCACCGGCCGCCGAGATGATGGTGGTCGAAGTTCGAGGTGACTCGGACATGGTCGATGCCGATCTCCGTTCGGGTGCCGACGACACGGTTTCGATCATGGGCCCGGCGGCAACTCACGACGCTCGCCGCTGGTTGGTCCAGGGCCCCGGGCTGGGAGCCTACAAGCTCGCCCTCCGGCCGCTTGTCCAGCGATGGCGTGACACCGGCTCGACCGTCCGCATAGACGTCGATCCCCTCGACCTTTGACGTCGGAGAACCCTCCCCACGGGGCTGGGATCGGCGCGGGGAATCGAGTGTGCAACCACCTTGGTCACAGGCAAGCGCCTGCACGCTCGTTGACGAAGGGGATACCCGTTCGCTGAATCCGCTGTATATAGACCAGTCGACGCGCTCCCGCCACGTGACCGAACTCACCAGCCTGGGCACTAGGGAGTAAGGATCTCGGCGACTTCGGTGAGATCGGCGTCGGTGGCACCGGTCGTGATTCGCAGGTGGCCACCGAAGGTGGGTCGAAGTTGGAATGGTCGGCCGGGAGCGACGGCGATACCCCGAGAGGCGAGGGTGACCAGGGCGGCCTGCTCGTCGGGAACCGGCACCCACAGGTTGAGGCCGTCCGTCCCGCCGGTGTCGACGCCTCCCTCGGCCAGGGCGGCCACGAGCTTGGCGCGCCGCTGGGCGTAGACCTCGCGGGCGAGGGCGACCTGCGCCCGCGCCCCTGGGTCCGCCAGGAGATGGGCGAGCACCGTCTGGAGAAGCCGGGACGTCCAGGCCGGGCCCAGGCGACGCCGATCCACCAGTCGGGCGATCGGCTCCTCGGGGCCGGCGATGGTGGCGATACGGAAGTCGGGTCCGTGGGATTTGGAGAAACTGGTGATGTGGACGACGCGTTGGGGAAGCTGGTCCCCCAGGCTGACCAGCGGAGAAGAACCGATTCCACCGGAGTGATCGTCCTCGACCACCCATACCCGGGGGTGGGGGCGGAGGACGTCGGCCAGTTCGGCGGCCCGCCCGGGCGACAACGAGACTCCGGCCGGGTTCTGGGCCCGTGGTTGGATGACGACCGCCACCGGACGCGCCCGCATTGCCCGGTCGAGTGAGTCAGGCACCAGGCCCTGCTCGTCGATGTCGACGGCCACCGCGGTACCGCCGTGCTCCTCGATCAGGTCGAATGTCGGGGGGAACCCGGGGTCGGCCACCGCCACCCGGTCGCCCAGTCGCACCCACAGGTCGAGGAGGCGGTCGAGGGCGTCGAGGGCCCCGTCGACCACGGTGAAGGCGGGGGGCCGGAACGGCAACGACGCCCGGACGGAGGTCTCCAACTCGGGAACGACCGGGTCGGCGATATAGCTGCTCGGTTGCGGCAAGGCCGTCACACCAGCCAGGGCCGACCCGACACCAGGCAGCAGTTGAGGGTCGGGCAGCCCGGTGGAGAGATCCAGACGGAAGTCCCCGTGCCGGGAATACCGGAAGAAGCGGGCGGCCGTCCGGCGCTCGATCAAGGGCACAAAGGAGCCCGCTCGGCCCCTGGTCTCGATCATGCCGGCCTCGGCCAGTCGGCGCCAAGCCTGCGAGACGGTGGCGAGACCGACCCCCAATTCGGCGGCGACCCGGCGGACGGTGGGAAGACGCTCACCGGGAGCAATTTCGCCTTCGCGGATGAGACGGCTGAGACCGGCCACGATCCCGTCGACGCTGCGATCACCGACGGCCGATGTCAACGAGTGTGAATCCATCGCCGGGAAACATACTTGAAACAATCGAGATATGTCGGCGTTCCGTTCGGGCGGCGCGTATAGTCCGGGCCGGATGGCAGCGGCAACCGAGTCAGGCTCGAACACGGCATTGAAACGCGTGCTCGCCGTTGCCGCCATCCTCGCTCTCCTCGTCGCCCTCTGGGAGGGCTACAAGCTGTTGGGCCGCGCCACGGGCGGCACCTGGCCCTTCACGGAGCTCGAGATGCGCCCCCGGCCGGGGAACAACTCGATGCCCCACGTGTGGGACGTGGTGGCCGCCCTGTTCGGTCCTCATCGACGGGGCGGCGATCCCCTGATCCTGGTCATGGCTTCCGCCGTCCTCTTCACACTGCGGGAAGCGCTGGTGGGCTTCCTCGTGGGCGGGGCGTTCGGATTCGCTCTCGGTGTCCTCTTCGTCCGCTCCCAAGCCACCGAGCGGGCGTTCATGCCTTACGTCGTCGCCTCGCAAACGATCCCGATCATCGCCATTGCCCCCATGGTGGTGATCTGGGGGCGCCAGCTCGATGTTCCTAGTTGGCTGTCCGTGGCCGTCATCGCCGCCTTTCTGACCTTCTTTCCGGTGGCTATCAATACCGTGCGGGGTCTCCGCTCACCGGAGGCGACCGCCACCGAACTGTTCCACTCCTACGCCGCCTCGCCCTCGCAGAGACTCTGGAAGCTCCAGGTACCTGCCGCCCTTCCGTACATCTTCACCTCCATGAAAATCTCGGCCTCGGCCTCGGTGGTGGGCGCCATCGTCGGCGAGCTCCCGGCGGGTTTCGGCGAGGGGTTGGGACGGGCCCTCCTCAACTACAACCAGGTCTTCGCCGCCGACCCCACCAAGCTGTATGCCGCCGTGCTCATGGCCGCCATGGGCGGGATCGTCTTCGTGGGATTGATAACGCTTGCCGAGCGTTTCACCCTTGCCGGGCGCGTCCGGGAAGCCTCGCTCTGATGGATTTCATCGTCGACGCCCAGCAGCTCGGCAAGACGTTCGAGGGGAAAGCCGGCACCGTCGAGGCGCTCCGCGGCATCGACCTTCAACTCGAGCCGGGGGAGTTCGTGTCCCTGATCGGCCCGTCGGGATGCGGCAAGTCGACTCTTCTCCGCCTCATCGGCGACCTCTTGCAGCCCACTACCGGTTCGCTGGCGGTAAACGGCAAAACCCCGCAGCAGGCACGCATCGAAGGCGACTACGGCATTGCCTTCCAGAAGGCCACCCTCCTCGATTGGCGGACAGTGCAACGCAATGTCGAACTGCCGCTCGAGCTCGCCGGTGTCGAGGCCCACGCCCGGGCGGCCCGGACCGACGAACTCCTGGACATGGTCGGCTTGGCCGACTTTGCCGACCACCATCCGTGGCAACTTTCTGGTGGAATGCAACAGCGGGTGGCGATCGCTCGGGCCCTAAGCCAGCGGCCGCCGCTACTGCTGATGGACGAGCCGTTCGGCGCCCTCGATGAGATGACCCGGGAGTCGATGCAACAGGAGCTCATGCGGATCTGGCGCGACACCGCCACCACGGTGGTCTTCGTGACGCACTCCATCCCCGAGGCGGTATTTCTATCGACGCGGGTCGTCGTCATGTCCCCGCGCCCGGGTCGGATCACCGATCGCATCGACATCGGCCTGCCCCAGCCGCGGGACTCCGGGATCCGCGAAAGCGAGCGCTTCTTCGAACTGCTCACCCAAGTCAGAGAGCAGCTGCGCAGCTCGGACTCCGTGTCATGAGTTCCCGTCGGCTGATTCCGCCTGTCTTGGCCTTCGCCGGTGTAATCGGGTTGTGGGAGGCCGTGGTTCGTCTGTTCGACATCCAGGCTTTTATCCTTCCGGCCCCCTCGGCCATCTGGACGGCGTTCATAGAGACCTGGGAAATAGTGTGGTCCTATGGTTTCCGCACCCTGATGGAGGCACTCGGGGGATTGCTGGGCGGGACGGTTGCCGGAGTCCTCATAGCCGGCGCCGTCGCCCGCTGGTCGACTATCCGCTTGGGGGCGATGCCCTTCTCGGCGGCGGTCAACGCCATGCCGATTGTGGCCACCGCCCCGATCTTGAACCAACTCTTCGGTCTCACCAGCCCGGTCTCCAAGATGGCGGTGGTGGCCGTCATGGTCTTCTTCCCGGTGATGGCCAACACGGCCCGCGGCCTGGCCGAGGTGGATCCGTCAGAGCTGGAGCTCATGCGGGCCATGGCCGCCTCGCCCTTCACGATCCTGCGGCGGGTGCGCATCCCCAACGCCCTGCCCTTCTTCTTCTCCGCCATGAAGGTGGCGGTGCCCCTGTCACTGATCGGGGCGATCATCGCCGAGTATTTCGGCGGGCCGCAGGACGTGTTGGGCCAGTACATCACCAACCGCGCCCAGCTCTTCCAGTTCCCCGACGCCTGGGCCGCTATCCTGGTGGCCTCCCTCCTCGGCATCGGCATGTATTCGATCGTTCTCCTCGCCGAGCGTCTCTTCATGCCCTGGCATGTCTCCCTCAGGCTCCAGGCATGACGCACCGCTCGGCGAGACGCGGAGGAAACACACAACCGAGGAGGATCGGATGACTAGGAAGGTGACTCGGGCACTGGCGCTACTTGTGGTGCTGGCGCTGACCGCGGCGGCATGCGGCGACGACGACGGCGGCGGCCCTTCGGCCGAGGACTGTGAGCAAGTCGACGAGGTGCGGCTCCAGCTGCAGTGGGTGGCCCAATCCCAGTTCGCCGGCTACTTCGCCGCCCTCGACGAGGGCCTGTACGAGGCGAGGTGTCTCGACGTGACGATCCTCGAGGGGGCCGTCGACATCGTTCCCCAGCAGGTACTCGCTTCAGGCGGCGCCGAGTTCGGCATCGCCTGGGTGCCCAAGGCCCTGGTATCGCGGGAGGCGGGCGCCGACATCGTCAACATCGCCCAGGTGTTCCAGCGCTCCGGCACGCTGATGGTGAGCTGGAAGGACTCTGGTATCACCTCACCGGAGGACTGGGCCGGCAAGACCGTCGGCAACTGGGGCTTCGGCAACGAGTACGAGCTGACCGCGGCCATCGAGGCTTTCGACGTGCAGGACGTCGAACTGGTGGCCCAGGACTTCACGATGGCGGCCTTGCTGAATCGGGAGATCGACTCGGCCGAGGCCATGACTTACAACGAGTACGCCCAGGTTCTGGAAGCGGTGAACCCCGATACAGGCGAGCTCTATCAACCCGACGACCTCGATGTCATCAACTTCAACGAGGTTGGCACGGCCATGCTCCAGGACTCGATCTGGGTCAATGCCGCCTGGATCGCCGACAACGAAGACGTCGCCCAACGATTCCTGGAGGCGAGCTTCGAGGGCTGGGCGTTCTGCCGCGACAACTTCGACACCTGCGTCGAGATCGTGCTCGACAACGGCAGCACGTTGGGGGCGAGCCACCAGGCATGGCAGCTCAACGAGATCAACGACCTGATCTGGCCGAGCACAGCCGGGATCGGAGTTATGGACCAGGCGCTGTGGGATCAGAGCGTGGAGATCGCCACCACCCAGATCCCCGACCTCCAGGGTGTGGAGATCGGCGATGACGCCTTCCGAACCGATCTGGCGGAAGCCGCCGTCGCGACGCTCGAAGCCGAGGGCATCGACGTCACAGGCGCAGGCTTCGAAAAGGTGGAGGTCACGCTCAACGAGGCGGGTGAATAGGACCACATGAGGCGTAGGGTCGGGGGTGGAACAGAAATCCACCTCCGGCCCTGACAGGTTCAGAAAGGAGACGACATGTCCAACATTGTGAGAGCTGCCATCGTCCAGACGGAATGGACCGGTGACTCCGAATCCATGGTGGAGAAGCACGTCAAATACGCCCATCAGGCAGCCGAGGACGGCGCCCGGGTGATGTGCTTCCAGGAAATCTTCAACACCCCCTATTTCTGCCAGGTGCAGGAGAACGAGCATTTCGACACGGCCGAGGCGATCCCCGACGGCCCCACCATGCAGAAGATGGTCCAACTGGCCAAGGACACTGAGATGGTCCTGGTCGTGCCCATGTTCGAGAAGGCCGATGAGGGCTTCTTCTACAACACGGCCGCCGTGATCGACGCCGACGGCCAATACCTGGGCAAGTACCGCAAGACCCACATACCCCACGTCAAGGGGTTCTGGGAGAAGTTCTACTTCCGTCCCGGCAACATGGGCTACCCGATCTTCGACACCAAGGTGGGGCGGATCGGCATCTACATCTGTTACGACCGCCACTTTCCTGAAGGCTGGAGGGCGCTGGGCCTGGCGGGAGCGAAGATCGTCTTCAACCCCTCGGCCACCAGTCGTGGCCTGTCCATGTATTTGTGGAAGTTGGAACAGCCCGCCTCGGCCGTTGCCAACGAGTACTTCATCGGCGCCATCAACCGGGTCGGAAAAGAGCCTTATGGAGACAACGACTTCTATGGCTCGTCTTACTTCGTCGACCCCCGCGGCCAGTTCGTCGGCGACCCCGCCTCTGACACCGACGAGGAGTTGGTGGTACGCGATCTCGATATGGACATGATCGAGGAGGTCCGCAAGACCTGGGCGTTCTATCGCGACCGTCGCCCCGACGCCTATGCCCCCTTGGTGGAGCCGTGAGGGCTCGCTCCGCTCGCCGTATTAGGTCATATGTTCTAAGTGGTAGGTCCGGACCTATCACCTATCACCTACCAGCTAGAACCCGAGGAGGGCGATGACCTCCCACCAGGAACTCTTAGCCCGGCACAAGGCCGTTCTGCCTTCTTGGATGGCCCTCTATTACGCCGATCCCATCGCACTCGTCGATGGGAAAGGGCGGCGGGTGACCGACGCCGAGGGCGTGACGTACCTCGACTTCTTTGGCGGGATCCTCACGACGATGACCGGGTACAACGTGCCCGAGATCGTCGCGGCCGTGAAGGCCCAGGCCGAGAAGATGGTGCACACATCCACCCTGTATCTGATCGAGTCCCAGATCGAACTGGCCGAGAAGATCGCCGATTTGTCGGGGATCCCGGACGCCAAGGTCTTCTTCACCAACTCGGGGACCGAGGCCAACGACGCCGCTCTGATGCTGGTGACCCAATACCGCCGCTCCAACCAGATCCTGGCAATGCGGGGGAGCTATCACGGCAAGTCACACTCGACGGTCGCTATAACGGGCCAAAGGTCATGGTCGGCGACATCGTTGTCTCCCTTCGACGTCACCTACGTCCATGCCGGCTACAAGCTGCGGTCCCCCTTTGGTCACCTCGCCGACGAGGAGTTCACGGGGGCCTGCGTGGCCGATCTCGAGAACCTGCTCGAGGTCGCCACCGCGGGTGACGTTGCCGCCATGATCGCCGAGCCCATCCAGGGAGTCGCCGGCTTCGTGACACCGCCCGACGGCTTCTTCGGGGCGATGAAGAAGGTCCTCGACAGAGACGGCATCCTCTTCATTTCAGACGAGGTGCAGACCGGGTGGGGGAGGACGGGCGAGCACTTCTGGGGCTACCAGGCCCACGGAGTGACCCCCGACATCCTCACCTTCGCCAAAGGCCTCGGCAACGGCCTCGCCATCGCCGGCGTTGTTGCCCGGCCCGAGATCATGGATTGCCTCGGGGCGAACTCGATCTCTACCTTCGGAGGCAATCCGCTGTCGACAGCGGGTGCCCTGGCCAACCTGGACTACATCCTGGAGCACGACCTCCAGTCGAATGCGTTCAAGATGGGGGGCCAACTCCGCGAGGGCCTCGACGTGATTGCCGGCGAGACTCCCGAGATCGTCGACGTCCGCGGGAAGGGTCTCATGGTGGGTGTCGAACTGGGGAACGGCGACGGGGCACCCGACCCGGCGATCACGGCCCGAATCATGGAAGAGGCCAAGGCCGGCCGACTCCTGATCGGCAAGGGCGGCCTCTATGGAAACACCCTGCGAATCGCCCCACCGTTGACCGTAACCGCCGACGAAGTGGCCGAGGGTCTTGACATACTCGGCTCGGCCGTGAAGCGCGCCCAAGGAGGCTGAACCATGTCACGCACCATCATCGCCAACGGAACCGTCGTCACCGCGGCCGACCGGGTGGACGCCGACGTCCTCATCGAGGGCGAGACGGTGGTCGCCTTGGCGGCGCCAGGCAGCCACGACTGGGAGGGTGAGACGATCGACGCCTCGGGCAAGTACGTGATCCCGGGGGGAATCGATGTCCATACCCACATGGAGCTGCCGTTCGGCGGCACGAACGCCTCCGACACCTTCGAGACGGGGAGTCGAGCGGCGGCCTGGGGTGGCACCACGACGATCGTCGACTTCGCCGTCCAGTCCAAGGGACAGGGTCTGATGGAGGGCTTCGAGGCCTGGCAGGAGAAGGCCGCCGGCAACTGCGCCATCGACTATGGCTTCCATCTCATCGTCGGTGATGTCAACGAGGAGACACTCAAGGAGATGGAGACCGCCTTCGAGGAGGGCGTGACGAGCTTCAAGATGTTCATGGCGTATCCCGGTGTGTTCTACTCCGACGACGGTCAGATTTTCCGCGCCATGCAGAAGGCGTCTGAGAACGGGTCGACGATCATGATGCACGCCGAGAACGGAATCGCCATCGACGTGCTCGTGGAGCAGGCCTTGGCCCGGGGGGAAACCGACCCGATCCACCACGGGATGGTTCGCAAGTCGATCCTCGAGGGTGAGGCCACCCATAGAGCGATCAAGCTGGCCGAACTGGCAGGAGCGCCCCTATACATCGTGCACCTCTCGGCCCTGGAGGCGTTGGAAGAGGTGACGATCGCCCGGGATCAGGGACTCGACGTGTTCGCCGAGACCTGCCCTCAGTACCTGTTCTTCAGCCTCGACGACCTCGGGCACGGCTTCGAGGGCGCCAAATACGTCTGCTCTCCACCTCTGCGGGATCGCGAGTACGGCCACCAGGATGAGCTGTGGCGTGGTCTACGGGGTAACGACCTCCAGGTCGTCTCCACCGACCACTGCCCGTTCTGCATGGATGAGTTCGATGGGCTCATCGCCCAAAAGCGCCTCGGTGAGAGCAACTTCTCTGCCATCCCCAACGGCATGCCCGGTGTCGAGCCGCGGATGGAGGTCATGTACGAGGGGGGCGTCGCTGCGGGCCGCATCAGTCTCAACCGGTGGGTCGAGCTGTGCTCGGCCGCCCCGGCCAAGATGTTCGGCCTCTACCCCCAGAAGGGGACGATTGGGGTCGGGTCCGATGCCGACATCGTGCTCTTCGATCCGAAGGCACCTCGTACGATCTCGGTCGAGAACCAGCACATGCGGGTCGACTACTCGGCCTACGAAGGTTGGGGAGTGTCGGGTTCGGTGGACACCGTCATCAGCCGGGGCAGGGTCATCGTCGCCGGGGGCGAATACCACGGCGAGGCCGGCCACGGCCGCTACCTCAAGCGAGGCCTGAATCAATATGCCTCTTGAATCCCGTCCGCTGAGCTGTGTCCCCCTTCGCGGTCAACACATCGACGTAGGCAGTGTTTGCCACGGGTTCGCCCGTGGCTTCGCCACTCCTCCTACCCCACTTCGTGGGGGGCCCCTTCCCCCTGGCCTGCGGCCAGGGGAACGAGAAAAGGAATTGATATGAAGACCATCAACCATTGGATCGGCGGGAAGACGTGGGCCGATGCGCCCGATCGATCGGCGCCCGTGTATGACCCCGCCACCGGCGACCAGACCGCCGAGGTGGCGATGGCCACCCTCGTCGAGGTGGATGCCGCCGTAGCCGCCGCCAAGCAGGCGTTCGCGGAGTGGCGTCATGTGCCGGTTACCCGCCGCCAGAACATCATGTTCAACTATCGCCAGATCTTGGTCGAGCGCCGTCAGCAGATGGCCGAGACCCTCACCGCCGAGCATGGCAAAACGGTGGCCGACGCCGCCGGCGAGGTCCAGCGTGGGCTCGAGGTTGTCGAGTTCGCTTGCAACATGGCCCACCTGGCCAAGGGCGAGTATTCCGAGCAGGTCTCATCAGGGGTCGACACCTACACCATCCGCCAACCGCTGGGCGTGGTGGCCGGTATCACTCCCTTCAACTTCCCGGCCATGGTCCCGATGTGGATGTATCCGATCGCCATCGCCGCCGGGAATACCTTTGTTCTGAAGCCCTCCGAGAAGGACCCATCGACGTCGCAGTTGGCTGCCGAGTGGCTGGCCGAGGCAGGCCTACCCGAGGGTGTGTTCAATGTCGTTCACGGCGACAAGGTCGCCGTCGACCGCATCCTCGAGCACCCCGACATCGCCGCCGTCTCCTTCGTCGGTTCCACTCCTATCGCTCGCTACATCTACGAAACCGGAACCCGCCACGGGAAACGGGTCCAGGCCCTCGGCGGCGCCAAGAACCACATGATCGTGTTACCTGATGCCGACATGGAATTGGCGGCCGACGCCGCCGTGTCGGCCGGCTTTGGATCGGCCGGGGAACGATGCATGGCCATCTCGGTGGTCGTGACGGTGGGCGATGCCGCCGATCAACTCCTGCCGAGGGTGCAGGAGAGGATCGCCAAGTTGCGGGTCGGACCGGGCACCGATCCAGATTCGGAAATGGGTCCCCTGGTTACTGGCGCCCACCGCGATCGGGTGGTCGGCTTCATCGACCAGGGCGTGGCTGAGGGCGCCAACCTGCTCGCCGACGGCCGCGGCTTCTCCCCCGAGGGCCACGAGAGCGGCTTCTTCGTCGCTCCCACCCTGTTCGACAACGTCACTCCAGACATGGAGATCTACCGCAACGAGATCTTCGGTCCGGTGCTGTCGACGGTGCGTACGGAGTCGTACCAGGAGGCCATCGACCTCATCAACGCCTCCCCGTACGGCAACGGGACCGCCGTGTTCACGAACGACGGGGGAGCGGCCCGCATGTTCCAGAGCGAGATCGAGGTGGGAATGGTGGGGATCAACCTCCCGATCCCGGTCCCGCTCGCCTTCTACAGCTTCGGTGGCTGGAAAGACTCGCTGTTCGGGACCCATTCGATCTACGGCCCCGACGGCGTCGATTTCTACACCCGCCAGAAGGTCGTGATCAGTCGTTGGCCCGACCCGATGCATCGTGGCGTCGACCTGGGATTCCCCCAGCATGGCTCGTGAGCTTCGCTCACGAACCGTTCTACGTGGTAGGTACCACGTTCTAGGTGGTAGGTGGTAGGTGGTAGGTACCGACCTAGAACCTAGAACCCACAACCTACAACGGCGACCGGAGGGAGCCCCATGGATTTCGGCGTAGTGCTACAGACGGATCCACCAGCCTCGAAGGTGGTGGAGTTGGCCAGGCTGGCCGAGGAGCAGGGCTTCATCTACGGATGGACGTTCGACTCGCATGTGCTCTGGCAGGAACCGTTCGTCATCTACGCCCAAATGCTGGCGGCCACGGAGAGAATGATCGTCGGGCCGATGGTGACCAACCCCGGCACCCGGGACTGGACCGTCCTGGCATCCCTGTTCGCCACTCTCAACGACATGTTCGACGGTCGCACGATCTGCGGGATGGGGCGGGGAGACTCGGCACTGCGTTACATCAACCGAAAACCGACGACGCTGGAGACGATGGTCGAGTCGATGGAGGTGATCAAGGCACTGGTGGCCGGCGAGACGGTCACCTTCAACGGCAAGGACCTGCACATACCCTGGATCCCGGAGGGAGGGGGCTGGTCACTGCCCATGTGGGGAGCGGGATACGGTCCTAAGGCCTTGGCCACGGTTGGACGTCACTGCGACGGGTACATCCTCCAACTGGCCGACCCGGCGGTCTTGGAATGGACACGAGGGGCGGTGCGGAAGGCGGCGGCAGACGCCGGCCGCGACCCCGACGACGTGACCATTTGTGTCGTGGCGCCCGCCTACGTAGGAGACGACCTGGCACATCAACGGGAGCAGGTGCGCTGGTTCGGTGGAATGGTCGGCAACCATGTGGCCGACCTCGTCGAGCGATACGGCGGTGGCGGAGGAGCCGTGCCCAAGGCGTTGACGGACTACATCGCGGCCCGTCGGGGCTACGACTACGACCACCACGGGCGGGCCGGAAATCCCGACACCGAGTTCGTCCCCGACGACATCGTCGACCGCTTCTGCGTGCTCGGCACCGCCGACGATCATGTGCGCAAGCTGAAGGAGCTTCGGGACCTGGGGGTCGACCAGTTCGGGGTGTATCTCATGCACGACGACCGCGAGAACACCTTGCGGGCCTACGGTGAGTCGGTGATCCCCGCCCTGAGTTGAACCGAGGTGAGGCCGCGGTCCCTGGCCCACCGTTCGACGGGACCGGGGCGTCGCCATTGACTACCTCGTGTCGCCACGGGGCCAAAGAGCGAAGAGGCGGCCCCGCCGGGGGCCGCCTCTTCCTAGGGTGTCGAGCTGGCCGACTCAGGGAGCCGGTGGGTTGAGCACCTCGATGCGATCCAGCGTCGGCGGAGCGACAGGCGAGTTCGCGATGAAGTAATCCTCCATGGCGTCCAGGTCGAGATCGCCGCCCAATCGGTCGGTGCCGTCCACGAGAACGGAGAATCCGTCGCCGCCTCCCGCCAGGAAGCTGTTCACCGTCACCCGATAGTCGGCCCCCAGGTCGATAGCGGCTCCACCGATCATGATGTTGGAGACCTTGTCGCCCTCAGGGGCGGCGAAGTCCCAGGTGTAAGTGAAGCCCTCCGAGACATGGAGGATCTCCCACTCGCCCGGATCGGTGCCGGGGAACTGCTGCTCGAGCAGATCAGCGATCTGCTGACCGGTGAGTGTCATCGTCACCAGGCTGTTACCGAACGGCTGGATGGCGAAGGCCTCGGCGTAGGTCACGTTGCCATCGCCCTCGGTGCCGCTCTCGGCGAACACGAATCCGGCGTCGGTGCGGACCCCGCCGTTGTTCATGAAGGCCACATCTGCCTCCCCGGTGGTGGCGCTCGCCGTGGCGGCCCACTGGGCATCGGCGATCAGGTTGCCAACGGCCGTCTCGCCCGAGTCGTCGTAGGTCTCGGGAATGTCCTCCGTGATCTCGCCGATCACCCGGTTGGCCAGCGGCGCCGACAGGACGTCGTACTTGTCGATCAGGGCGGTCAACTCGGGATCAGGATCTACCTCCGACTGGAACGTCGGCACGTTGTCTATGGCCCGGACGGTCATGTCACGGGTCATCGGGCTCAGGGTCACGTCGATGTCGGTGTACAGACGGCCGGCGTTGTCGGCCATCGTGACCCACTTGCCGTCAATCTCGCACACGAACTCGTCGTTGACGTGCCCGGCGACGACCAGATCGACGGCATCGTCGAAGCCCTCGACGATGCTCAAGAGCGGGTCGGTGAGGCCATCGA
>Ga0299907_10001262_pt1 | contig 14299 bp, 12 predicted proteins | sample RVTome_16_FD_198680 | JGI IMG/M metagenome (GOLD analysis project Ga0299907, IMG submission 198680) | Soil microbial communities from uranium-contaminated site in the Upper Colorado River Basin, Wyoming, United States - RVT152D67 (version 2) ... | reverse complement strand
GGCCCTCCCACGCCCGGTGTCGGGTTCGGCATGGGTTTGGAGCGCGTGCTGCTGGCGCTTGCCGAGGAAGACGTGCCGGCTCCGCAGGAGGAGAGCCTCGGCCTGTTCGTGGTGGCGCTGGGGGGCGAGGGTCGCGTGGCAGGGCGGCGCCTGGCCAAGGAGCTTCGCGCCGCCGGCGTCTCCGTCGGCCTTCCCTACGATGAACGCCCACTGAAGGCCCAGCTGAAGCAGGCGGACCACTCCGGCGCCTCGTTCACCGCGATCGTGGGTGAGCGGGAGGTCGCCGACGGAACGGTAACGCTCCGTCGGATGTCCGACGGCGCGCAGGACACGGTCCCCACCGCGGATGTGGCCGAGCGGCTCGCAGGTGAGGGCACGTGACTGATCTCGCCACATCGATGCGAACGCACGACTGCGGCATCCTGCGCGAGGCCCATGTCGGCGCGGCCGTGACCCTCTGCGGCTGGGTCGCTCACCGCCGCGACCACGGCGGCATCACGTTCATCGACCTGCGCGACCGGGAAGGTGTCGTGCAGGTCGTCTTCCATCCGACCGAGACACCGGATGCACACGAGGCCGCGCAGCGCCTGGGGGCCGAGGATGTCGTCCGGGTCGCCGGCGAGGTCCACGCGCGCCCCGAGGGGATGCGCAACCCGAACCTGGCGAGCGGCGACGTGGAGGTGGCGGCAGCGACACTCGAGGTTCTCGCCGAGGCTGAGACGCCGCCGTTCCTCATCGAGGACCGCGCGGATCCCAACGAGATGTTGCGACTGGAATACCGCTACCTCGACCTGCGTCGCCCCGAGATGGTGCGACGTCTGCGACTTCGTCATGACGCTGCCCGCATCACGCGGGAGTACCTTCACGAGCGCGGCTTCCTGGAGGTCGAGACGCCGGCGTTCACCCGCAGCACGCCAGAGGGTGCGCGCGACTTCCTGGTGCCGGCACGGCTCACGCGCGGTTCCTTCTACGCTCTGCCTCAGTCGCCGCAGCAGCTCAAGCAGCTGCTGATGGTGGCCGGCCAGGACCGCTACTACCAGCTCGCGCGCTGCTTCCGGGACGAGGCACATCGCGCCGATCGTCAGTTCGAGTTCACGCAGCTCGACATCGAGATGTCGTTCGTGGATCAGGAGGACGTCTTGGGGGAGATGGAGCCGCTCTTCCAACGGCTCCTGAGAGAGTTGCACGGTGTGGACGTCACTGCGCCGTTCCCCCGGCTGACGTTCGACGATGCGATCGAGCGATTCGGGTCGGACAAGCCCGACCTCCGCTACGCGCTGGAGCTCGTCGATCTCGCGGTCGCCTTCGAAGGCACGGCGTTCAACGCCTTTGCGTCGGTCCTGGCGACAGGGGGCCGGATCAAGGCCATCCGCGCCCCCGGTGCCGGGCAGCTCTCGCGCAAGGAGCTCGACCTGCTGGTGCAGGACGTGAAGGGGCGTGGCGCCGCGGGACTCGTGTGGATGGTGGTCGAGGAAGGTGGGTCCGTTCGCTCGCCGGTGGAGAAACACCTGTCTCCCGCAGAGGTGAATGCCGTTCTGGAGGGAACCGGCGCAGGACCGGGCGACCTGATCTTGATCGTCGCGGACAGGGCCGACCGCGTCGCTGTCGCCCTCGACGGGTTGCGACGCTCGATGGCGGTGCGGCTCGGCCTCGTGCCGGCGCACGAGTGGTCCTTCGCGTGGATCGTCGACCCACCGTTGTTCGAGTGGAGCCACGAGCAAGGGGGATGGACGTCCGCGCACCACCCGTTCACGGCCCCCGCGACCGACGACCTTGCGCCCGAGACGGCGAAAGCGAAGGCCTACGACCTGACGCTCAACGGCTGGGAGCTCTCCACGGGGAGCATCCGGATCCACGATCCTGCGGTCCAGCGCCGGATCTTCCAGACCCTCGGCCTGTCCGACGCCGAGATCGACGAGAAGTTCGGTCATCTCCTGCGGGCCTTCCGGTTCGGCGTACCGCCGCACGGGGGCATCGCCTTCGGCTGGGACCGCATCGTTGCGCTCCTCGCCGGCGTGGACGCCATCACGGAGGTGATCGCCTTCCCGAAGACGCAGTCCGGCTACGACCCCCTCACGGGTGCGCCGGCGCCGGTCAGCCCTGGGCAGCTCGACGAGCTCGGGATCCGGATCGTGGAGCGGCAGGATGAGGCCAACGAGGAAGGCGGACGTGCCTGAACTCACGAGCGCGGACCTGGCGCTCCTCAGAGGGAGGAACTTCGCGCACGTGGCGGCGATCCGTCCCGACGGATCGCCGCACGTCACGGTCATGTGGGTCGACGCCTCCGACGACGGTCACGTCCTGCTGAACAGCGCCGTCGGCCGGGTCAAGGACCGGCATCTTCGCCGGGACCCACGCGTGAGTGTTACGGTCCACGAGGAGGGCGACGGCTACACCTGGCTCCGTGTGGATGGACGGGTGGTCGAGTTCGTGACCGGCGAGGAGGCAGAGGCACACATCGACGTGCTCAACCGCCGCTACCACGAAGGCGTCCCCTGGAAGCACGTGCCCGGGCAGGAGCGGGTGATCTACCGGATCCGCCCCGACCGCGTGCTGAGCCGCTCGGAGTAAAGTCCGCCGGCCGGCCGACCGAGGATCCCATCAGGGCTATCCGCCTTAGGCCGTCGGCACGTATCGCGAGTCACCCGGAACCCTTATCATCTGCCCATCCCATCGACGGGCTCGCGGTGCGGATCTCAGCGACAGAAAGGAACCCCCTCCCGCCATGGACAGGCCTCTTGCGACGCGGATGCGCCCGCGGACGTTCCAGGAGTTCGTCGGGCATCACCATCTTCTGGGTGAAGGCAAGCCGCTGACAAAGCTCATCGAGGGCGGTCACCTCCCCTCCATCATCCTGTGGGGGCCTCCGGGAACCGGCAAGACGACACTCGCGCACCTGCTGGCGCGGGCGGTGGGCGCCGACTTCCAGCAGCTGTCCGCGGTGACGTCGGGCATCTCCGACGCGCGCCACGCGGTGAGCCATTCCAAGACAACGCTGTTCCGCACAGTGCTCTTCGTGGACGAGGTGCACCGCTGGAACAAAGCCCAGCAGGAGGTGCTGCTGCCGGCCATCGAGGACGGGTCGATCACCCTGATCGGCGCCACGACCGAGAACCCGTACCACGCCCTGGTCTCACCGCTTCTCTCCCGCGCGCTCCTGCTCCGGCTCGAGCCACTCGAGGAAAAGGAGATCAAGGGCCTCCTGCAGACGGCGCTCGTCGACATGGAACGTGGTCTCGGTGCTCTCGGCATATCGGTCACGGATGAGGCGATCGACTACCTCGTCGAGGTCGCGGGTGGTGACGCGCGCGCAGCCCTGACAGGCCTGGAGGCCTCCGTGTTGCTCGCGGAGGCCGGCGAGACAGTGGTGGACGCCCAGCGGGTGGCAGACGCCGTCCAGAAGCGCATCGTCATCTACGACCGCGGCGACAACCACTACGACGTGGTGTCCGCGTTCATCAAGAGCCTGCGTGGCTCCGATCCCGACGCGTCGCTGTTCTGGCTCGGGCGCATGCTGCATGCCGGCGAAGACGCGCGGTTCGTAGTTCGCCGCATGGTCATCTTCGCGTCCGAGGACGTCGGACTCGCCGACCCACACGCCCTTCCCATCGCGATCGCGGCGGCCCAGGCGGTCGAGCACGTCGGGCTGCCGGAGGCTCGCCTCAACATGGCGCACGCCGCCATGTACCTAGCCCGGGCTCCGAAATCCAACAGCGTGATCGTGGCCCTCGAGGCCGCCATGGCCGACGCGGAGTCCAACGACCCCGTTCCGGCGCACCTTCGTGACACGCACTATCGGGGTGCGGCGCAGGTGGGCCACGGCGACGGATACCAGTACCCGCACGACTTCCCGGACCACTGGGTCGAGCAGACCTATCGTCCCGAGCGCTTCGAGGGCCGTCGTTACTTCGAGCCGGCCGAGATGGGCGACGAGACCCGCGACTGGGCTCCGGGAGCGGGGTCGGTCGTCTAGCTCTTCCGCGGAGTGGCGCAAAGTCGCTGACGCGCCGGCGCAGAACCGGCCGGTATGCTGGCCGCTTCATCTGCCGACCCACGGAGGAACGATGATCGCGACCGCCGGCGACACCGCCCTGATCGTCTTGGCCGCCTTCTGGGGCCTGTTGGTCCTGGCGCTGTGTGTGGTGCTGCTCAACACGTTCCGTGTGCTCGAGAGCACGAAGATGACGATCGACACGATGCGCGAGGAGACCGTTCCGCTCCTTCGTGAGATCAAGACGTCGATCGAGAAGACGAACGGGCACCTCGATCGGGTGGGCACCGTGCTCGATTCCGCCGGAGGGATCGTCGGCCGGGTCGAGAAGGTATCCGGCCTCGTCGAGGATGCGATCTCGAGCCCACTCGTGAAGATCATCGGCCTGGGTGCCGGCATCAAGACGGCCGCCGGACGGTTCCGCGGGAAGAAGGGCGCGCCCCAAGGATGATCGATTGTGCGTAGAGGTTTCTGGGTCGCGCTCGGCCTGGGCGCCGGCGCGACCGGCGCCGTCATGGCCTCGCGATGGGCGAAGCGTCAGGCAAGGAAGGTCGCCCCGCAGACCCTGGCGCGCGAGGCCAAGGGCGGGCTCCTCGAGTTCTCCAAGCTGGTTTCCGAGTCCATCGAGGAAGGCAAGCGGGCGATGGAGGATCGCGAGCGAGAGTTGCGCGACCGGCACGACGTGAGGTGAGGTCGCCGTCCGGTCGCGCCCACGTGCGTCGGTAGACTCGGTCGCGTGGAGGGGAACCTGATCCGTGAGCTGTTCCTGTCGTTCTTCGAGGAACGCGAACATCGTCGCGTCCCCTCGTCGTCGCTGATCCCACCCCCCGAGTCGGGGCTGCTGCTGACCGGTGCCGGGATGATGCAGTTCATCCCCTACTTCCTCGGGCAGGCCGAACCGCCGTACGCCAGGGCCGTGAGCGCCCAGAAGGTGTTCAGGGCCAACGACATCGAGAACGTCGGTACCGACGCACGGCACCTGACCTTCTTCGAGATGCTCGGGAACTTCTCCTTCGGTGACTACTTCAAGGCCGAGGCCGTGCGCTGGGCCCATGATCTCATCACGGAGGGCTACGGGATCGACCACGGACTGCTGTGGGTCACGGTATTCGAGGACGACTCGGAGGCGGTCGAGGCCTGGGTGGACGGGGTCGGCCTCGATCCGGCTCGGATCGTTCGGCGGGGCATGGTCGACGCAGAAGGAGAGCTAGCCAACTATTGGCATACCCACGCGGCGGGGCCCGGAGGTCCGTGCAGCGAGATCTTCGTCGACCGTGGCCCGAAGTACGGACCTGAGGGCGGTCCCGACGTGGACGAAGAGCGCTTTATGGAGATCTGGAACCTGGTCTTCATCCAGGACCAGGTTGACTCGGAGCTGAGCTACGTGGCCCCGCTGCCTTCCAAGAACGTGGACACTGGCTCGTCTCTCGAGCGGGTTGCGACCGTGGTACAGCGCGTGGACGCCGTCTTCGACACGGACCTCTTCACGCCGGTGCTGGAAGTCGCCGAGTCGCTCTCTGGCCGGACGCATGGCCGCGATCCAAGAGACGACATCTCGCTCAAAGTGATCGCCGAGCACGGCCGGGGAACCACGTTCCTGATGGCCGACGGCGTCCAACCATCGAACGAGGGCCGCGGTTACATCTTGAGGCGGATGCTTCGTCGGGTGGTCTCGCATGCCCGACGGCTGGGGATCGAGGGGTCGGTCCTGGACCCGATCATCACGCGTGTGATCGAAGGCTTCGGATCCGCGTACCCGGAGCTTCGCCAGAACCAGGCGTTCGTCCGGCAGGTGGCCTCGTCCGAGGAGGAGCGGTTCTCGGCGACCTTGCGACAGGGGATGACGCTGTTCGAGGACGCTCGTGGCCGTGCGAGTGCCGGACGCGTGTCGGGAGACGACGCCTTCAAGCTGGCCGATACCTTTGGCTTCCCCCTGCAGCTCACCGAAGAGCTCGCCGCCGATGCGGGGCTCACCGTGGACACCGACCGATTCGCGGCGTTGTTGGAGGAGCAGCGCCGCCGTGCCCGCGACGCAGCGACGAAGGTCCCGATCGGGCTCGACGCCGGGTCCGTGCCGCCGACCGAGTTCGTCGGGTACGAGCGGCTGCGTGCGGAGGGCCGTGTGGGCTCGTTGCTCGACGAGGAGTTCCGGGAGCTGACGGCGGCGGAGGAAGGACAGAGCGTTCGCCTGTTCCTGGACGTCACGCCGTTCTACGCCGAGGGCGGCGGGCAGGTGGGTGACGAGGGTTTCGTCCGCACGGATTCCGGGGTCGTGCGCGTCACCGACGCACAACCGGTCGGCGACCATGCGATCATGCACATCGGCTCCGTGGAATCCGGGGAGATCCGGCCTGGCCAGGAGGCGCACGCGCAGGTGGACGTCGCGCGCCGCGAGGCAACGGCCCGTGCACACACCTCGACCCACGTGGTGCATTGGACGATGAAGCACTTCCTCGGCGAACACGCGCGCCAGGCGGGATCATTGGTGGCTCCCGGCCGGCTGCGCTTCGACTTCCCGAACCCCGGCGCCGTCCCGCAGGGCGTGCTGGAACAGGTCGAGCTCGAGGCGAACCGCCGGATCGCCCACGACGACGAGCCACGGGTCTTCCACACGTCCATGGACGAGGCGTCCCAGCTCGGCGCGGTGGCGCTGTTCGGCGAGAAGTACGGACAATTCGTGCGGGTCGTGGAGATCGGCGACTACTCGCGAGAGCTCTGTGGCGGCACCCACGTCGAGCGAACCGGGCGAATCGGCCTGATCCGGATCCTGCACGAAGGGTCGATCGGCTCGGGGATGCGTCGCGTGGAGGCTCTGGTGGGTCCGGATGCGCTCCGTGAGATCAACGAAGAGCGCGAGCTGCTGCACGAGTTGGTCGGTGCGTTGGGATCGAAGGATCCCCACGCAGCAATCGAGCATGCGCGACGGGTGATCGAGGAGAACAAGCGCCTGAGAGGGCAGCTCGGCACGATGCGAGCCGGTGACCGCGACTCCGTCGTCGCGGGACTCGTGGCCGGCGCCGTGCAGGTCGACGGTGTGGCGCTCGTGGTCCAGGAGGTACCGGGCGAGGACGCCGGAGGCCTTCGAGAGTTGGCCCAAAGGGTGCGGGACAAGCTCCAGGAACGTCCCGCGGCGATCGTCGTCGGCAACGGAGACGGCGGCAAGGCCATGCTGGTCGCAGCGTGTACGGCCCCCGCGGTCGCACGCGGCGTGACCGCGCCGCAGCTGCTCGAGGTCGCGGCGGGCGTGATCGGTGGCGGCGCCGGAGGCAAGGACGTTCTGGCCAATGCGGGAGGCAAGGACGCATCCCGAGTTCCCGAAGCACTCGGAGGCATCCCCGCGCGCCTCGAGGAGCTTCTCGGCGTTCACTAGTATGGAGCAGACGAGTGGCCCGCCCGGACCGGTCCTCGGCCTCGACCTTGGCGACGCGCGTATCGGCGTCGCCCTCTCGGATCCTGAAAGGAAGATGGCGATCCCGCTCGGCACGGTGACGACTGGCTCGCCACCCGGCGAGCTGAGGGCGATCGCGGATATCGTCGCGGAGCACGCCGTTACAGCTGTCGTAGTGGGGCTGCCGGTGTCGATGTCGGGTGAGAGAGGGGAGCGCGCCCAGCGAGCGGCCGCGTTCGCCCGAGCCCTGGAGGCGGTGCTTCCCGTGTCGGTGGAGATGCAGGACGAACGGTTGTCCACCGTGGAGGCCGAGCGACGACTGCGATCCTCGGGCGTCCGCATGAGGGCCCGTCGCGCCGTCGTCGACCAGACGGCCGCCACGGTGATCCTGCAATCATGGCTTGACGCCAGTGCGGGCTGAGCATCCGGTCGGGTTATCCTCGGGAACCGATGGATCAGCCCACGCCGCGGCGCGCCGCGCGCCACGACGCCGACCACCGGGGAGCGGGCAAGCTCATCGTCTTCCTCGCGCTGCTCGGATTGATCGGAGGCGGCGCGTTCGCCGCTCTCCGCTACTACGAAGGCTGCAAGGATCCTCCCGGGGGCCCTGCCCGCGACGTCGCGTTCACCGTCCAGGACGGCGCGACGGGGGAGCAGGTGCTCGACGATCTGCACGAACGCGGGCTTGTGTCGTGCGGTGGCTTCGTAGGGAACGCGCTGTTCCGAACGACTGGCAAGAGCGAGGAGATCCGCGCCGGGAGCTACACCCTCACCACCGGGATGACACTGGATCGCATCGTCGATGTGTTGACGACGCCTCCTCCCGAGATCCCGACCGTACGCCTCACGATCCCGCCCGGCTTCCGGTTGACCGAGATCGCCGAGCGCGTGCAGGAGGCCCTCGGCATCCCGGCGAAGCGTTTCCTCGCCCGAGCGAACAGCGGAGACTTCGCGATCCCCGGCTACCTGCGGAAGGGCAAGAGCCTCGAGGGATTCCTCTTCCCGGAGACCTACCGGGTGCCCAAGCGCGCCACGGCCGACCAGGTGATCCAGATGCTCCTCGACCAGTTCGAGCTCGAGGTGCAGGACCTGCCGTGGGTGAACGCGAGGGATCTCGGCATGTCGCGATACGAGATCGTGGTCGTGGCCTCGATGATCGAGGAGGAGGCGGCGGTGGACGGGGATCGTCCGTTGATCGCCGGCGTGATCTACAACAGGCTTCAGGAGGGGATCACGCTCGGCATCGATGCAACGCTCCTGTACGACGATCCAACACCCGAGAGCGGTCTCACGACGCCCGACCTGGAGTTCGACTCGCCGTACAACACGCGGATCAACCCGGGACTGCCACCGACGCCGATCGCGAGCCCCTACCTGTGGTCGCTCGAACGAGCCCTCGAGCCGGCCGATACGCGGTTCTACTACTACGTGTTGTGCGGCGCCGACGGCTCGCACCGTTTCGCGGTCACTCTCGAGGAACACAATCGCAACGTCGATGAATGCCTCTGAGCCGAGCGGCGCCTCGAAGCTGACGGGTGTGATCGGCTGGCCCGTGGATCACAGCCTGTCGCCGGCGATGCACAACGCCGCGTTCCGAGCACTCGGTCTGAACTGGATCTACGTCGGCCTGCCGGTCGCGCCAGGCCGCCTCGTGGCGGGGATCGAGGGCCTCGCCGCACTCGGATTCGCGGGAGCCAACGTCACGATGCCGCACAAGACCGAGGCGGCCAGCCTGGTCGACGAGCTCTCGGACGACGCCCGCCGCCTCCAGGCCGTCAACACCATCTCGGTGACGCCGGACGGCCTGGTCGGTGACAACACCGACACCCCCGGATTCGCACGGTTCCTGCGGGACGAGGTCGCATTCGATCCGGCCGGCCGCCAGGTCCTGCTGTACGGGGCGGGTGGGGCCGCGCGAGCTTGCGCCTTGGCCCTCGCGCGCGCCGGCGCGGCGGAGATCGTCGTCGCCGTCCGCGAGCCGGCGCGGGCGATCGCCCTCGTACAGGCGCTCGAGGACCTGCCGGTGAAGGTGCACCCCGCGTCCTCGATGGCCGAGGCCACGGAGGTCGTGGCCCAGCTGGTCGTGAACGCGACCCCGGTGGGCGCACACGGCGAGGAGCTCCCCGAGCCGGTCATGGGCCCCGGCACCGTCGTGGTGGATCTCCTGTACCACGTCGCCTCGACACCCCTTCGCGTGCACGCCCGCGAGGCGGGGTCCTCGGCCTTCGGAGGCCTCGGGCTCCTGCTGCATCAGGCGGCACTTTCATTCGAGCTGTGGACGGGTCGGCAACCACCGCTGGAGACGATGTCGGCGGCCGCCCTGGCCGCGCTCGGGGGGGACACGGTCGGGGGCTGACGGCGCGGCCGTTCAAGGCTCATCGCCGGATTGACGATGCCAACCGTGAAGTGGACGAGTACAGCACGCTGGCCGAGCGGGTCGCGGCCGGCATCGGCGACGTGCACGGATGCCTGATCCTGTCGAGGGACGGCATGGTGCTGGGGGCCTATCCCTTCGGGGACGAGGCCGTCGCGAAGCCGGCCTGGTTGCGCTTCGCTTCGCTCGGCGGATCGCGGCGCGGCTTCGTGGAGTTCGGCGACCAGGTCTGGGTGTTCGTGCATCGAGGCCCGTACGCCGCGTTCGCGGTGGCTGGCTCCTCGGTGCGGCCGGGCCTGCTGATGGATCAGATGGAGCAGGTGCTGCTCGTGGCCGAGGAGGCCCGGAGCAGGCGAGAGCCCCTCAAGCTTCCTGAGGTCAAGGTCGCCCCGTCAGGGAAGCCGCGCGCGCGACTGCGCCACTCGCTCGAGCGGCCCCCGGATCCGGCCACCGAACCGGCATCGGCCGCCGGACACGCACCTGATGAGGCGATGGCGTCGAGGGCAGGATCGGGCCAGGAGACCAGCGCTGTCGAGGGTGAGTCGCCCACCGGAGAGTCCACCCAGCACCAGGAGACCGAGCCGGGCGACGAGGCCGAGCCGGCCGCCCAGAGTGAGCCGAAAGAGCCTCCCCGCCTCTTCTTCGACGACGGTACCGAGGTCGACAGGGTGCTGCTGGCCAAGGAGTTTTTCGGGCTGCTTCAGGTAGACAGCGAGGGTGACGAAGCTAGTTCTTGATCGGGCAGACCCACCCGTCGAGGACGCCCATGACCACCACGCAGCGGAAAACCAAACAGCTCGGCCAGATCATGCTCGAGCTCGGGTTCATCACGACCGAGCAGCTGGATCTGGCGCTCGAGGAGCATCGGCGGTCGCCGAAATCCCTCGGCCGTGTGCTCATCGACATGGGCTACATCAAGGAGGGCGACCTCGTCCGGGCGCTCGCCGAGCAGGTCGGCCTCGAGTTCGTCGATCTGGACGAGTATCCGATCGACCCCACCGCGACCGCGCTCCTTCCGGAGGCCCTCGCGCGTCGCTACCGAGCGCTCCCGATCGGCGAACGCGACGGCAAGCTTCTCGTCGCGATGTCGGATCCGGCGAACGTCTACGCGCTGGACGACATCCGCACGATCACCGGCCGCGACGTGCAGCCGGTCGTCTCCACCGCCAACGACGTGGAGCGGTCGATCCAGAAGTTCGCGGGCATGGACTCGCAGGTGGAGGCCATGGCCGCTGCGACGGCCGAGCACGAGGGCGACGCCCCCGAGGACATGGAGGCCGCGCTCGAAGACGCGCCCATCGTCAAGCTCGTGAACGCCATCATGACGCAGGCGGTGGGCGATCGCGCGTCCGACGTTCACATCGAGCCGCAGGAGAAGAACGTTCGGATCCGGTTCCGCGTCGACGGCGTCCTACACGAGCCGATGCCGACCGCACCGAAGACGATCCAGAGCGGCCTGATCTCCCGACTCAAGGTCATGGCGGACCTCAACATCGCCGAGAAGCGGATCCCCCAGGACGGCCGCATGTCGATGAAGGTGGGCGGCAGGCTTCTGGACATGCGGCTCGCGAGCCTGCCCACAGTGCACGGCGAGAAGGTCGTGATCCGGATCCTCGACAAGTCGAACGCACTGCTGGAATTGAAGGATCTGGGATTCCTGCAGAGCGCGTTCGATCGGTACTCGAATTCCTTCCACAAGCCGTACGGCGCGATCCTCGTGACCGGTCCGACGGGCTCGGGCAAGTCCACGACGATGTACTCGACCCTCAACATCCTCAACCAGGTGGACAAGAACATCATCACGGTCGAGGACCCGGTCGAGTACCGACTGGGAGGCGTGAACCAGATTCAGGTCAACCCCAAGGCGGGGCTCACATTCGCCTCGGCCCTGCGGTCGATCCTTCGAGCCGACCCGGACATCGTGCTGATCGGTGAGGTGCGCGACAAGGAGACGGCGACGATCGCGATCGAGGCCGCGCTCACCGGTCACCTTGTGCTGACCTCGGTGCACACGAACGACGCGCCGTCGGCGATCACGCGGCTGGTGGAGATGGACGTCGAAACGTTCCTGGTGGCCTCCGCGATCGACTGCGTGGTGGCGCAGCGACTGGCCCGCAAGCTCTGCGAGCGCTGCAAGGAGGCATACGTTCCCGAGGACGCCGAGCTGCAGCAAGCCGGCTACTCGGACGAGGTGAGGGGCGAGATCGGGGAGCTGTACCGGGCGGCCGGCTGCGCGGCCTGCTCGAACACCGGGTTCCGGGGCCGTATCGGCATGTACGAGGTCATGCCGATGAGCGAGGAGATCGAACGGCTAACGGTGGAGCGTGCATCTGCCGATGCAATCAGGGCCGTCGCGGTCTCGCAGGGGATGGTGGGGCTCCGCGAAGACGGGCTCGAGAAGGTTCGGTTGGGGATGACGTCGATCGAAGAGGTAGCGAGGGTGGTGAAGTAGAGGATGAGCGTGGCGCAACAGGAAGGCGATGTCCAGGTTCCGGTGCCCGAGCTTCTGGGGGTGTTGCTCGACAAGCACGGATCGGACCTGCATCTGACCGCGGGGGCTCCGCCCGTCGTGCGGGTGAACGGCGAGCTGACCACCGTGACCGACTATCCCGTGCTCACCCAACGAGCGCTGCAGGGCATGGTGTATGCGATCCTGCCGCAGAAGCTCAGGGAGCGGTTCGAGCAGGAGCTCGAGCTCGACATGTCGTATTCCCTGCCCGGGCGGGCCCGGTTCAGGGTGAACGTGTTCATGCAGCGCGACGCGGTCGGGGCGGTCTTCCGCGTGATCCCCTTCGAGATCATGTCGATCGAGGATCTCGGTCTGCCCTCGGTCGTGGCGGACCTCGCGAGGTTCCCCCGGGGCTTCGTGGTTGTGACCGGGCCGACGGGCTCGGGCAAGTCGACCACCCTCGCCGCGATGGTCGACGTGGTCAATCGGGAGCGAGCCGGCCACATCATGACCGTCGAGGACCCGATCGAGTTCCTGCACAAGCACAAGACCTGCATCGTGAACCAACGTGAGATCGGAGCCGACACGCACTCGTTCTCCCAGGCGTTGAAGCACGTGTTGCGTCAGGACCCCGACGTGATCCTGGTCGGCGAGATGCGTGACCTGGAAACGATCGGAACCGCGATCACGGCAGCCGAGACCGGCCACCTCGTGTTCGCCACGCTGCACACCCAGGACGCACCACAGACGATCGACCGGATCATCGACGTCTTTCCCCCACACCAGCAGCAGCAGGTCCGCGTGCAGCTGTCGACAACGCTGCAGGGTGTGGTCACGCAGCAGCTGCTGCCCACGGCCGACGGTCAGGGGCGACTGGCGGCGATCGAGGTCATGATCGCCACGCCGGGCATCCGCAACCTCGTCCGTGAGGGCAAGGTCCACCAGATCTACTCCGCCATGCAGGCGGGTGGGCGCTACGGGATGCAGACGATGGACATGTCGCTCGCGCAGCACGTCAAGGCGGGTCGGATCACCCAGCAGATGGCCTTCGAACGGTGCCACGATCCCGAGGAGTTGGATCGCCTGGTGGGCAGTGCGCTGCAGTCTCGGAGCGACGGTTACAGCGGCGCCGCGCTCGACGTGGGTATGAGCATGGGCTCGATGTAGGCCAAGAGTAGGGGGACGAGATGCCCGATACCTTCCAGTACAAGGTCCGCGACCGCGACGGCAAGCTCACGAGCGGCTCGCTGATCGCGGACAGCGAGTCCCTGGTCCTGGTGCGGCTACGCGAGCAGGGTTTCACACCGCTCGAGGTGAAGAAGCAGAGCCCACGGGGCAGCGGCGTCAACATCCAGCTGACCCCCAAGAAGATCAAGCTAAAGGAGCTGTCGGTCTTCTCCCGGCAGTTCGCCACGATGGTGAACTCTGGCCTGCCGATCCTTCGGGCCCTTGCGATCCTGGCTGAACAGAACGAGAACTCCAGCTTCAAGAAGGTCTTGACCGAGTCACGACTCGACGTCGAGCAGGGATCCTCGCTGTCGGCCGCGTTCGCGAAGCATCCGAAGCCGTTCAACGATCTCTACATCTCCATGGTGCGCTCGGGCGAGACCGGGGGCTCGCTCGACGACGTGCTGCTGCGGCTGGCCGACCTCATCGAAACGGAGGTGGCGCTGCGCTCCAAGATCAAGTCGGCGATGACCTATCCGGTCGCCGTGGTCGCGCTCGTCCTGCTCATCATGTCGGCGATGCTGCTGTTCGTGGTGCCGCAGTTCCAGACGATCTACTCCGGCCTGGGCTTCCCGCTCCCGCTACCCACGAGGGCCCTGCTCGCGATGTCGGAGGCATTCACGAGCTACTGGTACGTCGTGCTGGGCGGCGCTTTCCTCGCACGCTTCCTGTTCCGCCGGTGGAAGAAGACCGATGCCGGCAGGGCACGCGTGGACGCCATCAAGCTGAAGGTGCCGGTCTTCGGGCCGCTGTTCCGACGTGTCGCGCTGTCACGGTTCGCAAGCACGCTCTCGATGATGCTGCGCTCGGGCGTACCGATCCTGCAAGCCCTCGACATCGTGTCGGACACGGTGAACAACAAGGTCCTCA
>Ga0299907_10001261_pt1 | contig 14302 bp, 15 predicted proteins | sample RVTome_16_FD_198680 | JGI IMG/M metagenome (GOLD analysis project Ga0299907, IMG submission 198680) | Soil microbial communities from uranium-contaminated site in the Upper Colorado River Basin, Wyoming, United States - RVT152D67 (version 2) ... | reverse complement strand
ACCTCGTGCTCGCGCAGTTCCCCTTCGACGTCCTGCTGCGCTACGAGGCGCGCGAGGACCGGGCGCGGATCCTGCCCGCCCAGACGCCGGACCCGGGCGCCGAGGTCGCCCGAGCCGGCACCGTCGTGCTCGTGGCCGCGCGCCGCCCCGGCCGCGAGGCCGAGCGCGACCGGATCGTGCGGGCCTACGGCCCGGCGCGGCGGCTGCGCCAGCTCGACACCGCCACGATCCTGCGGCTGGAGCGTCGAGACGCGCCGCGCCGCGATCCTTGACCGCGGAGTGGATCCCGACCTCGAGCACGTGACGGCTCGCGGTCGAGTCCCGGCCTGAGCCCGCCGCCTCCCCCGAACGGGGGAGCCCGGACGGGGGGTTTGCGTCCACGCCGCTCAGGATGACTGGACCGGCGGCCGGGCGGGACCGATGCCAGGCGCGGAAGGTGGGTGCGGGAGGGATCTCGCGCCTCGTCCGCTCCCGAAGGAGGCACGATGTCCCGCTCGGCGCCCGGCGCCTCGCGCGCCCGCAGGCTCGGTGCGCGTGCGGTCCTGGCCCTCTGCGCACTCGGCGCGCTCGCCGTGTCCGGCCCTGCGCCGGCGGCGGCCGGCACGCCGCCGAAGCTGCCCGCGCAGGGCATCTACGACTCGTGCTCCCCGGCCCTCTCACCCGATCGCTGCGCCGCGCGCCTCCAGCGGCTCGGCCAGGCGGGCTTCGAGGTCGTGGTGAACGGCTACGTGTTCCACCGCTCGACGCTCGACGAGAGCCTGGCCTACGCCGACGCGGCCGCCGCCGCCGGCATGCGGGTGATCTGGCCGCTGCACACCACCGAGGCCCTCGCCGACCCGGCCAAGGCGCTCGACCTCGCCGCTCTGGTCTCCCGCCTGCGGGCCGTGCCCAACACCTGGGGCTACTACCTCTACGACGAGCCCAAGCAGCGCCACGCGGCCGAGGTCGCCGCCCGGGTCGAGCGGATCAAGGCACTGGACCCCGACCATCCCCGGCTGGTCATGGGCTGCGGGATCTGCTGGGGCGGCGACCCGACCGGCGCGAACATCTCCTTCCTGGCGCCGCTCGACGTCGCGCTCGGGACCGACGCCTACCCGGTGCGCGAGGGCGACCCGGACGCCGGCGCCGCCTACCGGGGCGTCGAGCAGAACGCGGGCAGCCTCGCGCGCGTCGCGCGGCCGGGCCAGCCGCGGGTCGTCACGCTCCAGGCCTGGCGCTGGGGCGACTCGCCGATCGACGTGGAGATGGCGGGCCTGGACGGCCCCCGGACCCGCTTCCCGACCCGCGACGAGATCCAGGCCCAGCGCGACGCCGCCGTCGCCGCCGCCCGCCCCGACCTCATCCTCTGGTACACGGCCACCCAGGTCATCGGCTGGGAGGACGGCCAGCGGCCCGACCACTGGGCGCAGCCCGCGGACGCCGACCAGCGCTGGGCGAACCTGCTCGGCGGCGCGTTCGCCCCGCTGCCCAACGACGCCCCCGTGGCCCGGCTCGCGCTGCGCACCCGCGGGCGCGCGGTCGTCGGCCGCCGGCTGGTCGCCGACGCCCGGGCCTCGCGCGACCCCGACGGGCGGATCGTGCGCTACCGCTGGCGCCTCAACGGACGGCGCCTGCCCTGCGGCCGGGCCCGCTGCGCCTTCCGGGCGCGCCGCGCGGGCGTGCAGCGCCTGCGGGTGGACGTCGTGGACGACCGCCGGGCGTCCGCGAGCACCCATCGAAAGCTGCGCATTCGTCCCAAGAAGCGCGCAAAGCGTCAGCTTGCGCGCGTGCGTCACGTAGGAAAGGTGGACGGATAGCTGTGCGGCTCGTCCAGGGCTAAAGCCCGTTCGGTAGAAGGACGATGCGCACGGCACATGCGTGGCGATCAGGCCCTCCCACAGTGACGACGCTCATCGACATCCGCGAGGCGCAGCTCCCCGGCTGGCCCGAGCCCGGATCGGGAGGCACCGCGACCGCCCTGCGCGACCGGCTGGAGCCGGGACCGTTCGCCCGCCGCTGCCCCGAGTGCGGCCGGGTCGACCACAGCGACAGCGAGCTGCCCGGCACGTGCGAGACGTGCCCCGGCCTCGTGCCGCTCGTGGCCGCCTGAACGACCCGCCCTTCCCATGACCCCCGCGCACGCCCATCTCAGGGCCCTCCCCTCCCCGCACCGCCTCACCCCCCGCGAGCGCGAGATGCTCGGGCTCCTGGCCGACGGCATGACCGCGACCGAGATCGCGGCCCAGCTCGTCCTCTCCCGCGAGACCGTCAAGTCCCACGTGCGCAGCGCGATGCTCAAGCTCGGCGCGCGCACCCGGACGCAGGCCGTGGCGCTGGCGCTGCGCGGCGGCGAGCTCAACTCGGCCTAGCGCCGCAGCCGAGACCTCGCGAGCTTGAGCGCCAGCCGGCGTCCCCCCCGGCGGACGGGCGCGGGAAGGCGGGGCGCCGCGAAGCGCCGCCACCTCCCGGGCCGCCACGCGAACGCGACCTCGTAGCCCGCCGCCTCCACCGCGCGCTCGACGCGCGCGTCGAAGAGCCCGTACGGGTAGGCGAACGTGCGGCACGGCCGCCCCGTCAGCTCCTCCACCCGCGCCCTGGAGTCCCGCGCCTCGCGCGCGAGCGCCCCGTCGTCGAGCGAGCGCAGGTCCGGGTGCGTCATGGAGTGTGCTCCCAGGTCGAAGCCGAGGGAGCCGAGCTCGCGCGCCTCCTCGGCCGACAGCAGCCGACCCCGCGGCCCGGCGACGAGCTCGTGCTGCGCGCCCAGGAGACCCGGGCAGACGAAGAACGTGGCGGGGACGCCGCGGTCGCGCAGCAGCGGCGCCGCGACGCTCAGGCCGTCGGCCAGGCCGTCGTCGAAGGTCAGTACGGCGGTCCCGGGCGGCGGGCCGTCCGCGGCCGCGCGCCGGGCCAGCTCGTCCGCCGACCAGAAGCGATACCCCCTGCCCGCCAGCCAGTCGAGCTGGGCCGCCAGCGTTCCCACGCCGGCGACGAGATGGGCCGGGTCGGCGCTCGGGTCGGTCTCGCCGACGCCGTGGTGGACGAGGACGAGCCCCCGCCTCATCCCAGCGCCCCGCGGGTGGCCCGGACGGCGCGCCGGACGAGCCTGCCCGGCGGCGTGGCCACCAGCGGCTCGTACCACCCGCGCCGCTTGAGCGCGAACCCCGCGGCCGTGCAGCGGTTGTCCATGTCCTGGCGCGGGAGGCCGAACGGGTCGTCCCACGATCCGCGGCCGCTCGTACGGCAGGCCGCGCGGAAGCCGGCGGAGGCGCAGGCCCGCATGGCTTCGGCCGAGGCGCTGCCGAACGGGTAGGCAACGACCTCGACGCCGTGCCCGACGATCGCCTCCAGCTCGGCCTTGCCGCGGGCCAGCTCGCCGAGGGCCGCGTCGTGACCCGCCCGCGCGAGGTCGGCGTGCGTCGAGGTGTGCGAGCCGATCTCGATGCCGGCCTCGTCGAGCGCGCGCACCTCGTCGGCGTCGAGCAGGCGCGCCCACGGCGCCCGCGGGTGCGAGCCGCCGAGCCAGCCCGAGACGACGAACACCGTCGCCGGGACGCCGGCCCGCTCGACCACGTCGCGCATGGCGGTCGCGTTGTCGGCGAGACCGTCGTCGAAGGTCAGCGCCGCATTCCCGGCGGCCCCGCCCGACGCGGCCCGCGCGGCGAGCTCGCCGAAGGTCACCAGGCGGTATCCCCACCGCTCCAGCCGGCGGATGTGGCGCTCCAGGTCGCGCGGGCGGACGAACAGCCGGTGCGGATCGCGTCGGAGCGGGACGTCGGCGACGCCGTGGTACGCGAGCGCCAGGGGCGGGAGCCGGCCGGCCACGGCGGGCACGATAGGTCATGGCCGGGACTACGATTGCGCCGGTGCAAGTCGCCCAGGACCGGGAGGAGCTCACCGTCGACGCGGTCGTGCTCGCCCGCGACCGGCGGGCCTCGGTGGAGACGGTGCTCGACCGCCTCGAGGGCCTCGCGCTACGTCGCGTGCTGGTCGCGGACAACGGCTCGACGGACGGGACGCCGGACCTGGTGCGCGCTCGGGGGGGCAACGTCGAGCTGGTCGAGATGGGCGCCAACCTCGGGGTCGCCGCGCGCAACGTGGCCGCGCGCCACGCGCGGGCCGACCTGATCCTCATGCTCGACGACGACTCCTACCCGCGGCCGCGGACGGTCGAGCTCCTGCGCGCCGCCTTCCGGCGTCAGCCGCGCCTCGGCGTGGCCGGCGGGCGGATCGTCGACGTGGACACGCGCGGCGACGTGCGCCACCGCGGCGTGGAGGTCGGGTCCTTCGACTGGTTCCTGCGCCCGCGGGGGCGGGCCGACGCGCCCGAGGACGGCTTCCCCGCGAGCTTCTTCCCCCAGGGCGGGTGCATGCTGCGCCGCGACGCCTTCCTCGAGGTCGGCGGCTGCTTCGAGCCGTACTTCTTCTACGGCGAGGAGCTCGACCTCACGGCGCGGATGGTGGATGCGGGGTGGGAGGTGCGCTACTTCCCGGGCGCCGAGTTCGAGCACCGGCGCGAGCTCGTGCCGCGCGGCGCTCCCGGGATCCGGCGGATGCTGCGCTACCGGATCCGCAACCAGATCTGGTACTTCTGGCTGCGGTTCCCGGCCCGCCTGGCGGCCGTGCGGATCCCCCTGTATTTGGCCTTCGACCTGGTGGAGTGCGCGCACCGGGGCGCCCTGGGCTCGTGGCCGGCCGGCGTGCGCGCCGCGTGGGTCGACCGCGGCCGGGTGGCGCACGCCAGGCGCCCGCTGAGCCGCTCAGCCCTGCGCCGCGCCGAGCTGGACCGCGGCCGCAAGCACCTGCGCCTCCTGCTCCACGGGCTGCTGCGGCCGCTGCGGCCGTCGCCCTAGCCGTGCGCGTCCTGCTCGTCCTCTCCTCCGGGGACCCGGGCGGCGCCGAGCTGTCCGTCACCACGGCGCTGCGACACCGGCCCGGGGACGTGGACGTGCGGGCCGTGGTGCCGGGCCCCGGCGCCGTGGCGGACGAGCTGCGCGACGCGGGCGTGGCGGCCGAGGTGGTCGCGCCCCGGTCCCGGCGGGCGGTGGCCCGAGCCCGGCTGGTGGCGACCGTGGACCGAGGCGTCCGGTCCTTCGCGCCCGACGTCGTCCACGCCGTCGGCAACAAGGCGGCCCTCGCGAGCCTGGGGCCCGCCCGCGCCAGGCGCGTGCCGCTGGTCTGGCACAAGGTCGACTTCTGGTACGACCGCCGCGGCGCCCGCCTGCTGGCCGGGTGCTGCCGCCTGGTGATCGCCCCTAGCCGCGCAGCCGGCGCGACGGTGCCGGCCGCGCGGCTCGCGATCGTCCCGCCGCCGGTCCGCATCGCGGCCGGTGCGCGCGCCTCGGACCGCCGCCCGCCGGCGACCATCGGCTCGGTGGGCCGCCTGGAGCCGGGCAAGGGCCACGACCGCGTGATCCGCGCCGCCGCGCGACTTCGGGGCGACTTCCAGGAGATCCGGGTGGTCATCGCCGGGGCGCCGGCGCCGTACGCGGCGGGCTACGCCGACCACCTGCGAGCGGTCGCGCGGGAGGCCGGCCTGGAAGATCGCGTGGAGCTCCTCGGCCACGTGGCGCGAATCGAGGACGTCCTGTGCGATCTCACGCTGCTGGCGAGCGCGAGCCATCGCGACGAGCGAGGCCGCGGGGGCGAGGCGCTGGGGCTGGCGCTCGCCGAGGCCGCCTGGGTCGGGCTCCCGGTCGTGGCCACGCGCAGCGGCGGAAGCGACGAGGTCGTCGTCGACGGCGTCACCGGGTTCCTGGTGGCCGGCCCCGACGACCTGGCCCCGGCGATCGCGCGCCTCCTGGGCGACCCGGAGCGCGCGCGATCCGCGGGCCGGGCGGGCATGGAGCTCGCCCGCGAGCGCTTCGCCCCGGGTCCCTGCTCGGCCCGGCTGTTCGCCGAGCTGCGCCGCGCCGCCCGCTGACCCTCACGCCACGCCGAAGCGCCCGCGGGCGAGCACCGCGCGCCGCAGCAGCTCGAAGTCGTCGGGGAACCGGCGGCGCTCGACCAGGGCCGCGATGGCGACATATGCCACGGCGGCGACGGCGGCGGCCACGAGGGTGCTCCCGAGCACGATCGCCACGAGCGCCATCCCCGCGCCCCCCGCGGTGGCCCCGAGCATCACCCGCCACGGCGAGATCCGCCCCGCGAAGGACCACACCACGCCGATCGTCATCGCCGCATACAGGCCCCAGGCCAGGGTGGTCGCGGCGGCGGCGCCCACATGGGAGTGCGCGGGGATCAGCGCGACGCACAACCCCACGTTGACGACGGCGGCCAGGCCCGCGAGCACCGCGGCGGTCCGCGTGCGGTCCTGGGCGATCAGCGTCGAGCTGGCGAGCATGCCCAGCGCGTAGAGCCAGACCGACGCCGCCAGCCAGCGCGTGGACTCCGTGGCGGCGGCGAAGGAGTCGCCGAACATGGTGGTGACGATCGGCCGCGCGAACAGCGCCAGCAGCAGCGCGAGGGGCAGCACCGCGAGGGTCAGCGCCTTGAGACCGACCTCGAACACGCGAGCGGAGCTGGGGCTGGAGTGGCGGGTCGCGCGCGAGAGCGTGGGGACGAGGGCGGCTACGAACGCCCAGGCGACGAAGACGCTGCCCTCGAACAGGCGCAGCCCCACGCCGAACAATCCCACCGCGTCGTTGCCCTCGTAGCCGGAGAGCAGGGTCACCGGCGCGCGCGCGAGCACGGCGCCGAAGGCCAGGCTGACCGCCACCGGCAGCGAGGTCAGCACCAGCCGGCGGATCTGCGTCGCGCCGACACTTCGCCGCGGCCGCGCGAGCGTGCGCTCGACCGACACGTGCATGTAGACGAGCGTCGCCACCGCCGCGCCGAGGTAGACGGCCGCCACCACCGCCACGTCGGCGCCGAGCGCCATCGCCGCGATGCCGACCCCCGCCGTCGCCAGGCGCTGCGCGGCGAGCCCGATCGCCACCGGCTTGAGGTCGGCGGCGCCCTCGAAGACGGCGTACGGCGTCTGCGCGACCGCCTCGGCCAGCGCCGCCGCCGCGAGCAGCGCCACGGTGACCCGGACCGTCGCGTCGTAGTCGCCGATCGCCACCGCCGCCATGGCGGCGGCCACGGCCACCGCGCCGAGGCCCAGCTTGATCGCGACGGCGTTCCAGTAGACGTCGTGCAGCGCCTCGGCGCGCCGGGCGATCGTCCGCGCGACGATCGGGTCGGTGCCGAGGTCGACCAGCCCGATGCACAGCACGGCCAGGGCCAGGGCGAAGGTGAAGTCGCCGAAGCCGCCCTGCCCCAGGGTGCGCGCCATCACGACGTAGAAGGCGACGGTCGCGACCTTGCTGACCGCGTCGCCGGTCATCTGCAGCGCCGCGTTGCGCGCGATCCGTCGCGCGCCTCCCGGGCCGCCATGGGGTGAGGCCGCGCGCGGCATGGCCCGTGCAGGCTAGCCAGGCTGCGGCGTAGCATCCGCGACATCCGGATGGCCGCGGAGCCCCTGCGCAGCGAGCTGCTGACCACGATCGAGGAGCTGGAGAGACTCCGAGGCGGTTGGGACGAGCTGGCCGTGGCCGCCGGGCGCCCCGGCTCCGCGCCCGCCTGGCTGCTCGCCTGGGCGCGGCACATGGCGCCCCGGCCGCTGCGCGTCCGGTCGGCGGCGACCTACTCGGGGTCGCGGCTCGTCGGCCTGGCGCCGTACCTCGTCGCGCGCCGGCGCGACCGGGTGCTGCGCGCCCGGCCGCTTGGCTCGGGCCTCACCCACCGCCTCGCCCCGCTCTCGGCGCACGCCCCCCGCCCGGCCGTGCTGCGCGAGGCGGCGCGGGTGCTCGCGTCCTCGGACCCCCGCCCCGGCGTGGTCTCCTTCGAGGGGATCGAGGAGGGCTCCGGCGCGCTGGCCGCTCTGGTCGAGGGCGCCGGCGCCACCGGGCGCGCGCGAAGCGTCCACGAGCGGGCGCTGGAGGCGCCCACCATCCGGGTGGCGTCGCGAAGCCACGCGGCCTGGCTGGCGTCGCGCAGCGCCCAGTTCCGCCAGCAGGTGCGCAGCCGCGGCCGCAAGCTGGCGGCCGCCGGCGCCGGCTTCCACGTGGCGGAGGACGGCGACGGGCTGCGGCGCGGGGCCCGCGCGCTGGTCGAGCTGTACGGACGCCGCTGGCCGGGAAGGCGCTCGCTTGCGGGGCCGGCGCTCGAGGCGACCCTGGTCGCGGCCGGGGACGAGCTGCTCGACGACGGGCGACTGCGGCTGTGGACCCTGGAGGCCGGCGGCCGCGCGGTCAGCGCCCAGCTGTTCCTGGCGGCCGGCGGCGAGGTGAGCTACTGGGGCGGGGCGTTCGACCCCGCCTGGGCCGAGCACACGCCGGGCCTGCTGACCGTGCTCGCGGGCATCGAGGACGCGTTCGTGCGCGGCGCGGCGCGCGTCGACCTCGGCGGGGGCGCGCACCCCTACAAGCGTCGCCTGGCGGACGGCGCCGACCGGCTGGCCTGGGTGTCGGTGCTGCCGCAACGCCCCGGCCAGCGCGCGGCCTGGATGGCGACCGAGCTGGCGCATGCGGGCCGCCGGGTGCGCGCCGGGGTGCGCGAGCTGCTGCCCTTCCGCAGGTGAGCGCCGCGGCTCGCCTGGCCGGGCGGGCGACGCCGGTCGTCTGGCTGGTGGCGGCGACGACGGCGATCCGGCTGGTGTACGCGGCCGTCGCCGACCCGCTCGGCGGGCCCGACAGCCAGCTCTACCACGACGCCGCCGGGGCGATGGCCGACCGCGGGATCGGAGCCCGCGACGTGCCGGGCGTGCCGTGGGCGCCCGCCGGGTATCCCGCGTTCCTCGCCGTCCTCTACGAGGTGCTCGGCTCCGCGCCCCGGCTCGCGGTGGCGGCTCAGATCCTCCTCGTCGGCGCCGCCACGCTGTCGGCGCACGCGCTCGTCGCCCGGGAGCTCGGCCCCCGGACGGCGCTGGTCGCCGTCGTCCTGCTGTGCGCGAGCCCGGCGCTGCTCGACGCCTCCGCGACGATCATGTACGAGCCGGGGCTCGGCGCCGGATTGGTCTTCGGCCTCGACCTCGTCTCTCGCGCGGCGCGACGGCCCGGCGCGCTCGGCATGGCGGCGGGGGGAGGCGGGATCCTCGGGCTCGCGGCGACGATGCAGCCCAAGGTCCTGCTCACCGGCGCGCTGGCCGTCTGCTGGCTGGCCGCGCGCGGCCGCCGGTGGACGCCCGCGCTGGCCTGCGCGCTCGCGCTCGCCCTGGCCCCGGCCGGGCTCGCGCTGCGAAACCAGGCCGCGACCGGCCATCTCGCGCTCTCCGCCAACGGCGGGGAGAACACCTTCAGCATCGCGTGGAAGGTCCCCGGGACCGACCTGCGGCCCAGCCTCCAGGCCGGCGCCGAGTGCCGCCGCCTCGCGGCGCGCTCCGGCCACCGGCTCGGGCACGACGAGGTCTTCGACCGCAACGCGCGGCTGTTCCGCTGCGCCGTTCGGTGGGCCCGGTCCCATCCCGGGGGAGCGGCCCGAGTCGCGACGTTCAACGCGCTGAGCTTCTGGGCCCCGGCGTTCGAGGCGCGCGACCCCGGGTGGCTGCGGACGGCGAGCCTGATCGCCGGCGCGCTGTGGACCGCCGCCACCCTGCTGCTGCTCGTGGCCGGCGCCGCCGCCGGGCTTCGCGCCGCGCCGTGGGGGACGGCCCTGCTTCTGGCGCCCACGCTTTCGTTCCTCGCGACGACCATGGTCACGGTCGGCGACCCGCGCTACCGCCTGCCGGTGGCCTTCTTCTACCTGCCGCTCGTGGCCCTGGGGCTGATCACGGCGGCGCGGCGCGTGGCCGGTGGCAGGCGACCCGCCAGGCCGTCCCCCGCCGCTCGGTCACGTTTCGCAGATCCACCGCATCGACCAGGGTGAAGCGCTCCACGACCATGGCGTCGAGCCGTGACACGCCGGGATGGCGCCAGATCGAGGTCAGCAGATGGCCGCCGGGCTCCAGGAGCTCGTCGCGAATCCGGTCGAGCAGCCGGGCCGGCTCGACCGTGCACGAGAGCACCTCGTTGCAGACCACGATCCCGAACCGCCCCAGGTCCAGGGTCGCCGCGTCGCCGACCTGGAAGGCGACGCGATCGCTCTCCAGCCGCCGTGCCCTGTCGATCGCGGTGGCGGCGCAGTCGACGCCCACGTAGCACTCGTAGTCGCCGGGCCCGAGTCGCTCGGCCAGCAGTCCCTCCCCGCAGCCCACGTCGAGTACCGAGGGCGCGCCGCCCAGGTGCCGGACGTACCCGGCCAGCACGCTGTAGCGCGACAGCTCGCGGATGCCGGCCAGGTAGGCGAGATCGCCCGCGGCGTACTCGCCGCTCCACTCGGCCGCCGTGCCCGCGTCGACGGGGCGGTAGGGCCGCAGGCCCGTGGCGACCGCGAAGCCCCGGGCGCGCGACGCGAGCGCGTGTCTGAGCTGCGTCGGACGGCCTGCCATCGGCGTCGCGAGTATACGTTCGGTCGATGCGCGCACGGCATACCGCCCGAGGGCCCGCCCGGCTGGTCGAGACGGCGCTCGGCCGGATCCAGGGGGCGGTCGAGGCCGTGCTCGACCGCCGCCGCGGCCTCCCGCCGCAGGCCGCGCGCGCGCGCGAGCCCGGCGGGGGGCGACCGGAGGAGCGACCCTACGAGGCGTCTCCGTGGGGCGTGCTCGGCCGGGTGCTCCCGCGCCGCGAGGTGTCGGCCTCCGACGTGTTCCTCGAGGTGGGGTGCGGGTACGGGCGCGTGGTCGTGGAGGCCGCCGGCTACCCGTTCCGGACGGTCATCGGCGTCGAGCGCGCGCCCGAGCTCGCCCACGCGGCGGGGTCGGCGGTGGCGCGCAACGCCGGCCGGCTGCGCTGCGGCGACGTGCGGGTCGTCGCCTCCGACGCATTGGATTTCGAGATCCCGGACGACGTGTCGGTTGTCTACATGAACAGCCCGTTCGTCGGGCGGACGTTCCAGGCCTTCGTCGCCGCGCTGCTGGACTCGTTCGACCGGGCGCCGCGCCGCGTGCGCCTCGTCTACATGTACCCGGTCGAGCACGACCACCTCGTCGCGAGCGGACGCTTCCGGCAGGTCCGGCTGGGTCGCCGCCGCGTCCTGCGCTGGAGGCGGGCAGGCTACCTGCGCCTCTACGAGGTGATCGGCGCCCCGGGCGCGTGAGCCGGGGCCGGATGAGGGTTGGGCTGGGGAGCGCCCCTCACCGCGTCGGCGATCCCGGCGGCGGCCCCGAGGATCTGGGAAACGTCCTTGACCGCAACCGCCGCCGGGATCCGCCACCAGTGGCGCAGCGCGACCTGCGCTCGCCGGGCCCGATGGACGGGCAGCCCGCAGTACGCGAGCGCCGCCCCGGCGACCGCGACCCTCCCGCGCCGGCCCGCCCGGACGGCCAGGAGCGGCCCCAGGGTCCACGCCACGACCCTCAGGAGATGGCGCAGGCGCGGCGGGCTGCGCACGTCGCCCCGGCAGTACGTGAAGAACATGAGCGCGGTGGCCCTCCAGGTGGCCGGCGGGCGCCACCGGATCACGGCGTCCTCGGCCAGCGTGGAGCGGAACCCGCGCTCCAGGACGGCCGCAGTGAAGGCCAGGTCCTCGCCGGCGTACTGGACGTCCGGGAACCCGCCGGCCGCCTCCCACGCCGCCTTCGAGAAGGCCATCGAGCGCCCGCCCGCCTGGTGCCCGCGGAAGTCGCGCCCGAACAGGCGGTGGGACGCCTCGACCAGGGGCGAGGCGCCGTCGAGCTCCTCGGGGACCGGGTAGTGCGTGAGCGAGGCGATCTCCTCGAACGGCGTCCGGCCCTCCGCGACGAACACGCCCGCGACGATGTCGGCCTCCTCGGCGGCCGCCGACAGGGCGGCGAGCCAGCCGGGGTCCGGGCGGCACCCGGCGTCGGTGCAGGCGATCCACTCGCACGAGGCCAGGCGGACGGCGGCGTTGCGCCCCTGCGCGATGTTGGAGCCGGGCTCGAGCTCCACCCGGACGGGGAAGCGGTCCGTCGTCCACTCGCGCAGGACCTCGAGCGTGCCGTCCACGGACCCGCCGTCGACGACGATCAGCTCGGCCGGGGCGACGGTCTGGGCCTCGAGCGCGGGGAGCAGCTCCTGGAGACCGGCGCGGTCGTTGCGGACCGTGACGACCAGCGAGAGCTCGGGCATCCGGCGAGCCTACTGAGGCGCCTCCGGGCGCCCGCGCTAGGCCGCGACCGCCGTCCGGGCGCCCGCCGCCACGTCGGCGACGATGTCGTCCAGCGTGCGGGTCGGCCGCCATCCGATCATGCGGCCGACCTTCGAGAGGTCCGGCACGCGCCGGTGCATGTCCTCGAAGCCGTCCTCGTAGGCCTCCTCGTAGGGGATGAGAGAGACCTCGGAGGTCGAGCCGGTGACGTCGATGACGCGCCGGGCCAGCTCGAGGATCGAGACCTCCTCCTGGCTGCCGACGTTGACCACCTCGCCGTACGCCTCCGGGGACTGGAGCAGCGCCGCCAGGGCTCCGACCACGTCGCCGACGTGGCAGAAGCAGCGCCTCTGCGTCCCCTCGCCGTAGACGGTGAGCGGCCGGGCGGCCTGCGCCTGCTTGACGAAGCGGGGCACGACCATCCCGTAGCGGCCGGTCTGCCGGGGCCCGACGGTGTTGAACAGCCGGGCGACGACGACCGGCGACCGGCGCTCCTTCCAGTAGGCGATCCCGAGGAACTCGTCGATGGCCTTCGAGCACGCATAGGCCCAGCGGCCGACGTTGGTGGCGCCCAGGGTCATGTCGCCGTCCTCGCGGAACGGCAGCGCCGTGCTCTTGCCGTAGACCTCGCTGGTCGAGGCGATCAGGACCGGCTTGCGCTCCCGGCTGGCCTCGGCGAGGACGACCTCGGTGCAGTGCACGTTGGTCTGGATGGTGCGCACCGGGCTGTCGACGACGAGCGCCACGCCCACCGCCGCCGCCAGGTGGAAGACCGCGTCGGCGTCGGCGACCAGCCGCCGCACGAGCGCGGCGTCGCAGGCGCTCCCGTAGGTCCACCCGAAGCGCGGGTGCGCCGCGAGGTGGCGGATGTTGTCCCGGCTGCCCGTCGAGAGATCGTCGAGCACGTGCACTTCATGACCCTGTGCGACGAGCTCGTCGCTCAGGGTCGAGCCGACGAAACCGGCACCCCCGGTGATTAGGAACCTCAAGCGCGCTTCTCCTGTCCTTGGCCTGGCGCATCGCCGCTTCCGTGCGGCGAGCTTGCACGGTAGCCGACGAAGGGCAGCAACGCTAGCGCATTCGAACTCGCAATTGTCAGAAATTCGTAGATGCCCGGCCTTTTACCCCGGAATCGCGTGGATCGCACTTTGCAGCACTATCGCCCACCGCGGGCCGGGGTTATCCTCAACCGATGAAGTTCCTGGTCACGGGCGGGGGCGGTTTCATCGGCTCCCATCTCGCCGGTCATCTCGCCGAGGCCGGTCACGAGGTCCGGATCCTCGACAACTTCGCGACCGGCCGGCGCTCCAACCTCCTCGCCCTCCCCGACGACGTCGAGCTGGTCGAGGGCGACATCCAGAGCTACGAGCGCGTCCACAACGCGGTCGTGGGCTGCGACGTCGTCTTCCACCAGGCCGCCCTGCCCTCGGTGCCGCGGTCGGTGCAGGACCCGCTGACCAGCAACGCCACCAACGTCACCGGGACGCTCAACGTATTGCTGGCCGCGCGCGACGCCGGCGTGCGGCGCGTGGTCTTCGGGTCGTCGTCCTCGATCTACGGCGCGGGCCGCGAGCTGCCGAAGAAGGAGGAGATGCACCCGCAGCCGATCTCGCCCTACGCGGTGGCCAAGCTGGCGTGCGAGGGCTACTGCCGCAGCTTCGGCGAGGTCTACGGCCTCGAGACGGTCGCCCTGCGCTACTTCAACGTGTTCGGGCCGCGGCAGGACCCGCGCTCGCAGTACGCCGCGGTGGTGCCCAACTTCATCACCGCGCTGATGGCCGGCGAGCCGCCCGTGATCTTCGGCGACGGCGAGCAGTCGCGCGACTTCACCTACGTCCGCAACGTCGTGGACGCCAACGTGCTGGCCATCGACGCGCAGGGCGTGGCGGGACAGGTGTTCAACGTGGCCTGCGGCGAGCGGATCACCCTCAACCGGCTGCTGGAGGAGCTGCGCGATCTGCTGGGCGCCGAAGTGCAGGCCGAGTACGTGGCGCGCCGGCCGGGAGACGTGCCGCACTCGCACGCCGACGTCTCGCGGGCGAGCGAGGCCCTCGGGTACACGCCCTCCGTGAACCTGCGCGAGGGCCTGCGGCTGACCATCGAGCACTACCGCGCCGAGGGCCTGCCCGCCGACGAGATCGTGCACGACATCTCCCCCACGCGATGACCTCCCTCGCCGCCTTCCTGCTCGCCGCCGCCG
>Ga0299907_10001260_pt1 | contig 14302 bp, 17 predicted proteins | sample RVTome_16_FD_198680 | JGI IMG/M metagenome (GOLD analysis project Ga0299907, IMG submission 198680) | Soil microbial communities from uranium-contaminated site in the Upper Colorado River Basin, Wyoming, United States - RVT152D67 (version 2) ... | reverse complement strand
CCGGCGGCTCCTCGACAACTCGGAGTGGATGCCCTTCGCCCTCTCGCCGGAGACACGCCGCGCGCGGTGATGCGGGCCGCCTACATCGCCAGGCACGGCGGGCCCGAGGTGGTCGAAGTCGGCCGGCGCCCGCTCCCGGAGCCGGGTCCCGGCGAGGTCCGGGTGCGGATCGTGGCCGCCGCGCTCAACCACCTCGACCTGTGGGTGAGGGGCGGGATCCCGGGCGTGACCCTCGAACTGCCCCACGTTCTGGGCGCCGACGGCGCGGGGGTGGTGGACGCGGTGGGGCCCGGAGTCGAGACGCCGTCGCCGGGCGACGAGGTCCTCATCCAGCCGGGCCTCTTCTGCGGCCACTGCGAGTTCTGCCTTCGGGGGGAGGAGTCCCTATGCATCCGCTACCGCCTCCTGGGCGAGCACGTCGACGGCACCCTGGCCGAGGCCGTCGTCGTGCCGGCCGTCAATGCCGTCCGCAAGCCGCGCGGCCTCGACTGGGAACGGGCGGCCGCGTTCCCGCTCGTCTACGAGACCGCCTGGCGTCTGGTCATGACGGCCGGCCGGCTCCGGGCGGGAGAGAGTGTCCTGATCCACGGCATCGGCGGGGGCGTCTCGGCGGCCGCCCTGCAAATCGCGCGCTACGCGGGCGCCTACGTCTACGTGACGTCATCGAGCCGCGAAAAGCTCGACCGTGCTCTCGCCGCAGGAGCGGACGTGGCCATCGACTACACCGTCGAGGACGTCCCGGCGCGGATCCGGGAGCTGACCGGGAAACGCGGCGTCGACCTCGTGGTCGACAACGTCGGCCAGGCGACCTGGCGGGACTCCATCGAGTGCGTAGCCCGCGGTGGCCGAATCGCCACCTGCGGGGCGACGACAGGCAACGATGCGGTGACGCCCATCAACCGGGTTTACTGGAAGCAGATCTCGATCCACGGATCCACGATGGCCAACCGGGCGGAGTTCCGCACCGTGGTCCGGCTCGTCATCGGAGGCCGGATCGTTCCGATCATCGACCGCGTCTTCCCGCTCGCGGAGGTCCCGGCGGCGCTGGCACGCCTCGAGGCGGGCGACCAATTCGGAAAGATCGTGATCCGTGTGGCCGACGACCTCGTCCCCGGATCGTGAATTCTCATCCACGGGAGGCCCCATGGCCGACAGCTCGTTCGACCTCGTGAGCAAGGTCGACCGCCAGGAAGTGAAGAACGCCGTCCAGATGGCGATGAAGGAGATTCGGACGCGGTTCGATTTCAAGGGATCGAAGGCCGCCATCGAGGAGTCCGGCGACGACCTCGTCCTGACCGCGGAGGACGAAGGCCGCCTGCGCGCCGTTCGTCAGGTCCTGGAGGAGAAGCTGGCCCGCAGGGGCGTCTCGCTGAAGGCGCTGACGTGGGGTCAGGTCGAGGAGGCGCTCGGCGGGACAGCCCGCCTGCGCGCCACGCTCCAGACCGGCCTCTCCGCCGAGCAGGCCAAGGACGTCGCCAAGCGGATCAAGGGTACCGGCCTCAAGGTCCAGGCCTCGATCCAGGGCGATCAGGTCCGGGTCTCGGGGAAGAAGAAGGACGACCTCCAGGCGGTCATCGCCACGCTCAAGGAGGCCAACCTGCCGTTCGATTGGACGGCGACGAACTACCGATGAGCGGCCGGCGGAGTGCCTTCGGGCTGGCGGTCTGCGTGTCTTTCCTCAGCGTCGCGTGCGATCGGGGGGCCCCGGCGGACGAGACGGCGCCGGCGGACACCGCGCTGCCGGACACGCTGACCGCGCAGGAGCAGTCGGGGTTCGCGGTCGAGCTGGATCGCTTCCGGGAGATGCAGGGCGGCCGGCTCGACACCGTCGACATGATCGCGCGCGGCGACGACGCGGCGTTTCACGTCCAGATCCTCAACTATGGACCCGAGTACACGGCCCTCACCTACGCGGCGTGGTACACGGGTCCCGACAGCGCGGTCATGTTCGCCGCCGATGACCAGCCGCGGCTCGTGGACGATCTCGGGAACGTGTACCGCGGAATCGTGATCCCGGACAACCCGCGGTTCGAGGTCGAGACGGGCACGACGGCGGTCGGCGTGTATGTCTTCCGGCCGGTGCTCGCCCTGCAGGCCGACTCGCTCACCCTGTTCGTCAACGACTCGACGCCGCCGGTGCTCAAGGTCGGCCCGTTCGGAGTTCACCACGAGGCAACGGTGCCCGAGGACGAACCCGAGCGCCGGCTGCGGATGCAGGCCAGCGACTCCGTCCGCTAGCCGGCCTCAGCCCTCTTCCGCGTACTCGCTGTAGAAGTGGGCGGCCGCGACCACGCCGCCGTGGAAGTTCTCGAGGTCGAGGTTCTCGTCCGGCGCGTGGGCATTCTCGTCGGGCGTGCCGAATCCCATCATCACGGAGGTCAGCCCCAGCCGCTCCTGGAAGGTCGTCGTGACGGGGATCGTCCCGCCCTCGCGGGTCATCACCGTCTCCGCTCCGAAGGCGAGGCCGAGGGCGCGGCGCGCGGCACGATTCGCGGGATGGTCGATCGGGGCCAGGTACGGCTTCGCTCCGTGCAGCTTCCGGACCTCGACGGTCACTCCCGGTGGCGCGACGCTCAGCACGTGGCGCCGGAAGAGATCGGCGATCGCTTCGGGATCCTGCTCCGGGACGAGGCGCATCGAGACCTTGGCCGAGGCACGGGCGGGCAGCACGGTCTTCGCTCCCTCGCCGGTGAAGCCCGACACGAGACCGTTGACGTCGAGACTTGGTCGGGCCCAGATCCGCTCCAGGGTCCCGAACCCCGCCTCGCCGACCAGCTCGGTCACGCCCAGCTCGCGGCGGTAGGCATTCTCGTCGAAGGGGAGCTTCCGGAACTCGGCCCGCTCCTCGTCGGTGAGCGGCAGGACACGGTCGTAGAACCCCTCGATCGCCACGTGCCGCTCGTGGTCCTTGAGGGTCGCCAGGATCTCCGCCAGCGCCAGCGCCGGGTTCGCCACCGCGCCGCCGAACGACCCCGAGTGGAGGTCGGACCGGGCTCCCCGGACGTGGATCTCCATGTAGCACAGCCCGCGGAGGCCGTAGCAGAGGGAGGGTACCCCGCTGGCGAACATCGGACTGTCGGAGATCATGACCACGTTCGCCGCTAGTCGGTCCGCGTTCTCCTCGATGAACGGCCCGAGGTGCTCCGAGCCGATCTCCTCTTCGCCCTCGAGAAGCACCTTCACGTTGCAGGGGAGCCGGCCGCGGGCAGCCAGATGCGCCTCCCACGCCTTCCAGTGGGCGAACACCTGTCCCTTGTCGTCCGCCGAGCCACGGGCGAAGATTCGCCCATCCCGCACCGTCGCCACGAAAGGGGGACTCGTCCAGAGCTCGATCGGATCCACCGGCTGGACGTCGTAGTGGCCATAGAAGAGGACCGTCGGGGCCGACGGCACGTCCAGCCATTGGGCGAACACGATCGGATGACCGTCGGTCTCGATCACCTCGGCGTCGGTGAAGCCGATCTCCGACAGCCGGTCGCGGCAATAGCCGGCGCAGCGATGAACGTCCCCGGCGTGCGCGGGATCGGTCGAGACGCTGGGGATGGCGAGGAACTCGCCGAGCTCCTCGACGTAGCCGCCCTGCCGCTCCCGAATGTGGTCGAGGACCTTCTCCATGCGCCGCACAAGCTCGGCCGACACGCGTCCGGCGGCAAACGGAGTCCCGGGCATGCCTGACCCCGGGGCGCTCCCGGGGGCGACCGGCCCGTGGCGGCCGGGATCGATCCCTCGTCAAGGTCCCGACGACCGGGACGCCCTCGATTTCGGCCGCAGCCGTCACCTTCCCCGTCTCGACCGCGTGAGCCGATGGCACATCCGCTGGTATCCCCCGCGCGTCCTCGAGCCCGAGGTCATGGGCGAGGACGAAGAGGCCGAGTCGTACCTGGATGCCGCCGCGGCCGCGCACCTGGCCCGGCTCGACGCGGGATGGGCCTCCCTCGTGATCGGAACGGTTGCCCGGGGGAAGGCGCGCGTCCTCGACGTTGGCACGGGAGGCGGCCAGATCCCTATCCTGCTGGCGCGCGCGCGGCCCCGGTGGCAGATCTGGACCGTCGACCGGAGCCCCGTCATGCTGACTGCCGGCCGACCTACCGTCACCGCGGAAGCCGCCCGCGCGCGGCGCGCGGCGCGCGCCTTCTTCCTCGCCCCGGCAGTCGCCGACGGGCGCCGTCTCCCCTTCCCCGACGGCGCGTTCGACCTGGTCGTCTCGAACTCGCTCCTCCATCACCTCCCCGACCCGATGGCGGTCCTGAACGAAATCGCGAGGGTCGCTCGACCCGGGGGGCGCGTCCTCCTGCGCGACCTCCGGCGTCCGCCGCGGGTCGCCGTGCGGTCCTGGGTGGCCTGGCACGGACGGCACTACGAGGGAACGATGCGCGAGCTCTACGAGGCCTCGGTGGCCGCCGCGTTCACGCCTGCCGAGATGGCGATCGTCCTCCGCCACTCGGCGCTGGCCGGGGCGGCAGTGGAGAAGCAGGGTCCCTACCTGATCGTGCAGCGCTGATACGTGCGGATTCAAGGTGCCTGGCTCGAGTGTGCGTTGCCGGACCGGAAGGGCGTCTCGAGGAGGGCGAAGAGAGCCCATGCCACCGCCGCCGCGACCCCGATGTAGACCGGCCACGGGCCGAACCAGTCGAGGAGGGTCGGCCCCGCCGGCTTGCGAGCCAGGTAGAGGAAGTTGGCACCGGTCGCCGCGTCCACTACGGCCACGGCGGCGGCGTAGCCGAGCGTGATCAGGAACACCCGCCCGGCGGATCCCGGCCTGGGGGTACGATCCAGACCGAATACGAGCGTCGTCGCCGAGACCACGACGAGGCCGTGCGTCGTGAAGTACGCGATCCACCGCCAGTCCGGGAACGAGCCGGAGACGTCCGGGGTCAAGATCGCCAGCGTGGTCCCGGCGAGCGCCCAGTAATAGAGGGTCTCGCACGCAAGCCGGCTCTGCGTGAGGAGCGCGAAGACAGCGACGAAAATGGCCAGGTCACAAAGGTGGAGAGGCAGGAAATCGAGGGGGCCGATCTCGCCGCTCGCGGCCGCCAGCGCGACATAGGTCGTCACGCTCGCCAGTAGAAGCGCGGCCAGGCACCACCGAATGGTCTTGCCGAATAGGGCCGTCCGTTGACGGGCCGCCAGAACGGGGAGCGAGACCGCCGCCAGAACTGTTGCAGCAAAGGCAACTACGTGGCCCGCGTTCATGGCGTGGCGGTGGTCTCGTCCCTTCCTTGGGCCGTGGTCAACGGCAGCCTCCTGCCCGGCCCTGATCGGCGAGCGACCTACCCTATCGTCCGCTCCAGGTAGGCCTTCAGCCGCCGCCACGCGTCGGCGGCCGGGGCGAGGTTCGTCTCCGGGTCGCGGTCCACCCACAGCCAGAAGCCGTGCTCGACCGGGTCGTAGACGTGGACGTCGTTCTCGACGCCGGCCTGACGCAGCGCATCCACGAACCGCGCTACCTCGGACGGCGGGATCCCGTCATCCTGACCGGCGAAGGTCCCGTAGATCGGGTGGTCGAGCGCGGCCAGCGAGTCGGGATCGGTGACCAGCTGTCCGTAGAACATCGCGGTCCCGTCGTGGTGCTCACCGCCCAGCGCGTAGGAGAGCGCGATCCCTCCGCCGAAGCACCATCCCATGGTCGCCACCTTGCCGGTCACGTCGTCGCGGGCACGGATGAACGAGGCCGCGGCGTCCAGGTTGGCGACGACCGTGGGGATGTCGCCCCGCACCTCCTGGACGAGCGCCATGTTCTCCTCGCGGTTCGAGCCCGTCCGACCCGCGTAGAGGTCGGCCGCCAGGGCGAGGTACCCCTCGTCCGCGAAGGCGTCGGCCACTTGGCGCACACGCTCGTTCAGCCCGTCCCACTCGTGGATGAGGATGACCGCCGGGAAGGGCCCCTCGCCTTCCGGGACGACCAGGTAGCCGGCCGTCGCCGAGTCGCCGGACACGTAGTGGACGTCCTCGCCGCGGGGAGGCGGCGCCTGGCCCAGGATGGCGGCCGGCACCGAGTCCGGGCTCGAGGCCTCGGTCGCACCGGAAGTGGCCGGCTCGTCCGAAGCGGCCGACTCCGCACCGGTGTCGGCACAACCGGAGTGGACCGCCAGGACGAAAGCGAGCGCGGCGAGGAGGGGTCGGGGGCCGAGCGAGCGACGGTTCATGGATTCCTCCGGAGAAAGCGGATCACGAAACGATGACGTTTCGAACGAGTCTAGCGGCGGGTACCGCCCGCGTCATCGGAACGGCCGCGGCGTCGCTCAGACGAGGAGCTCTCCCCGCAGCACGACGACCGCCTGACCCTCGAGGTCGACGCGGTCGCCCCGATCCCGCACGTGGACGATCCCGCCACGCGGGCCGATCTGGCGCCCGACCAGCGGGTTCCTCCCGAGGCGCTCGACCCAGTACGGAGCCAGCGCGCAGTGCGCCGAGCCCGTCACCGGATCCTCGTCGATCCCGACCCGCGGCGCGAAGAACCGCGAGACGAAGTCGAACCGCTCGTCGTCGGACGGACCGGTGACGATCACCCCGCGGGCGGGGATCGTCGCCAGCCGCCGGAAGTCGGGCTCGAGGCCGCGGATCGTGCCCTCCTCCCCGAGCTCGACGAGCCAGTCCGCCGTCGCCGTGCGTCCCGTCCAGAGGGGCACGACCCCGAGCGCTTGGGAGAAGCCCGTCGGGGGCTCGGCCTCCCGCGCCGGCGTGGCGGGGAAGTCGAGCGCGATCCTCTCGCCTGCCGGCCGCGCCGTCAGCACGCCACTACGGGTCTGGAACCGGATGGGCACCTCCCTGGGCGCCACCCCGGTCTCCCAGAGGACGTGGGCGCTGGCGAGGGTGGCGTGGCCGCAGAGGTCGACCTCGGTCAGCGGGGTGAACCACCGCAGCTCGAACCCTTCGGGACGGGGCACCACGAACGCCGTCTCGGAGAGGTTCATCTCCCGCGCGATCGCCTGCATCCACTCCTTCTCCGCCGGTTCCACGAGCAGGCAGACGGCGGCCGGATTGCCGTCGAAGGGGTCGCCGGTGAACGCGTCCACGGTTAGGATGGGAACGTGCGCACGCTGCATGGCCTCGATGCTACAGTGGCGGCCCGCCGACGCCATCCCCTTCGACCGCCCGCGGGGCTCCTCCTGGGCGTCCTCGCGGCGACCGGCTGCGTGGACCCGGTGGGCGACCCGAGCGACCGCTTTGAGATCAGCCCGACCCCGGTCCTCGGGCGCTGGGTCGAGCGAGAGCCCTCCGACGACCCGCCGCGGGAGGCTGTCATCGAGGCTGGAGAGGGCGTGCTGGCGGGTCGCTTCGAATTCGAGCGCACGGGGCTCGCGTTCGAGTTGCCTTTCAACGAAGGCGCCTGGGACGGCGAGCGGATCGAGTTCGTGACCGGGGACGTGTTCGGCGCCGGGTCGGAGACGATCCCGTGGACCGCCCTGCTGGTCCCTGCCGAGGGGGACGACCCGGCGATCCTGCGGTTCTTCCCGCGGGTCGGCGGAAGTGTCCCCTTCTCGGTCGAGTACGTCCGGCCGTGAGCGCCGAGCCCCGCACCGGACCGGCGATCACCCCCCCGGTCGAGGATTACCTCAAGGCCATCTACGCGTTGTCCCGCGAGGACCTCGGTGAGGAACGCGTATCGACCTCCGCCATCGCCGAGCGGATGCAGGTCTCGGCGGCATCGGCCACCAGCATGATGCAGCGGCTCGCCGAGATGAAGCTGGTCCATTACGTCCCGTACCAGGGCGTCTCCTTGACCGAGGCCGGCGAGAAGATCGCCCTCGAGGTCATCCGCCATCATCGCCTTCTCGAGCTCTACCTCGCCGAAGCGCTCGGCTACCCGTGGGACGCCGTCCACGACGAGGCCGAGCGACTCGAGCACGTGATCAGCGAGGAGTTCGAGGACCGGATCGACGCCATGCTCGGACATCCGACCACCGATCCGCACGGGCATCCGATCCCGCCCAAGACAGGCCGCATGCCGGACGAGGAGAATCGCCGGCTGACCGAGGTCGAGCCGGGCGAGGTGGTGGTTGTCCGCCGGGTCCACGACCGGGACGGCGGCGTCCTCCGCGCGCTCTCGCTGCTGGAGCTCGTTCCGGGCGTCGAGCTGCGGGTCATCGACCGCCGGCCGGGCGGGCCGATCATCGTCGAGCGCAACGGGAAGCGGGTCTCGATCGAGCGTGAGCTGGAGAGGGCGGTCTTCGTCGGCTGACCGCTCGGGTTCCCAAGGTTGACCCGCGGGCCGGCCATCCCTTATCGTATAGGAACGATTCTCATCCAGGAGTACTTGTGACCGTCGAGTTTCCGCTCCACTTCATGCACGAAGGCGAGCGCGGCCGCGTGGCCGGGATCCGCTGGCGCGAGGAGGACGTGGAGCGTCGGCTGGCCGAGATGGGATTCGAGAAAGGGGTCGCGTTCGAGGTCGTCCACTACGACTCGCAACGCGGGATCACGGTCCGCCTTCCCGATCGCGAGGTTTCGATCGTGCCCTGGCTGGCTCCCGTCATCTACGCGACCGAGGACCCGGCCGGCTAGTCCCCGCGGATCCTCACCAGGTCCGCTCTTCCACTCCCGCGCGCCGGTTCACGAGCCGGGCGCAAACGAACAGCCAGTCGCTGAGCCGGTTCACATACGGGATCACGGTGTCCGGCAGGTCATCCGCGGCGAGCGAGACGATCGCGCGCTCGGCGCGCCGGCACATGGTGCGGGCGGCGTGCAGGGCCGCGCCGGCATCCGACCCCCCCGGAAGGATGAAGGCGGTGAGCACCGGGAGCTCCCCCTCCCAACCGTCGATCTCAGCCTCGAGCGCCGAGATCCGCGCCGCGGGTAATTCCCACTTCCCCTTTCGCCGCCCCGGATCGGGCGTCGCGAGCAGGGCGCCGAGCGCGAAGAGGTCGCGCTGGATGCGCTCGAGGGCGTCCCGGATGGCGGTGTCGCCGACTCGGGCCGCCGCCACTCCGATAAAGGCGTTGAGCTCGTCCACCTCTCCGTAGGCGGCGACCCGAGGCGAAGCCTTGGAGACGCGGCCGCTGCCGAAAAGCGCGGTCCCGCCCGCGTCCCCCGTCTTGGTATAGATCTTCATCGCTCGTCGCCGCTCACGCGTGGACGGGCACCATCGGCAGGTCGGCCACCTCGGCCTCCACGGCACCGGCCCGGAGCCGGGTGCCGGCCTCGACGTGATCGCGGTGGATGTACGCCAGCCCGACCGGACCGAGGGCCGGGCTGACAGCGCTCCGCGTCACCCGTGCCACCGCGGGCTTCCCGTCGGCGTCCAGCGTCGCGCCCGGCGGCAGCGCGTCGTCGCCCTGGAATCGAAGCCCGCGCAGGAGCCGAGCAGGGCGGCCGCGGGCCCACAGGCGCGCGATCACCTCCTGGCCCGGATAGCACCCCTTGGTGTGGCTGATCGCGTTCTCGGTGGGTGCCTCGAGGGGGATCGTCTCCGGTCCGAGCTCGGCCCCGGCGATCGCGATCCCGGACTCGATCTGGGTCGTGTCCCACGCCTGGCGGGCACCGGGCGTCGCACCTGCCGCTACCAGGGTGGTGGAAAGGGCGGCCGCCGCCTCGGCAGGGACCCAGACGTGGAATCCGGTCTCGCCCGTGTCGCTCCACCGAACGACATGCCCGTTCATCGTCCCCACCGCGCTCTCCGCCTGGGCGCCCTCGACCGGGTCCGGCAGATCGATCCCCGCCCGCTCCAGCGTGGCCGGGCTCTCGGGGCCCTGCAGCGAGAGCACCCGCCATCCCCCGGAGAGGTCCGTAAACTCGACCTCCTGGCCGAAGTAGTACTTGCGCAGGATCTCGAGAGCCGGACCGGCCGTCCCGCCGAAGCACTCGACGAGGAGGGATGCTCCGGTCTCGCAGGCCAGGAAGTCGGCCAGGACACGAGCCTTCTGGGGAACCAGCAGGAACGCGCGCGCGCCCCTTCCGGGCTCCAGTTCGTCGACCTTGTTCGTGCACAGGCTGTTCAGGTAGGCGCGCCGCTCCGGTCCGCCGATCTCGATCAGGCAGGAGCCGGGCAGGTCGAGCACGGCCGCGCTCTCGCGGACGGCGCGGTAGGCCGCGTGCCAGGTCGGGGGGTGGCGCTCCACGAGTGGAATCTACGGCCGGACGGGAGCGCTCTCCACTCGTCCGTCTCTCATTCACCGCCCGCGGCGAGGGTCAGCGTCACGGCTTCCGAGCCGGGAGGCACGGGACCGCTCCGCGCGGACAGATCCCCGGGATCGCGCGACAGGGGGTCCCCGTCCGCGTCCAGACGCGCCTCCACGACCACGCGGTCGGGAAACGGGGCCGGTCCCATCATCGCGTCCTCAGGGCCGATCGAGTATTCCATGGGGAACGTGGACGGCGAGATGCGCTGGACGGCGAGCGGCGGGCCGGTGCTTCGGTCCGCCGGCCGCACGAACACGAAGAGGACGGCGTCCGCGGATGGGGTCCCGAGCCCCGGCGCCTGGATCACGCCACGGATCCCGCGGCTCGCGGAAGGGATCGCGTCGCCCGTCCCGCCCACGCTCTCCGCCGGTCCCTGCGGCATGACTTCGGCCGGTCCGCTCGAGCCCGTGACCAGCGCGGACGGGGCGGCCGACGCCGGCAGGAGCGGCCGCTCCCGCTCCCGAACGACATACTCCTCCTCCGGCTCCACCCGCTGGCTGCAGGCGACGCCCCCCAGCAAAAGGAAGACGGCTCCCATGGTCACCATCTTTGGCACCCCCATGCCCGCAAAAGTAGGATAACGGACGTGAACTGGCTCACCGTCCGGCGTCGCTAGCGGAAGACCTGCCTTGCTCTCCCGACGCGCCCTCAACGGACTCGCGGAGATCGCTTCCGGCAGCCGCGTGCTCACCGCCCGCGAGGACCTCCTGACCTACGCCGGCGACGCGACCCCTCTCCACCGGCACCTCCCCGCGGCCGTCGTCATCCCGCGCGACGCCGAGGAGGTCGGGCGGATCCTCCGGCTGGCCAACGAGGAGGGGTTCGCCCTGGTACCGCGCGGCGCCGGTTCGGGCCTCTCGGGCGGCGCCATCCCCATCCCCGACAGCGTCGTCCTTCTCTTCCCCACCTGGAGCCGGATCCTCGAGATCGACGAGGCGAACCTGACCGCCTGGGTCGAACCCGGGGTGGTGACCGCTCAGCTCCACGCCGCTGCCGAGGCCGTGGGCCTCTTCTATCCGCCCGATCCCGGCTCGATGAAGGTGTGCACGATCGGCGGCAACGTGGCCGAGAACGCGGGCGGGCTGCGCGGGCTCAAGTACGGCAGCACCAAGAACTACGTGCAGGGGCTCGACGTCGTCCTTCCGACCGGCGAAGCGGTGCGGCTGGGTGGCAAGGCGATCAAGGACGTGGCCGGGTACAACCTGGTCGATCTGATGGTCGGCAGCGAAGGCACGCTCGGGGTCTTCACGCGGATCCTGCTGCGTCTCGTGCCAAGGCCGGAGACCGTCCGCACCATGCTCGCCCTCTACGACTCGGTGGAGGCAGCGGGCGAGTCGGTCGCCGCGATCATCGCCGGGAAGATCGTGCCGGCCACGCTCGAGCTGCTGGACCAGGCGACCATCCGCGCGGTCGAGGCGTTCGCCGGCCTGGGTCTCCCGACCGACCTCGGCGCGCTTCTGCTGATCGAGGTCGACGGCCGGCGGCACGAGGTCGAGCAGGATGCCTTCGAGATCGTCCGCCTGAGCCGCCTCCACGGCGCCCGGGACGTCCGGCTGGCGGCGAGCCCGGACGAAGCGGACGATCTCCGGGCCGCTCGCCGGATCGCCTTCAGCGCGCTCGCCCGTGGCGGCCCGACCGTGATCCTGGAGGACGCGACCGTCCCGCGGAGCGCGGTCCCCGACATGCTGCGCCGGATTCACGCCGCCGCCGATCGCCACGGCGTCACGATCGCCACCTTCGGCCACGCCGGGGACGGGAACCTCCATCCGACCTGCCTCACCGACGAGCGCGATCCGGCCGCGGTTGCCCGCGCCGAGGCGGCGTTCGAGGAGATCTTCGCGGCCGCCATCGCGCTGGGTGGAACGATCACCGGCGAACACGGCGTCGGTCTCGCCAAGCGACGCTTCCTGCCGACTCAGGTGGGTGACCAGGCCATTCGCCTGATGCGCCAGATCAAGGCGGTTCTCGATCCCAACCAGGTCCTGAATCCGGGGAAGATCTTCGAGCCCGGCCCGCGCTGCGAGCATCCGCCGATCGGGCACCGGATCCACGAGCGCGCCGGACGCGCCGGTTGAGCGCCGAGCGCGACCTGCTGGCCCAGTGCATCCAGTGCGGGCTCTGCCTTCCCGCCTGCCCGACCTACGCGCTAACGCCCCGCGAGCGGGCGAATCCGCGCGGCCGTATCGGGCTCATGCGCGCCGTGGATCGTGGGGAGATGGCGGTGGACGATCCCGCCTTCGCGCAGGCCATGTACTACTGCCTGGGCTGCCGCGCGTGCGAGACCGCCTGTCCGGCCGGGGTCGAGTTCGGGCGTCTCCTCCAGGGCGCGCGGGGGGCGGTGGAGAAGGTCGAGGCCGAGGGGAGGCCGGAGGGCTTCCCGCGCGACTGGCTCCTCGATCACGTGCTGCCGTACCCGTCCCGGCTCCGATGGGGGGCCCGGCTCTTCCGTGTCTACCAGCGGACGGTGGGGCGCAGCCGGCGCTGGCGGGCATGGTTCGACGACCGTTTCCCAGAGGCAGCGGCCCTGGCGCCGCTCCTGCCTCCCGTGCCGGCTCTCCGGCACTCGACGCTCCCTGCGGCACTCGAGCCCGGCGAGGTCGCCACCGATCTCCCGGCCCGCAGGACCCGCGGCAGCGTGGCCCTCCACCCGGGGTGCATCCAGAGCGTGCTCCTCCCAGAGACCAACCTCGACACGATGCTGGTCCTGGCCTACAACGGATGGCAGGTCGTCGTCCCCCGGAACATCCCCTGCTGCGGTGCGCTTCACGCGCATCAGGGCCGACCCGGTGACGCCCGCTCGCTCGCGCGCGCGAACGTCGCCGCCTGGGAGGCTTCGGGCGCCGACCGGCTCGTCTCCAACGCGGCCGGCTGCGGCGCCCACATGAAGGAGCTCCGGCACCTCCTCGCGGACGATCCGGAGTGGGCGGATCGAGCCGCCGCCTTCTCGGAGGCGGTCGTCGACGTGAGCGATTTCCTGGTCCGCGAAGGCGTGCGACGGCCGCGGCGCCCCTTCAGCCTGAAGGCGACCTACCACGATCCGTGCCATCTCGTCCACGGCCAGCGGGTCGCCGAGGCACCCCGGCTCCTGCTGCGGGCGATCCCGGGGCTCGAGTTGATCCCGCTCGTCGAGTCGACCTGGTGCTGTGGCTCCGCCGGGATCTACAACCTGACCCACCCGGAGGCCGCCCAGGAGCTCCTGCACCGAAAGGTGGGCCACATCCGCGCCACCGGGGCCGAGATCGTCGTCACCGGTAACCCCGGGTGCATCCTTCAGATCGCGAGCGGGCTGGGTGCGGAAGGCTCGCCGGTCAGGGTGATTCATCCGGCGTCGCTGCTACGGGTGGCGTACGAGCTGAGCCCCGGACTGCGGCGCTGAGAGGGCGCTCACACGGCGGGGCTCTCTCCGGCTCCCCCCGGCTCGGCTTCGCCCGGCTCCTCCGCCGCCTCGAGCACCTCGCGCGCCCGCCCGGCATCCTCCGGCGCGACCAGCAGCCGCGCCGGAGCGATGCCCGCGTAGGCGCCGCCGATGTCATCGGCGATCAGCGCGCTCGGGATCCCCGCGTCATCCAGGAGCCCTCGAGCCATCTCCGCTTCGTGGCGCCAGCGCCAGCGGCCGACCTCGACGGGGGAGGTCAATGAATGGTTACTGCTTCCGCGTCGCGTGGATCTCCATGGTCTTGAACTCCTGGCCGTCCGGGCCCGGGACGTATGCCTCGAAGTGGACCGTGTTGTCGTCCAGGATCTTCTGGACGCCGCGCATCGTCTTGTCCTTCTCGCCGGTCATGACGTCGTCGAAGGTGCCGATCGTGACCAGCGCGTCCTGCGCCGCGTCGTATTGACCGGTGCTCGTCATCATGCCCGTCCCCATGTTGTCGATCCAGGTGGAGACGTACTCCTGGTTGAAGTTGTCGTAGCCGGTGATGCCCTGCCCCTTGAAGGGCTGGCCCATGGCAGTGCCATCCCAGTTTTCGATCAGGTAGCGGCCGTCCATCGTCATCGAGGCCGACATCGTGCCGGACGACTCCTCCGGCTGAGCGTCCGGGGACATCCACCACTTCATCGTGTAGTCCCAGTCGCCGGCGAGCTTGGCCAGCCGCTGGTGGGCCTCGCCAGGAGTGGCGTACTCGGCCCACTTCTGCATCATCTCCTCGTCGTGGCCGGCGGCCGCTTCGGCCTCCTGCGC
>Ga0299907_10001259_pt1 | contig 14305 bp, 12 predicted proteins | sample RVTome_16_FD_198680 | JGI IMG/M metagenome (GOLD analysis project Ga0299907, IMG submission 198680) | Soil microbial communities from uranium-contaminated site in the Upper Colorado River Basin, Wyoming, United States - RVT152D67 (version 2) ... | reverse complement strand
AAGACACCGTCGCTCAGCGATGTCTGGCGCCCCGAGAACGGTGGGAGCGGGTTGCGGTTCGGGCGGAATCGGCGAGGACTGCCGCCCCGTCAGGCTCGCCCGCCCGAACTCAGGGCGGGGCACTTCGCTGAGCGATGGCTGGCGCCCTGAGAACAAACCGGGCCGACACCACCCTCGAACTCAGGGTCGGGCACTTCGCTGAGCGATGGCTGGCGCCCTGAGAACGGTCAGCCCCCGCCACGGGGCGGCATCGCCGATTCCGACCGGGCCGTGACCCGCCGCCGGCGTGACCAATCGGTGGGCTCTTACTCAGGACGGTGTCGTTCACCCATCTGCAGCCCCCCGTCGACACAGGTTGCAGTCAGGGAACGGCGTATTCGGCCGACGAGGAGGCGGCGTAGTCGGCGATCGCTGTCTCCGTGTCGCTCGCCGACCAGCCATGGAGGTCAGCCAGGAGCTCGGCCACGATAGGAGCGGCGGCCAGACCGTGGTCGCGGGTCTCGATGGCGAGGCGGGTTCGTCGGGCGAGAACGTCGTCGAGGCTGAGGGCCCCCTCGCGGTGGATCGCCCACCACGCCTCAGCTGCCAGATACGGCATCTCGGGGTGGAGAAAGCCGTCCACTCCGGATGCCTCCCCTGCCTCCCGCACCCGGTGAGCATCTAGTCCGTGACGGCCGACGAGCCACCGGGCGGCTAGCTCATCGAGGCCAGACGAGCAAAGATCGGCCACGACTCCCTCCAGGATCTGCGGCGTCGATGCCCCGGCCAGGGGGAGAGCGTCGGTCGTCGATCCCTCACCGACCACGAGGAAGGCACCGACCACGTCGACGGCCTCGGCGGCGATGCGCCGGTACGTCGTGTACTTGCCTCCCCGCACCGAGACCAGACCATGGTCGTCGTGATCGATGCGGTGCTCACGGCTGACGCCAGCGGTGTCCGACGGCGCTCCCTCACCTGCCAGGGGCCTGATCCCGGCGAAAGTGGCTATGACATCCGACGGCGCCAGATCGGCAGCTAGGACCTGGTTGACCGTCTCCAGCAGGTATCGGACCTCATCGGAGGTGGCGGCGGGCCGGTCGACCGGACCTTCATGTGTCACGTCGGTCGTTCCTATCAGCCAGCGCCGCCCCCAGGGCACCACGAAGACGACCCGCCCCGGCACCCGGATCGTCATGCCCCGGACACCGGGCAGGCGATCGCCCGCGATCACCAGATGACTACCCCGACTCGTCACCACCCCTTCGGTCGAGCGGAAGTGAGGGTGATCAGATTCGAAGGCCCCGGTCGCGTCGAGAATCGTTCGGGTCTCGATCACCCGGCTGCCGCCGTCCAGACGGTCCTTCAGGCCCACCTCCCAGCCGGTCGCCAGCCGGCTGAAACCGGTCACCTCCATCCTCGTCAGGATGGATCCACCCCCTCGCCGGGCCGTTTCGGCCACCGCCAGTACGACCCGGGCATCGTCGCAGACCCCGTCGGTGTACTCGAAGCCGCCCGAGATGCCGACCGGGTCCAGCCCCGGAGAGCGTCGCACGGCACCCCTCCGCCCGAAAGCCTCGAATCGGCCTCCCGACCGGCCACCGAGCAGGTCGTAGACCGCCAATCCGGCCCCGAGATAGGGCATCTGCCACCGTCCACCGGTGACGGGCACGGCAAAGCGGCGCAGTGTCACCAGATGGGGTGCCAGCCGGGCCAGGAGGTCGCGTTCGGCCAGTCCTTGGCGGACCAGATCGAGCTCGAGACGCTCCAAGTATCGCAGCCCGCCATGGATCAGCTTGGATGAGCGGCTCGACGTCCCGACCCCGAGATCATCACGCTCCACCAGCACGGCATCGAGGCCCCGAGTGACGGCGTCGGCCAGTGCCCCCGCCCCGTTGATCCCACCCCCGACGATGAGGACGTCGATCGGTCCGTCCCGGCCGACCTCATCCAAGATGCGCCGACGCTCGTCGAGTGGAGACGGATTCATCCCCGGTACTCCACCACGGTCGCCCACCAACCTAAAACCTAGAACTTAGAACTTAGAACTTAGAACCTAGAACCTAGAACCTAGAACGGCGAGCGAAGCGAGCCTATCCAAACAACCGACTCCAGATGCGTTCGAAGAACCCGGTCCCGACCGGTGCCGGCATGTCCGAGAGGACGTCCTCGACCAGATCGGGGGGCAGGTCGCCGACTAGGGCCATGTTGCCTGACGCCGATGCCCAGGCGACCGTCACCCGGCCGGCGACGTAGCTGCGCCGGTACCTCCCCGTCTCCGTTTCCACGACCACGACCTCGGCGGCCTCTTCGAATCCGACCGGGCGACCGGTCACCACGGCTCCGAATGAGAAGAATCCGTCCGAGTAGTAGGACAGGGTGCCTTCGTCGAGTTGATAGGTGTCGAGGAGACGAAAACCGTGGGTGGTTTCGGGCAGTTCGGCCGGAGCCGAATCGATCGGTGTGGCCGGCTCGGCGTCGATGGGCTCGACGCTATCGAGATCCGTGACCTCACCCGGTGTGAAGCTGAGGAGGCGTCGGTCGCAGTAGGTGTTGCCGTCGTCGTCGAAGACCTCGGTGCGAACCACGGCGTCGGTCCCGATGTCGATCGTCAGATTTATCCGTTCCACCCCGTCGCGCTCGATGGTCACCTCGAGCGCATCTCGCCCCAGATAGGTGGTGGGGACTTCCTCGGCGACCACGTAGGCCGCCGAGTCCGACCCCAGGTCGCTGGCCTCCACGGCCGATGCCACGACCTGATCGCCGCTGACGGTGGTCATGACACCCGATCCGACTGCTATCCGTTCGTCGACGTCGGCGCCGTTCCAGACAACCACCCAGCCGCCGGATTGAGCGATCTCGAAGAGCGAGTCACGGGATCCGTCGGGGGTGTCGCATGCGATGAGCTGTTCTCCTGAGAATTCGGCGGTGGCCGACCGCTCCAGATATCCGCCCAGGTCGGCAACCGCCGACGTCGGCACGATCAGAAACGACGCCAGCAGCGCCGCCAGGTGGTTCATTCCGTGGCCTCGGCGAGCGGGGCGACGACCTTGAGGGAGGCGGCGCCGGCGTCGAGTGAGGACCGTGCTCCGATCTGACGTGAAACGTCGGAGAGGTCGAGGGTCTCGGCGGGGGGAGTGACGATAGTGGCGATGGTGATGACAGCGGCGGCGACGGCGGCCGCTCCTCCAACCCAGACCGAGCGGCGACGCGCCAGCGGCGTGACCTCCTGCGGAACGACGAGAGCGACGGGCAGCTCGAGTGTCGGCAGCGAGCGGAGAGCGGCCCGGGCCAGGTTGAGTTCTGCGAGCTGACGCCGGCACCGCTCACAGTCGGCCAGATGGCCGGTGACCCGGGCCGACTCGGCCGGCGTGGTCTCACCGTCGAGGAAAACAGAGAGCAGTTCGTCGAGGTGACTCAACCGGCCGCCTCCACGAGAGCCGACCGGAGGAGCTTGCGGCCCCGATGGATGCGGCTCCGCACCGTTCCCACCGGCACCGCCACCGCCCGGGCGATCTCCTCGTAGCTCAGACCGATCACATCACACATCACCACGGCCTCCCGGAACTCGTACGGGAGTTCGAGCAGGGCCGCCTGGACTTCGTCGCCGAGGCGCATGGCAGCCAGCTGCTCATCGGCCCCGGGACTCGACTGGGCACTCCAACGATCGATCGCCTCGGGTAGCGGGGAAGTGGGGCGGCGCTGGCGTCGGCGGACCTCGTCGATGAACGCATTGCGGGTGATCCGCCACAACCAGCCATCGAAGGAACCCGGCTGATACGAGGCCAATCCTCGCCTGACCCGCAACAGGACCTCCTGCACCAGGTCGGCGGCATCATCCGGGTTGCCGCACAACCGGTAGGCAAAGTTGTAGATCTTGCGCCCATGGACCCGTGCTACCTCTTCCCATGACAGGGGGACCGTGTCGCTCACGGCCGTTCCACTAGGGCGTCAACGAATCCGGGCTGCAATCGGTTCCCGGATCGGGGAGGGAAGATCAGGTGGTTGTGTCGTCGGCGGGAGGATCCTCGTTGTTGCCTTCGGACACTCCCTTGCGGAACTCTTTGGCTGATGCTCCCAGCGACCGGGCGAGCTCGGGGAGCTTGCGGGCGCCGAAAAGCAGCAGGACCACGACGAGGATGATGAGCCACTCGCCGCCTCTCAGATTCATCATGTGCGTGACCTCCTTCTAGAGGCATCATACGCCCGGCCTCCCCCAACATCCTCCCCGGGCGCGGCGACCCTCGGCGGCGGCTAACTGATCCATCGTCCCCCCTTCGACGTAGACGTGCCGGTGGATAGTTCCCGACTCCGGCGCCGGCTATCAGCCGAGCGCCATCGAGTCGACCAGTTTCTGGAGGCGCTCCCGGGTCACAAAACGGACCCGAGGGTCGCGTCGCTCGATGTCGTGAATTGAGAAGGGGGCGAACTTCTCCGAGACGAGCATGCCCCGGTTGGCCTTTGACTGCTCCATCGCCACGACGAACCGGCGGATGGTGGCGTCCTCGACCTCGGGATAGTCGCCGGGGGCGTAGGAGTCGGTCATTATGAACGTGGATGACCCACCTTTGCTCGCCGTGTACTCCCCTTCGACCGGACCGGGGGAGACGGTGTAGCCGAAGAGGCTCAACACGCCGGTGACCAACTCGCCGGCCGTCATCGTATCGGGATCGACTCCTTGAGCTCGAAGCCCGGTCGAGACGGCCCGGGGTAGCCGGATGGTCTCCCCCAATGATGGCAGTTCGTCGCTGGTGGAAGGAGCAACGGTCTCGGGAATCTCCATCGGTTCGCCGTCGAACTGTGCCGCCATCGGGTCGCTGCCGATTGAATGGAGATTGAGGATGTCGGTCATGCGGCTCGGCGGAGGCAGGACTCCGGGAGTGACGAGTGACATCCGCCCGACCTCGCGCCGGTTGCCGCGCCCGGCGAACACGACCACCTCGGTGACGTCGTTGATCGGCAGGGAATGGCGCTTCTCCCGCACGACCTCGACGGCCTCCCCCACCAGCAGGTCGCCGAGGACGTCGTCGCCCTCGTCCGGGAACGGCACGTCGAACGTGACCTCGGCCTGGGTGTCGCGAACGTGGAAGCTCTCCACGGCGGGGCGGGGGCGCACGAAGTCGGGCTCCACCGACGTTTCCGACACCATGGCTTGGCGTCGGGCGCGGCGGCCATCGGGACGTGCTCCGATCTCCTTTCCCAACTCCTTGCGGCGGCGCTCGATATACCAGTTGGCGGCGAACAGAACGATCGCTACCACGAGGAGCAAGATGCCAAGTTCCTTCAACGCAGATCTCCCGAATCGTCTGGTGGTTCGATTGTAGGGTGTTCGGCCCCGGCGTCCTCGACATGCGCGAAGTCGAGTTCGATCTCGGCGGTAGGCTCGTCGGCGCCGGTGTTGAGACGCTCGATCATCACCACCCGCGAAGCCTCGCTACCAAATGCCGTCACCTCGTCGCCGTGATGCAGGACCGTGGTACCGACGGGTACCAACACCGCCCTTCCCCGGCGGACCGCCACCAGGGTCGAACCCTCCGGCCATTTGACCTCACTCACCTTCCGCCCGTCGGCTATCGACCCGGGGGGAATCCTGAAGTCGAAGTAGCCGATGCCGGGGTCGGTGCGCTGGGCGAGGCGCTGGCGTTCGAGGTGGTGGTCGGTGCGATTTCCCAGGGCCTCGTGATAGGCCCACACCGCCTCTTCCCGTCGAAAGATGCCCAACAGGCGGCCGGGGTCGTCGTCGGCCACGACCGGCAACCTTCCCACCCCCAAGGCGGCCATCCTCTCCATGGCATGAGAGACGGGGCTCGACGGCGTGACCGTGGCCGGACGCGGCGTCATGACGTCGCCGACCTTGGCGTCCGTGGCTTCGCTGACCGGAGCGAGATCACTGATGGTCACGATGCCCACCAGGCGCCCGTCCTCCACGACCGGAGCCCCGTGGAGACGATAGGCCTCGAGCCCCGAGCGCAGCTCGGAGATCGGAGTTTCGCGGTTGACCACGAGACGTGCCGGCGCCATGACCGTGCCCACAGCGACCGTGTCGAGGAGGTCGACCTCGCCCCGTTGCGTCGAGGCGATTCCGCGGCGACGGAGGGGCATCGTGTACACGCTCTCGCGGTGGAAGCGCTCGGAGAGGAAGGTGGCGAGGATCGCGGTCGACATCAGGGGCAGGATCAAGCCGTACTCCCGGGTCCCCGTCACCTCGAAGACCAGCAGGATCGCCGTGAGCGGAGCCCGTCCCATGGCGGCGAACATCGCCGCCATGCCCACCACCGCGAAGGATCCGGTGTTGATGGCCGAGAAGCCCCACCACGGCCCCACCAGCTTGGCGAAGCCGGTGCCGACCATGGATCCGATGAACAGCGACGGCATGAAGGCTCCCCCCGATCCTCCCGAATTGAGGGTGAGGGTGGTCATGACGATCTTGGCGAGAGCAACGAGGCCCAACACCCACCACAGCTCCGAAAGGGCGCCACCGACGGCCGCCGCCCCCGTCGCCGATTCCAGCAGGTGATTGGTGACCTCCTGGCCGGTGCCGCCCAGCCGGGCCGCATCGGTCCCGAGTAGCACAGGCTCCAGCACCAGCAAACCGGCCGCCAGGAGACCGAACCCGACTGGACGGAGCCACGAACGGGCCCGGTTGCCCTTGTGTACCCAGTGCTCGGCTGCCTCGAGGAGACGCAGGAAGATCACTGAGGCCAGGACCACAACCAGAGCGAGGCCGGCGTAGAGCACCAGTTCGCGGGCATCCCGCATCGCGTACGAGGCGGAATTGAGACCCAGACCAGCCCCAACCAGTGAGCGACTGGTGATGGCTGCTGCCACCGAGGCGATCACGATGGCCGACATGTGACGCACGGCGAAACTCGCCAGGATCACCTCGAGAGCGAACAGCATGCCGGCGATGGGTGCATTGAAGGTGGCACCGATACCCGCCCCGGCCCCCGCCGCCACCAGCGAGCGCACCTGGTCCTCACCGAGGGAGAAGACCCGTGCCATCTTTGAACCGATCGAAGCCCCCACCAGCACGATGGGCCCCTCCCGTCCCGCCGAGCCACCTACCCCCACCGTGAGACCGGTGGCGAGGATCTTGAGGGGGGCGACCCGGCCCCGGATGAGGCCGCCCCGGACGATCAGAGCGCCGGCCGCCTCGGGGACACCGTCGCCGGTGACCTCGGGGGCGAGATAGCGGGCCACGGCCCACGCCGCCAGGAATCCGAGGGGGATGTACACGAAGACCAGCCAACTCCCGTGGGCAGCGGCCCGCCCCACCGGCGATAGCTCGAAGAGTCGCAGGAACTCGACGAAGACCCACGCCCCGACACCGACGGTCACACCGGTGGCGGCGGCAAGCACGAGGAAGCGACCCCCGGCCCGGTCGGCCACGGCCACCGCCGAGGGCACTCGACGCCACATGCGCGCAACAGAAGGCACCCGGCCCAGGGTATCGCACGCCTCCCTCCGGGCGGTCCCGCCGGCCCGCTCGCGCGGTCAACCCGAGCCTGTCCGGGATACGTCGAGCAACCATTACCGTGCCTCCTTCGTGGACCCCGTGACCAGTACCGAAGACAGATACGCCGCCAAATGGTGGGTGATGCTGACGGTGTCGATGGGCGTCCTGCTGGCGACCATCGACGGTTCGATCGTCAACGTCGCCCTCCCCCGCCTGGTGAGCGAACTGGGAACCACCTTCAACGTGATTCAGTGGGTGGTACTCGGATATCTGCTGACGCTGGCGACCGGCACGCTCGGGGTGGGCCGGGCAGGCGACGTGCTCGGCAAGAAGAAGATCTACACCATCGGGTTCAGCGCCTTCACCATCGCCTCGGTCATGTGCGGGCTGGCCCCTTCTGTTGGGATCCTCATCGGATTCCGGATTCTCCAGGGGGTTGGGGCGGTGATGATTCTCTCCCTGGGTTCGGCGATCCTGGTCGAGGCTTTCCCCGCCGCCGAGCGGGGCAAAGCCCTAGGCCTGATCGGTACCGCCGTCTCGATCGGGATCATCTCGGGTCCGGTCCTGGGCGGCCTCCTGATCTCGGCCTTCGGGTGGCGCTCGATCTTCTTCGTGAACCTCCCGGTCGGCATTGTCGGCACCTGGCTGGCGGTCCGGTACGTCCCCGCCACCGGTCGACGGCCCGGCGAGCGCTTCGACTTTCTGGGTGCCGCCGTCATGTCGGCCGGCCTCCTCGCCCTGTCGCTGGCCCTCACCCTCGGCCAGGAGCACGGGTTCTCCTCGCCCTTGATCCTCGGTCTCTTCGGCGTGGCCGTGATTGCCGGCGTCGCCTTCGTCCGGGTGGAACTCGCCTCCCCCTCACCCATGGTCCAGTTGCGAATGTTCCGGTCGCGCCTGCTGTCGGTCAGCGTGGTGACGGGGTATCTCCTGTTCGTCGTCCTCTCGGGGACGTTCTTTCTGCTCCCGTTCTACCTCGAAGAGATGCAGGGCCGGCCCATCAGCCAGGTCGGGATAATGTTGGGTGCGGCCCCCCTGGTGCTCGGACTGATCTCTCCCCTCTCCGGGACCTGGTCCGACCGGATCGGTGTTCGTCCGCTGACGATCGGCGGTTTGATCATCACCGCCGTCGCCTATGCCGCCTTCCTCACTCTGGGCCTCGACAGTTCGGCGTTGCATTTCGTTCTACTCGCTCTCCCGCTGGGCTTGGGCATCGGACTCTTCCAGTCGCCAAACAACAGCGCCATCATGGGATCGGTCCCACCCGAGTACATGGGCGTCGGCGGCGGACTGCTGACCCTGACACGCCTCTTCGGGCAGATCACCGGTATCGCCGTCCTCGGCTCGCTGTGGGCGACCCGGGTGGCCGCCGCCGGTGGCCCCTCCGACGCCGCCACTGCCCTGCCCGCCCAACAGATGCGCGGTCTCCACGATGTGATCGTGGTCATGACCTTCCTGGTGATCCTCTCGGCCGTCCTGGCCGTGGCCGCCCTCTCCCGCCGCCGCCAACCAGCCCCGAGCTGACATCGACCGCGGTTGGCGCGATTTGAAACTCCGCAGAAGACACCGTGCCCCACTCGCGAACCGCGACCGATAACGGATAACTGACAACCGACAACACCGCCCGACCGAGTCGGTCATGACAGGTCGTAGACCGAGTCAACCCGTAGCCCGTCAGACCTGGGTACCGACTCCCTGTCGCCGGGCTTCGTCGAGCGCCGCGGCCGCCGCCGCCACGTCTTGGCTGGCCACTCCGACCGACTTGAACAATGTGATGTCTGCCTCTATCGGGGCATGACGCCCGGCCAACACGTCGGTGAGAGTGGCGTCGGGGCTGCGACCGGCGGCGATGAGGTCGCCGGCCTCGGCTGCGGCTGCCTCGACGTCATCGACGACGACGTAGGCGTCGACCGTGATCTCGGTGGGGACCTCTATCATGCCGGGCCGGAAAGCCCCCACGGCATTGATGTGGGCGCCAGGGCGGACCGAGTCGGGCTGGAACAGCGGCGTCGTCGCCGGGGTAGCACAGGAGACCACATCGGCCTCGGCCACTGCGGGATCGGCCTCGGCCACCGCCTCACCTCCGACTCGATCAGCGAGGTCCTGGGCCCTCGAAAAGGTGCGGGACCAGACGAGCACACGTTTGATCGGGCGGACCGCCTTGACCGCCTCGACCTGGTCGAAGCTCATGGCTCCGGCACCCAACACCACCAGGACGGCGGCGTCGGCCCGAGCGAGGAGTCGGGTGGCCAGACCGGCCACCGCCCCGGTGCGGACGGCGGTCAGGGTGGGTCCGTCGACGATGCCGAGCGGGCTTCCGTCGGGCGACATCACCAGCACGAGTCCCGACGGGTTGCCGGGCACGGTGGAGACGATCTTGATCCCGGAGTGCTCGCCTACCCTCCCCGGCATGTACATGGAACCGGCCAGCTCTCGGCGGAGCGGAACTTCCACATCCTCCGAGAAAGCGGCGGCTTGGGACTCGATCGCCAATTCCATCGGCAGGCAGCGGCGGGTCTGCTCAGCGTTGAGGACGAGCATCAGGAGACGGTGACGCGGTAGTCGCTCGCCTTGGGATCGAAGGCCAATTCGATCAGGCCGCGGCGCTCGGCTGCCCGGCAGAACTGGAGAAAACCGCTGTAGCCGAACTTCTTCTCGGTGAAGTCGGGTTGGCGTTTGCGCACTTCGTTCTTGAGCCCCGACAGGAACGGGGTCCCGTGGCGCTTGTCGATCTCCTCGACCACCGAGACCAGGAGTTTGAACGCCTCCGACTCCTCCGCACTGCCAGAGGCCAACTGGATCACGGGGTCGCCCTTGGCGGGACCCTCGCTCAGTTCGATCACGCCACGGTCGGCCAGGTCACGAATCAACTCACCGAAACCGCGGTAGCCGTAGTCGGTCTCGGAGAACGTGGAGTCTTTGCGCAGCAGCGCCCGCTTGAGCGACGAGGCCAGGACCGTGTCGCCCGAGCTGCGCTGGAGTCCGGCGAGCGTACGGGTGATGAGCGACTCGATACCCTCTTCCTCTGCCGCCGCCTCATCGACGGGCGCCGCGGACGCCTCCGGTTCCTTCTCGGTGGGGGTAGGCGCCGGCCGGGGCTCGACCCCCTCCAGGTTTTCGTAGAACAGGAACTCGTCGCAGGCGGGGGGCAGCATCTTGGAAGTCGAGCCCTTGACCCCCACCCCGATGACCCGCTTGTTCAATTCGCGTAGCTTGTGCACCAACGGGGTGAAGTCGGAGTCACCCGTGCAAATGACAAAGGTGGTGACGTAAGTTCGTTCGAAGGCCTGCTCGATGGCGTCTACCGCCATCTTGATATCGGCGGCGTTCTTGCGGACGATGCCCATCCGCTGGGGGATTTCGATCAGCTCGACGTGACTTCGGGTCAGCATGCGCCGATCCTCGTCGAACATCGACCAGTCGGCGTACGCCCGCCGGGAGACCACCCGGCCCCGCTCGGCCAGGGCGTCGGCGATGGGTCCGAAGTCGAACGACATTCCGCCCAGTGACTCGCGGGCGCCGATGGCCAGGTTCTCGTAGTCCAGGAATACGGCGATGCGTTCTTCATCCATGAGAGTGAGGGTAGGACGCTCCGGTAGGATCCCGGGTATGGGCGACGACGCTTGTTGGCTCGACCGGGTCTGCATCGAATGCGGCCGCTTCATCGACGACGATGATGTACGGAGGGACCGATGCCCGCATTGCGGTGCCGAACTGATCATTGAAGACCCGATCAGCCGAGGTCGAGGACGACCTTGACGTCATCGGAGTTCCCATCGAACGCTTCCTCCCAGTCGTCGAGGGCGACCCGCCTAGTGATCACGCCTCTCAACCAGGCGGGATCGGCAGCCACCAGGGCTTCGATGGCAGGTGACCCTCCCCTGGGTGAAACCCCCTACTCCGCCTAGCGTGGACCAGGTCGCCAACATGGGTCCATGCCAGGTCGCAGAGCCGAGAGCCACGTTGTGATTACGGGGCCCATGGGCTCGGGCAAGACAACGGTTGGACGGCTGGTGGCCGACCGCCTCGAAGTGCCATTTGTCGACTCGGACGCCCAGCTCGACGACGTGATGGACTTGACCGCCCGTCAGATCACCCGTCGGCGCGGCGTTGACGCCCTTCACCGACTGGAGGCAGACGCCCTTCGAGATGCGCTCGGGCGGACGGAGCCGGCGGTGATCGCGGCCGCCGCCAGCACGGGAGATCTCGCCTCGATCGAGAGGCTACTCGGAGGCGACGAGTTCGTCGTGCTGTTGGAGGGCGATGTCGAGGTGCTGGCGGAGCGCGCCGCCAGCGGGAGCCATCGGCGCTCGGTACCCGTCGATGAGGCTCGGGAACTGGCCGCTATTCGTGGGCCGCGTTTGAAGAAGGTGGCCGATCTGGTGGTCGACGTCACGAGCATCGAACCCCCAGCGGTCGCCGACCGGATCATGGATGCGATGTCGAGGCCCGCCGGGAGTGAGCCGATCGGTCCCCGGTGACAGCGCACCGCAACGCCCTACCCGGCGCGCTGATACACGGTCGCCTCCCACGGTCGCACAGTGGCAGGCGACTGCACGACTTGGGGCTCGTGGTGGGTGCCGAGGATGATCCGAGCGTCCGACCATAGGTCGGGGTCGGGTAAGACCGCCTTGGCGTCCTCGCTACTGAGGTTGGCAACGACCAGGAGCTCCTCGTCTCCCAGGCGGCGGGTGAAGGCATAGATCTGTTCGTGCTCGGGGAGAATCATCGTGAAATCCCCCCGCCTCACCACCGCCAGTTCGTGGCGAAGGGCGATGAGCCTCCGGTAATGCTGAAAGACCGAGTCGCTATCGTCTCGTTGGTTGGCGGCGTTGATATCGATGTGATTGGGATTCACCGGCAGCCACGGCTCGCCGGTCGTGAACCCGGCCATGGGGCCGTCGTCCCACTGCATCGGCGTCCGGGCATTGTCCCGGCTGGAGTGCTGGAGCGCCGCCAGCAGGGTGTCCGGATCTCGTCCCATTTCGAGGGCGAAGAGGTAGTAGTTGAGTGTTTCGATGTCCCGGAACTCGTCGATGGATGCGAAGGGACAGTTGGTCATGCCGAGTTCCTCCCCCTGATAGATGTACGGCGTGCCCCGATGCAGGTGGAGGACCGTTGCGAGGCCCTTCGCCGATCGCTCCCGGTTCTGGGGGAGATCCGAACCGAATCGCGAAACTACCCGGGGCTGGTCGTGATTGTTCCAGTAGAGGCTGTTCCAGCCCGTCTCGGCCAAGGCCGCCTGCCACCTGGCCAGCGACGTCTTGAGGTCGGTGAGACGGGCCGGGCGGACGTCGAAGCGACCTCCCGGCCCGTGATCGATTCCCATGTGCTCGAACTGGAAAACCATGTCCAGCTCGGCCCGACCCGGATCGGTGAAGAGAACGGCGTCGTGGGTGGTCACCCCGGGCATCTCTCCCACCGTGAGGGGGATCGGCCGGCCACCGGAGAGAACTTCGGTGTGGAGCTCATGTATGAACTCGTGGATCCGGGGACCACTCACGAAGCTGTCGAACCCGTCGCCGTAATGGCCGAAGCCCATCGGGGTCCCGTCCTCGAGCGGCAGTCGTTTGGAGACCATGTTTATGACGTCGAGCCGGAAACCGTCGACTCCCCGCTCGAGCCATCCGCGGAGCACTTCGTAGAGGGCCCGTCTGACCTCGGGATTCTCCCAATTGAGGTCGGGTTGGTGGGCCGAGAACAGGTGGAGGTAGTACTCGGTGGTCGCCTCGTCGAACGTCCAGGCCGACTCGGAGAAGAACGAGATCCAGTTGGTCGGTTCGGCCCCAGGTGCACCGGGCGTCGCCCCTTCCCGCGGCGGACGCCACCAATACCAGTCGCGCCGGGCGCTGTCGCGGCCGCGGCGCGACTCGAGGAACCAGGGGTGCTCGTCCGAGCTGTGGTTCAACACCACGTCGAGAATCAGCTTCATATCCCGGCGATGGAGTTCATCGATCAGCCGCTCGACATCGGTCATGGTGCCGAAGACCGGATCCACCCCTTCGTAATCACTGATGTCATAGCCATTGTCGCGCTGCGGCGACGGGTAGAAGGGGGTCACCCAGACGACATCGATTCCCAATTCCTCGAGATAGTCGAGTTTGGAGATGAGCCCGGCGAGGTCGCCCAGACCATCGCCATCCGAGTCACAGAAGCTGCGCAGATAGACCTGGTAGACGACAGCGCTCTCCCACCAGGATTCCGACGGTTCGGGATTCGAGTCGTTCACGTGCCGAAACTATCCAGATTCGCGCGGCTAGCCCTTTGGCGGCGGGCCAATCCGGCCGGCACGGTTGAACGGCCTCGTGGGGTGGTATGAAGGGACCATGCCGACAGTCGGATTCCATGCCTCACACGAGCAACTCGCCCCAAGCAGCCTGCTGGCTGCGGTCCAGGCCGCCGAGGCCGCCGGATTCCAGGCGGCCATGTGCTCCGATCACCTGGCGCCGTGGAGCGAACGGCAGGGTAACTCCGGGCATGCCTGGTCCTGGCTGGGGGCCGCCCTGCAGGCGACGTCGCTGCCCTTCGGGGTCGTGACCGCCCCGGGACAGCGCTATCACCCGGCGATCATCGCCCAGGCAATCGCCACCCTCGGGGAGCTATTCCCGGGGCGGTTCTGGGCGGCGCTCGGTTCCGGCGAGGCCGTCAACGAGCACGTCACCGGCGAGGCCTGGCCAAGCAAGCAGGTGCGGGATGCCCGTCTGCTCGAATGCGTCGGCGTCATCCGGGATTTGCTGGCCGGTCGAGAGGTGAGTCATGACGGCCTCATCAAGGTGGACCGCGCCCGCCTGTGGGTCGAACCTCCGGGACCGCCGGACCTGATCGGGGCGGCGGTGAGTGAGGCCACCGCCGAACGATGCGGCGCCTGGGCGGACG
>Ga0299907_10001257_pt1 | contig 14313 bp, 14 predicted proteins | sample RVTome_16_FD_198680 | JGI IMG/M metagenome (GOLD analysis project Ga0299907, IMG submission 198680) | Soil microbial communities from uranium-contaminated site in the Upper Colorado River Basin, Wyoming, United States - RVT152D67 (version 2) ... | reverse complement strand
AGATGCCTACGTTGGAGAGCTCGCCAAAGCGGGTATCAACCTGGCCACGATGCACATCGAGGCAATCCCAGATCCAACCGGAGCCATGCAGAAGACCAGGGACAATGGGCTCGATTTTGGCCTGGTGGTGAACCCCGGCACCCCTTTCGACGCCGTGGCCCCATACGCCGAGCACTGCGAGGTCATCGTGGTCATGTCTGTCGAGCCAGGTTATGGGGGACAGACCTTCATTCCCGAGGTGATCCCCAAGATCGAGGCCGCGAGAGAATGGGTTGAGTCCCACGGGCTGGCAACCGATATTCAGGTCGATGGCGGAATCACGCCCGAAAACGCCGGAAAAGCCATATCGGCCGGTGCCACCGTTCTCGTCGCCGGAACAGCAGTGTTCCGCTCCGACGACCCGCTCGGCGCCGTCGAATCCTTGAGAAGGGCCGCAGAGACAGATGACTGAACGAGTTCTGGTCGCAGACGACGATCCGGACATCCTCACCGTGGTGAAGGTGAACCTCGAGCTCGACGGCTTCGAGTTGGACACCGCAGTCGATGGAGAGGACGCGCTGCAAAAGGCCACCGCCAACCCGCCCGATGTGATCATCCTCGACATCATGATGCCGCGGATGGACGGGCTCACCGCCCTGCATCGGCTGCGGAGCCAAGCGGCGACGGCGAGCATCCCGATCATCCTCCTCACCGCACGGGGGCTTCCCGAGGACCGGGTCCGTGGTCTCGAGTTGGGCGCCGATGACTACATCACCAAGCCCTTCGACATCACCGAGCTGGCAGCCCGTATACGCGCCGTCCTCCGCCGTACTCAGGCGGCCCGAGACCTCTCGCCACTGACCGGTCTCCCCGGCAACTTCAAGATCACCGCCGAGATCGAGATCAGCATCAGGGAACGGCGCGACTTCGCCCTCGTCCACGGCGACCTCGACAACTTCAAGGCGTTCAACGATCACTACGGCTTCATGCGCGGCGACGAGGTGATCCGGTTCTGTGGCAATTGCATGACCGAGGCGGCCACCAATCTCGGCATCGACGGAGCTTTCGTCGGCCACATCGGAGGCGACGACTTCGTGGCGATGATCCCGCCGGCAGTGGCCGAGTCGTTCTGCAAAGAAGTCATCGAGCGCTTCGATGACGGAATCCTGGACCTCTACGACACCGCAGACGCCCTCCGGGGCTACATCGAGGTCATCGACCGCAGGGGTGAGCGCTACGCGTTCCCGGTGGTCTCGCTCTCGCTCGGTGTAGCGTCGACCGACGTGCGAGACATTGGCACCCAATGGGAGGCGTCGGCGATCGCGGTCGAGATGAAAGAGTTCGCCAAGAAGCAACCTGGCTCGACCTACCGCATCGATCGACGCACCGCATAGGTGGTAGACGACCGCTTGATGCGGCGCGCCTTCGAGCTGGCGCTCAGGTGGCCGCACACCCATCCCAACCCCCGCGTGGGCTCGGTCGTGGTCAATTCCTCGGGCGAGGTGATCGGTGAGGGCTGGCACCGCGGCCCGGGCACACCCCACGGCGAAGCCGAAGCCCTCTCCCATGCCGGCGAGTCGGCGAGGGGCGCCACCGTCTACGTGTCTCTCGAGCCTTGTTCCCATCATGGGCGAACACCACCATGTGCCGATGCACTGATCGCGGCCGGCGTGGCTCGCGTGGTCGCAGCCACGGTCGACCCCGACCCCAACGTCTCGGGCAGAGGGATACAGAAGCTGCGAGATGCCGGGATCGAGGTCGAAGTCGGGATCCTGGAAGGGGAGGCTCGCCAGGTCGATCCCGCATATTTCCACCATCGTGAGACGGCCATGCCATTGGTCACCATCAAATGGGCGATGACCCTCGATGGCTCCGTCGCCGCGGCTGACGGGACCTCGCAATGGGTGACTGGAGAAGAGGCACGCGCCGACGCCCATCGGGTTCGATCGACTGTGGATGCCGTCGTCGTAGGGGCCGGGACCGTCCGGGAGGATGACCCCCTACTCGATGTCAGACTCGATGACTTCGCCGGCAGCCAACCGCGCCCTGTGATCATCGCCGGCCGAACCCCTCTTCCCGATCATGCTCGAATCTGGGACAGGGACCCCATCGTCGTGTCGGCAGCTGACAGAGACATCCCCCGCGGCCAACTGCTGGAGGTACCCGGTGACGAGTACCTCCCGGACCCCGTGGCCACCTGTCGCTCTCTGGCTGATCTCGGCCTCCTGCATCTCCTCCTGGAGGGCGGCCCGAGCGTGGCCCGCGCCTGGTGGGACGCTGGGGTGGTGAGTGACGGCCTGGTCTATGTCGGTGCACGGGTTGGAGGTGGGACCGGTAGATCGCCTTTGGCTGGAGCATTCCCGACGATCACCGCCGCAACGGACGTGGAATTCGGTGGCATGCGTAGCGTTGGTGAGGACGTGGTCATCTCCTTCGCGAGGAAGAATTGAATGTTCACCGGCATCATCGAACAGATGGGCTCGGTGGAAGAGACGACGGACACCGAGATCGGTCGACGTCTGGTGCTCTCGGGCGACGACCTGGGAGGGCTCCCTTTGGGTGCCTCGATCTCGGTCAACGGCGTCTGCCTGACAGCGATCGCCACCGGTGACGACAGCGTGACCGTCGAAGTCGTCCCTGAGACGCTACAGCGCACGAACTTGGGAAACCTCGTCCGCGAGTCTCAGGTCAACCTGGAACGGCCGATGCTTGCCAACGGCCGTTTCGACGGCCACATCGTCCAGGGCCACGTCGACGGGACAGGCACCGTGACCGCATTGGACCGCAGCGACGACGGTGCCGTCGTGATGACAATCGTCGTTCCAGCGTCCCTCCAGCGCTATCTGGTCGAGAAGGGCTCGATAACGATCGACGGAGTCAGTCTCACCATCGCCGACATCGTCGATGATCACTTCTCGGTCGCCCTCATCCCGCATACCCTCCACGTGACCACGTTGGGGTTGCGTATCCCGGGGGACACGGTCAATCTTGAGGTCGATGTTCTCGCGAAATACGTGGAGAGACTGTTGAAGGGCACCGAATGAGCTTCGCTCCCATCGAAGAGATCATCGCCGCGATCGAACGCGGTGAGATGGTGATCATGGTCGACGACGCCGATCGGGAGAACGAAGGCGACCTCATCCTCGCCGCCGAGGACGCTACGCCCGACAACATCGGGTTCATGCTCCGCTACACCTCGGGCATCATCTGCCTCCCGGTGGTGGGGGAGCGCCTCGACGAGCTGGAGCTACCGATGATGGTGGCCAAGAACACCGATGTGCGACGCACCGCCTTCACCATCTCCATCGACGCCGCTCACGGCACCACTACCGGGATCTCGGCGGCCGACCGGTCCCGCACGATCCACGCCGTCATCGATCCCGAAACGAGGCCCGACGACCTCAGCCGGCCCGGCCACATGTACCCGCTGCGCTACGACCCGGGTGGCGTGCTCAAGCGAGCGGGTCATACCGAGGCCGCTGTCGATCTCGCTCAGCTCGCCGGGAAGTACCCCGCTGCCGTCCTCGCCGAGATCATGAATGACGACGGGACGGTGGCGAAGCTCCCCGACCTCGAGATCTTCGCCGAGGAGCACCGTCTCCTCATGGGGACCATCGCCGACCTCATCGAGCACAGACGCAAGTCGGAGAAGGTCGTGGAGAAGGTCGTCGAGGCCCGGATTCCTACCCCATACGGCGAGTTCAAGGCCATCGGATACCGGTCACTCGTCGACGACCGCCAGCACATCGCCCTGGTCAAAGGAGACATCGGCGACGGGGAAGGCGTGCTCACCAGGGTCCACTCCGAGTGCCTCACTGGCGACGTGTTCGCCAGTCTGCGCTGCGACTGTGGAGAGCAGCTCGATTACGCGCTACAGACAGTGGCTCAAGAAGGCCGTGGGGTCGTCCTCTACATCCGGGGCCACGAAGGGCGCGGCATCGGGCTCCTCCACAAGCTGGCGGCGTATCGCCTTCAGGACGAAGGCTTCGACACGGTCGACGCCAACGTGAACCTGGGCCTGCCCGTCGACAGCCGCGACTACGGAGTGGGCAGCCAGATCCTCTACGACCTCGGAGTCCGTTCCATGCGTCTCCTCACGAACAACCCCGTGAAGCGGGCGGCCATCGAGGGCTACGGGCTCTCGATCCAGGAGCGGATCCCAATCTCGCTCCCCGCCAACGACGAGAACCGGAGCTACCTCCGTGCCAAGGCCACCCGGTTGGGCCACGAGTTGGACTTGGGCGACTCGGCGTGAACCGAGTCCTCGAGGGCTCACTCGACGGCACCGGGGTCCGGATCGGCATCGCGGCGGCCCGATGGAACCAAGCCATCACGGACCGTCTCGTCGATGGGGCTGTACGCCGGCTCGGAGAACTGGGTGCCGAGGTCATCGTCCTGCGTGTGCCCGGTGCGCTCGAGCTCCCGATGGCCTCGAAGAAGCTGGCCGAAGCAGGGTGCGACGCGGTCGTCGCCATTGGCACGGTGGTCAAAGGGGAGACCGATCACTACGACATCGTCGTCAGGGAGTCGGCGCAAGGGATCACTCGGGTGGCGCTCGACACCGGTGTCCCCGTGGCCAACGCCATTCTGGCCGTCCACGACTACGAGCACGCCGTGGAGAGGGCCTCCGACGGTGAGGCCAACAAGGGTGTCGAGGCCGCCGACGCCGCGATTCGGATGGTCACCGCCCTCCGAGAGCTGGGGGAATCCTGAGACAGGCGATATCGGTTGACCACCCGGTCCTGGTACCCTTGGGAGACAACCGAACGGCAAGAGCGGAGGTTGCTGCCTCCCCACCCGGCCGCGCAGGGTCGCCCGACCCACAGCAGCGAGCCGAGGTCCGGACCAAGACAGGCCGCAAGGCCTGTGTTCGTGGCAGCAGGTTCCGCCCTGCTGCCTTTTACGTTGGCGACATGAACGCAGAAACGACTGCAACTCAACAGGAGGTATCAGCATCACCGAACTTCGCGTGAACGGTGCGATTCGGGCCAAGGAGGTCCGCGTCGTCGCACCAGATGGAGAGCAAATCGGCGTCAAGAAGTTGAACGAGGCGCTCTGGTTGGCGGAGCAGCTCGACCTGGATCTGGTCGAAGTGGCTCCCAACGCCAAGCCACCGGTTTGCCGGCTCATGGACTATGGGCGTTACAAGTACGAACAGTCCGTCAAACAACGTGAGGCTCGGAAGAAGCAGACCCGGACCACGATCAAAGAGCTCCGGATGCGTGTCCGGATCGGAGAGCACGACTTCGACATAACCCGTCGCAAGACCCAGGAGTTCCTGGAGGACAGCGACAAGGTCAAAGTCACCATCCGATTCCGGGGACGGGAACGGGAACGCCCCGAATTCGGGCGTGAGCTGATGAACCGCCTCGCCGAGGAGGTCGCCGACTACGGCACCGTCGAGCAGGCGCCCAAGATCGAAGGTGGGTCGATGACCATGGTGCTGGCCCCCGTGAGGCATTCGAGAAGCTCCGCCGGCAGCGGTGGGCAGCAGAAGGACGAAGAAGAGTAAGGAGGCACTGTGCCGAAGATGAAGACACACAGTGGCGCCAAGAAGCGGGTCAAGGTGACTGGTTCCGGCAAGCTGATGCGCCGGCAGACCGGCCGCGGCCATCTGAAGCTGGCCAAAGGCAAGGACACGTTCCGCCGCCGTAAGGGCATGGTCGACCTGGCGCCAGGCGACGCCAAGGTCATGAAGAAGCAGCTCGGGCGCTGAGGAGGGATAGACATGGCACGTGTCAAGAGGGCAGTTCACGCCAAGAAGTCCCACAAGAAGGTCCTCGAGCGGGCAAAGGGCTACAAGGGTGCCCGCAGTCGCCGCTACAAGACCGCCAACGAGCAGGTCATGCATGCGATGCAGGACGCCTACCGCGATCGCCGCGCCCGCAAGCGGGATTTCCGCAAGCTCTGGATCGCCCGTATCAACGCGGCCGCACGCCAGAACGGGACCACCTACAGCCAGTTCATCGCCGGTCTGAAGGCGGCAGAGGTCGAGGTAGATCGCAAGATGCTCGCCGAGATGGCGGTCAGCGATCCTGACGCGTTTGCCCAGCTCGTCGAGGTCGCCAAGGGCAACTGAGCCAGGCCCTTCCAGTCGAATGGAGCCGGTTCGCACCCATCGCGCCAAATCGGTGGTGGAGGCGGCCCGGCTCCATCGCGCCAGGGATCGTAAGGACCGAGGGCTCACTCTCGTCGAGGGTCCCTCGCTCATCGCCGACATCATCGCCACCGGTGCCGTCGTTCGAGAGGTGTTCGGGCTGGAGCCCGGCGAGGGCGTGATCCCTGTCGACCAGCGAGCCCTGGAGCGGCTAGCCGGCACCAAGAGCCCTCGAGGACCGGTGGCCGTGGTGGAGATCCCCACCGAATGGCTGGATCGAGAGCGAGACCTACTGGTCTCCGTCGGCGTTTCCGACCCGGGAAACGTGGGCACCATGGTGCGGACCGCGGCTGCGTTCGGCTGGGGCTTCGCCTATATGCCCGGATCGGCCGACCCATGGTCGCCGAAGACGGTCCGAGCAGGAGCCGGAGGACAGTTCCAGACGGCTGTGTCCCGAGTCGGCTCTCTGGGTGAGCTGACCGGGTGGAGCACCGTCGCCACCCTCCCTCGAGGTGGCGGCGAGCTCGGCGACATCGAGGAGCGGCCCATCGCTCTACTCATCGGCGAGGAGGCCGGCGGATTGGACGATCGGGTGATCGAAGCCGCCAGCCACCGCCTGACCATCTCGATGCCCGGGCCCACGGAGAGTCTCAATGCCGCAGTCGCCGCGGCGATCGCCATGTACGAGCTCTCGAAGGGTTCCGGCGGCCCGAGCGGGGTCTAACCTGCCGCCCGGTATGGACCCCATCTCAACACTCGACCGGGTGATCGCCGATGCTCCCGGGAAAGTGGCCTCGGCAGCATCGCTACACGATCTCGAGGAGGTCGAGTCGCGTCTCCTGGGCAAAGACTCCGAGATCGGCCGAGTTCGTCGCTCCATGGGGACACTGTCTGACGACGTCAAGCCCAAGGTCGGCGCAAAGCTGAACGAGGCCACCGGCCGGATCAGCCGCATCCTCCAGGAACGTCACTCCGAACTGGAGGCAGTGGAAGAGCAGAGACGTCTCCGCGAGGAGTCGATCGATGTGACCCTGGAATCGGTCACCTTCCCGGCCGGAGCGATTCACCTGGTCCAACAGACCATCGACGAGATCTGCGACATCTTCGTGGGTCTCGGCTACCAGGTAGTCGACGGTCCGGAAGCCGAGCTCGCCTACTACAACTTCGACGCACTCAACACCCCGGCGACGCACCCGTCTCGGTGGGAGCAAGACACCATGTACCTCGGCTGGGGGGCTCCAGAGGACGAGGTGCTGTTGCGGACACACACCTCCCCTGTGCAGGCGCGCTGGATGGAGACACATGAGCCGCCGGTCTACGTGGTCGTCCCCGGGCGGTGCTACAGGAAGGACACCATCGACGCCACCCACCTGCCGGTCTTCTATCAGATCGAGGGTCTCGTCGTCGACGAGAACATCCAATTCAGCGATCTCAAAGGGACCCTCCTTCACTTCGCAAGGGAGTTCTTCGGAGCCCAGAGCGAGGTGAGGCTTCGACCCCACTTCTTCCCGTTCACCGAGCCGAGCGCCGAGTTGGATGTCTCCTGTTTCAACTGCGACGGGGGAGAGCCAGGCTGTCGGGTCTGTGGAGGCAAAGGCTGGCTCGAGCTGCTCGGGTGCGGGATGGTCGACCCCTATGTCCTCGAGACGGCCGGATACGACCCTGCCAAGGTCAGCGGATTCGCCTTCGGGATGGGCCCGGAGCGGGTCGCCATGGCGCGACACGGCATCGACTCCCTTCGCCATTTCATCGAGAACGACATCCGCTTCCTGAGTCAGTTCCGATGAAGGTCTCCCTCGCCTGGCTGCAGGAGTTCATCGAGCTCCCGACGACGGACGTCGGGGATCTCTCGTACGTCTTCGACATGCTCGGGCACACGGTCGAGAACGTCATCACCCATGACGTGGGGTGGTCCGACGTCTATGTCGGCAAGGTGCTCGACATCGCTGCTCATCCCGACGCCGACAAGGTTCGGGTGTGTCAGGTGGACAGCGGCACAGGGCCCACGCAGATCATCTGCGGCGCCTGGAACTTCGAAACCGGCGCCACCGTGGCCGTGGCCCGGCCCGGGGCGGTGCTTCCCGGTGATTTCGAGATCGGACAACGAACCATCCGTGGTGTGGAGTCCAACGGGATGATCTGCTCCGAGAGCGAGCTGGGCATTGGGTCCGACCACGCCGGGATCCTGGTGCTGGAGGAGAACTCGGAAGTGGGCGCTCCGTTCGCCGATCTCGTCGAGCTGCCAGATGTCGTCTTCGAGTTGGAGATCACCACCAACCGCCCCGATGCACTGTCCCTGCTCGGCATCGCACGGGACCTCGGTGCCTGGTTTGGCGTCGAGACCCGTGTCCCCGAGGTGGAGATGAGAACCGTTCCCGGCACCACCCCGGTCACGGTGGATGTCGTCGATCCCACGGGGTGTCGCCGCTTCACGGCTCGCGAGATCACCGGTGTCACAGTCGGTTCGTCACCACTGAGGATGCGACACCGTCTCCACAAGCTGGGAGTCAGGTCCATCTCCAACGTCGTGGACGTGACCAACTACGTCATGTTCGAGTTGGGGCACCCCCTGCACGCCTTCGATGCCGACACGATCGTCGGCGACAAGTTGGTGGTGAAGCGGGCAGGAGCAGGCGAGACGCTCGAGACGCTCGACCATGTGACGCGCCAGCTGACGCCTGACGACCTGATCATCTACGACGAGGCCGGTCCGACGTCGATGTCCGGCACCATGGGAGGCGCCCGCAGCGAGGTCTCGGAGAGCACCACTCGAGTCCTCATGGAGGCGGCGTCGTGGGACCCGCCGACGATCATGCACATGTGGCGACGACACGACCTCCGCTCAGAGGCCGCCACACGATTCGAGCGGGGAGTCGACCCCAACCTCGCCGACGTCGCCAACCAGCGTGCCAGCGCGATGGTCCAGGCCATCGCCGGAGGTGAGATCCTCGAGGGCGCCGTCGACGTCCTCACGGACGTCTTCGACCCTTGGCACATCGAGTTGAGCCTCGAGGACGTGACCCGTTTGCTTGGGCCGGGATTCGATGTCGACCACGTCCGTCAGATCATGGAGCGCTTGGAGTTGGCGGTTGACGGCTCCGAGCCGATGGTCGTGACGATCCCCACTTTCCGGCCCGACTTGACCAGGCCCGCAGATCTCGTCGAAGAAGTGGCCCGTATCCACGGTTACGACAAGTTCGAGGCCACGCTGCCAACCGGGCCGGCCGGGCGACTCACGGCACAACAGCAGAGGCTGCGCGTCTTGAGCACGGCGCTCACGGGAATCGGTCTCAGTCAGGCCATCAATCTGCCTTTCGTGAGCATCGAAGACATGAGGTCCCTCGGCGTGGATACCGAAGGTACGGACCTGCTCACCGTCAAGAACCCGCTGCGAGAGGAGGAGAGCAAGCTCCGGCCGACCCTTCTCCCCGCCCTGCTCAACGACCTGCGCTACAACCAGTCTCACGGCAACGCCTCCGTGGCGTTGTTCGAGCACGGCAAGGTGTTCTCCTCGTTGCCCGACCCGGATGACCCACGGCTGCCACTGCAATACGACAGGCTGGCATGGGCCGTGGTTGGCGACGTGGGACTGGTCACCCTCGCCGGCGCTGAGCACCGGGCCAACGGGATCATCTCACTTGCTATCTGGCGAGCGATCGCCGCTGCTCTCGGCCTCGATCACGAGGTTGTAGCCGAGCCCCATCCTGCGCTGCACCCTGGTCGCGCTGCTGTCGTGCGACTCGACAACAGGTCCATAGGCTATGTCGGTGAGCTGGCGCCTTTTGTCGCCCGGGCGTTCGACATCGAAGGGCGAGTCGCCATCGGCGAAGTCGACCTGGCACCACTTCTCGATCCCGTGCCGCCGGTGCTCGCCACCACGCCGTCGGTCTTTCCCCACGTCGACTTCGACCTCAGCTTCCGCGTAGCCGAAGATCTTGCGGCCGCAAGCCTCCTCGAGGCCACGACCGATGCCGCCGGCGGTCTGGTCGAGTGGGCCCGCGTGTTCGACGAGTTCAGGGGCGAGAGCCTCGGGGAGGGGCGGAGGGCCCTGGCCATCCGTTATCGGCTGCGGGCGCCCGACCACACCCTCGACCAGGAAGAGATCGGCGCGATTCGCGAGAAGATGATCTCCGCGGCCTCCGACCTCGGCGCGAAATTGCGGGGCTTATAGGTGAATCGGGTGAATCGCCTCGGCGACATCCTCGGCGGCTCGCCCGAACATGCCGCACCCCGATTGCTCGGGGTTCATCTCGTGTCTCGTGTCGGCGGCGAGGAAGTGCGAGTCCGCATCGACGAGGTCGAGGCATACAAAGGCGAGGACGATCCAGCTTCACACGCCTACCGGGGCGAGACCAGTCGGAATGGCTCGATGTTCCGTCGACCGGGCACGTTGTACGTGTACCGCTCCTACGGCATCCACAACTGCGCCAACACCGCTGCCGGCCCGGAGGGAGTGGGATGGGGGATACTCATCCGGGGTGGCGATGTGATCGACGGGCTCGCCTTGGCGAAGAGGCGGCGGGGGCGGGACAGAGATCTGGCCAATGGGCCGGGCAAGCTCTGCCAGGCTCTGGGCATCACACTGGAACACAACGGCACCGATCTCCTCGACCCGGCCTCGCCGGTGAGACTCGAAGAAGGGGAGCCACCGAAACTGGTCATGGCTACACCCCGCATTGGGATCTCCAAGGCGAGAGACGTGCCTTGGCGGTTCGTTTCGGCCGCGCCGCTGTCGGCGTGAATTCAGGCTCTCGTGTAGAGCACTGCCACAGCGAACTCTCGCTCCACTGCCTCCGAAACTGTGTAACCCCGATCTAGCAGCAGCTGCTCGAGTTGGAGGAATGGGCTATCGAAGTAGGTTGCCTCGACGACCCAGACTCGACGAGGGCTGGCCACGTCCAGTCGATTGCGGGTCAGACCGAGTGCGTGCTCTCGAGCGGCGAGGTTGGCCGGGCCAGCGCTCGACATCTCGAACCCGGGGAGGAACAACACACGCGGATCGTCGATTTGGGGAGTGAACCCGGTCATGGAATGCGGATCTCTCACCACACCAACCTCACCTGAGGCGTATCTCGCCCAGAGATAGGACACCTCTGGAAGAGTCACGATCAGATCCGAAGGCTGTGCAACCCTCAGCACGTCCTGAGTGATCTCGCGTCCACTCTCCTCCGGGTACGTTCCTGGCACCGCATTGGCGGCGAATCCAATGATCACGAGAGAGGCCCCGCCAATGACCAACCACGGGTGCAAGTCTCGTCCCCAAACCCTGTGAAGGAGGTCCGTTCCGTAGCCGGCGACTATCGCGACTAGTGGGTACAGGAAGAGATCTGTCCGAGCTCCACCAAATGGGACCACACCGAGGGCTGAGAGCAACGCCGTCACGACGACTGGCCCGAGCAAGAGAAGGCCGTGAAGCCACCTCCTGCGGGCGGCGATGGTGACCAGTCCGACAGCCAAGAGGCACGCCAACGTCAGCAGATGCGTCAGGCCAGGACTTGCACCAGCGACGAATGCTGTTCCTCTTTCAACGACTCCGGAGAGACCTTGGGAGAGATCTATGAACCGTCCCTCCCAGAACTCGTCGAGAACCTCGGTAGTGGCGGGGCGAACCACCAGGAAATACCAACTGCAGGTCACCAACCCAAAGAAAGCCACCGACCAGATCGCCACAGTCCGCTCACCTCGTTCGCGCCACGATTTGGCCGCCACAGCCGCAACTCCAATGGCACCAACGGCAGCCGAGGTCGCCGAGAAGATGAACGCCACACTGGCCAGGAGCGACTGAACCAGGACTCGACTCTTGGTCACGCGCTCGACCGCATCGAGTGCAAACCAAGTCAACACGACCGTTATCAGCGCATCGACGACGAATGGCTTCACGCGACCCGAGTAGTCGATGCTGACGCTGCCTGCGGCGATGACGGTGCCCGCGACCATGGCGCTGGCCCAGTGAAGACCGAACCTCCAGGCGAGCAGAGTTGTAGCCAGGATGCCGACGAGACCGACCAGAAACGACAGGACCAGCAAGCTGAACGAGCCCCCCCGAAAACCCAGCTCCAACTCGGAGAAGGAGGGCGTATCCCGGTGCCGTCCCGCCGGTGATGACCACCTCTGGCACTGACCCCACCCTCGATGCCAGCGATTGCCACGCGTCGTCGCGAAATAGAGACCAATCTCCCAGCGCGGGCAGTCGCAGAGCAATGCCCACCCCCAGCAACCCGCCCGATGCGGCGGCGACCCAGGCAGTCCGTGCGCTGGTTCGCTCCACAACCACCATCACGCCACCCTATTTCGCCCTTCGTCGTGCGCTAGCCGTTTGGCGTTGTTTACCCTGCGCCGGTGAAGCCAGACGATCTCAACCTGATCCTCAGGCATACAGATCAAGTGGTGCCACGCGACGAGCTCGCCGCCAAGCTCGATCTGGGCCGGCCCCTGCGGGTGAAACTGGGCCTCGATCCCACCGCGCCAGCGGTCACATTGGGATGGGCCGTCGTCCTGCGAAAGCTACGGCAGTTCCAAGAACTGGGACACACGGCCGTGCTCATCGTCGGCGATTTCACCGCTCAGGTCGGCGATCCCTCCGCCAAGGACGCACAGCGAAAGCGACTCACCGCCGAAGAGGTGAACGGCTATGCAGAAAAGGTGCTCGGGCAGTTCGAGCGAGTGTTGCTCCCCGACAATCTCGAGATTCGCCGAAACTCCGAATGGCTAGCCGGCTTCGACATGTACGGTCTGCTCGAGCTGACATCGGCGGCGACGGTCGCTCAGATGATGGAGCGCTCCGATTTCGCAAAGCGCTTCCACGGCGGTGTCCCGATATCGGTCATGGAGTTCCTGTACCCGCTGCTCCAGGGATATGACTCCGTCGCAGTCGAGGCCGACGTCGAGCTCGGTGGTAGTGACCAGCTATGGAACCTGATGATGGGCCGTGTGGTCCAAGAGCGGTATGGACAGGAGCCACAAGTGGCGTTGACGATGCCGCTGCTGGTCGGCACCGACGGCATTCAGAAGATGTCCCAGTCTCTCGGCAACTACATCGGTGTCGAAGACTCACCGAGTGACATGTTCGGCAAGACGATGAGCATTCCGGACGAGGCGATGGGGGAGTGGTTCCGGCTTGCCGCCGACTACGACGACGATGCCGTCGCCGGTATCGAAGCCGGCCTGGACTCCGGTGAGCTCCACCCCAACGAGGCCAAACGAGAGCTGGCACGTGCAGTGGTCGCTCTCTACCACGGCCAGGATGCGGCGCGTGAGTCGGAAAAGGGTTTCGACCAGGTCTTCCGTGAAGGTGGCGTGCCCGACGATCTGGAGGAGATCTCTCTACCTGAGGAGGACCCGGTTGCCATGCCTGGTCTGATCCGCGATGCGTTCGGGTTGTCTGGAAGTGAGGCCCGACGCATGATCTCTCAGGGTGCGGTCAGACTCGACGATCAGGTCGTCTCCGACCAGGAGATTCTCCGCGTCGAGCTCGCCGGCAAGGTACTGCGAGTCGGCAAACGCCGCTTCGCCCGCCTCGTCGGCTAGCTGCGGTGGGCAGCTGGGCTGGGGGGAATAGACGGTCGTCGAGAACCGTTTCCGTACCTGAGCGCCCCGGCTCAGAGTCGTTTTGACTTGGAGTAGGTGGGGAGATCTTCTATCCTGGCGAAAGCACGGGCAAGAGGTCCGTGTGTTCCGCTAACGGCGGAGTCCATGAATCGGACTGCGCCGCTTTGTCTACGCTCAGAGGTCGCGGTATACTCGCTGACCGGCCTGATTCGAACAGACATCAGCGCGCGGAGCATGTCCATTGGGAAGCCGATGGGCACCACCTCGGGCGAGGCTCGAGATGCGGGCTCCTTGACAACTGAACAATGTGCCAAGGGAGTTTCCGTTGCTCGCAAGAGAAACGGGATCTCCACACGTGTTCGGCATATGCCGAACACACAGCCAGCGGTGCCAGCTCCTCCGTAAGGGTAGGAGCGAAGCACCAGCGGTGATCGTCTGCGGCCTCACGGCCGCAGGTGCAATCACATGAGCAATCAAGCTCGGGGTCTCACGACCCCGGGACCCAAACCAAACCCTTCATTGACTTCGTGTCTCGTCTCCTTCGGGGGATGGGACCAAGGGAGTACGTTGGAGAGTTTGATCCTGGCTCAGGATGAACGCTGGCGGCGTGCCTAATGCATGCAAGTCGAGCGACGCATGCCGGAGGGGTAACCCACTGGCATGACGGAGCGGCGAACGGGTGAGTAACA
>Ga0299907_10001256_pt1 | contig 14314 bp, 9 predicted proteins | sample RVTome_16_FD_198680 | JGI IMG/M metagenome (GOLD analysis project Ga0299907, IMG submission 198680) | Soil microbial communities from uranium-contaminated site in the Upper Colorado River Basin, Wyoming, United States - RVT152D67 (version 2) ... | reverse complement strand
CCACGCGGCGTACAGGCCCGAGATCACCGCGAGCAGCACCTGGGCCGTGCACACGTTCGAGGTGGCCTTCTCCCTCCTGATGTGCTGTTCCCTGGTTTGCAGCGCCAGACGGTATGCCAGGCGGCCTTCTCGATCGGCGGAGACCCCGACGAGACGACCAGGGAGGGCCCGCACATGTCGCTCCTGGGTGGCTATGAACCCGGCGTGGGGCCCGCCGTAGCCGAGGGGCACGCCGTAACGCTGGGCGGATCCGACGGCGATATCGGCACCCCACTCGCCGGGCGGGGTGAGGAGGGTGAGCGCGAGCAGGTCGGTGGCGACGGCGACGATCACCCCCGCGTCCCCGAGGGCGGCGACGACCTCGCGATGGTCGGGGACCTCACCCGACGAGCCCGGATAGCTGAGCAAAGCGCCAAATGCCAGGCTCGGGTCGGAGTCGGGGTCCAGGTCGAGGACTTGGATCCCGGCCGCCCGAGCGCGGGTCTCGATGACAGACCGGGTCGCCGGGTGGGTGTCCGGGTCGAGATAGAAGATTTCCTGGTCGCCGCGATGGAGACGCCTGGCCATGGCCATGGCCTCTGCCGCCGCCGTCGGCTCGTCGAGTAGCGAGGCGTTGGCGATCTCTAGACCTGTGAGGTCGGAGACCATGGTCTGGAAGTTGAGAAGTGCCTCCAGCCTCCCCTGGGATATCTCAGGCTGATACGAGGTGTAGGCGGTGTACCAGGCCGGGTTCTCGAGCACGTTGCGCAGGATCACCGGTGGCGTGATGGTGTCGTAGTACCCCAGCCCGATGAGGGATGGGAGCACCTCGTTGGCGGAGGCGAGCTCCTTGAGCCGGTCGATGGTTGCCGGCTCCGACAACGCCGGCGGCAGCTCGAGACTCGTGTCGAGTATCGACTCGGGGATGGTCTGGGCTACCAGCTCATCGAGCGATGAGGCACCAATCGTGGCCAGCATCTTGTCTATGTCGGCCGGCCGCGGGCCAATGTGACGGTCGGCGAAGGTCTCAGTCGGGTTCGGCATCGATTCTCCATGCCGATGGTAGAACGGATGTCGCATAGCCGGTGACCACGTCCTAACTTGCCGTGGCCCCGCCCGGTCTACCGGACGGGGACCCCAACCCCAGGCCCGGAGTTGGCAGCGGAGTCCCCCCATGCCGCTGCCGCAACGCTTTCGGGCCAACGCCTCCTTCGGGAGGCTCTGAAGGCCCCGGGCTCGCCCGGGGCCTTCACTCGTCCTGCCCTGTTTGTCGGCACCAATGCCCCTCGGGTTAACGTGGCACATGCCCTGGACGACGCGGACCGCCGCCCTCGCCGCCGACGCCCCCGGGTCCGTACAGGCACCGCTGTCCGAGCAAGAGGTCCTGGTGTTCCTGGTCCAGGTCCTCCTCCTGGTTGGGGTGGCGCGCCTTCTCGGAGCGATGATGAAACGTCTCGGCCAGCCGCCAGTGGTGGGTGAATTGCTCGCCGGCGTGGTCCTGGGACCGTCGTTGTTCGGCCTGGTTCTCCCCGGGGCCCACGAGTGGGTCTTCCTCGCTGAGCCCGTGGTCAACTCGGCAACGTTCGCCCTCGCCTGGCTCGGTGTCGTCTTCCTCCTCGTGGTGATGGGATTCGAGACCGACCTGGCGATCATCTCCCGATTCAAGAACGTCGCCCTGGCGGTGGCTGCGGGGTCCTTGATCGCCCCGATGCTGGTCACCGGTGGTCTCGGGTACTTCCTCGCCGACCAGTTCTCTGGCGTGGCCCTCCCCGCCCCTTGGCTATTCGCCTCCTTCTTCGCCCTGGCCCTCTCGGTCTCGGCACTACCCGTCGTGGGCAAGATCCTCACCGACCTCGGCGTGATGCGCCGCGATTTCGCCCAGGTCACCCTGGCTGCGGCAATGGCCAAGGACGCAGTGGGGTGGCTCGTCCTGGCCGTCCTGAGCGGCGTCGCCGTCGGTGGGGTCCAGCTTGGCCAGATCGGGATCTCGTTCGGCGGTCTCGCCGTGTTCGTGGTGGCGATGCTCACCGTCGGCCGCTGGGCATTGGATCGCATCTACAGGTCCTCCCTCGCTCGAGGCGCCGGGATCGGTGTCGGCTTCTCCATCGCGGTGCTCGTGGCCCTGGCCGGCGGCGCAATCACTCAGGCCCTCCACGTCGAGGCCATACTCGGCGCCTATGTAGCCGGTCTGACCCTGGCCAGGATCAGACACCAGCAACCTCAGGTTCGCGATCGTCTGGAGATGGTCACGGCCAGCTTCTTCGCTCCGGTGTTCTTCGCGGTGAGCGGCCTCAGGGTGGACGTGACCGCTCTCGCCGACCTGGACACTGCCCTGTGGACCGTCGCAGCCATCGTCCTCGCCGTCGCCGCCAAGATCGGTGGAACGATGCTGAGCGGGCGCATGGTGGGGACCGACTCCCGCACGTCACTCGCGCTGGGCGCCGGGCTCAGCCCTCTCGGTGTCATGGGAGTTGTCGTCGCCATCATCGGGCTCAACGTCGGCGTCATCAACGAGGCGGCCTACACGGTCCTCCTCCTCGCAGCCGTGGTCACCTCGGTGACGGCTCCGGTGCTCCTGCGTTGGGCTGTGGGGCGATGGGAACCGCCGGCGGACGAGGCAACCCGGCTGGAGAAGGAGTCGATCAAGGAAGACTCGGAGATATTGGGCGTGAGCCGGGTGCTCCTCCCGACGAGAGGCGGGACCAACAGCATCTACGCAGCCCGCATAGCCGGATCGGTCTTCGAGGACGCCGAGATCACCGTCATGGCGATCAGTGGGCCCAAGGAGAGGAGACGCCCCTGGCGTCGAGGCACCTCGGCCGCCCCCGCTGATCCCTCGGGCGTGATCGCAGCGTTAGACGGCCACCTTGTCCAGGTCATCGAGAAGTCGGCCGAGGATGCTGCCCAAGCCATCGTCGCGGAGAGCAAGCTCGGCTACGACTTGCTCATCATGGGGGCGTCCAGCGGACAGGAGTCTTCGATGGTCTCCAGTGTCGTGGAGAGAGTCCTCCGGGAGACTCAGATCCAGACCGTGATCGTGCAGCTGCCGAGGGGGGCCGATCTGCCCGACACGATTCCCGTGAACGTCCTCGTCCCGGTGACGGCGACCCGGTCGAGCCGCGCCGCCGAGGAGCTCGGATACACCGTCGCACAGGTCTCGGGGGGTCGGGCGGTGGCGCTGCACGTGGTCAACCGCCCCGACGGCGAGGGCGTCTTCCTTCCGGGGGGCAGCATCGACGAGGCGAGGATCACAGGCGAGTCACTGGTGGCAGAGTCGAGGGAGTTCGGGCGGCGTCTCGGGCTCGACGTGGAGGCGACGATACGGCTAGCTCCCAATGCCGAGCAGGAGATACTCGACTTCGCAGCGCGTGAGGACATCGATCTCGTTGTGTTGGGCACTGCCAGTCGACCCGTGACCAACCGGCCGTTCTTCGGTCACCGTGTGAGCTACATGGCCGAGCAGTCGCCACTGCCGGTCCTGATCGTTGCCCTGCCCTCGTTCCGGAGCGGCTCGTGACTCCGGCGCGACTCAGACGTTGAAGCGGAACTCCACCACATCGGACGGCCTCATCACGTACCCCTTGCCCTCGGTGCGAACCAGGCCAGCCGCCCGGGCCGCCTGCCAGGACCCCGCATCGACGAGCTTGTCGTAGTCGACCACCTCGGCTGCGATGAATCCTCGCTGGAAATCGGTGTGAATGACGCCGGCCGCCTCCGGAGCGGTGGCCCCGGAGACGACAGTCCAGGCACGGGCCTCCTTCTCACCAGCTGTGAGAAAGCTCTGCAGCCCAAGAGTTCGGTAGGCGGATCGGATCACTACGTCGAGCCCGGGCTCGTCCTGGCCGACCGAGGCGAGCAGCTCGGCCCTCTCCTCCGGGCTCAGATCGACCAACTCCGACTCGATCTGGGCATCGAGGAACAGGGCTTCCGCCGAAGCCACCAGCCGGGTGAGCTCGATTCGACGTTCTTGATCCAGGAGACCACGTTCATCGGTGTTGAAGACGTAGATCACCGGCTTGGCCGTGAGCAGGTGGAGATCGCCGAGATGCCTGTGATAGACCTCGAGGAGCCCCGCGTCGCGGCTCAGCACCTCCCCCGCGGCCACCACCTCCCGCACTCGACGCAGGGCGTCCAACCTCGGCTGCAAGCTCCGATCGATCTTCGCCTCCTTCTCGAGCTTGGGAAGACGTCTCTCGATGGTGTCCAGATCGGCTATCGAGAGCTCGGTCTCGATCACGCCGATGTCACGGCCGGGGTCCAGTCCCTCCTCGACATGCACGACCTGGGTCGAGTCGAAGGCGCGGACGACGTGGCAGATGGCGTCGACCTCACGGATGTTCGCCAGGAACTGGTTGCCCAGACCTTCCCCGATGCTCGCCCCGCGCACCAGGCCGGCGATGTCCACGAACGTGACCGTGGCGTGGACCGTTCTGGCCGATCGGAAGATCTCGGCCAGGGTCTCCACCCTGGGATCGGGGATGGGGACGATCCCCGTGTTGGGCTCGATCGTGGCGAAGGGATAGTTGGCGGCGAGCACCCCGGCTCGGGTCAAAGCGTTGAACAGAGTCGATTTGCCGACGTTGGGCAGGCCGACGATTCCTATGGAGACAGACATGGGGTCGGCGGAGGTTAGGGATCGAGAGGGCTTTAGCGGATTACCGTGCCCCGCCATGGACCGGATCGCCGTCATCGGAGCAGGCTCGTGGGGGACGACGGTGGCCTCTCTCTCCGCAGCCACCATAGATACGGTCCTCTGGGCGCGACGGGCCGAGCTGGCAGATGCCATCGAACGCGACCACGTCAACCCCGACTATCTCCCCGACCTGGCTCTCCCTCAGACCCTGACTGCAACCCACGACCTGGAGAAAGCCGTTGCCGGGGCCGACGCCGTGGTGATGGCAGTCCCCTCCCACGGCTTTCGCGACGTGTTCACCCAGCTCACCGGTTTGCTGGGCGATCGCACGCCGGTGGTCTCGCTGACCAAGGGGATCGAGCAGGGCTCTCTGGCCCGCATGACCGAGATCATCGCCTCGGTGAGCCCGGGGCGCGACCCTGCCGTCAGCGGTGTCCTCACCGGGCCCAACCTCGCAGCCGAGATCGTCGCCGGTCAGCCCACGGCCGCGGTGATCGCCATGGCCGATCGCTCGTCGGCGCTCGCCCTGCAGGGTGTGTTCATGGGCCCGGCCTTCCGGGTCTACACCAACGACGACGTCATCGGCTGTGAGCTCGCGGGAGCGCTGAAGAACGTGATGGCAATCGCCTCCGGCATGTCCGACGGCCTCGGTTTCGGCGACAACACGCGGGCCACCCTCCTCACCAGGGCCCTTGCCGAGCTGACCCGTCTCGGCGTCGCCCTGGGCGGCCGTCCCGAGACTTTCGCCGGGCTGGCAGGCATGGGCGATCTCATCGCCACGTGCAGCTCGGCCAAGAGCCGCAACCACCGCGTTGGCTTCTGTCTCGCCCGAGGACAGACCCTCGAGGAGATCGTGGCAGAGATGCACATGGTGGCCGAGGGTGTCAAGACCACCCAGGGTGTCCTCGGGCTCGCCGAGCGGACAGGTGTGGACATGCCGATCGCCGCCCATGTCGGCATGGTCCTCGAAGGCGAGATCACCCCGAGAGACGGTGTGCTTCGCCTGATGAGCCGGGAGGCCAAGGCGGAGTCGACATGAGTGACAAGACCCGCATCAGGCGTCTCCCCGAGCGAGCCGTGGCGGACCGGGAGGTGGTGGCGGCCATCCTGGACGAGGGATTCGTCTGCCATGCCGCCTACATCACCGACGGGAGACCCGTGGTGATCCCCACCCTCTACGTGCGGGATGGCGATCGCGTGCTGCTCCACGGCTCCAACTCGATGGGCCTTGCCCGGGCGGTGCGGGCCGGTTCGCCCCTGAGTGTTGCCGTCACCCTCGTCGACGGTCTCGTCCTTGCCCGCAGCGCCTTCAACTCCTCGGCGAACTACCGAAGCGTGGTCATCCACGGTGAAGGGATCCTGATCGAAGGTGAGGAGAAGGCTGCGGCCTTCGAGGTGATCGTGGAGAAGCTGGTGCCCGGCCGGCTCGCCGAGCTCAGGCCGTCGACCCGATCGGAGATGGCGCAGACCTCTGTCATCGCGCTGTCACTCGAGGAAGTGTCAGGAAAGGTCCGCGACGGCGGCCCTGACGACGAGCCCGAGGACCTCCCCGAGCCGGTGTGGGCCGGAGTGGTTCCCACGAGGCTCGTATTCGGCGACCCGGTGCCCGACATCGCGCTGGCTGCCGACATCGATGTCCCGGACTATCTGCGGCCATATCGGCGTTGACTCGGGTCTGGTGCCAGAAAACTCACCCGAAATCGCAACCGAACAACGTCTCGTGGGGTTCTGATCGATATGGCCGCCACTCGAATGCTCACGACCTCCCACGGCACGAACCGCGAGGCCTTCACCGTGCGCGATTGGGCCCTCTTCGTCTCCCTGGCGCTGATCTGGGGCTCTTCTTTCCTGTTCATGGCGATCGGGCTCGACGCCTTTCACCCCGGGTTGGTGACGCTGCTCAGGGTCGCTTTCGGTGCCTCGTTCCTTGCCCTGATCCCCCGTGCTCGGGCCACCAAGATCGACCGTGAGGACTTCTCCAAGATCTTCGTCCTCGCCGCCATTTGGGTGGCGATCCCCTTCACCCTGTTCCCTATCGCCCAGCAGTGGATCGATTCCGCCATCGCCGGGATGCTCAACGGCGCCACCCCGATCTTCACCGCCGTCATCGCCACGATCCTCCATCGGGCGCTGCCCGGACCTCTCCAGGTGACCGGGCTGGCTTTGGGATTCGCCGGGATCCTGGCAATCGCGCTGCCATCGGCCGGTGGTGGGGCCACCGCGGCGATCGGGGTGGTCCTGATCGTGCTGGCGACGCTTGGCTATGCCATCTCGCTCAACATGGTCCCGCCTCTGCAACGCAAGTACGGCTCGCTCCCGCTGATGGCCCGCATCGAGTGGATCGCGCTCCCCATGGTGGTCCCGTTCGGGCTGGTCGGCGTCACGCAGTCGACGTTCGCCTGGCCCTCGCTGTTGGCCGTGACCGCCGTCGGCATCCTGGGAACCGGGCTCGCCTTCGTCTTGATGGGCAATCTCGCCGGAAGTGTCGGCGCCACCCGCGCTTCTTTCCTGACCTACCTGATCCCGGTGGTCGCTCTCGCCCTCGGCGTGGTCTTCCGTGACGAGATCGTGTCCCCGGTCGCCATCTTCGGATCGGCCCTCGTGATATTCGGCGCCATCCTCGCCTCCCGCCGTGAGGTCCCGCGCGCCGAGATCCCTCAGGCTGAGATCATGGTCACGCCGCCTGCAGAGAAGCCCGACGCAACGCACGCATAGCCAGCTCCCGGTCGCCGAGACGGTGACGGAGCTCCCGTTCCAGTCCACCGATGGGGTACAAGTTCTGGGGGGCTCTGGGGTCCTTGTGCCTCGCCGACGCGTACCTGGGGAGCGTGGCGCTCACCTTGGTGGCCACCCGCGCCGCATCGACTCCGCTCATGTCGGCATCGATCTCACATCTGACCAGGCCCCCGGCAGGCCCGGCGTGATTGGCGAGACGCAGGTACCAGGAGTAGCGACTCCATCCCGTCGTCGTCAGGAAGAGCGGGGTCCGGTAGCCGGCAGGCAGGGCGGTGAGCACCTGTCGTAGCTCGAGAGGAAGGTACTGCACCTTCTGCGTCTTGATGTAGCCGACAGCGTTCTCCAGGTCACGCGCATGTGAGAGAGGCCCGTCGACGACCAACAACTCGGCACCACCGGCCGCTCTGGTCACCGCTGCCTCCAGGGCGCCCATGCGCTGTTGGATCCCCAGCCACAACTCCTCCGGCGTGGTCCCCTTGGTCGCCTTGACCCCGTAGGTGCCGATGACCGTGTCCACATCGACTGCCGGCGCCGAGGTGAACAGACCCCGTTCCACTGCCGACTCCTCGATGAGAGCCCGCCCATTGCAGCGGACAGTGCCTGCGGCGTAGGTGGCGGCGAGGGCGAAACCGGGGAAGTCGGGTGGCTGGTCGATCCAAAGCGTGGCATCGACGCGTCGGACACCATCGACGAAGAGGATGTCGGCGGCGGGGCCTGTCTCGGGCAGCAGCGGGCGCCACTCCTCCGGTCGCAGCTCCACCGTCACGTCGACGTTGGCGCTGGCGTCCTCGAGCTCGGCGTCCGTCGGTGCCCCGTAGTCGGAGTCCCACGCCTCGACCGTGAACCTCATGAGGTAAGCCTCACCGATGCTCCCCCCACCTCACGACTCACCTCGTAGCGAACCGGCGCACGCGCCGCCAGTTCCTTGACGTGTGTGATCACGCCGACCATCAGCCCACGCCCTGTGAGCTCTTCGAGGACGGTCGCCACCGTGTCCAGGGAATCGTCGTCGAGGGTGCCGAACCCCTCGTCGAGGATGATGGCGTCGAGACCGGCACCCCCCTTGGCCGCCAGAGTCTCGGCGAGGGAGAGGGCCAGGGCGAGGGAGACGAGAAAAGTCTCGCCTCCGGAGAGAGTCGAAACCGAGCGCATCTCGTCGGCGTTGCGGTGATCGACGATCGAGAAGCTTCCCGACTCGTCGGAGTGGAGCGAGTAGCCGTCTCCGGAGAGCTGCCCTAGCAGATCGTTGGCACCGGCCACCAGGTCGTGGAGCGCCCCGGACATGAGCCATTGCTCGAAGCCGTTTGCCCTCAGGTGACCGGTCAGGGCGTCGGCCACGGCCGCCTCGGTGCTCGCCGACATCACACGCTCCGCCAACTCGGCGGCCTCCCGGGCCGTCTTGGCTTGAGCTTCGACCAGTGATCGGGCGGACTGGAGGGCAGTGGCCACCGAAACCGCGAATGGAGAGAGCGGCTCGACCTCATGGCTCTGGAGAAGCTCCACCAACTCGAGACGACTCGCCTCGGCGGCCTCCTCGGCGCGGCGTACGGAAGCTCCTGCTTCCTCGAGACGGGCGCCGAGCCGCTCGGTGGTGGCGACCCGCCACTCTGCCAGCTCCTTCCATTGGACGACAACGTCGTCACTCTCGGAGACCGGTGGGTCGAGATCGGCCACCTTGAGCTGGGCCGTCGTCAGCAGCTTCGACACACGTCGCGAGTCGTCGGCCAGGCCCTCGAGACCTTCTCTCGCCGCCTTCTCCTCGCCCTGGCAGCGGACGATGCGCCCATGAGCCTCCTCGTGCGCCGCGGTGACCCGGGCCAACTCTGCCTCGAGGTCGGTCAGCACCTCTTCACGGGGGACTTCCTCGAGCTCGCCCAGCAGAGCCGATCGCTGCTCGATGAGCTCGGCCCGCCGGGCCTCGATGCGAGTGAGCTCGGTCGAGGCCGCCAAGGCCACAGTCGACAGTGACGCCACGTGGTCCTCGAGACGGGCGACGGCGACAGCTAGATCGTCGAGACCCGGGGGGTTCTCCAGGGAGGGCAGGTCGGTGACCACACGTTCGCAAACAGGGCAGTTGTCTCCCACTGCCAGGGTCGCCGCCAGCAGGTGGGCGGCGTGCTCCCCGCGTCTCTTCTCCAACTTGGCTCTCGAAGCCAGGAGCTCGGCCCGTGCCGTCTCCAGTTCTTGCCCTGTTGCCGCCACCCTCGCCGTCGCCACATCTGTCTCTGCGTCAGCGATGCGCTCGCCGAGCTCATTCAGACGCTGCCATGAGCGTCGCCACGCTTCCAACTGGTCTGGCGAAGCGAGCTCGGTGAGCTCCGTCGCCACCCCGGTGAAAACCTCCTCAGCCTGCTCACGGCTCTCGGTCGCCTCGACCAGGGCGGCTCTGGCCTCGGACATCAGCTCGTCCAGCTCGGCCAACCGCTCAGGCACCTCGATCGAGGAGAGGCGGGAAAGCCCGTCGGAGAGGGAATCGACTTCGACCGACGCTGCCGTGACGGCCGACTCGAGCTCGGCGAGCTTGCCCTCGCGGTCCTGCATGGAGTCGGCCAGGGCGGCGAGGGAATCGCGCCGGGCCATCGCCGCCTCCATCTCCTCCTGGGTGGCGACCTGCAGAGCCTCCAATGCACGGCGAGCCCCCTCGGCTCGATCGGTGGAGACGGCACTACGGGTCCGGGCCAGCTCGCGCACCCGGGTGTACACGTCCATCCCGAGCAGATTGCGCAGGAGACCCTGACGCTCCGACTTGGTGGCGGTGAGGAAGCGGGCAAACTCCCCTTGGGGGAGGACCACCGTGCGGATGAAGTCCTCGAAGCGCAGCTTGAGGAGCTCGGCCACGGCCTCGGTCACGTCGTCGGCTCCGTGGGCGAGAACCTGGTCGCCCATCTGGAGTCGGGCCTCCTTCACACTGGCCCCACCCGAAGGGGTCCGCTGTGCCAGCCGGACCGCCGTGTACTCGACATCGTCGACCTCGAAGTCGAATCGGACCCGGGCCCTATCGGCCCCGGCAGTGATCGCGGGGGCAACGGCATTGCCCCCGAGCCGGGGAACCCGGCCGTAGAGGGCGAAGATCATGGCATCGATCAAGCTCGACTTGCCCGACCCTGTGGGACCGGTCAACGAGAAGAAGTCGACACCTGTGAAGTCCACCGTCTCGCCGCGACGGTAAGCAGAGAAGCCCTGGACCTCGATGCGACGTGGTCTCAACGCCAAGCCCTCATGTCCCCACCGGTCATGTCATGGCCTCGTCGAGGAGCTCGGCGAACAGGGTCTCAACGGCGGGGTCGACCGCGTTGCGGTCCTGGAGGTAGGCCGAGAAAGCCTCAATCGGCTGCAGGCTCTGTCTCGACTCGCCCTCCCGATGCGGCGACCCCGTCGGCTCGAGCACCACCTCGACGGCGTTGGGGAGGATGTCGCGCACCTCGTCGGCGAGCCCGACTCTCGCCGACTCGTGGAGCACGACCCGCACATAGGCGTCACCGACATCTCCGGACCGCCCTATGACCTCGTCGAGGGTCCCGACGAGGGACACGAGCCGGCGACCGGAGCCGAGCGGCAGCTCTGTGACCGAGGCCGGACGTCCCGGTTCGGCGTTCACGAGAAGAGCGCCTTTCTGATCGGACACCTCACCGAAGTCGAGCTGTAGGGGCGATCCCGAATACCAGACCGCCGAAGCATGCGGCATCTTCTGCTGGCGATGGAGATGGCCCAGAGCGGCATATGAGAGATGACCGGGGAAAAGCCCAGCTGGTATTGCGTAACCGAAGATGTGGGCACTGCGCTCGCCGCCCCCTTCCTTTGCGCCGTAGACGGTGAGATGACCGACCAGGAGGTTGACGGTGTCGGTCCCCATGTCCCCGGTCAGCCGGGTGATGATGCGGCGGAGCCGGTCCTCGTAGGCACCGGCGTGCTGGTCGGGATCGGAGCCCATGATCTCCTCGGCGCGCACGATCCCACGCTGGGACACGAAGGGGAGCATCGCGATCTTGATCCCCGTCTCCTCGAGGACGACCACTCCTCCCTCCTCGGGGGAGCGAGGGGAGCCGACGACGCTCACCCCGGCGCGGGCGAGCAGGGGCGCCACCGCATCGAGACGGGCCGGGTTGTCGTGGTTGCCGGCCACCACGACGACCGGGGCCACCTCGGAGAGATCGAGGAGCGCACGCCACACGATCTCCTCGGACACCGGGGTGGGCGACGCCGTGTCGAAGACGTCTCCGGCCACGACCGTGAGATCGACGTCGTGCTCTCCGGCGAGGTCCGTGATCTCGGCGAGCACCTCGCGATGCTCTGCGGACCGGTCGCGCCCACGGATCTTTCGCCCCACATGCCAGTCGGATGTGTGCAGGATCTTCACTCTCGAAGATCGTAGGAGGCACCCCCGACAGATTCTGGGAGCCCCGTCGACGGGTCAGCCCGTGGTAGCCACCATCGCCGAGGTCTCCATCGCGCCATCCTGCGAAGCGGCAGCAGACGGATCCGCGGCAGGCAGGGTCAGGTAGAAGGCACTCCCGTCTTCTCCGTGCTCGTACACCAGGTCGCCGCCCATCAGACGGGCGAGTTGACGGGACACCGTCAGGCCCAGACCGATGGAGGCGGGCTGCGTCGTGGCCTCATGGGCGCGATGGTATGGCTCGAAGATGCTGTCCCACTGGGCCGGGTCGATACCGGGGCCATCGTCGGAGACGGTGAGCACCGTGCTCCGCTCACCTTCGACAGCCTCGACGGTCACGTGCTCTCCCCCGTAGCGGACGGCATTGGTGAGCAGGTTCCTGATGATCTGGCGTGTTCGCGACGGGTCGGCCCATACCTTGCCCCGGCCACCCATCACGTGGATGGACTTGTCCCCGGTCGAGCCGATCGAGGCCAGGACGGTCTCGGCCTGGGAGCGCAGGAAGACGTCCTGGGGGTCGATTGAGATCTTCCCGATGTCGGCGCGGGCGGAGACGAGCAGGTCCTCCACCATGTCGGCCATCTCCTGGCTCTGATCGGCGATCAGCTCCAGCATCCCGGTCAGCTCGTCGGCGCGGAAGCTCCCTGCGTTGGAGCGAAGCTCCTCAGCGAACCCGAGCACCGCCGACAACGGGGTTCGCAGTTCGTGGGATACGCTGGCGACGAATCTGTCCTTGGATTCGATCAGCTCCTCGAGCCGCCGTCGAGTGGTCTCCCGTTCCCAGAAGGTCCCCAACATCGGCGCAGCCACCTGGAGCATCCGTATCGCCTCTTCGTCCCAAACCGTCATTCGGGCGATGTCGACGAACCCGGCCGAGGCAACCCATCGCCCTTCGATGAACACCGGGACACTGAGAACGGACCGGTTCCAACCCTTCCCGGGCTCCTCGGTGGCGACATGCCGGTAGGGCCGACCCGCAGCGAGCAGATCGGCAGCGTCCTGATACTTCGACCAGGGACGCGGCTCCCCGACCCAATCGTCCTCCTCCCCGCCGGGCCTGGTTGTCGAGTTCACCACCAAGAACGAAGGACCGAGCTCGGCGTCGTCGACGTTCAGTGCCAGATAGGCGCGATCGGCGCCGATCGCCTCACGCAATGTCGCCAGCGCGTCCTCGAGGGCCTTCTCACCGCTACCGATGAGCAGGGCGCGCGAGCAGCGGGCGAGGGCGTGCTCGAATTCGAGGAGCCTCTTGTTGGCCTCGAGCGCTGCGCGATGGCTCTGCTCTTCGCGTTGCAGCAGATCCGCGGCCAGGCTGACGAACCGCCATCCGGCGATCTGGACCCCACCGAGCATGACAGTGGAGATCAAGACCTCGACTCCAGTTGGCTCGACGAGAACCCAGGGGACCGTGACCGCGCACAACAGCCAGCACCAGGCGGCGAACCAGACTGCCGACCGCTTCGACATGACCAGAACGCTGATCGACCCGATCAACACGAGACAAGGGACGATCACGTAGTCCCCGGCCCGGTCGACAACCGGGATCATCGCAGCCAGGCCGAGCGAGGCGACCAGGAGAAGGGCCACCGGTCGAGGGCGGGTCTTCATTCTCTGTGACAACCCCACGGCCCCGATGGCCGTCGTCACGAAGGCGGGTGCCCACAACTCGGTTCGACCTGTGGCCAGGGCGACAACAGCGATGAACACCCCGCTCGACCCGCAGACCCAGACAGCGACCCACACCAGGGCCTCGGCGATCTGTGGGCGAGCCGGGGACACCGTCGACCGGGTGTCAGCCTTATCCTCCGTGTGGGCGCGCACTGTCAGGATTGTCGGAAGAAGCTGCCCTGTTCTTTAAGGCGAAAGCCCTCGTCGCGACGGTTTCAGAGGTCCTGGAAAGGGTCCTCAGGACCCTCTGCCGAGATGGGGACGACCGCCTCGGAGGCCCTGGTCGCCCAGGCGGGGAAGGGAAACTCGAGCACCAACGGGACCGGCAACTCCGGCTGACTGAGGATCATCGTGCCGGGCTTGACGATGGTCGCCCGCTGCCGGTGCGGACCGGGGAGGAACCCGTACTCCTCTCGCGAGGCCTCTGCGGAGTCGAGTCGGCCCACCACCCGAATCGAGCTGTTGGCGATGATGCGCCGCTCCACCTCCGAGGCCGTCTGCTGGGCGCCGATGAGGACCACGCCGAGCGACCGGCCCCGCTCGGCGATGTCGAGGAGGATCTCCTTGATCGGGCTCGACCCTTCCCTCGGTGCGTACTTGTTCAGCTCGTCGAGGACCACCAGCAGCAGCTCTTCGCTCTGTCCCGACCGCTCCTTGTCCTCGAAGGCCCGTCTCAGCGTGACCCCGACGACGAAGCGCTTCGCCCTGTCGTTCAAGTTGTGCAGATCGACCACAGTCACCTGGTCCTGGAGATCGATGCGATGTCGGGCCGGGTCGGAGACGTCGGAGCGGATGAGACGGCCCAGATGACGGACCGACGCCTGCAGCCGACGAACGAACGCGTTGATGGTGCCCGTGCCGATGGCAGGCCCGGCCCATCGATATCGCTCATCTTCGCTCTGGAC
>Ga0299907_10001255_pt1 | contig 14314 bp, 19 predicted proteins | sample RVTome_16_FD_198680 | JGI IMG/M metagenome (GOLD analysis project Ga0299907, IMG submission 198680) | Soil microbial communities from uranium-contaminated site in the Upper Colorado River Basin, Wyoming, United States - RVT152D67 (version 2) ... | reverse complement strand
ACCGAGCATCAGGTGGCCGACCGGTCGGTGGCATTACTGGTCACCTCGCCCCCGTACTTCGCCGGCAAGGAGTACGAGATGGACCTCGCCGCCGGGCACGTTCCCTCGTCCTACGTCGAGTACCTCGAGATGCTCCGCGACGTCTTCGCCGTGTGTCTGCGCAAGCTCGAGCCGGGGGGCAGGATGGCGATCAACGTCGCCAATCTCGGCCGCAAGCCGTACCGATCCCTCTCCGCAGACGTCATCTCCATCCTCCAAGACGACCTCGGGATGTTGATGCGAGGCGAGATCATCTGGCAGAAAGCCCGTGGTGCCGGCGGGAGCTGCGCCTGGGGCTCGTTCCGCTCTCCGCAGAACCCGGTGCTCCGAGACGTCACCGAACGGGTGATCGTGGCATCGAAGGGCCGGTTCGATCGCGCCCTCACCCGTGCGCGCCGACAGGCTGAGGGTTTGCCCCATCAGCCGACCATCCCGACAGACGAGTTCCTCGAGGCGACTCTCGACATCTGGGAGATCCCCTCGGAGAGCGCGCGCAAGATCGGCCATCCCGCCCCGTTCCCGGTGGCCTTGCCCCGCCGTCTCATCGAGTTGTACACCTACCAAGACGATCTGGTCCTCGACCCGTTCATGGGCTCGGGCTCAACCGCGGTGGCTGCGGCCCGGACCGGCCGTCACTGGGTGGGCATCGAGACCGAGTCGGAGTACATCGCTCTGGCTCGAGCCCGCCTCGCCGAGGAGACCACGTGAAGGTCCTGGCGGTGTGCGCGGGCAACATCTGCCGTTCCCCGGCCGCCGAAGCGGCCATACGCGAGGCTGCCGCCGAGGCAGGTCTAGACATCGAGGTCGATTCGGCGGGGACGGGGTCGTGGCACATCGGCCAGCCTCCCCATCCCGAGGGGGTGGCAGCCGGTGCCCGAGCAGGGCTCCACATCGAGGGCCGGGCGCGCAAGGTCACCACCGCCGACTTCGACCGATTCGACATCATCCTGGCCATGGACCGGGCCAACCTTCGTGACCTCTTTGATCTCGCCCCGGCCAAGGAGGCACAAGCCCGGACCCGGCTCTACCGCACCTACGACCCGAGCGCCGAGTCCGACGAGGTCCCCGATCCCTGGGGCGGCCCCGAGGCCGGCTACGACGAGACCATCCGCATCGTGCGGGCGGCGGCGGGGGGTTTCATCGCCGAGATCGTGGAGAACAACCGGCGCTGACGGGGCGGCGGGCCTGCCGGCCAGTCAGGCGTGGAGGATCCGATACCCGGTGAGGAGGAAGTCGAGAGCGACCCGGCCCTGGTCCTCGGCCTCGAGCAAGGCGGTGTAGGGAAGACTGGCCCCGTTGAAATGTCGATCGTTCCAATACGGATTGGAACGGTCGATGTCGGACCACGCCGCCACGTATAGATACGGCTCGAGATGATCGGTGTCGCCGGGGGAGGCCCCGAAGCTGGCCCGCTGCCCCTCGTCGGCACTTCCCATCTCCGTCGCCGCGTCGAAGTGCTCCGGCCACAATTGGACCTCGGAGACATCATCGTCATCGTTCCCGTGGCCCCGTAGCTCTTCGAGGATCTCGAAGCCGAATCGAAACCACTCCCCCAGGGCGATAGCCGGCGCCGCGCCGACCTTGAGCGGGCGGTCGGGGTCCATCGGCGGCAAGGGGTCCTTGAACTCTGTGAACCAATCCGGCTCGTAACCGACGCCGAAGAACTCGGCGGCGGCACGAATCGTGGTGATCGGCTGGGTGGCGATGTTCCCGCCCTGTTCATGGACGAGCAGGTTCTCCTCGACACGGGAGACCCTGCCGTCGAATTCGGGAGTGCCGAACCCGGCGGCGGTCGACCGCAATCCCATTCTCTCCTCACGGGCGTATCGAGCCGGCGAGAGGGCGTAGAAGGCGATTTGGTGCAATTGGTCCCGGGCGAATTGGAAATCGTCGGGGATGGGGCCAACCCTCATGTCGAGCTTTCCGAATCGGCCGGCTTGCGCCAGAAGGTTGCGAGTTGCCCGGCTGCGGCGAGGAGACCGGCGCCGATCACCGTCAGACCGACCCACCCGTCGAGGTTCTCGGCGAAACCGAGGGCCTGGTCCACGGAGAAGCGGCCCGGCCCGGCGATGGCCAGGGCAGTCGCAACGACGGACAACGTGGCCACGTACTCCCAGCCCTCGTCGGGGCGATGGAAAACGAAGAAGCCGGCGAATCTGTGGATCGACCAGAAGGCGACGAGCATCGTCGCCACCAATCCGGCCGCAGCGGCGGCCGTGAGGAACCCGGCGATGAGGGCGAGCCCGATCGCGATCTCGGAGAGGGCGGAGATTCGGGCATTCAGCCTGGGCGACTTGAAACCCTTGGAGGCGAACCACTTCGTGGTGCCCTCCTGGGTCCTCCCGTGATTCACCCCGTGGGCGACGCTCACAACTCCTGCCCAGAGCCGTAACAAGAGCAGGGCAACATCGATGCCGGTCATCTGTCCTCCTCGGCGATCCGGTCTCGTCTCAGGTACGCGGTTCTCAAGCTATCCATCCGTCATCCTTCGCGCCCGCCATGCGGCGAGCAGGGTGGCCAGCATGGCGATCGCGGCGCCGGCGAGAAGCAGGGGCGACCGGGTTGGGGGTGGTGTCGGTGGGATCGTGGTAGTGGTGGTCGACGACGTGGTCGGAACCAGGTCGTCGACCGAGGCGGGGCTGGTGCTGGGAGCCGACACGGCCGCCACCCGGAACTCACCGCCAAAGAGTTGACGTCTGGTGATCTCGCTCACGACCGGCAAACCATAGGATTGGAGCTCTCCATGTCTACGGTTGCCGCGCAATGACACGCTGGGGCGAAGCTTTGATGGCGCTGGGGATCACCGTCGTCGTCGGGCTCGGTCTGTGGTTGTTCAGCGGCCAGCCGATCGGGGCAGAGGGCACCGGGGCAACCGCGCAAGTCGCGTTCGACGTCGAGGCGGCGGCTCGTGGGGAGACGCTGGCCGCCGAGTCGGGATGCCTCGCCTGTCACGCCATCGACGGCACCGCGGGCACGGGGCCTACCTTCAGGGGCCTGGCCGGTGCAAGCCGACCTCTGGAGAGCGGTGAGTCGGTGCCGGCCGACGATGCCTATATGTTCAACTCGATCGTCGACCCGCAGTCCCAGGTAGTGGCCGGGTTCGAGCCGGTGATGCCCACCACCTACTCCGAGACCCTCACCGAGACCGAGATCAACGATCTGGTCGAATACATCAAGTCGTTGGGCTGACGCCTCGAGCAACGAGCAACGAGCAACGAGCTACGAGCAACGGGCAACGGGCAACGGGCAACGAGCGGCTCGAAGCTCATAGCTCATGGCTCGTGGCTCCGCCGGCGAAGTCGGCGAAGTCGGCGAAGTCGGCGAAGTCGGCGGAATATGACACTACCCGACTCAGGTTGTAGCATTACGTCAGACTCATACCTGAATCGGAGGAACCAACAATATGGCACGTGCAGTAGGCATCGACCTGGGCACCACTAACAGCGTGATCGCGGTGCTCGAAGGAGGCGACCCCACCATCATCCCCAATGTGGAGGGGGGTCGGACCACCCCGTCGGTGGTCTCGTTCAAGGACGGTGAGGTCCTGGTTGGCGAGGTGGCCAAACGCCAAGCCATAACCAACCCCGATCAGACCGTTCGCTCGGTGAAACGCCACATGGGCACCGACTGGTCGATCGAGGTCGACGACAAGAACCTGACCGCCCAGGAGATCTCGGCCCGCATCCTGATGAAGCTGAAGCGCGACGCCGAGTCGTATCTCGGGGACAAGGTCACCGACGCGGTGATCACCGTTCCCGCCTACTTCAACGACTCGCAGCGTCAGGCCACCAAGGAGGCCGGGCAGATCGCCGGTCTCAACGTCCTCCGCATCATCAACGAGCCCACTGCGGCCTCGCTCGCCTATGGCCTCGACAAGGAGTCGGACCAAACCATCCTCGTCTTCGACCTCGGTGGCGGAACCTTCGACGTCTCGGTGCTCGAGATCGGCGACGGTGTGTTCGAGGTCAAGTCGACCTCGGGCGATACCCACCTCGGTGGAGACGACTGGGACCAGAAGGTCATCGACTGGCTGGTCGAGGGCTTCAAGAACGACCACGGCGTCGACCTGGGCAAGGATCGCATGGCCCTCCAGCGTCTCAAGGAGGCGGCCGAGAAGGCAAAGATCGAGCTGTCCACCGTCTCCGAGACCGAGGTCAATCTGCCCTTCATCACGGCCACATCCGAAGGTCCGCTCCACCTGCAGCGCAAACTGACCCGCTCCGAGTTCCAAAAGTTGTCCGAAGATCTGCTCGAGCGCACCAAGCGGCCATTCGAGCAAGCGCTCAAGGACTCCGGCATCCCGGTCAGCGAGATCGAGCACGTGGTGCTGGTCGGCGGCTCGAGCCGGATGCCCGCTGTCCAGGAGCTGGTCAAGGAGCTCACCGGCAAGGAGGCGCATCGCGGGGTGAATCCCGACGAGGTGGTCGCCGCCGGCGCCGCCATCCAGGCGGGCGTGCTCAAAGGCGATGTCAAGGACATCCTTCTCCTCGACGTCACCCCGCTCACCCTCGGCATCGAGACCAAAGGTGGTGTGATGACCCGGATGATCGAGCGCAACACCACCATCCCGACCAAGCGGTCGGAGATCTTCACCACGGCCGAGAACAACCAGCCCGAAGTCGAGATCAACGTGCTCCAGGGGGAGCGGGCGATGGTCGCCGACAACAAGAGCTTGGGCAAGTTTCGGCTCACCGGCATCCCGCCTGCGCCGATGGGCATCCCTCAGATCGAGGTCACCTTCGACATCGACGCCAACGGGATCGTCAATGTCAGTGCCAAGGACCAGGCCACCGGCAAGGAGCAGACGATGACCATCACCGGGGGCTCGGCCCTGGCCCAGGACGACATCGACCGCATGGTCAAGGACGCCGAGGCCTACGCCGAGGAGGACGCCAACCGGCGCGAGGCCGTCGAGACCCGCAATCAGGCCGACCAGCTGGTCCATCAGACCGAGAAGCTGCTCGAGGAGCAGGCGGAGAACATGACCGACGACGAGAAGTCGGGCGTGGAGACCGCTCTTGCCGGGCTGAAGCTGACCCTGGAGAACGAGGGCGCCGAGACCGGTGAGCTCCGATCGAAGATCGATGAGGTCATCCAGGCCAGCCAGGCGATGGCGACCCGGCTCTACCAGCAGGCTGCACAGGAAGCCGGACCCGGGGCCGAGCAATCCGGGGAGGGGGACGACGACGTCGTCGAAGCCGAGATCATCGAGGACGATGACGAGTCGTGAGACTCGTCATCGTCACTCGGTACTGAGTGCTTGGTGCCCGGACGATGAGTGAGCAGAAGCCTGAGATTGTGGAGGCGGAGATCGTCGAGGCAAAGGGCCCTACCGACGCTGCCGCCCTCGGAGTCGACCTGCCCGAGGACAAGGAGAAGGCAATCGAGGTGCTGCTCGAACATCTCGAGCAGTCACGCGACGAGGCCACCTCCTATCTCGACGACCTGAAGCGGGTCGCAGCCGATTTCGACAACTACCGCAAGCGAACCACGAGGGAGCAAGCGGCCACGCTCGACCGGGCCGCGGAGCGGGTCGTCCGCGAGCTGATGCCTGTCCTCGACTCGTTCGACGCCGCCCTGTCCACCCCGGCTCAGTCGGAAGCGGAGCGACAGCTCCTCTCCGGCATGATCAATATCCGGGAGCAGTTGCTCAAAGTCCTCGAGCAGGAAGGTCTCGAGGTGGTGCCCACCATCGGCGAGCCGTTCGATCCCGAGATACACGAGCCGGTCGGGGCCCCCGGTGGCGCCACCGACCTCGTGGTGTCCGAAGAGCTGCGCCGTGGGTACCGGCTGAAGGAGCGGGTGCTGAGACCCGCGATGGTGATGTTGGAAGATCGACAGTGAACCGCGACTGGGTCGACAAGGACTTCTACCAGATCCTCGGTGTTTCACCCGATGCCGGCGCCGAGGAGATCAAGAAGTCGTATCGCAAGCTGGCACAGACCTACCACCCTGACGCCAACCCGGGTGACGAATCGGCCGAGGAGAGGTTCAAGGAGATCTCCGAGGCCTACGCCACCTTGTCCGACACCGAGCAGCGCAAGGAGTACGACCAGGTGCGACGCATGGTCGAGACCGGGGGCTTCGCCGGCTACGGGAGCCCCGATGGCGGGTTCGGGGGTTTCGGGGGCCAACAGGTGAGGGTGGAGGACCTGTCCGATCTCCTCGGTGGCTTCGGCGGTCTCGGCGATCTGTTCGGCTTCGGGTCGTCGGGTCGGGCCGGCCCGGCCCGGGGAGCAGACGCACGTGCCGACCTGACCATCTCCTTCGACGATGCGGTGAAGGGCCTGACCACTACGGTCAGTGTGCGGGGCGCAGCCACCTGCTCGCATTGTGGCGGTAACGGTGCCGAGCCCGGCACGACGGTCACCACCTGCCCGACTTGTGACGGCCGTGGCGTGGTGGCCCAGAACCAGGGTCTCTTCTCGGTCTCGCAACCCTGCCCACAGTGCCGGGGGGCGGGGCGACTCGTCGAGACGCCGTGCCGGGTCTGTCGCGGCACCGGCTCGGAGACGAGGACACGTGACATCAAGGTGCGCATCCCGGCCGGGGTGCAGGATGGGAACACCCTTCGCATCCCTGGCAAGGGTGGGCCCGGGCGTAACGGAGGCCCCAACGGCGACCTCCTGGTCAAGGTTCGGGTTTCCACGAGCCGGACCTTCGGTCGCAAGGGAAACGACCTGACCCTGACCGTCCCCATCACCTACTCCGAGGCCGTTTTGGGGACCAAGCTCGAGGTGCCGACCCTGAACGGCGGAGTCAAGCTCAAGGTGCCGGCAGGGACCCCTTCGGGCAAGACATTCCGGGTCCGGGGCAGAGGGGTCACCCCCGAGCGGGGGCGTACCGGCGATCTGCTGGTCACGGTGCAGGTGGCCGTTCCCTCCAAGGTTTCGAAGGAGGAGAAGAAGCTCCTCGAGGACCTGGCCGCGATGGAAACCGAAGACGTGCGGCCCCATCTGAGAACATGAGGTCGACATGAGCGAAACAGGACGGGCCGTGTTCGTCATCTCGGTGGCGGCGGAGCTGGCCGGGATGCATCCCCAGACCCTGCGAATCTACGAGCGCAAGGGACTGCTCGAGCCGTTCCGGACCCCGGGGGGCACTCGTCGCTACTCGCAGGAGGACATCGAGCGTCTCCAGCTGATCCAGGACCTGACCAGTCAGGGTCTCAATCTCGAAGGGGTGCGACGTGTGCTGGCGTTGCAGGAGGAGAACCGCACCCTGAAGCGCAGGCTGGACAAGCTGCGTGACAAGCTCGACGATCTCGAGGAGGAGATGGAGCGCAGGCTCGAAGAAGCGCACCGCTCATACCGGCACGAGCTCGTGCTTCGATCGCAAGTGCGCCAGGTCATCGGGGAGGAGAACTGATGGCGGACACGTTTCAAGGGCCGGTGCGGGTGTTGGGCGGCGACGACGGCATCCTGCTGACGACGGGCTCCGCCACCCTCGCCGCCGATCACGATATGGGCGGTTGGAAGGGCACCCTGGAGACCTTGAAAGGGACGGCGGTGGCGGGCAAGGCCCTGGTGGTGGAGTTGGAGATCCCGGGCAATGGGCGGGGGCGCGCCCAGCTCACGCCGGATGGGGTCAACGGCGAAAAGGCAATCTCCCAGGTGGTCGGTCTCGGACCTCAGTTCTTCTAGGGCTCGCCGGCCCGGCCTGGGTACCGTTGCCCCCAATGGGCGCAGCCGCCGACTGCGAGACCATCGGCGCCGGGTTTCTCGGTCAGCCGGTCAACACTCTGACCACCCTCGCCTTCGTCCTCGCCGGGGTGGTGCTGATCGGTTTGCGACCCGACCGGAGATGGGTCGGGATCGGCCTCGCCGCCACCGGGGTGGGGTCATTCCTCTTCCATGGCCCCATGCCGCCGGGCGGAGAATGGGCCCACGACGTCACCCTGGCCTGGCTGATCGCGATCGTGTCCGGGATCGGCTCCCGCTGGGAGCGTCTCACCCATTTCCCCACCCTTCTGGTGATGGCGGTCGTCTTCGGCATCGTCCCGGTCGTGGCCGACCCGGTCGCCTTCGTCATGACGGGACTCGCCCTGCTCACCATCCTCAGACGTGACCGATCACGCCCGATCCTCGCCCCACTGCTCCTCCTGGCCGCGGTAGCCGTGTATGGCCGGCTGGGAGCGACCGGCGGGCCTCTCTGCGATCCCGGTTCGGTCCTGCAACCTCACGGGGTGTGGCATGTCGGATCGGCGCTGGCCGTTGCCTGGTGGGCCGTCGCCTACTCCGACCGGTCGACGACGAGGCGGTAGCCCATCCCCCGCACCGTCTCGATGAGGTCTTTACCCAGCTTTCTCCGCAGGTATCCGACGTAGACATCGACCACGTTGGACCCTGGGTCGAAGTCGTAGCCCCAGACGTTGGAGAGGAGCTGCTCCCGGGAAAGGACCTGGCCCGGGTGGCGTAGAAAGGTTTCGGCCAGGATGAACTCCCGAGCCGACAGCTCCACCTCCTTCTCGCCCACCCTTGCCTTTCGGGTCTTCAGCTCCAGGGCCACAATCCCCGCCCTGAGCTCGGATGCCTCCGGGCTGCCCGGGTCGCGGAGCCGAACCTTGACCCGGGCCAGGAGCTCTTCGAAGGAGAAGGGCTTGGTCATGTAGTCGTCGGCCCCGCCCTCGAGCCCGGCGACCGTGTCCGCCACTCCACTACGGGCGGTGAGGATGATCACCGGCATACGCTCACCACGGGCCCTGATCTCGGCCAGTACCTCGTTGCCGTCCATCGCGGGGAGCCCGAGATCGAGGATCATCAGGTCGAAGTCTCGGTCACGGGCTGCATGCGCCGCGCTGATGCCGTCCTCCACCACGAGTGTGGTGTGGCCCGCCGCTTCGAGCCCTTTCCGCAGGAAGGAGACGATGCCAGGCTCGTCCTCGGCGATGAGGATCCTGCTCAAGTCTGTTCTGCCTCACCCGGGCCGGCGATCGGGAAGACGATGGTGAAGGTAGTCCCGGTGCCGCCACTCTCCAGTTCGACGCTTCCCCCATGGCCCTCGGCGATCGCCTTGACGATCGACAGCCCGAGACCGGCGCCGCCGGTGCGTCTCCGCCCGGGCTCGCCCCGGGCAAACCTGTCGAAGAGGCGCGCCTGGTCCGCCTCCGGTATCCCGGGTCCGGTGTCGGCGACCCAGATGCGCGCCCACTCCCCGTTCGCTCTCGCTCCGAGCGACACCGCCGCCGTCTCCGGGGTGTGCTCGACTGCGTTTCTCGCGAGGTTCATCACTGCCTGGGTCAGACGTTGCCGATCACCGAGGACGACCGCATGATCGCGTGCAATGGCCGAGATCGGTCGTGAGGACAGGGCGGTGGCCTTGAGCGCCAGCTCGTCGGCGAACTCGGCGAGATCGATCGGATGTGGCTGGATGAAGTCGGGCTGCTCCGCCTTGGTCAGGACCAGGAGGTCCTCGACGACACGAGACATCCGGTCCAGCTCGCCGGTGACGAGGCGAATCGTGGCTTCGCGCTCGGCCGGGTCGTCGCCCAAGACCTCGAGCTGGCCCCGGATCACGGTGATCGGAGTCCTCAGCTCATGACCGGCGTCGTCGGCGAAACGACGCTGCGTGTCGAACGCCTCTTCGAGACGGTCGAGCATGTCGTTGAAGGTACGAGCGAGTTCGGTGATCTCGTCATCGCCTTGGACCGGGATCCTTCCCGAGAGGTCGGTCTCGGTGATCGACCGGGCGGTCTCGGAGAGGAGCCTCAGAGGGCGCAGGACCTCGCCGGCGGCGATCCAAGCCACGGCCGTGGAGATCAGCAGGATCGAGCCGAGCACCAAAGCCCCGACCCGGATCACGCCGTCGACGTTCGCCAATTGCTCCTCCAGGGCGATCGCAACCACGAACACACCACCCACCGCATCGTCCGAGGCGAGGGTGATGGCGAGGTATCGGATCGGGCCCGCGTCGGTATCGACCTGATCCCGCTCCGGGAGCTGCAGAGAGGCCCAGTGCTCGAGCAGGTCCGTGCCCTGGAAAGTGGCCCCGGCCAGGTCGCTCTTGTATGGCACACCGGACACGATCGTCACCACCGCTTCGTCACTGAGAGGGACGTTGCGCTCGAGATAGGTGTCGAATATGGCAGCGACGTCACCGGCGAAGGGCTCCCCCGTCTCCGGATCGACTCCACCGGCCAGTTGCCGTAGCTCGCTCACCTCCTGGTCCAGGGCCTGATCCGCACCGGAGACCACCTGGTCGAGGAGAAACGAGCGCTGGATCAGCAACGCAGGGACCAGCGCCACCGCGAGCAGAGCCACATACCAGCCGAGGATCCGCATCCGGGCCGACGGCACCCAGCGACGGGCGAGTCGTCGATCAGTCATCAGGAGAGTCCGCCGTGTCGTCGATCGAGTCGGCCGAGCCGTCGCCGGAGTCGTCGGCCCCGGAGTCGTCGTCCCCGGCGTCGTCGGCTTCGGAGTCGTCGGCTTCGGAGTCGTCGCCGCCCGAGCCTTGCGACGGAGTGTCGTCCACCGCAGGAGGCGGGCCGGCCGGTGCCACCGTGGTGGTGGTCGTGGCCGAGCCTTCTCCACCGAGATCGATCGACGGCGCCGGGACCACCACCAGCTCGTTCTGCGTGGGGTTGGTGGTGTCCAGGGCCCCTTCGAGACGGACCGGTGGCGGCACTGCGGGGATGGGCTTGGGAGCGAAGGAAAGGGCAGCCGCCAGCGCGACAAACCCAGCCATTGCCCCGGCCAGCCAGCGATGTCGGCGTTTGCCCATCTAAGGAGAGGCTAGGGAGGAGGCGGCCAGCCCGGGGCTGGTCGCCTCCTCTCCTCGATCAGGAATCGGCCGAGTTGTCCACACTGCCGGCCGAGTCCCCGGAGTCATCCGGGCTATCGGCCGAGTCGACCGAGTCGGCGGCAGGTTGAACCGCGGGCGCGGGTGCCGGCTCGGGGGAAGCGGCCGAGCCAACAGAAGCCACCGAGTCGGCCAAGGTGGCCGGTGGGGCCGCAGGCTCGTCGAAAGGCGAGCTGGCGCTGTCGGCGCCGGACACCCTCACCCCGAGGTCGGCCAGTGTCGTCGATGTGGTCTTGGCCACGGTCACCTCGGTGATCGGCGTGCGATCCTCGAGATTGATCGGGTCGGGGGTGTCTGTTCTGGAACCAGAATCGGCCAGGGCCAGACCGCTCAGCCCGAGGGCGGAAGCCGTCGCCACCGCGGCGATCACCTTCCAGTCCTTGGGCGACTTGCCTTGTTCCTTGGTCTGCATCTTTTCCTCCAGGTCGGGGTCGTTGATCGCACTCTCCGACACCGGGGTTAAACCATCCTGAGATGGCGATGAGAAACCTCTTATCCGACTTCGAGGGCGCTCATCACCCATTTGGAGGCGAGAGACACCCGCTGCGCCGTCTCCTCGGGCCAGTCGGCGGACTGGACCCGGAAGGGTCCGGTGGCCAGGGAGAGCACGACGGCGGCCGTCCGCCGTCGCAGATCCGCCGGATCCACCAGCATGTCCAACATCTCGATCAACGAGGCACCCAGGTCATGCACTCGTTCGGGCCGACGACTCATCCCAGCCCACACCGCCAGGTGGGCGAGCATGGTCGACCCGTCGTCGCCGGCCCGTCCCCAACCGTAGGTGTCGACATCGAGCATCCCGACCAGGGCACCGTCCTCGACCAGGAGCTGAGACTCGTAGTAGTCGCCGTGACAGGGAGTGTCGGCGGGATGCGTCTCGGGGCCGATCGCGGCGACGATGTCGTCGATCGGGGTGGTCAGCTCGGGTGATATCACCGATAGGAGGGACCCGACCTCCTCCAATCGGGCGACGGCTGACGGCGCCTCGCGCCGATCAGACGGGGTGGGAAGACGACGGGCCATGTCGATGATGTCGGTCGCCGGGGGAACCTCGAGGCTGGCATCCTCGAGCACCGCGCGCAGAGTGAGACCGGGGACCGACTGCAAGGCGATCAGACCCAGCTCGCGGGAGTAGCCGAGGCTGGCCGGGACGGGGAGGGCGGCGGCGAGCTCCTGATGGGCGCGATGCAATCCCTCCACCTTGCTCGGGCGAACCAGCTTCAAATAGAGCCCCTCCTCGGCGCCAGAGACCGCGACCACTGCCCTGCGCCCCGGGCGATAGGCGACGAGGCGGGTGGCCACCGATCCGGGCGAACCGCCCAGGTCCTCGAGCAGCCGGGCGGCCCGACCCTTGTCCAGGGCCGCGGCCAGCCCGGGCAGGTTCGGGTCGTGAGGGACCCTCCACAGACCGATGCGGCCATGATCGCCTTCGACGATCAGAGCCCCGTCGGGGATGCGCCCGGCCACACAGACGAACGTGGAAGATCCATCCAACTCCCCGCCCCTGACCGCGATGCGATATCGAGCCGTGATGCTGGTCCCCGGCCACCACGTCACGCCGAGCAGCTCGCCGCTCTCGACCCGGCCCCCGGCATCGGACACCGCGGCCGCGATCGGATCCGGGGCCGGCGAGGAGAGGAGGGTGGCCACCTCGGGCAGACGGTGGTCAAGGAGCTGGGCCGTCCTCGGATGGTTGAAGCTCACCGGCTCAGGATTGCAGCCTGGCGTCGGTGGGACCAACGGCCTCAGGCAAGACGACGATCCCCACCAATAGAGTCTGCGTCAACCGAGCAGGGAGCGTCATGATCCGGGAGTTCAAGGATTTCGTCAATCGAGGGAACCTGATCGACATCGCCGTTGCCTTCGTGATTGGCCTCGCCTTCGCCGCTGTCATCACCAGTTTCACCGAGGACATCGTCAACCCGCTGATTGCCAAGATCTTCACCCTCGAGAACCTTGCCGAATGGGTGGTCGCCGACATCCGTATCGGGGCTTTCCTGGCGACGGTGATCAACTTCCTCATCGTCGCCTTCGTCTTGTTCCTCGTGGTCAAGGCCTACAACAGGATGCGAAGGCAACAGGAAGTCGGGCCCAGCGAGGAAGTGGCCCTGCTTCGGGAGATACGGGACGGGATCAGATCTCGCTGATCACCCTGAACTCGCTTGCCCTGTTGACTTCTCAGCGTCACCCAGTAGTGTGTGACGCATGGTACCTAGGAGTACCGGACAGGACCGGGCTACACAGCTCCTGCACGGCGTTCTCGACATGTGTCTGATGTCGATAATCGACGAGGAGGCGTCCTATGGCTATGAGATGGTGAACAAGCTGCGCAACCGAGGACTCGGTCTCGCCAGTGAAGGCTCCATATATCCCCTTCTCTCCCGTCTCCAGAAACAAGGGATGATCGAGGGTTACCTCGTGCAGAGCAGTGAGGGCCCGGCAAGAAAGTACTACCGGATGTCGCAGCCGGGCCGGGTCGCCCTGGAGCAGTGGCGGCACGACTGGGTCGAGTTCAAGAATTCGGTGGATGAGGTTCTCCAGGGAGAGGGCCGTGGCTGATCCCGCCGGCGTCGTGAGCAGCATCGAGCGCTACTGGCTCGAAACCGGTGTCCCGCGCGGCCTGGTCAGCGAGATGCGAGCGGAGCTGGAGCAACATCTCACCCTGGCCACGGCCGATGGCCGTAAGGTGAGCGACGTGGTCGGCGACGACCCGGCGACCTTCGCCGAGAATTGGGCGGCGGCCTATCGCGACCACCGGCATACCACTGCCACCTGGAGCCAGGTGCAGACCGGGGAAGCGGCAGCGACGCGAAAGACGAGAAGAGAGCTGATCCTCTACGGAGTTGGAATAGGCGCGGTGGTCGCCGCGGTGGCAGTCGCCGGACAAGGAGGTAGCAACGTGGATATCGAGATTTGGCGATGGTTGTGGACCGTTTTCGCCGTCGTGATGGGCATCGGTGAGATCTTCACCGCCGGGTTCTTCCTCCTCCCCTTTGCCATAGGAGCTGCCGCCGCAGCCATCCTGGCATGGGCCGGCGCCGCGGTTCTCGCCCAATGGCTGGTGTTCTTCGGGGTCTCGGTGTTCTCGCTGGCCTATCTGCGCCGATTCATCACGCGACAGGACGAGAGTGAGCAGCCCAGGGTCGGGGCGAACCGCTGGATCGGGCTGGACGGCATAGTCATCGAGGACATCGACCTGGCTGCCGGGACCGGGATGGTGAAGGTGGAGTCGGAGGAGTGGCGGGCCATCGCTCCTCAGGCATTGGCGGCCGGCCAGAAGGTCGTCGTCACCGAAGTCAGGGGAGCACGTCTCGTGGTCGAGCCCCTGGAGACGCAGACGTGATTGCCGGCCTTGCAGAGTTTGTCGAGAAGGAGAGACAATGGACGCAGTAGTAATCCTCTTCGCCGTTCTGGCGTTGGCGCTGATCCTCATCGCCGCCGCCGGGTTCAGGGTGGTGCGACCCTTCGAGAAGGG
>Ga0299907_10001254_pt1 | contig 14316 bp, 13 predicted proteins | sample RVTome_16_FD_198680 | JGI IMG/M metagenome (GOLD analysis project Ga0299907, IMG submission 198680) | Soil microbial communities from uranium-contaminated site in the Upper Colorado River Basin, Wyoming, United States - RVT152D67 (version 2) ... | reverse complement strand
CCGAGCACCACGCAGTAGAGCGGGTCCTCGGCCACGGCCACCGGCATGCCGGTCTCGTGCTTCAGCCGCTCGTCGAGGCCGCGGAGCAGCGCGCCGCCGCCGGTGAGGATGATGCCCTGGTCCATCAGGTCGGCCGCGAGCTCCGGCGGGCACCGGTCCAGGGTGTTCTTGATGGCGTCGATGACCGCGTTGACGGGCTCCTCGATCGCCTTCCGGACCTCCTCGGCGGAGATGTGGATCGTCTTCGGGAGGCCGCTGACGAGGTCACGGCCCTTGATCTCCGCGATCATCTCGTCGGGGGTGGGGAACGCCGAGCCGATGGCCTGCTTCAGCGCCTCGGCGGTCCGCTCGCCCAGAACCATCGAGAACTCCTTCTTCGCATACGCGATGATGGCCTCGTCGAGCTCGTCGCCGCCGACGCGGACCGACGTGGCAGTGACGATGCCACCCATCGAGATCACCGCGACCTCGGTGGTCCCGCCGCCGATGTCGACGACCATCGACCCCACCGGCTCGTGGATCGGCATGCCGGCGCCGATGGCGGCAGCCATGGGCTCCTCGATGATGTACGCCGCCCGGGCTCCTGCGGAGATCGTGGCCTCCTCCACGGCCCGCTGCTCCACGCCGGTGATGCCGCTCGGCACGCACACCACCACCCGGGGCTTGGCCAGGAACCGGCGGGTGTGGACCTTCTGGATGAAGTACCGGAGCATCTTCTCGGTCACGTCGAAGTCGGCGATCACGCCGTCCTTCAGCGGGCGCACGGCCTGGATGTGTGCCGGCGTGCGGCCGATCATCCGCTTGGCCTCGGTCCCCACCGCCAGGACCTGCTTGTTCTCGGTGTTGATGGCCACCACCGAGGGCTCGTTGAGGACCACTCCCCGGCCGCGGACGTACACGAGGGTATTGGCCGTGCCGAGGTCCACGGCCATGTCACGTCCGAGGAGGCCGGTGAGGCCTTCGGCGCGATCGTGGCGGTCGTTCGATTGCTGGGGACTCATGTCATCTTCAGGCCGGCTCTCCCCGAGCGGCATCGACCCTTTCTACAGGACGCACCCCATTCCCGCAATGGAGTGTGCGGAACCCTAACCCAATCGTTACCCGAGCGTCGGCCCGGGCCCGGCCGCGCGGTCCGTCCGCCGTCCGGATGGTCCGAACCTACCATATGGAAGGTTACGACCTGGACGTAACCCGACGGGGTCGAATAGGGTCTAACGATCCGGATGCTTCCTCGTCTCGATCCGCCGTGGCCCGCCAAGTTCCGCCTGTCCCCACGAGGCTCGCGGTGAAGGCGGCCGTGCTCTTCCCCGGCCAGGGGTCCCAGTACCCCGGGATGGCGGACCCGTGGGCCGACCACCCCGCCGGACGGACCGTCCTCGACGAAGCCTCGGCCGTGCTCCGCTACGACGTGATCGAGGCGTGCCGCGACGAGGCCCGCCTGGCCGACACCGCGGTGGTCCAGCCGGCCCTGTTCGCCTGCGACCTGGCCGCGCTCCGGGTGCTCGAGGCTGAGGGCCTGAGCTTCGAGATGGCCGCGGGGCACTCCCTGGGCGAGTTCGTCGCGCTGGTGGCCGCGGGAGCCACCGAGCTCGGCCCGACCCTCGAGGCGGTGGTCGAGCGGGGCCTGGCCATGCACGACGCCTCCGAGGCCACCCCGGGCGCTATGAGCGCGCTCGTGGGGATCTCCCCGCCCGAGGCCGCCGAGATCGTCAAGATGGCCGGCCGCGGCGATGTCCTGATGGTGGCGAACGAGAACAGCCCGAAGCAGACCGTGGTCTCCGGCAGCGTCCCTGCCGTTGAGCGCGCCGAGGATCTGGCCCGGAGCCGGAAGGCCCGGGTGGTCCGACTCAAGGTTGCGGGAGCGTTCCACTCCTCGCTGATGCAGCCGGCTTTGGACCGGGTCCGAAACGCCGTGGCCCGTCTCGAGTTCCGGGCGCCCCGGTTCCCGGTCGTCCCGAACGCCAGCGGGCGTCCCACCGGCCAGCCCTCGGCGCTCCGCGACCTCCTGTCCCGGCACCTCGTCTCCCCCGTGAAGTGGGAGCGTTCGATCAGGGCGATGGCCGAGTCCGGCGTGGACCTGTTCGTCGAAGCCGGCCCCGGCGAGGTCCTGGCGAAGCTCGCCAAGCGCTGCGCGCCCGGCGTCCGCGCTGTGTCCACCGGATCGCCGGCCGAAGCCCGAGCCCTGGCCGAGGACGTCGGAGCGAGGACCCGATGAGGACGGTCGAGCACTTGTCCGGGCACCGCCCGGTGTGGCTGCGAGTGGTCGTGTCCCCGGGCGCCGGCCGCATCCGGCTGCTCCCGCCCCTCCGGTTCGCCGAGGGGCACGAGCTCGTGGAGGCGGGACAGGCGGTGGCGCGATTGATCCACGGAGACCGGGAGACCGAGATCGTCGCGCCGGTGAGCGGACGGGTCTCCTCGGTGATGGCCCTCGACGGCGAGCCGGTGATCGCCGGCCAGCCCGTCATGGCGATCGAGCCCGAGGCCGAGCCGACGTCGTGACGTCGGCTCGGATCGCGGCGGTCGGCTCCGCGCTGCCCGAGCGCGTGGTGACGAACGACGAGCTGTCCGAGCTCGTCGACACCTCCGACGAGTGGATACGGGATCGCACGGGCATCCGGGCCCGTCGGTTCGCCGGGGAGAACGACACCGCGTCCACCCTGGCCTCTGAGGCCGCGGCGAAGGCCCTGGCGTCGGCCGGCGTGGATCCCTCCGCCGTCGACCTCACGATCGTGGCCACGGTCACCGGCGACCAGCCGATGCCCTCGACGGCCTCGTTCGTCCAGGACCGGTTGGGCCTGGCGGGCGGCGCGGTCGACGTTCAGGCGGCCTGCGCCGGCTTCATCTACGGGACCGATCTGGGCGCGGCCCAGATCGGGGTGGGGCGGGCCGAGACCGTCCTGGTGATCGGGACCGAGGTGCTGTCGAGGTTCCTCGACTTCAGCGACCGGACCACGTGCGTGCTGTTCGGCGACGGCGCCGGCGCCGCGGTGCTGGTCCCCGGCGAGGAGCCGGGCCTGATCGCCTCGATCCTGGAGAACGACGGCCGTCACGCGAAGCTGCTGGAGATCCCCTGGGGGGGCTCCCGCATCCCGGCGAACACCGACGCCGAAGGCAACCGGGAGAACCTGATCCGGATGAAGGACGGGCGCGAGGTCTTCAAGCGGGCCGTGGTGGGGATGGCCGACGCCGCGACCCGTCTGCTCGAGAAGTCGGGGCTGTCGGCCGAGGACGTCACGCTGATGGTCCCCCACCAGGCCAACGCCCGCATCATCCGGGCCGTGGCCGACCGCCTGCACTTCCCGCGCGAGCGGGTGTTCGTCGATCTCGAGGAGGTGGGCAACACGTCCGCGGCCTCGGTCCCGATCGCCCTCGACCACGCCTGGCGGCGGGGAGTACTGAAGCCCGGGGACGTGGTGCTCACGGCGGCCTTCGGGGCCGGGCTGGCCTGGGGAGCGAACCTGATCCGGTGGACGGCGGAGGTGCCCTCGTGACCGCCAGGGTGGCCCTGGTGACCGGGGCGTCGAAGGGGATCGGCCGGGCCGCCGCGCTGGCGCTGGCCGCCGACGGCCGTGCCGTGGCGTGCGCGTACGGCTCGGACGACGCGGCCGCCAAGGAGACCGTTCGCCTGGTCGAGGAGGCCGGCGGGACCGCCGCCGCGTTTCAGGCCGACGTGGCGGACCCCGACGCGGTCCGGGCCATGACGGCCGCCGCGGCCGAGGAGCTCGGTCCGCCGGTCATCGTGGTGGCGAACGCGGGGATGAACAAGGACGGGCTGGCGGTCCGGTACGACCTCGGAGACTGGGACCGGATGCTCCGGGTCAACCTCACCGGCTCCTTCACCTGCATCCGGGCGGCCCTGCCGCACATGATGAAGGCCCGCTGGGGACGCATCGTCGCGGTATCCTCTGCCATCGCGCTCCGTGGCAACGCCGGACAGAGCGCCTACGGCGCCTCGAAGTCGGGGCTCGTCGGCATGACCAGGTCGCTGGCGAAGGAGTACGCGGCTCGGGGCATCACCGCCAACGTGCTGTGCCCGGGGTTCGTGGAGACCGAGATGACGTCGGGGCTCGCCGAGAAGGCCCGCCGGGCCCTCGACGAGGAGATCCCCACGGGGCGAGTGGGAACGGTGGAGGAGATCGCCGCAGCCATCCGGTTCCTGGCCTCGGACGAAGCGTCGTACGTGAACGGAGCCGTGCTCGCCGTCGATGGCGGGCTCACGGCGTAGCAGAGGGAGGAGAGATGACGAAGCAGGAGATCGAGGAGAAGGTCCGCAAGGTCCTGGCCGAGCAGCTGGCCCGGGACGAGTCGGAGATCACCGCGGAGGCTCGGTTCGAGGAAGACCTCGACGCCGACTCCCTCGACCTCGTGGAGGTGGTGCTGGCCCTGGAAGAGGCGCTCGGCATCGACATCCCCGAGGAGGAGATGGAGGGCGTGAAGACCGTGGGCCAGGCGGTCGACCTCGCGGCCGGGAAGCTCGGGGTGAGCGCGTAGCGTGACGCGGAAGGTCGTCGTCACGGGCATCGGGCCGGTCACGCCGGTCGGCGTGGGCCGGGCCGACTTCTGGGACGCGCTGGTTTCCGGGCGCTCCGGCCTCGGCGAGGTCACGCTCTTCGACGCCTCGGACTTCCCGGTCCGGATCGCCGGCGAGGTCACGGAGTTCGACCCGACCCAGTGGATGGACCGGAAGGCGGCCCGCCGGACGGACCGGGTCGTCCATCTGGCCGTGGCGGCCGCCAGGCTCGCCTGGGAGGACGCCGGGAACCCGAGCATCGAGCCGGAGCGGGCGGCGGTGGTGGTCTCCACGGGCGTGGGCGGGCTGCAGACCATGGAGGACCAGGTCCGGATCCTGGCCGAGCGCGGCCCGGGCCGGGTGTCCGCGTTCACGGTCCCGGCGATGATGCCCAACGCTGCCAGCGGACAGATCGCCATGGAGCTCGGCTTCAGCGGGCCGAACGCCTGCATCACCACGGCGTGCGCGGCCGGAGCCCACGGCGTCGGGGAGGCCTACCGGTACATCAAGCACGGCATGGCCGACCTCGCCGTCGCCGGGGGCACCGAAGCCGGCGTCACGCCGCTGGCCATGGCCGCCTTCGCCCAGATGCAGGCCCTGTCCCGGAACCCCGATCCCGCCCGTGCGTCCCGTCCGTTCGACGCGGGCCGAGACGGGTTCGTCATCGCCGAGGCCGCCGGGATCCTGATCCTCGAGGAGGAGGAGCGGGCCCGGGCCCGGGGCGCCACGATCTACGCGGAGCTCGCCGGCTACGGGACCTCGGCCGACGCGTTCCACATCACCCAGCCCGAGCCCCAGGGCGCCGGCGCCGTGATCGCCATGCAGATGGCCCTCACCGACGCCGGCGAGGACGCCGAGGCCGTCGACTACATCAACGCCCACGGCACCTCGACCCAGCTGAACGACGCCGCGGAGACCAGGGCCATCAAGAAGGCCCTGGGCGATCACGCCCATCGTGTGCCGATCTCCTCGACGAAGTCGATGACCGGCCACATGGTCGGGGCCGCCGGGGCCGCCGAGGCGGCCGTGGCCGCCCTGGCCATCCGCGAGGGGGTCATCCCGCCGACCATGAACTACGAGACCCCCGACCCGGAGTGCGACCTCGACTACGTCCCGAACGAGGCCCGGACCCGGGAGGTCCGGCTGGCGCTCTCGAACGCGTTCGGGTTCGGCGGCCAGAACGCTGTGCTGGCGCTCCGCCGCGCCTAGTCGAAGAACAGGTCCAGCTCGCGCTTCGCCGACTCGGGCGAATCCGATCCGTGCACCAGGTTCTCGGTGATCACGGTGCCGTGGTCGCCTCGGATCGTCCCCGGCGGGGCCTCGGATGGATCGGTCGGGCCCATCAGCGTCCGCACCACCGAGACGGCCTGCTCCCCCACGACCTTGGCCACGACCACGTCGCCGCTGGTGATGAAGTCGACGAGCTCGGCGAAGAACGCCTTGTCGCGGTGCTCGTCGTAGTGTCGATCTGCCACGTCCCGGTCGATCCGCGTCATCCGCATCGCCTCGACCCGAAGGCCCTTGCGCTCGATCCGGCCCAGGATCTCCCCGACCAGGCCGCGGCGAACCGCGTCCGGCTTGATGATGACCAGCGTGGCTTCTTCGGCCATGTGCTCCTCGTCACGTGGGCGGGCGCGCGTCCGCGACAGTGTACAGAGAGCCCGTCACCAGGATCAGGTCGTCCTCGTCGGCGCCGGCCCGAGCGGCCTCCAGCGCCTCGGCCACCGATGGATGAACCTCGACCTCCTCGATCCCGGCCGCCCGGCACGCCTCGGCCGTCCGCTCGGCTGGGAGCGTCCTCGGGTTCGAGTTCGGGGCCGTGTGGGCCCTGGTCACCCTGGGGGCCAGGGCCTCCACGATCCCGGCCACGTCCTTCGTCTCCAGCACGCCGATCACCAGGTGGAGGCGGCGCCACACGAACGCCTCCGGCAGCGACTCTGCCAGGGCCCTGGCGGCGTCGGGGTTGTGGGCGCCGTCGAGGACCACCAGCGGGTGTCGGTCGACGACCTCGAGGCGGCCCGGCGCGGTCGCTCCGGCCAGGGCCTGCCGGAGGGCGTCCTCGGTCAGGGCCGTCCCCAGGAACGACTCCGCCGCCACGATTGCCGTGGCCGCGTTGAGGGCCTGATGCGCGCCGTGGAGGGGCAGGACCAGCTCCTCGTAGTCGCCGTGCACCCCGGACACGTCGACCTGCTGGCCGCCCACCGCCGGACGCCGGTCGGCCCGGAAGTCCCGGTCGAGGAGCAGGAGCGAGGCGCCGACCTCGGCGGACCGGGCCTCGATCACCGGGAGGGCGTCCCCCTCCGGATCCTGAACCACCACGCCGGCCCCGGGCTTGATGATCCCGGCCTTCTCCCGGGCCACCGCCTCCACCGTCGAGCCGAGCTCGGGATGATCCAGGTCGATCGAGCAGAACACGGCCACCCTGGCGTCGATCACGTTCGTGGCGTCCCACTCCCCGCCCATGCCCACCTCGAACACCCCGGCGTCGACCGGCTTGTCGGCGAACCACAGGAACGCCAACGCGGTGAGCGTCTCGAAATACGTGACCCGTTCTCCGCCGAGGCCACGGGCGTCGACCTCGCGGAGGTACGGCTGGAGGTGGGCGTAGGTCTCGGCGAGCTCCCGCTCCGAGATGTCCTCGTCGCAGAGCGCCAGCCGCTCGGTGATCGAGCGGAGGTGGGGCGACGTGTACACGCCGGCGGCGAGGCCGTGGGCGCACAGGATCCGCCCGATCAGCCTGGCCGTGGTGGTTTTGCCGTTCGTCCCGGTGACGTGGACCGACGGGTACGTGCGCTCCGGATGGTCGAGGAGGTCCGTGAGGGCGCGGATCCGATCGAGGTCGGGGACCATCCTCGACGGCTGGCGGGCATCGAGGTCGGCGACGGCCCCGGCGAACCGCACCCTCAGCAGCCCAGCTCGGCCAGCTGGGCCTCCAGGACCGCCCGCTCTTCCTCGAGCGCGGCGAGCTTCCCCCGCTCCTTCCCCACCACCTCGGGCGCGGCCTTGGAGACGAACCCCTGGTTGTCGAGCTTCCGGGCCGACCGCTCCGCCTTCTCCGCGATGCCGCCCAGCCGCGCGCGGATCCGGGCGCACTCGGCCTCGGTGTCGAGCACCCCGGCCAACGGGATCAGCACGTCGGCGCCGTCCACCACCAGCCTGGCGTGACCGGCGGCGTCCCCGACGTTCGCGGCGTCGTCGGTGGCCTCCAGCCGCTCCAGACGGGCCAGTCGGCGGATCTCGCCGTCGAGCTCCTCGAGCGTCTCCTTCTGTGTCGAGTCGGCCCGGACCCGCACCTCCAGAGGCGCGCCGGGACCGAGCCCGTGCCCGCTCCGGAAGGAACGGACCGTGTTCACGAGGTCCTCGGCGAACCTGAACCGGCGCTCCGCGTCCTCGTCCCGAAGCTCGGGGTGGGGCTCCGGCCAGTCGGCCACCACGATCGAGTCGCCGACGTCGAACCGCTGCCACACCTCCTCGGTAACGAACGGCATGACCGGGTGGAGCAGGCGAAGGGTCCGCTCCAGGACCCACGCCAGGACATCCGCCACCACCTCCCGCTCCCTCGCATCGCCCTCGTACAGCCGCGGCTTCGCCATCTCCAGGCCCCAGTCGCAGTACTCCGACCACAGGAACCGGTGGAGCGTCTGAGCCGCGTCCGCGAACCGGTACTCCTCCATGGCCCGGTCGACCTCCTCGCGGCAGGCCTCGTGGCGGGACAGGAGCCACCGTTCGGCCGGCGACCGGTCCGGCTCCGGCGGCAGGAGCGGCGCCCCTCGACCCTCACGCGCGCCGAGCACCAGCCGCGCGGCGTTCCAGATCTTGTTGGCGAAGTTCCGCCCGGCCTCCGGGTCCCGCATCCCGAAGGGGATGTTCTGCTGGTCCGGGCCGGCCAGCTTGGCCAGGGCGAACCGCAGCGCGTCGGCACCGTACCGCTCGATGACCTCGAGCGGGTCGATCACGTTCCCCAGCGACTTCGACATCTTCCGGTTCCGCTCGTCGCGCACCAGCCCGTGGATCAGGACGTGGCCGAACGGAACATCGCCCACGAGGTACAGGCCCGACATGATCATCCGAGCCACCCACAGGTACAGGATCTCGTAGCCGGTCACCAGGACCGAGGTCGGGTAGAAGTACGCCAGGTCCTCGCTCTCCTGGGGCCACCCGAGCGTGGAGAACGGCCATAGCTGGGAGGAGAACCACGTGTCGAGGACGTCGGGATCCTGCTCGATGTCGGTCGACCCGCACTCCCGGCAGGCCTGCGGATCCTCCACCGAGGCGAACTCGTGCCCGTTCGGGCAGTACCACACCGGGACCCGGTGACCCCACCACAGCTGGCGGGAGATGTTCCAGTCCCGGAGATTGTCGAGCCAGGTCGTGTACGGGCGACGCCACCGCTCGGGGAAGAACGTGATCCGGCCGTCGAGCGCGGCCTCCTTCGCCGGGGCGGTGAGGCGTTCCACCGCCACGAACCACTGCTTCCCCGACACCCACGGCTCGATCTCACTGCCGCAGCGGTAGCAGTGGCCGACCGGGTGCCGGTACGGCCGCTCCTCGGCCACCACCAGGCCGCGCTCGCGGAGCGCCTCCAGGACGAGCCCACGGGCCTCGTAGCGGTCCAGACCCCGGAACTCAGCCGGCGCCTCGTCCGAGAGCGTCCCGTCCGCGTTCAGGATGTTCCTCCGGCCGAGTCCGGCGCGTTCGGCGATATCGAAGTCGGTGGCGTCATGGGCCGGCGTGACCTTGACGGCCCCCGTTCCGAACGAGGGGTCAACGGCCGCGTCGGCCACGATCGGGAGCTCCTCGCCGATGAAGGGATGCCGGACGGCCTTCCCCACCAGGTCGCGGTACCGGTCGTCGCTGGGATGCACGGCTACACCGGTATCGCCCAGCATCGTCTCGATCCGGGTGGTGGCCACGTCGATGTGGCCTGAGCCCTCGGCCAGCGGATACCGGAAGGTGATGAGCTCGCCGTCGACCTCGCGGTGTTCCACCTCTGAGTCCGACAGCGCGGTCTGGTCGGTGGGGCACCAGTTGATGATCCGCTCCCCGCGATAGATCAGCCCGTCGTCGTGGAGCCGCACGAACGCCACCCGGACCGCGCGCTGCAGCCCCTCGTCCATCGTGAACCGGAGCCGGTCCCAGTCGCACGAGTTCCCGAGCCGCTTCATCTGCTCGACGATCGTGTCGCCGTACCGCTCCTTCCACTGCCACACCCGCTCGATGAACGCCTCGCGGCCGATCTCCTGGGGGTCGATCCCCTCATCCGCGAGCTGGCGCCGGACCAGGACCTCGGTCCCGATGCCGGCGTGATCGGTCCCGGGCAGCCACAGCGTCTCGAACCCCTGCATCCGCTTCCGCCGGACGATCATGTCCTGGAGGGTGTGGTCGAGGGCGTGCCCCATGTGGAGCGCCCCGGTCACGTTCGGGGGCGGCAGGACGATGCAGAACGGCTTCCGGTCCGGATCCGGCTCGGCCCGGAACAGCCCGCGCTCGAGCCACGCCGCGTACCAGCGTTTCTCGACGTCGGCGGGCTCGTACGCCGTTGCCATCTGCTGCCGGACCATCAACGGAGTGTACCCGCGCTCAGCGCGGGGTCGAGGGGCCCGGACGGAACATCGGCCCGTGGCCGGGCACCACGATGTCCGCCTCGGACAGGATCCGCTCGCGGGATCGGTGCAGGGCCCGGGGATCGTCGGCGTACGGGTCCTCGGGCGGGCCTTCGGCCGACCACCACAGGTGGGTCAGGGCCACCACACCCTCGGTGGTCCCGACCAGGACCGTCAGGCACTCGCCGGTGTGGCCGGGCGTCCGGGCCAGCGCGACCGACGGCGAGACGTCGAACCCCTCGCACTCCCGGTCCACCCACAGATCCCCCCGGTAGGTGGCCCAGTGGTCGTGGACCCGGGCGTTCGGGAACATGCCCACGTTCAGGGTGTGGTCCGGATGGTGGTGGGAAACGATCACGTCGGTGACGTCCTCGGGCTCCACGCCGAGGCGGCGGAGCGGCTCCGAGATCACGCCCTGCGAGGGCACCATGCCTGGGTCCCACACGATCCGCACATCGCCATCACGGATGAACGCCACCGTACTGGCGGTGTGCTCGCCGGTGTAGCCCTCGAACAGGACATGAACCTCGGCGCTCCGCGGATCCACCCTGGTCAGGCGGAGCGTTCGCGGCGGGGCCGGGTGGGACGGGGGGCAGCCTCGCCCTTCGGGACCAGCGTGGGATTGACCCCCTCCATGACGACCTGGCCGTCGATGACGCACGTGCGGACGTCCTTGCGCGACGGGAGGTCGTACATCACGCCGAGGAGGACCTCCTCCATGATCGCCCGCAGCCCTCGGGCGCCGGTGCCCCGCAGCATGGCCTGGTCGGCGATCGACTCGAGCGCCTCGCCCCGGAACTCCAGCTCGACGTTGTCGAACTCGAAGAACTTCTTGTACTGCTTCACGAGGGCGTTCTTCGGCTTCGTCAGGATGTCCACCAGCGCCTGCTTGTCGAGGTTGTGGACGTGGGTCATCACCGGGAGCCGGCCCACGAACTCGGGGATCAGCCCGTACTTCAGGAGGTCCTCGGGGAGGACCCGGCCCAGGATCTCGCCGAGGTCCTTCTCCTCCACCCGACGGACGTCGGCGCCGAAGCCCACGCCCTTCGTCCCAACGCGCGACTCCACGAGCTTCTCCAGGCCGGCGAACGAGCCGCCGCAGATGAACAACACGTTCGTGGTGTCGATCTGGATGAACTCCTGGTGCGGATGCTTCCGTCCCCCTTGGGGCGGCACGCTGGCCGTGGTCCCCTCCAGGATCTTCAGGAGCGCCTGCTGGACCCCCTCGCCGGACACGTCCCGGGTGATCGAGGGGTTCTCCGACTTGCGGGCGATCTTGTCGACCTCGTCGATGTAGATGATGCCGGTCTCGGCCCGCTTCACGTCGTAGTCCGCGGCCTGGATCAGCTTCAGCAGGATGTTCTCGACGTCCTCGCCGACGTATCCGGCCTCGGTGAGCGCGGTGGCGTCGGCGATGGCGAACGGGACGTTCAGCATCTTGGCCAGCGTCTGGGCCAGGAGCGTCTTCCCGCACCCGGTCGGTCCGAGGAGCAGGATGTTCGACTTCTGGAGCTCCACGTCGTCCTGCGGCCCGACCTGGATCCGCTTGTAGTGGTTGTACACCGCCACCGAGAGCACCTTCTTGGCCTGCTCCTGCCCGATGACGTAGTCGTTCAGGAACTCGTAGATCTCACGTGGCTTGGGGAGCTCCTCGAGCTTCAGCTCCGAGGTCTCGGACAGCTCCTCCTCGATGATCTCGTTGCACAGGTCGATGCATTCGTCACAGATGTAGACGCCGGGGCCGGCGATGAGCTTCTTCACCTGCTTCTGCGATTTCCCGCAGAAGGAGCACTTCAGAAGGTCCGAATCTCCGAACTTGGCCACGGCTCCCTCGCTCGGCTCCTGTTCTCGGACTTCGTATCCTACGCCTGTCCGTTGCCCCCGGCGCGCATCTCGACGAGCGTTCTCGACGAGATGATGTCGTCCACGATGCCGTAGTCCTTGGCCTGCTCGGCCGTCATGATGAAGTCGCGGTCGGTGTCCTTCTTGACCTTGTCGAGCGCCTGCCCCGTGTGCCGGGCCAGGATCTCGTCGAGGAGGGCGCGGTAGCGCAGGATCTCCTTGGCCTGGATCTCGATGTCGACCGCCTGGCCTCCCGCCTGGCCGTGGGGCTGGTGGATCAGCACGCGAGAGTGTGGCAGGGCGTACCGCTTGCCCTTCGTCCCGGCGGCCAGCAGGACGGCCGCCGCGGAGGCCGCCTGGCCCATCACGATCGTCGACACGTCCGACTTGATGTACTGCATGGTGTCGTACACCGCGAACAGCGAGGTGATGTCGCCGCCGGGCGAGTTGATGTAGATGTTGATGTCCTTCTCGGGGTCTTCGGACTCGAGGTGGATCAGCTGGGCCATGATCAGGTTCGCCACCTGGTCGTCGATCGGCGTGCCCAGGAACACGATCCGGTCCTTGAGGAGCCGCGAGTAGATGTCGAACGAGCGCTCTCCCCGGTTGGTCTGCTCGATCACCACTGGAACGAGGTAGTCCTTCATCCGTCCTTCCCTTCGGTCGCCTCGGAGTCGGCCTTGGCAACCTCGGCGTGCTCGACAACGAGGTTGAGGGCTCTATCTCGGATGATATCACCGGCCAGCGATGTGATCTGTCCACCGGCCTCGAGCTGTTTCCGGACCTCCTTCGGGCTGCGTCCGACGTCCTCGGCGATCGCCTTCACCACGCCGTCGAGGTCCTCCTCGGCCACCTTGATGTTCTCGGCCCGGGCCACCGCCTCCAACGCGAGGTCGGCGCGGATCGCCCGGATCGCGTGGGCGCGCGCGTCGGAGCGGAACCGAAGCTCGTCGACATCGGCGGCCTCCAGGAACTGCTCCAGCGTGACGCCTTGCTGCTCGGCCCGGCGCCGGGCGGACTCGACCCGAGCCTCGGTCTCGGCGTCCACGAGCCGGTCCGGCAGCTCGACGTCCTCGACCTTCGAGGCCAGGGCCCGGAGCGCCTCGTCGCGGAGCCGGGCGTCGGCCTGGGCCTCTTTGAGCTCGGCGACCTTGGCCCGGACGTCCGCCCGGAGCGCCTCGAGGTTGTCGAACTCCGAGGCCGTCTTGGCGAACTCGTCGTCGAGGGCGGACAGCTTCTTCGCCTTGACCTCCTTCACCAGCACGGTGAACACGACGTCGCGCCCGGCCCGGTCGCCGAACCGCTCCGGGAGCTTCGCGCCGACCTTGTGGATGCCCCCGGGACGGGTGCCCTCGAGCTCCGCGTCGAGCTCAGGGACGAGCCCGCCGCTCCCGACCTCGTAGAGGACGCCCTGGCCCGACAGCTCCGGCACCTCCTCCTGGCCGCCCATCGAGGCCCGGATGTCGGCGACCACGTAGTCGCCCTTGGCGGCCGGACGGCCCACGCTCTCCAGCTCGGCGAACCGTTCCCGGAGCCGGTCGAGCTGCTCGTCGACCTCGGCCTCGGCGACCTCCGCACGGGGTCGATCGATGCGGATCCCCTTGTAGTCCTCCTCGCTCAGCTCGACCCGGGGCCGCACCTCCACCTGGGCGGTGAACCGCAGGCCCGAGGCCTCCACGTCCGACACATCGACGTCGTCGAACTCGGGGTCGCCGATCGGGGCCAGGGAGTGCTCTCGCACCGCCCGGACGTAGAACGTCGGGAGCGCGTGGTCGAGGAACTCCTGGAGGACCGCCCCCTTCCCGGCCTGGGCGTCGATGATCTTCCGGGGCACCTTCCCCTTCCGGAACCCCGGCACGCGGACCTGTTCGGCCAGGTGCCGGTAGGCGAGGTCGAGGACCGGCGTCGTCTCCTCGGGAGGCACCTCGACCGTCAGCTTGACACGGTGCTTGTCGACGTTCTCGAGTGTGGTCTGCATGTGGACGCGCCGCAGCGCCCGGCGATTATAGGCGAGCGGGCTCGGAGCGAACCGGGGCGCCGGGAGTCTTCGGCTCGTCCACGGACTCCCCTACGGCCCCGGCCACGACCTCTCCCGCGCCCCTGCGCCGCATCTGGCCCCAGATGCCCCGCTTGCGCCGGATCTGCAACATCGACATGAGGCGCTCCACGGCCAGGATCTGGTGGAAGCCGAGGAACTCGAGGAAGGCCGCCGCGAACAGCGCCAGCCGGTCCCGGACCCGCGGGTACCTCGAGAGCAGCATCGTCTCGATCCCCACGGCCATCTCCGACAGCAGGATGCCGTACAGGAGCGCCAGGACCACGAACAGCGCCACGAACGACGGCTCGGCCACCCCGAGGACG
>Ga0299907_10001253_pt1 | contig 14316 bp, 15 predicted proteins | sample RVTome_16_FD_198680 | JGI IMG/M metagenome (GOLD analysis project Ga0299907, IMG submission 198680) | Soil microbial communities from uranium-contaminated site in the Upper Colorado River Basin, Wyoming, United States - RVT152D67 (version 2) ... | reverse complement strand
TCCAGCGCGAGCAGCACCGTCGGGAGGTCGGAGGCGGGGTCGCCGTGCGCGACCGAGCCGCCGATCGTGCCTCGGTGGCGGACCTGCGGGTCTCCGATCTCCGCGGCGGTGTGCGCGATAATCGCGCACCTTTCATGCACGAGAGCGTCACGCTCGAGGTCGTGGTGGCGCGTGAGCGCGCCCATGGCGATCCGGTCGCCGTCCTCGCGGACGTAGGCGAGGTCGGAGAGGCGGCCGACGTCGACGAGCAGGTCCGGCCTCGCCAGGCGCAGCTTCATGAGCGGGAGGAGCGAGTGCCCGCCGGCGATCAGCTTCGCGTCCGCGCTCGAGCCGAGGAGCTCGATCGCGCCCTCGACGGAGTCGGCGAGCTCGTACTCGAATGTGGCCGGGATCACCGTGCACCTCCCTCCTGGATCGCGCGCCAGACCCGCTCGGGCTTGGCGGGCATCTCCACGTCGGTGACGCCGTAGGGCGAGAGCGCGTCCACGATCGCGTTGATCACGGCCGGCGTGGACGCGATCGTCCCGGTCTCCCCCACGCCCTTGACGCCCATCGGGTTCGTCGGGCTGGGCGCCTCGACGCGGTCCGTCTCGATGTCGATCAGCTCGGCGGAGCTCGGGACGATGTAGCTCACCATCGACCCGGTGACGAGGTTGCCGTCCTCGTCGAACACGGCCTCCTCGAAGAGCGCCTGCCCGATCCCCTGGGCGACGCCCCCGTGCACCATCCCGTCGACGATCATCGGGTTGATGACCGAGCCGACCTCGTCTACGGCGACGTAGCGGCGCAGGTCGACGGAGCCCGTCTCCGTGTCAACCTCCACGACGGCGACGTGCGCCCCGCCCGGCCAGCTGAAGTTGGGCGGATCGTAGACCGCCGTGGTCTCGAGGCCGGGCTCGAGACCGTCGGGGAGGTCGTGCGCCGTGAAGGCGTGGAGCGCGGCCTCCTGCACGGTCATCGTCCGGTCCGTGCCGGCGACGGTGAAGGTGCCGCCCTCGTACTGGAGGTCGTCCTCGGCCACCTCGAGCTTGTGCGCGACGATCGTGCGCGCCTTCGCGATGATCTTCTCCGCCGCGTTGTAGAGAGCGACGCCGCCAACCGCGAGGCTGCGGCTGCCGTAGGTGTCGAGGCCGAGCTGCATGATCGACGTGTCTCCGTGCACCACCTCGACGTTCTCGATCGGGACGCCGAGCCGGTCGGCGACGATCTGGGAGAACGTCGTCACGTGCCCCTGGCCGTGGGGAGACGTGCCGATGAACGCCTGCACCGTTCCCGTGGGCAGGCAGCGAATCGTGGCCGCGTCCCAGCCGCCCGCGGCGTAGAGGAGGCTCCCGAGGATGCGGGACGGAGCCAGTCCGCACATCTCCGTGTACGTGGAGAACCCGATCCCGAGCTCCTTCACGCCGCCGCGCTCTCGCCGCTCGGCCTGCTCGCGGCGGAAGCCCTCGTAGTCGAGCAGCTCCAGCGCCTTGTCGAGCGCCCCGTGGAAGTCGCCCGAGTCGATCGTGAGGCCGGACGCGAGCTCGTACGGGAAGTCCGCGATGAGGTTCTTCCGCCGCAGCTCGACCGGATCCATGTCGAGCCTGCGCGCGAGCGCGTCCACCGCCCGCTCGACCGCGTACGTCGCCTCGGGCCGGCCCGCGCCGCGGTAGGCATCGGTCGGCGTCGCCGTCGTGAAGACGCCCACGCACTCGAAGTCGTAAGCCTCCACGCCGTACGCGCCCCCGTAGACCCACGCGCCGAGGATGGGCGTCCCCGCGGTCACGAGCTGAAGGTAAGCGCCGAGGCCGACCGTGAGCCGGACGCGTACGCCGCGGATCTTCCCGTCCTCGTCGGCGGCGAGCTCGATCTCCTGCCAGTGGTCGCGCCCGTGGATGGTGGAGAGGTACGCCTCCGAGCGCTCCTCGATCCACTTGACGGGCCTCCCCACGCGCCGCGCGAGCGCCAGGGCCAGGGCCTCCTCGGCGTAGACGTTCAGCTTGGAGCCGAAGCCGCCGCCCACGTCCGGGGCGATCACGCGCAGCTTCGACTCGGGGATCCCGCAGGTGATCGAGAGCCAGAAGCGAGCGATGTGCGGGATCTGCGTCGCCGTCCAGAGCGTGTACTCGTCCTCGGCAGAGAGATGCTGCGCGAGCACGCCGCGCGGCTCCATCGCGTTCGGGACGAGGCGCTGCTGGCGGTAGCGCTCCTTGACCGTGACCGCGGCGTCCGCGAACACGCTGTCCGCATTGTCCGTCTTGAGCGCCCAGGTGTAGCAGTGGTTCGTTCCGAACTCCTCGTGGACGATCGGAGCGCCCTCCGCGAGCGCGGCCTCTGGGTCGATCACGGCGTCGAGGGGCTCGTAGTCGACGTCGACGAGCTCGGCGGCGTCCTTGGCGAGCGCCCGGCTCTCGGCGACGACGACGGCGACCGCATCTCCCTGGTGGCGCACCTTGTCGGTCGCCAGCGGCCGGTGGAAGGGCTGCTTGGTGTCCTCGGTGACGAGCCAGACGCACGGGAGCGTGGCCTTCCAGTCCTCGGCGAGGTCGGCACCGCTCAAGGCGGCGACGACGCCCTCGGCCTCGCGGGCCTGCGAGACATCGACCCTCGTGATCCGCGCATGCGCGTAGGGGCTGCGCACGAGCGCCGCCCAGACCATCCCCGGGAGCGTGATGTCGTCGATGTAGCGGGACTGGCCGGTGAGGAGCTTCGCGTCTTCCTTCCGCTCGACCGGCTGCCCGATGTACGTCTTCCGTTCCTCGGTGACTGCCATCTCGCCCCCTTACGCCGTCGCGGCCGCCTTCACGGCCTTCACGATGTTCTGGTAGCCCGTGCAGCGGCAGAGATTGCCCTCGAGCAGGTGCCGGATCTCGTCCTCGCTCGGATCGTGGTGCTCCTCCAGGAGGGACACCGCCGCGAGAACCATCCCCGGCGTGCAGAAGCCGCACTGGAGCCCGTGGTGCTCGTGGAAGGCCTGCTGCACCGGATGGAGGCGGCCGTTCTCCGAGAGCCCTTCGATCGTCGTCACCTCGCGTCCGTCGGCCTGGACGGCGAGGACCGTGCAGGACTTCACCGACTCGCCGTCGAGCAGCACCGTGCACGCGCCGCAGGAGGAGGTGTCGCAGCCGACGACCGTGCCCGTGAGGCCCAGCCCCTCGCGCAGGAAGTAGACGAGGAGCTCGCGGGGCTCGACCTCGGCCTCCCGCCGGGCTCCGTTGACCGTGATCGCGATGGGTCTCAAGCGGACCTCCTTCGAAAGATGCGGGCGAGCCTGCGGCGCAGAGCGGCGAAGGCGAGCGAGAGCCCCGAGAGGGGCTTGGCCTGGGCGGCGACGGCCTCGCGGGCTTCCTCCGGCGCAGCGGCCAGCTGGGCCTCGAGGCACTGGGCGAAGCTCGTGACGAGCTGGGAGGAGATGTCCTGGATCATCCCGCGCCCGTACTGGGCGGCGGGTCCGGAGAGGTTGAGGTCGGTGGTGAGGTCGATGCGGGTGCCGCCCGCGTCGAGCGGGGAGAGGCGAGACTCGATCGTCGCCTGCGCGCGCCCGCGGTTTCGCACCTCGCGCGCCTTGGCCCCCAGGAGCACGCGGCGGGCGGCCTCGTCGACCTCCTCGCGCGCCACGTCCGTGTCGAACGTGAGGCCGATCGGCCCCAGGCGCACCGCCATCTCCGCCTTCCAGTGGGAGTCGTCCACGACGTCCTTGAGGGTGGCGCCGGGCATGCAGGGCACGATCCGGGGGACGTCCATCAGCAGCTCCCAGGCGCGCTCGGGCGCGGCGGCGACCTCGAAGGAGTTCTCCAGCTTCACGCGGGGACCGGCGCCTTTCGGAAGGTCTGCACGATCTCGGCCCCGACGGCGACCGCCACCTCCGCGGGCGTTCGGGAGCCGATGTCGAGGCCGATCGGAGCGTGGATTCGCGCCAGAGCCTCCTCGGAGAGGCCCTCCTCCCGCAGCAGCTCGGCACGCTGGGCGTTCGTCCGGCGTGCGCCCATCGCGCCGATGTAGCCGGCCGGCGTCTCGAGGGCGACCTTGAGCAGCGGGATGTCGAACTTGTGGTCGTGAGTGAGGACGCAGATGACGGTGCGCTCGTCGACGGGCGAGCGCTCCAGGAGATGGTCCGGCCACTCGACGACGAGCTCGTCCACGTCCGGGAAGCGCTCGGGGGTGACGAACTTCGCGCGCGCGTCGCAGACGGTGACCCGGTAGCCGAGGAAGCGTCCCATGCTGGCTACCGCGGCCGCGTGGTCGACCGCGCCGAAGACGTACATCTCGGGCCGAGGCAGGAACGAGGAGACGAAGAGCTCGTCGTCGACGAGGCCTGTCTCGCGGACGGCGCCGTCGGAGACGAGACGCTTCTCGCCGATCCGCTCGCCGGCAACGCGGATCTCGAGGGCGGCGGGTCGCTCCTCGCGGACGGCGGCGGCAATGCCTTCGACGATGTCACGCTCGGCCAGATCGATGAAGATGTGCACCGTGCCCCCGCAGGGGAGCCCGACCTCGAAGGCCTCCTCGTCGGCGATGCCGTACGTCTTCAAGCGCGGCGCTCCTCCTGCGAGCACCTCGCGGGCCTCGTCATAGACGGCGGGCTCGACGCAGCCGCCGGTCACGGAGCCGGCCACCTCCCCGCGCTCCGAGACCGCGAGCACCGCGCCCGGCGCGCGCGGGGCCGACCGCTCCGTCTTGACGACGGTGGCCGTCGCCACGCGGGTTCCCTCGCCGACCCAGCGTTCGAGGGTTTCGAGGACGTCTCTCACGGCTTCCCGACGAGCATACACCTACGATTGCAGCGTGTTCCGGTCCGTCGAGGAGGTCGAGGCAGCCCTCAGGCGCGAGTCCTACCTTCCCGACCGGGGCCTGGCGACGGCGATCTTCCTCGCGCTCCGGATGGGCAGGCCACTCCTGCTCGAGGGCGAGGCGGGCGTCGGCAAGACGGAGGTCGGAAAGACCCTCGCGCGCATCCTCGAAGCGGAGCTCGTGCGCCTCCAGTGCTACGAGGGCATCGATGCCTCGCAGGCGCTCTACGAGTGGGACTACGCCCGCCAGCTTCTCTACGCACGCGCCCTCCAGGCCGGCGAGATCGACGTCGGCGCGCGCGTCTCCGAGCTCTACGGGCCGGAGTTCCTGCTCGAGCGGCCGCTCCTCCGGGCCATGCGAGCGGGCGCGGCCGCCGTGCTCCTGATCGACGAGGTCGACCGGGCCGACGACGAGTTCGAGGCGTTCTTGCTGGAAATCCTGTCGGACTTCCAGGTCACGATTCCGGAGATCGGCACCATCTCCGCGCCGGAGCCGCCGGCCGTCGTCATCACGTCGAACCGGACGCGAGAGCTGCACGACGCGCTCAAGCGCCGCTGCCTCTACCACTGGATCGAGTTCCCGGACCTCGAGCGCGAGGTGGAGATCATCCGCCTGCGCGCCCCCGGGACCTCGGAGCCGCTCGCACGCTCGGTCGCGGAGACGGTCGCGCGCCTGCGCGAGCTCGACCTCGTGAAGCCGCCCGGCGCCGCGGAGGCGATCGACTGGGCGCAGGCGCTTTCCCACCTGGGCGCGGAGTCGGTGGACGGGCAAGCAGGCCGGGAGACGCTCGGCTGGGCGGTGAAGAACCGGGAAGACCTCCGCCGCGTCGAGGCGGCATCTAGTGATTGAGACCCTCACGCGCTTCGGGCGCGCCCTCAGGGAGGAGGGCCTGGACGCCGGTTCGGACCGGATCGCCGACTTCTGCCGCGCGGCCGCCCTGCTTCCCCCCGGCGACCTCTACTGGGCCGGCCGCGCGACGCTCCTGGGGCGGGGCGAGGAGACCCAGGTCTACGACGAGGTCTTCCGGCGCTTCTTCGGCGCGCCGCCCGCAGGAGCGCAGCGCCGGCCGATCCGAGTCCGGGTCGTCGTGGAGGCCGAGCGGGAGCGGGGCCTCGCGAGCCCGGTGGAGCTCCTGCGCGAGAAGAGCTTCGCCCGCTGCTCGCGCGAGGAGCTGGCGGCGCTCGCCGGGGCGCTGGGCGGCCTCAGGCTGACGATCCCGAGCCGGCGCACGCGGCGCCTGGAGCCTGCCCGCGACGGCCGGCCCGACCTGCGCCGGACGCTGCGACGCTCGTTCCGTACCGGCGGCGAGCCGCTCGAGCTCCTCCGGCGCTCACGCAGGCGGAAACCGCGCCGGCTCGTGCTCCTGCTCGACGTCTCCGGCTCGATGGACGCCTACTCGCGCGCGCTCGTCCTCTTCGCCCACGCGGCCTTGCGCGGGCATCCGCGCTGGGACGCGTTCTGCTTCGGCACGCGTCTGACGCGCGTAACGAGGGCCCTCGCCGGCACCGACCCCGACGAGGCGCTCCGCCGCGCGGCCGCCGAGGTGGTGGACTGGGACGGCGGCACGCGCATCGGCGAGTCGCTGAAGCGCTTCCTCGACGAGCACGGGCACGGCGGGCTCGCTCGCGGCGCCGTCGTGGTCATCTGCTCGGACGGGCTCGAGGTCGGCGACCCCGACCTGCTCGCCGAGCAGATGGCGCGCCTCTCGCGCCTCGCCTACCGCGTCGTCTGGCTCAATCCGCTCCGGGAGGATCCCGCCTACGAGCCGCTCGCGCGCGGGATGCACGCCGCCCTGCCCCACGTGGACGTCTTCCTGAGCGGGCACAGCTTGGCGAGCCTCGAGGAGGTCGCCGCCGCGCTCGCGCGCCTCTAGGCTGCGCGCTCGAGCCGCTCGAGCTCCCAGAGTCGTGGATTGAACTCCGGGTAGCCCGAGGCGCCGTGCTCGCCGAGGTCGAGGCCGGCGGTCTCCGTCTCCGGCTCCGAGCGGATGCCCCAGCGGGCCTTCATCCCCCAGAGGAGTGCGTACGACGCGCTGAACGTGAAGACGCCGACGACCAGGAGCCCGAGCGCCTGCACGCCGAGCTGGTGCGGGCTGCCCGTGTAGAGGAGCCCGCCCTGCCCGACGCCGAGATTCGCAGCGAGTGCGGGAAGTGCGAAGACGCCGGTGGCGAGCGTCCCCCAGACGCCAGAGAAGCCGTGCACGGCGACGGCGCCGATGGGATCGTCGATCCGCAGCCGCTCGACGAAGCGGACGCCGACGACGCCGATCACGCCCGCGCCGAGCCCGATCACCACCGCCGCCCACGGCGCGACGAAGCCGGCCGCGGCAGTGATCGCGACGAGCCCGCCGATAGCGCCGTTCAGCATCATCGTGATGTCCGGCTTCCTGAGGAGGAGCCACGCGGTGGCGATCCCGCCCAGGGCGCCGGCCGCCGCGGCGAGGTTCGTCGTCAGCGCGACGTAGCCGAAGTAGCCGAGCCGGTCGCCCGTGACCACTCCCAGGGTCGAGCCCGGGTTGAAGCCGAACCAGCCGAACCAGAGGATGATCGTCCCGAGGACGGCGTAGGGCATGTTGTGGCCCGGGATCGGGTGCGCGCGCCCGTCCGTCCCGAAGCGGCCCAGCCGCGGCCCGAGGAGGAGCGCGCCCGCGAGGGCGGCGAGCGCGCCCTGGTAGTGGACGACCGTCGAGCCGGCGAAGTCCTGCATGCCGAGCGCGAAGAGCCAGCCGCCCGCGTGCCAGACCCAGTGCGAGACGACCGAGTACACGAGGGTGAAGGCGGCGCCGAACGCGAAGTAGACCCAGAGCTTCGCCCGCTCGGCCATCGCGCCCCAGACGATCGCGACCGCGACGCCGGCGAAGACGACCTCGAAGAAGTAAGCGCTCGCGGCCGGGATGGACGTGAAGACGGAGAAGGGCGCCTCCGCGACGCCGAGCAGCGCGTCGGCGCTCGGAAAGAAGCCGGAGAGCCCGACGACGGCGTTCCCGTCCCCGAAGGCGAGCCCGAAGCCGACCGCCCAGTAGACGAGCGAGCAGAGCCCGAAGACGAGCACGTTCTTGCCCGCGATGTGCGCCGCGTTCTTCATGCGCGTCAGGCCCGCCTCGAGGAGGGCAAAGCCCGCCTGCATGAACATGACGAGGATCGCCGCGACGACGACCCAGACGGTGTTCGCCGCGATCAAGAGCTCGCTCGTCTTCACCCGCGCCTCCTTTAACGAAGGAAGGCCCCGGGAGCCGGGATGCTCCCGAGGCCACGTCGCCTGGTCTCGAAGCTAGCGCGCCGGCCGGACGGATGTGGAAGGCTCCGCCCCGTGCGGACGCTCTTCTCGAACGCCTACGTCGTCACGATGGACGACGCCGGCACCGAGCTCGAGAACGGGTGGATCCTGGCCGAGGACGGCTTCGTCGCCGAGGTCGGCGAGGGGCCGCCCCCGTTCGCGGAGCACTTCGAGAACCTCGCCGGCGCGCTCGTCACGCCGGGTCTCGTCAACGCGCATCACCACCTCTACCAGAACCTCACGCGCACGCGGGCTCAGGAGGCCGATCTCTTCACCTGGCTCCGGACGCTCTACCCGCTCTGGGCGCGGATCGACGCCGAGGCGGAGTACGCCGCCGCCCGGGCCGGCCTCGCCGAGCTCGCCCTCACGGGCGCGACGACGGTCTTCGACCACCACTACGTCTTTCCGCCGGGCCGGGCCGGGATCGTCGAGGCCGAGATTCAGGCGGCCAAGGACGTGGGCGTCCGCCTCGTCGCTTCCCGGGGCTCGATGGACGTGGGCGAGTCGCAGGGCGGCCTGCCCCCCGACGACCTCGTCGAGGATCTCGACCACGTTCTCTCCGACACGGAAGGCCTGGCCGTGCTCCACGAGCCGGAGCCGGGCGCCTGGACGCAGATCGCGGTCGCGCCCTGCTCGCCCTTCTCGGCCTCGAAGCGGCTGATGATCGAGTCGGCGGAGCTCGCCCGGCGCCTCGGGCTCGGCCTGCACACTCACCTCGCGGAGACGGTCGAGGAGGAGGACTACTGCAGGGGGCTCTTCGGCTGCCGACCGGTGGAGTACCTGGAGCAGCTCGGCTGGCTCGCCGACGACGTCTGGTGCGCTCACTGCGTCCACCTGTCGGCCGAGGACGTGAGCGCGTTCGCGCGCGCCGGGACGGGCGTCGCCCACTGCCCCAGCTCGAACCTCCGGCTCGGCGCCGGCGTGGCTCCGGTGCGGTCGCTGCTCGACCAGCGCGTCCGTGTCGGGCTCGGCGTCGACGGCTCCGCCTCGAACGAGCGCGCCGACCTTGTCGGCGAGGTCAAGCAGGCGCTCCTCGTCGCGCGCGGCCGGGACGGCCCCCAGGCTCTGACCGCGCGGGAAGCCCTTCGCCTGGGGACACGCGGGAGCGCCGCCGTGCTCCGCCGCGACGACATCGGCTCGCTGGAGCCGCGCAAGTGCGCCGACTTCGCCGTCTGGCGCACGGACACGCTCGAGTTCGGAGGGGCCGACGACCTCGTCGCCGCGCTCGTCCTCGCCGGCCCCCACGCTGTCGAGCGGCTGTACGTCGGCGGCGAGCCCGTCATCCTCGCCGGCGAACTCGTGCGGGTGAACGAACGTCAGGTCATCCACGACCAGCGCCGGGAAGCGCAAAGATTCCTCACGTGAGCGCCTCGCTCTCCACCCACGTTCTCGACACCCAGGGTGGCCGTCCCGCCGAGGGCGTTCCCGTGCGCCTCTACCGCGGCGACGAGCTCCTCACCGAGAGCGTCACCGACGGCGACGGCCGGGTCGCCGAGCTGGCCGCCGGCCTGGAGCCGGGCGAGTACCGGCTCGTCTTTCGCCCCGCCTCGCCCTTCTTCCGCCGCCTCGAGGTGGAGCTCGAGCTCGGCGAAGGCCACTTCCACGTTCCGCTTCTCCTCTCGCCCTTCTCGTGCACGATCTATCGGGGCAGCTGAGCGTCGAGGAGCTCACGGAGCTCTTCGAGGGGCCGACCCGGTTCGTGCGGGTCTTGGCCGAGCGCGGGGACCCGCTCGGTCAGGCGCGCGCCGTGCTCGAGGAGCTGCCGGAGGAGGATCGAGTGGAGGCGCTCGGCGCTCATTCCCGGATCGGCGAGCGGCCGGCGGGCGGCCACTCCGCCCGCGAGCAGGGAACCGAGGAGGATCCGGCCGTGCTCGCCGAGCTCGCCCGCCTGAACCACGAGTACGAGACACGCTTTGGCTTCCGCTTCGTCGTCTTCGTCGACGGGCGGCCGCGAAGCGCGATCCTCCCCGTGCTGCGGGCGCGGCTCGAGCGACCGCGGGAGGACGAGCTGGCGACCGGCTGCGACGAGCTTGTGGCGATCGCGAAGGATCGATGGCGAGGCCGAGACCGGTAGCGCACTCCTACGGCAAGGACGCCGTCTCGGTCTACCGGACCAACGGCGAGCGCCTCTTCGCCTGCGAGGTGCGCATGGTGCTCCGCGGCGACGCGTTCGAGACCTCCTACACCGAGGGGGACAACTCGCTCGTCGTCGCCACCGACTCGATGAAGAACTTCGTCCACCGGACGGCGCTCGAGCACGCGGGCGGCGGCCTCGAGGACTTTCTCGCCGAGATCGGGCGCCGCTTCGTCGACCGCTACGAGCACGTTCGGACGGTGGAGCTGCGGGCGCGCGAGACCGTCTTCGCCCCGCGCGCGGGCAGGGTCTTCCAGCGGCTCTACGATGACTGCGCGGTCGCGGAGGCGACGTTCTCGGACGACGGCACGCACGTCGAGCGGTCGGGCCGGGAGGGGCTCCATCTCGTCAAGCTGACCGGCAGCGCGTTCGCCGGCTTCCTCCGCGACGAGTACACGACGCTCCCCGAGACCCACGACCGGCCGCTCTTCGTCCACCTCGACACCGGCTGGCACAACGCCGACTACGCCCGGCGGGCCGACGGCGAGGGCGTGCGCGACACGCTCGTGGCGACGTTCGCCGAGTTCGCCTCCGAGTCGATCCAGCACCTCGTCCACGAGATGGGAGCCCGCGTCCTCGAGCGCTTCCCCGAGATCGACAACGTCGCCTTCGCGGCCGAGAACCGTCTGTGGGACACGGCCCAGCAGGACCCGGGCGCCACGGTCTACACCGACGCCCGCCCACCCTTCGGCGTCATCACGCTGAGCCTCGACCGGTGATCATCCCGCGCCGCTACAACGGCCCGCCCGACTCCGCGAACGGGGGCTACACGTGCGGGCTCGTCGCCGGGCTCCTCGGCGGGACGGCGGAGGTGACGCTGCGCCGGCCTCCCCCGCTCGAGCGCGAGCTCGAGGTCGCGCTCGAGCTCGACGGCACCGAGGTCGAGCTGCGGGACGGCGACGCGGTCGTCGCGGAGGGGCGGGTCGTGGAGTGGGAGCTCGAGGCTCCGGAGCCGGTCTCGCTTACCGAGGCGGAGGAGGCCTCGCGCCGCTACGCCGGCCTAGAGGAGCACGCATACGCGACGTGCTTCACCTGCGGGCCTGCGCGGACCGACGGCCTGGGCATCTTCGCCGGGCCGGTCGCCGGGCGACCCGGGGTGGTCGCGGCGCCCTGGACGCCGGGCGAAGACGTCTCGCCCGAGATCGTCTGGGCTGCGCTCGACTGCCCGAGCGGGTGGGCGGTGGACGACTTCCAGCGCGAGGGCGTCCTCCTTGGCCGCATGGCGGCCCACCTACCGCGGATGCCAGCGGCGGGCGTAGCGCACGTCGTGCTCGGCTGGCGCGTCGGCGAGGACGGGCGCAGGCGCTACGCGGGCTCGGCGCTCCTCACGGCCGCGGGCGAGCCGGTGGCCTCCGCGCGCTCGACCTGGATCGTGCCCGCACACTGAGCGGGCGACCGGCGGACGAGAGCGGTCGCCTTCCGTGACACCCTCGCAACAGACTCGTGACGGGGTCTGACCCCGGCGCAGCGCAGCGCGACGTGGGCCCGGCGACGCGACAAACGGCGGCAGGAAGCCGCCCGGCGGAGCCTGGGGCGACCGTCACAGAGCCTCCACGGGGTCAGACCCCGTAGAAGGAGTGTCACGAGATGCGCGCGAAAGCGCCTCAGGGAAAGAGGTCGCGCTCCGGAGGCAGGACCAGCTCGCGCGCGCTGCCCTCGCCCGGCGGGAAGGCGTAGCCGCGGACGAGGGCGGCGGGGACGCCGTGGGCCTTGCCCATGACGAGCTCGGCGGCGCCGGCGAGCTCGTCGGCGACCGCGATCACCGTCGCCGTTAGCTCGTAGCCGCGCGCGTCCCCGGTTCCGCGCAGGTCGAGCAGCGGGCGCATGCCCGCGACCCCCACCGCCACGTCGGTCGTCCCCTGCCGCCAGGCGCGCCCGAAGGAGTCGCTAACGATCACCGCGGGCGCCGCGGCGAAGCGCTCGCGCAAGGCCTCCCGCAGGCGGTCCGCCGAGGCATCCGGGTCGCGGGGCAGGAGGACGACCCAACCCTCGCCGGGCGTGTTCGAGCGGTCGACCCCCGCGCTCGCGCAGACGAAGCCGTGCTCCGTCTCGGCGATGACGAGGTCGCCGCGGTGGCGGCGGACCGCTCGCGCCTCGCGGAGCACGACGGCGAGGTGGTCGTCGGCGCGCTCGATGCGCCCTTCCGCCTTGGAGACCGCTTTCTGCGCGACGACGAGAACGTCGCCCTCCGCGATCCCGCCAGCCCTCTCGGCGGCGTCGCCGAGCAACGCCCCGAGGTCGTCGCCGGGCTGAATCTCGGGAACGCCCTCCAGCGGGACGATCCGAATCTCCGTCACGGAAGGCCGGTAACGCGAACGCCGCTGTTCGTCCGGTAGGTGCGGTTCACGTTCAGGAGCACGGCCGTGAGCGGCTCCAGCCAGCGCGCCACCTCGAGGCGCCCGCAGTCGACCGCCCGACCCTCGACCAGCCGCTCGGCGAGCTCAGCCACGGCCGCTTTCGCCTCCCCGTCGTCACCGCACAGGAGAACGTCCTCGTCGAGGGGCTTCTCCGGGTCGGCGAGTACCCGGGCGCTCACGGTGTGGAAGCCCGCGACGACGCGGGCCTCGGGCGCGGCGCGGGTGGCGAGCTCCGCGAGCGAGAGCTCTCCGGGATCGGCACCCGCCTTGCCGTCGCGGAAGACGACCGGGCTGGCGACGCTGACCACGATCCGCCCGGCCAGCGCCGCGGCTAGGTCGCGCGCCGTCGACTCGACTCCCTCGGGCGGCACCGAGAGGAACACGATCTCCGCGGCGCGGGCGGCCTCGTCGTTGGCGACGAAGTCGCCTCGCGGGGTCCGTGACCCGATGACGGCGTCCTCGCCCAGGCGCCGGAGACGCTCCACGAGACCCTGGCCGAAGTCGCCGCTGCCTCCGAGGATCCCGATCACGACACGGCCTCCAGCACGGCCTTTCCGACCTCCTCGCGCACGGCGGGCTCCACCATAACGATCGGCGCGACGAGCGCCTCCGGGACTGACTCGACGTCGGCGGGGTCGACGACGAGATCGCTCACGAGGTCGCCGTAGAGGCCGGCGATCCCGCGTGGGCCCGGCTCGTGGCCGAGAGAGGCCATCATCTCGGCGAGAGGACCGCGGAGCGCGCGGCCGCCGACGAGCGGCGAGACGGCCACGACCCGCTTGGCCGCAAGCGCCTCGCGGATTCCCGGAACAGCGAGAATCGGGAGCACCGACGTGAAGGGATTAGACGGGGCGAGGAAGACGAGGTCGGCGGCCGCGATCGCGTCGAGCACTCCCGGAGCCGGCCGCGCGGTCTCGGCGCCCTCGTAGCGGAGGCCGAGCACGGGGTCGGAGTGGCCGCGCCCCACGAACCAGGCCTGGAAGGGGAAGTCGCCCGCCGGCGTCTCCACGACCGTGCGGACGGGATCGTCCGAGGCGGGCAGGAGGCGCGTACGGACGTCGAGCCGCTCACAGAGGTGCCGCGTCACCTCGGAGAGCGGCCGGCCTGTCCTCAGGAGGCTCGTGCGCACGAGATGGAGCCCGAGGTCCCGGTCGCCGAGCGTGAACCAGGACTCGCCGCCGAGCCGCTCGGCCATCTCCAGGGCGCCGTAGGTCTCGTAACGCACCCCCCAGCCGCGCTCCTCGTCGAGGAGACCGGCGAGCGTGTAGAGGACGGTGTCGAGATCGGGCGAGACGTGCAAGCCGAGGACCTCGACGTCGTCGCCTACATTCACGACGGCCGTGAGCCGTTCGTCCCCCACCACCCGCCGAAGCGAGTCGACGAAGCGCGAGCCCCCGAGCCCACCGCAAAGCACGGCGAGCGACCCGTGCTTGTGTTTCACGCGCACAAGGCTCTCAGTGGGTGCAAGCACCGCACGCTCCGCTGGTCGTCCCGAACTCGACTTTGTGCCCGTGGAACACAAGCTTCGCCGGCGGGGGCGCGACGAGCGTCACGCGACGTATGCTCACCGGGTGCTCGCGATCGTGCCGGTCAAGGGCCTCGACCGCGCGAAGACGAGGCTGGCCCCCGTCCTCTCCGCCCAGCAGCGAAGCCGGCTCGTGGTCGAGATGCTCGAGGGCGTGCTCCGGGCGTGCGCGGAGGCGGCGGCCATCAGGCGAACGCTACTCGTCACGCCCGACCCGCGGCTCGCCCGCCCGGGCCTCGAGCTGCTCGTGGACG